>Ga0255338_1000703_pt1 | contig 87584 bp, 77 predicted proteins | sample MeOH1_35cm_T4_19_FD_203715 | JGI IMG/M metagenome (GOLD analysis project Ga0255338, IMG submission 203715) | Sandy soil microbial communities from University of British Columbia, Vancouver, Canada - MeOH1_35cm_T4_195 | ecosystem: Engineered > Artificial ecosystem > Sand microcosm > Unclassified ... | reverse complement strand
TTCATATCATTCTTCGCGCGCTGCGGGAACCGGACGCGGGAATCGGGCTATGCGGATGCCCCGCGATCTGCGACTTTTCGCGTGATCGATCGCTCGCGAGAGGCGAAGGAGTTGGAAATGCACCATAGTATCCCGCGGATACGCGCCGCCATCGCCGCGCTGCTTTGCTGCGCAACACCGGGGCTGGCATCGGCCGAGACCGGGCCGACCGCGCTGACGACCCAGGGCAGAATCGCGGGCGTCATGGCCACGCCCAGGGTCCGCGCCTTTCTGGGCGTCCCCTTCGCCGCGCCGCCCGTCGGCCCGCTGCGCTGGAAGGCGCCGCAACCATCCCCTGCCTGGCGCGGGATACGCGATGCGCGGCATTTCGCGGCGCGCTGCATGCAGCAGCCGCTGTTCAGCGACATGATGTTCCGATCCCCGGGCATCAGTGAGGACTGCCTGTATCTGAATATATGGGCGCCTGTGGCCAGCGCCGGCAAACATGCGGCGAAGCTGCCGGTGCTGTTCTACATCCATGGCGGCGGCTTCCTCGCGGGCGACGGCTCCGAGCGACGCTATGATGGTGCGAGCATGGCGGCGCGCGGCATGGTGGTGATCACGCTAAACTATCGGCTCGGAGCGTTCGGCTTCCTCGCCCATCCGGGGCTGACCACTGAATCGCCACGCCACACATCGGGCAATTACGGCCTGCTCGACCAGGCCGCCGCGCTTGCGTGGGCGCGGCGCAACGTGGCCGCGTTCGGCGGCGATCCCGCGCGGATCACGATCGGCGGGGAATCGGCCGGATCGATGTCCGTGAACGCGCTGATGGCATCGCCCGTGACGCGCACCGGCTTCGCCCGTGCGATCGGCGAGAGCGGCGCGGCGATGGCCCCGACCATCGTGCTGCAATCCCGCGCGCAGGCGGAACAGACCGGGCTCGGCTTCGCGACGTCGGTCGGCGCGACGACGGTGGCGGCGCTGCGCGCGCTGCCGGCCGAACGGCTGCTCACGGCGCAGGGGGAAGCGCGCGGCACGAACTTCGAGCCGATCGTCGACGGCGATTTCCTGATCGAGACGGTGGCGGACAGCTTTGCCGCCGGCCGCCAGGCGCAAGTCGCCCTGTTGCTCGGATCGAATTCGCAGGAGGGCGGCCCCGGCAACATCCTGGGCGAGGCCCAGCCGACCGTCGCCAATTACCGCGCGGCGCTGACACGGCTGGCGGGCGACAAGGCGGATGCGCTGTTCGCACTCTATCCGGCGGCGAGTGACGGTGATGTCAGCGCCGCGACGACCGATCTTGCCAGCGACCAGTTCATCGCCGGCTCGACCTGGAAATGGTTCGACCTGCACCGCAGATCAGGCGCGCCGACCTATTATTACCGCTATGTCCATGTCCGCCCGGCCTTTGTGCAGGCGCCGCCCGGTGCCGCTTCCGGCGTCGCGGCAGGCGCGGTGCACAGCGCCGAGATCGAATATGCGCTGGGCAATCTCGACGCCAACCCGGAATATCGGTGGACCGACGCGGATCGCCACGTTTCGGCGGTGATCCAGGGCTATTTCGCCAATTTCGTGATCACGGGGAATCCCAACGGCGCTGGGCTCCCGGCCTGGCCGGCGGCGCCGCGGGACGAGCAGCCGATATCGCGGCAGATCATCGACGTGGACACACGATCGGCGCCCTTCCCCGAACAGGCGCGCTACCGGGCCGCCGAGGCGCTGCTGCCGTTGCGATAGCGGCGGCTCCGGTGCGGGGAAGGGCGGTCACCGGGACGCGGAGGCACGCCGCGAGCCGGTCAACCGTAGAGGCGGACGAAATCGCCCGTCTTCGCGCCATCGAGCGTGGCGCGGTATTCGCGATGGACTGGATCGTCCGGGCCGACGCGGCCGATTGCCGGCGTGGCGGCAGCGTCGAGCTTCGCCAGTGCGAGCGGGCAGGAGACGGGCACGAGTTGCGATCCGACACCGACCTGCAGCGTGGTCAGCACGCCGTACATCGAGCCCTCGATCGTCGGACGACCGAGGATCGCGAGGCGATACTGGCCGGCGACATTGGTGACGAGGTAGATGTGGCCGGACAGGTTCGGCATCGAGATGTGCCCGACCTGTTCGAACCGCGCATCGAGCCGCTGCGATTCAGCGAAGCCGAGATGGCCCGCCTCGTCCACCCAGCGGATCGTGGTGAGATAGGCGAAGATGTCGCCCGGGCTGCCGAAGCTCGGCCGCAGCGTAAGATAGCGCCCCTCGATCCAGCGCACTGCGGCGCGGCCATAGGCGCCCATTTCCTCCGGCGCCATCTGGTGCGAAGGCGCCGGGGCGACGGGCGCCGTCCGCGGCCGCAATGGCACGCCGAGCGCCTCTTCCAGCCGGATCGTGGTGGCAAGCGTGAAGGGCCGCCCGCCGGAAAGCGCCTTTTCGAGCGTCGACAGGCTGATCTTCGCCATGTCGGCGAGCGCCTGGCGCGAGATGCGGCGGCGCGCGAGCTGTTCCCGCACGCGGTGCCCGACCTCGCGCGTTTCGGCCTCCAGCAGATCGCGATCCTGCATCCCGCACTCCACTCCCGATAGCCGCCGGACCGGCCTGCCCCCATTGCGGGATCGGCCTGTCTATTCCGGATTTTCTGGTTGCATCGCCCTTGGCTGAAAACCGGGCTCCGGCGGTCAGCGCGCCCCTTATCCGCACATTTCTGCACCTGCCGTCAACAGTCCCGTACAAGATCGCAGCATGTTGCGCGGCGTGCCGGAAATTCACCGGGAAAGAGCGTGGCTGTGCGGCATGATGCGCGCCTAACGGGAAGGCTCCTCTTGCGATGGAGCACGACCATGACTGCCCCCCAGACCCTCCCCGGCGCGATGCGGCTGATGCCCGCCGCCGCCATGATGATCGCGGTACCCGTCGCGACCTTCATGCCCGCCCGACTGATCGCGATGGGCGGCGGTCAGGCCGCAACCGCGGCCGCTGCCGACGACGGCGACGAAGCTGCCGGCCCCGGCAGCGGCACGCTGATGCTGCGCGGTACCGGGCGCGGGGTCGCGACCAGCCTGCCCGCCATCCGGCTCGGCACCGACATGGACGTGACGATCAGCGGATCGGTCGCCCGGGTCCGGGTGACGCAGGTGTTCCGCAACGGCTCGAAGGACTGGATGGAGGCAAGCTATCTCTATCCGCTCCCGCAGGACGGCGCAGTCGACAGCCTGAAGATGGTCGTCGGCCAGCGCGTGATCATCGGACAGATCAGGAAGCGCCAGGAAGCGCGCAAACTCTACGAGGCAGCGAAGACGAGCGGCCGCCGCGCGGGGCTGGTCGAGCAGCAGCGACCCAACATGTTCACCACCAATGTCGCCAATGTCGGCCCGGGCGAGACGGTGATGATCGCGATCGAATATCAAGCGCCGGTGCGCCAGGTGGCGGGGACCTTCGCGCTGCGCCTCCCGCTCGTTGTGGGGCCGCGCTACGCACCGCCACATCTGCTGACCTCGCCCGGCGCGGTGGCGGACGCCGCGGCAGTAACCGCAGCGCCGGTGCTTGCGCCGAAGCTCGGGGCGATCAACCCGGTGTCGATCACCGTGCATCTCGACCCCGGCTTCGCGCCCGCCAACATCGTGAGCCCCTATCACCGGATCGCCGTGAGCGGCGCGGGCGAGCGACGAACGATCCGCCTGATCGACGGCCAGGTACCGGCCGACCGCGACTTCGAGCTCGACTGGCGCTCCGCCTCGGCCGATCCGACGATCGGCCTGTTCAGCGAGCATGCCGATGACGGCGATTATGTGATGGCGACGATCCTCCCGCCCGCCGACACTGGCCGGCTGATCGTGCCGCCGCGCGAAATGGTGTTCGTGATCGACAATAGCGGATCGATGGGCGGCGCCTCGATGGACGAGGCGAAGGCGAGCCTGGTCCATGCGCTGACGACCTTGCGCCCGCAGGACCGGTTCAACGTGATCCGCTTCGACGACACGATGACGCAATTGTTCGAGCACAGCGTGGCGGCGACGCCCGACCAGGTCGCGACCGCGACGCGTTTCGCCCAGGCGCTGCAGGCGAGGGGCGGCACCGAAATGCTGCCGGCGCTGAAGGCGGCACTGGCCGATGCAGCCGCCTCGGCCATACCGGGCATGGTACGCCAGGTGATCTTCATGACCGATGGCGAGGTAACCAACGAACAGGAGATGCTCGCAACGCTCGGCCGCGAGGGCCAGGGCACGCATGTCTTCCCGGTCGGGATCGGATCGGCGCCGAACGACTATCTGATGGCGCGCATGGCGACGATGGGCGGCGGCACCTACACGCATGTCGGCACGGCGGCCGAAGTGACCCCCAAGATGACGACACTGCTCGACCGGTTGCGCCGCCCGAGCGTGCGCGACCTGCGCGTGACGGTGGCGGGCGCCGATCTCGACCTGACGCCACGGGTGCTGCCCGATGTCTATGTCGGCGAGCCGCTGGTGCTGCTTGGGCGCGCGACGGCACCGGGCGGAACCATCACCGTGAGCGGCACGATCGGGGAGCATCGCTGGACCCAGACGGTAAAGCTCGCCGACGCGGTGGCGAGCCCGGCGGTCGCCAAGCTGTGGGCGCGGCGGCGGATCGACGATATCGAGACCGAGCGGACGCTCGGCAAGCTGGAGGACGGCGTGGCCGACACGCAGATCGCCGAGATCGGCCTGGAACATGCGCTGGTCACCAGCCAGACCAGCCTCGTCGCGATCGACGAAACGCCGGTGCGGCCCGCTGGCGAGACGCTGCGCCGCGAGGACCTGCCGATCAACCTGCCCGCAGGCTGGGATTTCGATAGCCTGTTCGGTGGCGAGGCAGCGCGGGCGGCGATCGCCAACGAGAACACGCTGGCCGCGCGCGCTGCGGAGCAGGCCCGGCTCAAGGCGCTCGACCTGCCGCAGACCGCGACCGGCTTCGCCGCGACACTGGCTGGCGGATTGCTGATGCTGATGCTCGGCGCGACCGGGCTGGTCCTCCTGCGCCGGCGGGCCGGCCGGTGAGCGGCGGTTTCGCCTTCCCGCTCCGGGCGGGAGCGGGCATCGCCCGCGCGGCCTTGCTCGCCTTGTGTGCCGTTGGCCTGGCGCTGACTGCCCTGGGCGCCGCCATCCCGGCCAAGGCGCTCGTCGCGCAGATCCTGCTCGAACGCGCCTTCGATCGCAGCATCGCGACCGGCCGGGTGCAGAAGCCCTGGCCCTGGGCCGACATGGCCCCGGCCGCCCGGCTTTCGATCCCCCGGCTCGGGGTCGACCGGATCGTGCTCGATACGGGATCGGGCCAGGCGATGGCGTTCGGCCCGACGCTGCTGCCGGGCGGGAGCCGGCCCGGCCAGGCGGGAACGACCGTGATCGCGGCGCACCGCGACACGCATTTCGCGGTGCTGAAGACAGTCCGGATCGGCGATCATATCATGGTCGAGGGGCTGGACGGTGTCAGCCGCGCCTATCGCGTGAACCGCACCGAGATCGTCCGCTGGGATCGGTTCGCCATCGCTGACGACGGCGAACGGTCGCTGGCGCTCGCCACCTGCTATCCGTTCGAGGCCACGCTGCACGGCCCGTTGCGCTATGTCGTCCACGCCGTGGAGACGGCGCAGCCACGGGCCCCTCGCGTGGTGCCGGTTCAGCTCGTGCGGGGGTCCGCATATTTGTCGGCGCGGCGCTTGCCGACCATCAGGCCGCGCTCGAGCTTGGCGCAGAGCGCCGCATAATAATCCGAGAGGAAGCGGAAATCGTCGCCATCATCAGGGATATCGGCCTTGCGGCGGATCGTCGCCGCCACAGTGGCGATCGCATCGTCCCGGCCGCCGCGCAGCACCTGTTCGAGCGTCTGCAGTTCATAGACGCCGTAGAGGCTGAGCGCAGCCTCGCTGAAAGTCTGGCGCTGGCGCTCGACGCCGCCGACGAGATCGAAGCCGAGTGTCGCATTCGCCGTGCGCACCACCCAGGTACCGGCGACGAGATCGCCGATGCGCAGGCGATCGCGGTTGAACAGCGGGAAGAACAGGAAGATGCCGCTCCATGACAGGGCGAAGATGACGAGGAAGCCGTCGGCCAGCCCCTCGCCTGCCTGCATCGCCAGGAAGGAAAGCGGCAGGAACACTTCGATCTCGCGCATCGCGTTGCGCGCGATCACCGCCCCGCCGGTGAGCCGGGCGCCATCGCGGGCGACGACCCGCAGCCCCATCAGGCGCTTGCCCGGCGTGGCGCCGCGCCCGCCCATCTCGAACAGCGCGAACCAGCCGTTGCGCAGGATGAAAAAGCCGATCAGCCAGAGGATGGCGAGGATATCCGCCTTGCTGGCGACGAAGAGGAAGGCAATCGCGATCGTCGCGACGATCAGCACGACGAGGATCGCCAGCGCATCGAGCATGAAGGCGGCGGCACGCACGCCGGCACTGCCCAGCTCGAGTTGCAGATCGACGCCCTCGGGCGTGACGAAGCTGCGACGCAGCGACTGAGGGCCCTTCGGCCTACCTCGGAATGGCCAGCGCATCACGCCTCCGCGGCAGATAGAAATAGACGAGCCAGCCGGCCAGCATGGCAAGGCCGATCGCATAGCGGTTGAGATCGTTGACCACGGTCTGGCGGCCGATGCCCTCCAGCAGGCCGGCGACGGCAAGCATGACGATGGTGCCACCCATCACGGTCGCCCCGGTCTGCCCGGCGCGCACCGCGGAATCGCCGCGTGACAGGCGTCCGGGAAAGGCGATGGCGGTGCCGATGCGAAAGCCGGCGGCGCCCGACAGGATGATCGCGAACATCTCCGTCGTGCCGTGGATCGCCAGCCAGCCGCCGAATTCGAAACCGAGCCCCTTGGGCGCGAACACCGCCATCATCGCGCCGAGCATGAGCCCGTTGTACAGGATGAGCAGCACCGTCGGCACCGCGAAGGCGAAGCCCAGCGCGAAGGAGAAGATGGCGATCTGCGCATTATGGGTGAAGAGGAAGGTCGCGAAGGTCGCGAGCGGCTGATCCTTTCCGCCATAGAGCGTTGCCTTGAGGGCGGCGGCCGAAGCCGTAGGATCGCGCCCGCCGGCAAGCCCTTCCGGAATCATGCCATAGAACCAGGCCGGATTCTGCGTGACGAGGAGATAGCCGACCACGGCGCCGGCGATCGTGAGCAGCAGCGACACCAGGGCCTCGCGCCAGATCGAGCGGACCGCCGCCGGCCAGCTGTGCAGGAAGAAGTGGGCGAGTTGGCGCGCGGCAGAGGTCGGCACGCCATAGATCTGGAAATAGGCGCGGGTGCAGAGCTGTTCGAGATAGGTGACCAGCGCCCGATCAAGCGACGTCTCGCGCGCGACGGACAGCGAGGACAGCGCCGAACGATAGAGCAGCGGCAGGGCGAGCAGATCATCGTCCGCCAGTGCGCTGACCGAGCGCTTCTCGCAGCGCGTGACGAGCGCCTCGAGCCGCTCCCAATCGGCGGCGTGCACCTTGCGGAAGCGCGTCGCGTTGACCAGCATCGGCTGCGCCTCGACGAAGGCGGATCGTGCGCGCGTCACAACAGGTTCCTCCGCTTGAGATCGACATAGCCGGCGACGAGCCGCTCGCCCACCCGGTCGTGCTCGCTCTCGATCACATGCACGCCGAGATGCTGGAGCCGGGTATGGACCAGCCGGCGGTCCCTGAGCAGCGCAGCGGCGGTGACGGCGCGGGTGACGTCATCGGCCTCGCGCGGCAGGCGATCGGCGATCGTCTCGACCTCCTCGTCGCGCAGCACCACGACCAGCAGCAGATGTGTCTTCACCAGGCGCGCGGCGGCGCGGACGAGGAACTCGGCATTGGTGAGATCAGTGAATTCAGTGAACAGCACGATCATCGAGCGGCGCGTCAGCCGCGCCGCGAGCGTGGTGAGGGCAAAGCTGTAATTGGTCTCGTCCCCGCTATAGTCGATGCCGGCGGAGAGGCGCTGCAGCTCGGCGAACGAGGCCGCGCCGGAGATCAGCCCGCTGGCGATGCGCGGGCGGGAATCGAAGGCGTGGAGCGCGACGCGATCACCCAGCTTGAGCGCGACCCAGGCAGTGAGCAGCATCGCCGAGACCGCGCGATCGACTCGCGGCAGGCCCGCGACCGGCTCCGACATCTGGCGGCCGGCATCGACCGCGAAGACGATCTGGTTGTTGCGCTCGGTACGATATTCCTTGGCGTGGAGCTTCGAATGGCGGGCCGACTGCTTCCAGTCGATCGCGCGGCGATCCATGCCTGAGCGGAATTCGACGAGCGAATCGAAATCGGCGCCGTCGCCGCGATCGATCTGGGCGAGCAGGCCCTGCAGCGCGTGACGCTGGAAGATCTGCGCGCCACGCTCGTGCACCGGGCGGATATCGGGGAGGATCGGGAAAGCGGTATCGATCGCGATCGAACGCTGCTTCCACGCCAGGCCGAGCGGGCCGCGCCAGCGCAGCCACAGGCGATCGAAGCGGGCCAGGCCACGGCGCACGGTGACGATCGGCAGGATCGCCGCGCCGCGCCCGCCCGCAAGCGCGATCCACAGCCGGCCGTCATCCTCGAGCGAAACCAGCGGGCCGGGCGCGACGGCGACCTCCGCGGAGGCGGGAGCAGCACCGCCGCCGAGCGTGACGGCAACCCTGGCCTCGAGCGTCGCCCCCACGCTCGCGGCGGGGAGGCGATCGATCGTCGCGGTCCCGGTGCGCGCGCCGGACAGCGCGTCGAACGCAGTGAGCAGCAGCACCGCGACCGGCCAGGCAAGCCCCGCATACCAGCGATCCGGCAGGAACACGGCGACCAGCAGCGCGACGGGAGCCCCCGCCGCCGCCGCCAGCACCGCCGTGCGCGTCGGATAGATCAACGCGGCGCCTCGATCGTCTCGATGATGCTCTTAACGACATCCTCGATCGCCCGGCCGTCGATCTCGGCGGCGGGCGACAGGATCAGGCGATGGCGCAGCAATGCGGGCGCCAGTGCCTTGACGTCGTCGGGGATGACGAAGTCGCGGCCGTCGAGCGCGGCGCGGGCGCGGGCCGCGCCGGCCAGCATCGCGCCGGCACGGGGCGACGCGCCGCTTTCGAGATCGGCGACGTCGCGCGTGCCGCGGATGAGCGCAGTGATGTAATCGACCACCTCGTCGACCAGCCGGACGGTCGAGACATGGGCGACGGCGGCATCGATCGTCGCTGCGTCGGTGCGCCGCTCCACGCCCCAGTCGTCGGGCGCCATGGTCGCTTGCTGTGCGCCATGGGTGGCGATTATGCGGCGCTCCTCAGCGGCCGACGGATAATCGACCGTCTGCTTGAACAGGAAGCGATCGAGCTGCGCCTCGGGCAGCGGATAGACGCCCTGCTGCTCGATCGGGTTCTGCGTCGCCACCACCATGAAGCGCTGGCCGAGCGGCAGGCTCTCGCCGTCGATCGTGACGGTGCGCTCCTGCATCGCCTCGAGCAGCGCGGCCTGGGTCTTGGGCGGCGCGCGGTTGATTTCGTCGGCGAGCAGCAGGTCAGTGAAGATCGGGCCACGGGTGAGCGTGAAGGTCGAGGTCTGGAAGTTGAACAGGTTCGCGCCGATGATGTCGCCGGGCATCAGATCGGGGGTGAACTGGATGCGCCCGAAATCGAGCCCGACCACCCGGGCGAAGCTTCGGGCGAGCAGCGTCTTGGCGGTGCCGGGCGGGCCTTCGAGCAGGATGTGGCCGCCGGCGAACAGCGCGACGAGCATCATCTCGACGGTATCCTCCTGCCCGACCACGGCCTTGCGGATCTCCGTGCGGATCGCCTCGGCGAGCGCGCGCACCTCGTCTGTCGTCACCTGTTCTTCTCCCATAACCATTGGTGCAGCCGCTGGGCCGCATAGAGCACTTCGTGGCGGTCGCGCGCGTCGTTCGCCCGCTCCGCCAGTTCAGAGAAACGGGCGCTGCGGCCGAGTCCGTCGAGATAGGCGTCGAGCGCGCCGTCGCGGACCTGCGGCGAAATGCCGAACACGGTGACCGCGCGTTCGCGAATCATCTCGACATAACGACCGCCCAACATCGCCTGGCGGCCGGCCTTGCGGACCAGGGCGGCGGCGTTGTCGATCAGGGCCGCCTTGCCGAAGGCGATCGCGCGTTCGCGGCGGCGCGGGGCGCCGAAGCGGGCGACCGCCTGCCAGGCAGCGAGCAGGACGGCGGCGGCCACCGTCAGCGTCATCGCGAGAAAGGGCGGATCGAAGGCGAGTTTGAGCGGGCTCGGCGAGCGGCCGAAGCCGTTCAGCGTAACATCGAAGACGATCGACTTCGCCTGGTTCGAATTCAGCCAGTCGAGCAGTTCGAGCGCCGAGCGGGCCTGGTGCTCATTGGCCATGCCGATGTTGGAAAGAAGGTCCGGATCGGCCAGAACATACAGAGTGCGATCCGGCAGCTGCCCGAGCACGATGCGGCCCTGCGGATCCGTGATCAGCGGGATCAGCCCGGCGCCCGAGACGGTCTGCAACGGACGCGGCGCGACGAAGCGGATCGTGTCGGGCAGATCGGGCGACGTGACGAGCGCGACCCCGCCACTGCGGTGCCGCGCAACCTTGAGCTTGTCCCTGGGGGCGAGCACGCCCTCCGGATCGTACGGGCTCTTCAGCCCGGTATAGCGCGCCCAGCCCTGCCGCGCCGGATCAGCGACGATATCCCATTTCGGCAGGACGATCAGGGTCGGCCTGGCGGATCGCTGGGCGAGCGCGCCATCGATGTTGGTCGCGCCGGTTTCGGGCGTGAGGACGACGAGGTCCTCAGTCCCGAGCAGATGCTCGTCGCGCACGATCCGGGGGTGGCGACCGGTCGCCTCGGCAAGGCGCACCAGTCCGCTATAGCCGACCGCCGCGGTGGACAGGGCATGCGCGCCCCCGTTGCGACCCGAGCGCAGATCGGGCGCATAGGCACCGAGCACCAGCGTGGCGATGAAACCGATGATGCCGATCGCGAGGATCAGCACGACGGTGCGCGCGCGGAAGGTGCCGTCTTCGCTGGAGCCGCGGCCGATGGTGATGTCGCTCATGCGCGCCAGGTGCCGGGCAGGGCGAAATCGGCATAGGCGGTGCGCGCCGCCTGCCAGTCGTCCGCCCCGACCGGACGACCGCCGAACAGGCTCTGTTCGACCAGACGGGCGATCCGCGCGAAGAGATCGCGCGCGGACGGCGGGATCGCCTCGGCCGCGGCAAGCTCGCGGCTGGTCAGCGCCGGGCGGACGAGGCGTGGCCGGCGCTGCGCGATATCCTCGATCGAGCGGAACAGCAGGTGATGGACTGCCTCGGCAAAACGGCCCTGCGCGGCCATGGCATCGGCCTCGCGCAGCCAGGCGCGGACGGGCGCGGCATCGGGCGCCCATTCCTGTTCGGGCGCGTCAGCCGCAACGGCGTTGCGGCGGCGCCAGCGCGGCAAGCGCCATTCCCCGTGGCGGATCCGCTGCCACGCCGCCCACAACAGCGCGGCGGCCGCCAGCGCGATGACGGTCCACAGGAAGATCCGCGCATAGGGCACATCGGGCATGAAGCTGGACAGCCAGGCGAAGAAGCGCCCGACCGGCTCGAGCACCCGGCCGAGCCAGTGGAAGAAATCGACCAGCCATTGCGGCGGCGGGGGCCGGGGCGGCGCGGGCGTGAGCACGAACTGAGTCGACGGATCCGCCTTCAGCGCCGCATGTGCCGCAGCGAAGCCGTTATCGGCCGCCTGGTGCGAATTCCCCGCGCTCACAATCAATCCCCGGCAGCGTTTCGCCCCACCATCGAGATTAGCCGAAGTCGGTCTTCGCGCAATCACGAATAATGCGCTGGACAGCATCGCCGGGCACCGTCACGCTGCGGTCATGTGGGTGGCGTAAGTATATCCAAATCGGAGGGAAAATCATGGCAAGCACGGCAGCGGCGATACCGGATCGCAGCGTCTCGGTGGGGCGCATTCTCAGCCGGGCCTTCGCCACGATGGGGAGCAATCCGGGGACGGTTTTCGGCATCTCCTTCGCCTTCGGCGCCCTGCCCGGGCTGATCCTGAACTACGGCGCGAGCACGCTGGGATATTCGCAGCAGAACCTGACGACCGGCGTGATCACGCCACTGTTCTTCTTCTCCGTCCTGGCAGTGACGGTGCTGCTCGGCATCGCCTTCTCGATGCTGACCCAGGGCGCGCTGGTGCGCGCCACCGTCGCCCATAGCGAAGGGCGCGAAGCGACTTTCGGCGAAGCGGCGGCGGCGGGGCTGCGGGTGATCCTGCCGCTGTTCGTGGTGGGCATCCTGTTCGGCCTTGGCATCACGCTCGGCCTTTTCCTGCTGCTCGTGCCGGGCATCATCCTGTGCACCATGTGGGCGGTTGCCGCACCCGCACTGGTCGAGGAGCGGACGGGCGTCTTCGGGGCCTTTGGCCGGAGCCGCTATCTCACCAAGGGCGCGCGCTGGCAGGTGTTCGCGATCGGCCTGATGATGATCGCGCTCTACTGGGCATTCTCGGCACTGATCGCGGTGCTCGTGTTCAGCATCTACGGCATGAGCGAACTGCAGGCGATCACCGCGCGCGGGCTGCCGATCGCATGGCTGGTGCTGAGCGGCCTCATCACGACGGTGCTGACGGCGATCATCACGACGATCCAGACCTCGCTCTACGTCGAACTGCGCGAGTGGAAGGACGGGCCCGCCACGGCAGTACTGACGGAGGTATTCGCCTGAACTGACGCTACGGGCTATTGCCGCGCGTGCCGCGGGACCGCCGCCAGGTCCCCCGCCCAGGGCAGGGCGGAATCGCACCAGATCTGGAGCACCGGCGGCAGATCGGCGCGCTGGGTGAGCGCGCCGACGCGCAGCGAGACGGTGTCGGGCCTTTCCGGCGCGGCGGCATAGACCGGCGAGCCGCAGACCGGGCAAAAGGCGTGGGCGCGCTTCGTCCCGCTTTCCGCCGTCTTGATATAGATGCTGGGCATGCCGCCGCTCAGCCGGAAATCCCCGATCGCGGCGCGGACGATAACACGATAGGCGGCGCCCGTGAGCTGCTGGCAATCCTGGCAGTGACAGACGCAGGTGGTTTGCGGATCGACCTCCGCCTCATACCGGATATTGCCGCAGTGGCAGCTTCCATCGACCTTCATCACGGCCATCCCCTATCGATCAGGCGCGGCTCTGCCGCCGGGCGCGACAAACACCCGTCCGCGCCACGGATCAAGCGACAAGCGACCGATCAGACCGCCGCGAGCGCCGAATGGCGGCGGCTTGCCTCAGTCCAGTCGACTGCCTTGAGCCAGGCATCGACATAGGCAGCTGCCTTCGCCCCATAGTCGATCGCATAGGCATGTTCATACATGTCGAGCGCCAGGAGCGGCGTTCCCCCGGCGAGCGTCATGGTGTGATCGGCGGCCCATTGGTTGACGAGGCAGCGATCGCGGTGGCTCCACACCAGCAGCACCCAGCCCGACCCGCCGCCAAGCGCCTTGCCCATCGCGGCAAATTGCGCCTGCCAGCGATCGTGGCTGCCGAAATCGCGCTCGATCGCAGCGGCGAGCGGCGCGCCCGGCCGATTCGGCGCGCCGAGACCGGCGAAATAGAGCTCGTGCAGGATCATCGAGTTCCATGCGATCAGCTCTTCGCGCTTCAGCCCGTTGATCGCGAAGCCGGGCGCGGTGGCTGGATCAAGCGCCGCGACCTCGCCGGCAATCGCGCCGAGCCGCTTCACCGCACCGACATAATTATTGCCGTGATGGCTGAGCAGCAGCTTTTCGGACAGGCCGGCGATCGCGGCGGGGTTGAACGGCAGCGGCTGCGGCGTGAACACCCGGGTGGCGGCGGGCAGTGGCGCAGCGCTCGCCATACCCGGCAGCATGACACCCGCGCCGGCACCGAAAGCGGCGCCGGCCGCGAGGATGCTGCGGCGATCGATGGTCGAATTGGGCATGGCTTTTCTCCGCAAGATCAAGGGACATCAGGTCGTCGCACCGGCAAGATAGAGCAGCACGCCCGCCGCCGCGGTGACGGCCAGGGTGGGGATCGTGCCCGCCTTGAAGCGCAGCACGGCGAGGATCGCGGCGACCGAGAGCACCAGCGCCCAGGGCTCGACGCTCGCCAGGCGCGGGAGATCGAGGTGCAGCGGGCCGGCCCGGAACGGCTGCACCTCCCGGAAGACAGTGTGGATCGCGAACCAGAGGGCGAGATTGAGCACCACGCCGACCACCGCCGCCGTGATCGCGGAGAGCGCACCCGCGACCGCGGGATTGCCGCGCAGCCGCTCCACATAGGGCGCGCCGAGGAAGATCCACAGGAAGCAGGGCAGGAAGGTGACCCAGGTGGCGAGCAGGCCGCCGAGCGTGCCGGCAAGCAAGGGCGGCAGCAGCCCCGGGGAGCGATAGGCGCCCATGAAGCCGACGAACTGGAGCACCATGATCAGCGGGCCGGGCGTGGTTTCCGCCATGCCGAGCCCGTCGAGCATCTCGCCCGGCTGGAGCCAGTGATAGGATTGCACCGCTTCCTGCGCGACATAGGCGAGCACGGCATAGGCACCGCCAAAGGTGACCAGCGCCATGGTGGAAAAGAAGGTGGCGATCTGGCTGAAGACATCGTGCGGCCCGCGCCAGAGCAGCAATGCCGCAACCGGCGCCAGCCACAGCACGAGCCAGATGCCGGCGATCCGCAGCGATTCCCGGCCGCGCAGCCGGGCATGGGCGGGAAGCTCCTCGCCGAGCACGGTATCGCGGTCCTCGACGATCGGCCCCTTGCCCGCGCCGTGCCCGCCGCCGACGCGGAACACCGCCAGCCCCGCCCGCCCGCCGAGATAGCCGGCCAGGCCTGCTGCCAGCACGATCAAAGGAAAGGGAATGCCCAGGCAGAAAATCAGCAGGAAGGCGATGGCGGCGATGGCCTGCATCACCCGGTTGCGGAGCGCGCGCGCGCCGATCCGCACCACCGCCTGGAGGACGATGGCGAGCACCGCCGCCTTGAGCCCGAAGAACAGCGCGCCGACGATGCCGAGCCTGCCATAGAGCGCATAGATCCAGCTGAGTGCCATGATCGCGATCAGGCCCGGCGCGACGAACAGGGCGCCAGCGATGATGCCGCCGCGCGTCCGGTGCATCAGCCAGCCGATATAGGTGGCGAGTTGCTGCGCCTCCGGCCCGGGCAGCAGCATGCAATAGTTGAGCGCGTGGAGGAACCGGTGCTCACCGATCCAGCGTTTCTCCTCGACCAGGATGCGGTGCATCACCGCGATCTGCCCGGCCGGGCCGCCGAAGGAAAGCGCAGCGATGCGCAGCCAGACCCAGAAGGCCTCGCGCAGCGGGACCGGGCCCGGCGCGGCGCGGGCCGGTTCGGCGGCAAGCGTCGTGCTCATGTCGGCCCCCGCGGCCTGGCCGGCTGGTGCGAGGCCCAGTCATGCGTCTCGCCGGTGGCATCGCGGCACCATCGGTAGAGCGCGTCATAGACCGCCATGCCGGCATCGAGTTGCGCGAGATCGTCACCATGCAGGCGGGACAGGCCAAGCGACATGGCGAGCAGGCCAGCCGCCTCGGGCGCGAGATCGGGTCGCGCCGTATCGGCGCCGCGCACGATCGGCGCGAGCCGGGCGAGCGGCGCGACACCGCCAAGCCCGAATCCGGCGACCATGGCATCGAAGGTGCAAAAATCGCCCCGATGCGTCCAGCGCACCCCCTCGCCTTCCACGTCGAAAGGCGTCGCGCCCATCTGCGCGGCGACGCCCGGCACCTCGGCCGCGGGGACGAACAGGAACAGCGCTGTCGGATCGACGAAGCGCCGGATCAGCCAGGGACAGGCGATCCGATCGACCTTGGGCCGGGCGCGGGTGACCCAGAGGGTACGCCCCGCGCCGTCGCGCGGCGGGACGGCCGACGCATCGACCAGCGGCAGGCCGGCGGCGGCCCAGCCGCGCAGGCCGCCATCGAGAATTTCGGCATCAGCCCCGGCCTGTCGCAGCCAGGCGGCCACACCGTGATCGGGCGCACCGCCGGCCTGACCGACGACCACGATCGAGCGGCCGGCGAAATCGCCGGCCCAGCCCGGCGTGGCGGCAAGCGCGCGACGCAATGCGCCCGGAATGAAGCGGGGTTCGGCGGCATGTTCGGCATCGCTGCGGATGTCGACGATGGCGGGGCATTGGGGCGTGCCGACCAGGCGAGCGAACTTGTCGACGGCAATGGCGTTGATCGCGGGCATGGGGCGTCCTCAGGCAGAGCGGGACGCGATACTTCAGCCTTTCGCCTCATGGGGAGATCGCAGTCCCCATGCCAGCAAAAGGCCGCCTCGGGACGATTCTGTCAAGGCGCTTCGGCGGCCGGCCCGCGAGAATATCTTCGACCGAATGGAGATCGGGCTATGAACGGCGGAAAGCATGCGTCGCAGGGGGCGCGCCCGACCGCCTCGACACCGCCCCCCGAGGCGACTAGGCGGCGATGATGGAGCAATCGCCCGCCGACATTGCCAGCCGGACAGTCGTCGCGAAGTGGCTGCGGCCCTGAGCGCCGGCCTCGAATCTCCACCCATGCCCCGAACCGTTCGCAGTCGTGCCGCGCTCGCGATCGCCTTCATCGCGGCGATGGCGCTGTTCTTTCGCGGGCCGATTCTCAGCGGGTTCGATCTCGGCTTCGGGGATCGCGCCGACGGGATGATCGAGATCAGCATTCTCGAACATTGGCGCAACGTGCTGAGCGGCGCCGCCACCTGGAACAGGACCGGCTATTTCCACCCCTATGCCGGCACGCTCGGCTATAATGACGGCTATTTCCTCTACGGGCTGGTCTATTCCTTCTGGCGGCTGTTCGCCGACCCCTTCCAGGCCGACACGCTGAACATCCTGACCTTCAAGGCGATCGGCTTTGCCGCGACCTGGCTGCTGGTGGCCCGGACGCTTGGCTGGGGCCGGGCCGCGGCAACGCTGGTGGCGCTGCTCTGGACCGTCGCCAGCAATATCTCGCTTCAGGCGGTGCATGCGCAGTTGCAGAGCGTCGCGCTGTTGCCGGTGGCGATGATGCTGGCGATCGCGGGCGTTCGCGCGGAGCAGGCAGGGCGCCATCTCCACGCCCGATTGCTGGCCGTAGCGCTCGCAGCGCTGATGGCGGCCTGGCTGCTGACCGCCTATTACATGGCCTGGTACACGATCTTTTCGGCGTGCCTGTTCACTGCCTGCTGGTGCGCCCTGAGCGGAAACTGGCGCCCCGCCACCCTGCTGCGTCTCGTGCGCCGCCATGCGGGAACGCTTGCCTGCGGCGCCGGCGCGTTCATCGTCCTGATCGTCCCTTTCCTCAGCATCTATTTGCCCAAGGTACGCGAGACCGGCGGGCAGCCTTACCAGGACATGCTCGGCTTTCTCGTGACGCCGCTGATCGACATGATCAATGTGGGGACCGACAATTACGCCTGGGGCTGGATCTTCCGGGCGTTGAGTGCGCTGGTCCATGCCATCCTGCCCGCCGACCCGGGGCTGCCCACGCGCGTGCTGGGCGCGGAGCATGAAACGGGATTCCCGCTGATCCTGTTCATCCTGGTGGTGACCGCAGCGTGGCGGATCATCGTCCGGCGGCGCGCCGGGCAGGATCGGGCGGTCTCGATCGAGCTGCGGGCGTTCGCGCTGGCGATGATGATCGCGTGGCTGCTCACCCTGCAATTCTGGCTGGCCTCGCCCTGGGGGCTGGTGTTCGAGCTCGTGCCCGGGGCGAAGGGCATGCGGGTCGTGTCGCGCTACCAGCTCTGGCTGGCGTTGCCGTTCCTGCTGCTCGTCGTCGCGGCCTGGCGGGAACGGGCCGCCCTGCTGGCGCGATCAAAGCCCTGGCTGGCAGCAGTGATCGTGGCGCTGCTGGTGGCCGAAAACCTCAGCGCCGAATCGCCCGCGCGGCTCAGTCGCTCCGCGCAGCGCGACGCGCTCTGGTCGATCCCCGGACCGCCTTCCGGCTGCGCGAGCTTCTATGTGGTCGCCGCCCGCCGGAACGAGCCGCTCTTCGTCAACGAGGAGCTGAACGGCTGGTATCCGCATAATGTCGACGCGATGTTCCTGGCGGAGCGCTGGCGCGTGCCGACGATCAACGGTTTTTCCACCTTCAATCCGCCCGACTGGAAGTTCGCGGACCCGCTGGCGGCCGACTACGACGCCCGGGTGATGGCGTATGCGCGACGCCACAAGCTGCGCGACCTTTGCCGGCTCGACGTGCGGCGAGCCCGTCCCTGGACCCGCATCCCCGGCTGAATCAACGCGCGGTGATGTCGCCCACGTTCCATACGGCCAGAAGCGACGCCGGCGCCCCGGGCCCGGCATAGCCCAAGGCTTTGTTCGCCACGCCGACAGGCCGGGCAGGACCCGGTGTCACTCGCCCGCCAGCATCTGGCCCGCCGCCTCGGCACGGCGCCTTGCGCCATCGCGGGCGCGGTGCGCGCGGGTACGGACGGGTGCCCAGCGGCAATTGCCGGGCGCGAAATCCTCGTGCGGATCGATGCGCACGAGCATGCGGCCGGGCGGGCGCTCCCCCATATCGGCGAGGAAGGCCTCGAAATCAGCGCGCCAGCCGGGACAGACGCGGATGCCGCGCCCGCCAAAGTCCCGGTAGCGCGGCGATGCGGGATTGGTGCAGAACGTGTTGATCTCCTGCCATGCGCGATAGGTGGGATCGTGGCGCCGCCGCGCGCGGCGGCCATGCCGGAGCAGCCGCGCCGCACAGACCTCCCGGTGCAGGCATCCGCAACTGGCGGTCTTGCCGGCGCGGACGGCGGTGCCGTCGACCGTCGTCTCGTTCCCGCAATCGCAGCGGAAGCGCCAATGCGCATGGCCGCCGTGCCGGTGGGAAAAATCGATCCCGACCAGCCGGCCATAGCGCAGGCCGGTCATGTCGATCCTGATCTTGCGGCCCATCCGGACTCCTTCCCCGCGCCACCGATGCCGTGAAGGTCAGTATCGGGCGCGGATGCTCGCGAAGAAGCTGCGCCCCGGCTCCGGAAAGCCATCGACCAGCGTGTAATTATCATCGAACAGGTTCTTCACGCCGACGCCGAGCGTGACCGTATCGAGCACCGTCAGGTCGGCGCGCAGCCCGCCATTCACATAGGCGCCGGTGCGATAATAGACGATCGGCGCGATATCGGTGACGGTCCAGCGGTCGGACGCGATCTCGAGGCTCGGCACGATGTGCAGCCGGGAGACGGGCGCGACATCGGCATAGAGGAACGCCTTGTGCGTGGGCACGTCGGTGGGGCGGAAGGCGGCGTTCGACGGATCGTGCAGGTCCCGGTGAGTATAGGTGTAGTTGCCGCCGACCGAGATCGCCGGGCTCAGCCGCGCGGAAAGCGAGATTTCGGCGCCATAATAGTCGCCGTCGCCGAGATTGCGGCTCTGCACCAGGCTCACCTGCGGGCAGGCACCGCTGGCCGGCGGCGTGACGCTGCCGGTACAGCTATAGGCGAGCGTCGGATAGGACACGATCGCATCCTCGACATGGCTGTAGAAGACCGCCCCCTCGGCCTGGACGGGGCCGATCGTGCGGGTGGCACCGATCTCGTAGTTGGTGGCGCGCTCGGGCCGCAGGTCCGGATTGGGGATCGACGTACCGAACCGCTGGCTGAAGCGCTCGAAAATGGTCGGGAAGCGGGCACGCGAGGAGATGCTGGCGTGGAGGCTGGTGGCGGCATCGGCCTGCCAGGCGACCTGGCCCTGCGCACTCCACGCCGCGCTGTTCCTGATCGGATAGGAATAGAGCGTGCTCGGCGTCGTGTTGGGGTTGCTGCCCAGCGGCGCGCCATATTCCTCGGCCTCGATCAGGTTGCGCCAGTCGAAACCGACGCCGGCGGTGAAGACCAGCCCGGGCGCGAGCGTCAGCCGGTTCTCCGCGGCGAGGCTGTAGGTCTCTTCGAGGTCGCGCTGGTTGGGCTCGGTCGTGCCGTTGGGGAGCGTCACCGCGGAAAAACTCTGCTGCGATTCGTTGTGCTCGTCCCGGCGATATTGCGCGGCAAGGGTGAGGCGGTCAGCCGCGGAGAGGGCCAGCGCAAGCTCGGCGGAGCCACCGATCGCCTCGTCATGATAGGGGCTGTTGAACGCCTTTGGCGTCACCTGGCTGTTCTCGGCCGCAGTGCTGAACGAGCGGAGCAGATTGTAGAAGCTGTTGCGATAGACGCGCGTCTTGAGCGTCGCGCTCTCGCCGAGCGCCGTCGTCGACAGGAAATAGATGCTATCGAGATTCCACGCCGGCCACGTCCAGTAGCGCTGCCCGGCAACGGGATCGGTGATGTGCAGCGGCGCGAGCTTCGCACCCTCCTGCCGCGTATAGCTCAGCGAATATTCGTCGGTGGCGTTGGGCGTGAAGCCGATCCTGGCGTTGACCCGCCAATCCTCGGTCCGCGACAGGCCGCGATGGCCGCCATCCTCGACCAAGGTCGGCCTGAACCCGTCGGCCAGATCCCAATGATCCTGGAAAGTCCGCGCATAGCTTGCCTGCGCATACCAGCGATCATGCCGGGTGCCGACCAGCCCGAAAACATTATACCCGGCATATTCGGCGTCATGCCCGAGGTTCAGCGTGCCCCGGGCTTCGACCTCCAGCGCCTTCACCGGCTTGCGGGTGACGAGGTTGACCGCGCCGCCCATCCCGTCGGGGCCGTTGAGCACCGACACATAGCCCTTGGCGACCTGGATCTCGGCGATGTCAGGGGTCAGGAAGCGGCCATAATCGAGCCGGTTGTCGGCCGGCAGGAACACGCGGATGCCGTCGATCGTCAGCGGCACCTGGAATCGGTTGAACCCGCGCACGAACAGCAACCGCTCGTTGCGCGAGCCGCCGCTGTTGCCGGCGGTCACCCCGGGGATCAGGCTCGCCGCCTCGTCCAGGCTGGTGCGATTGAAGCTGTAGATCGCTTCCTGCCCGAGCGTGTCGGCGCCGGCCGCGGCGCCCTTCGGACGGACCCCGGTGACGACGATCTGGCCCAGGCCGAAGGCGCTGTCGTCCGCTGCCTGGGCCGCCGGCGCGCCAGCCGGCGGCGCTGCCTCGCTCTGGGCGGACGCAACGCCGGGGAACAGCAGGATGGCGACGGTGGCGAGAAGGAAGATGCGCATCGAGACCCCTTTTACGGCCGCGATTGTTTGCGGTCCGACGGCTGTATATGGTGGGATATAGTACGCTGTATATAGCCGAATATAGCTCTTCCAGAACGGATCCGCCCGATGATGAAAATGCTCGCTTTCGCCCTGTCCGCGGCGCTTTCCGCCGCATCCGCGCCCCCCGCCGCCGCGCAGGACATGGCGATGCCGCAGGCCGCGCCGGTCTGCCCCCGGGATGCCGAACCGATCCCGGCGACGCTCGCTGCCTGGGCCGACCGCAAGCCGCTGACCGCCGCGACGGACGAGGCGACGCTGGGCACGGCGGTGCTGGCGCCCGGGACCGCCATCGACCTCGCGCTCGCCGAGACGCCGGCGGTGACCTATCTCGTTCGCCCGTCGCACCCCGGCGGGTCAGTCAGCCATGGCGGCATGCTGCGCTTCACCATCGCCAGCGCCGGCACCTATCGCGTGGCGATCGGCTCGGGCGCCTGGCTCGACGTGGTGGCGGAGGCAGCGTCGCTCGAATCGGTCGGGCATGGACATGGACCGAATTGCTCTGGGATCCGCAAGATGGTCGATTTCGCGCTCAAGCCGGGCAGCTATGTGCTGCAGATCGCCGGCAATGGCGAAGCGCATCTCCCGGTGCTGATCGCCAGGCTCGACTGACCGCGATGCGGCGGCACCTGACGCTCGCGATCGCGGCGCTTGTCCTGACCGCCGCGACCGCACCATGGCAATGGGCACTGCCGGCCGGGGTGCGGGCGCCGCGCGTGCCCGCCGACAATCCGATGTCCGCGGCAAAGGTCGAGCTCGGGCGGCGGCTGTTCTACGATGCCGATCTGTCGGCCGACGGCACCATGGCGTGTGCGACCTGCCACGAGCAGCGCCGCGCCTTTGCCGACGGCAACACGACCCATGCCGGGGTGCATGGCGATCCCGGCCGGCGGAACGTGCCGGGGCTCGGCAATGTGGGGTGGATGACGCCGCTGACCTGGGCCGATCCGCGGCTCACGACGCTGGAGGCGCAGGCAGTGGTGCCGGTCACGGGCACCACGCCGGTCGAGATGGGCATGGCCGGGCAGGAAAGCGAGATCGCGCGGCGGCTCGCCCGCGATGCCTGCTATCGCGCGATGTTCGCGCGCGCCTTTCCGGGGGATGGGGCGATCGACTTCCCACATGCCGCCAGGGCGCTGGCCGCGTTCGAGCGCGTGCTGATCTCGCTCGACAGCCCGTACGACGCCTGGATGCGCGGCAACCGCGCCGCCCTGCCCCCGGCCGCGATCGCCGGGGCAGCGCTGTTCCGCCGCGACTGCGGCGGCTGCCATTCGGGACCGCTCCTGAGCGACGGAAGGTTCCACCGGATCCTTCCGGCCTCCCCCGCCGACCCCGGCCTGGCGGAACGCAGCGGGCGGGCGGCGGACGCCGGCCGCTTCCGCACGCCGAGCCTGCGCAACGTCGCGCTGACCGCGCCCTATTTCCACGACGGATCGGCGCGGACGATGGCGGATGCCATCACCCGGCACCCGGGAAAGGCAGCCGCCCCCGCCGCCGACCTTGCTGCGCTGACGGCGTTCCTGACGTCCCTGACGGATCGGCGGTTCATCGCTGACAAGGACCTTGCGCTCCCCGACCGGGCGTGCGGCATGCCATTGTGAAGAATCCGGGTGGCGGCAGGCGCTGGCGAAATGCCGCGCTTTCTGGAACAAGCCGGCAGAGGCGCGCGAACGGAAAGGCCGATGCCGGTGATTGCCCAACTGATCCTTGCCGGCATGGCGATGGCGCTGCCCGCCGCCGCGCCGCCGCGTACGGGCAAAGCCGTCGCGTGCCGCTACCCGGTGCCGGGCGGGGACATGACGCGCGCCCGCGCCTGCGGCTGGATCGACCGGCGCGGCCGCGCGCATCTCGACCCGCGCATCCTGGACCGGATCGACTATGATCCGGCCGGCCTGGCCCCGGTGTGGCTAGGCGGGTGGCATTATGTGCGGCGCGACGGGCGGACCGCGCCGGTGATGGCCTATGACAATGGCGCCGAGGCCTTTTCGGACGGGCTGGCGCGATCGCGGATCGGCGGGCGGATCGGCTATATCGGCACTGACCTCGAACTGGCGATCCCGGCACAGTTCGACGGCGCCTTTCCGTTCGAGCATGGCCGGGCCGTGGTGTGCATCGGCTGCCGGCCACGGCGCTATGGCGAGCATCATTATTATACGGGCGGGCGCTGGGGCTGCATCGACCCGAGCGGACAGCCGCTGCGGCCGTTGCGCGTGCTGGCCGAGGGCGAGGGCGGCGCGGCGATGTGCGAGCCCCGGGCTTGATTCAAACCAGGCCGCAATGCGCCTAATCCCGGCGCATGGCTATCAGCATCACCGTCTGCAACCTTGCCCTGGGCGAGCTTCGGGCACCCGCCATCGTCGATATCGACGAGGCGACGACCGAAGCCGCCGAGTGCCGGCGCTATTATCCGCATTGCCTGAAACTGCTGCTCGAGCGGTTCGACTGGAGCTTCGCCGCGCGGATCGCCCCGCTCGCCGAGCTCGCCGCCAACCCGCGCGCCAGCGAATGGGCGCATGCCTATGCCCTACCCGCCGACCTGGCGACCGCGGCGCGGCTGGTGCCGCCCGCCGGCGGCTGGGCCGGCGCCCCCGTCTGCAGCCCCGCCTCCGGCCCGGCGACGCCGATCAGCGGCCAGCCCTTCATCATCGAGAACGGCGTGCTGTTCAGCCAGGTCGCGAACGCCATCCTGGAATATAGCGCGCGCGACGTGGCGGAGGCAGCGATGCCGGGGCTGTTCATCGACGCGCTGGCCTATGCGCTCGCCGCGCGGCTGGCGGTGCCGCTGCGCGACAGCCGCGAGGCCAAGGGGCAGTTGCTCCAGCAGGCCGAAGTGGCGGCGCAGCGCGCGATCGCCGACGATATCAACCGCCAGCCCAACCGCGCGACGAGCGCGCCGGACGAGGTGGCGGTCGCGCGCGGCGCGGGCACGGCATGCATGGGGGGCGCCGGCTGATGGCGTTGCGCACGGGACAGCCCAATTTCTCCAAGGGCGAGCTGGCCGAGGACCTGATCAGCCGAGTCGATGTCGCCGCCTATGCCACCGGCCTGAAGCGGGCGCGCAACGTGATCATCCTCAAATATGGCGGGGTGACCAAGCGGCCCGGCACGCGGCTCGTCGCCGAGGTGCAGGACGACAGCGCGCCGGTGCGGCTGATGCCCTTCCAGTTCTCGCTGAGCCAGACCTATGCGCTCGAAATGGGCCAGGGCTATATGCGCCCCGCCGCGCTAGGCGGGATGGTGATCGAGGACAAGCTGACGATCGACGCGATCACCCGCGGCGCGACGACGGGGATCGCGGCGGCCTATCATGGCTATGCGGTGGGCGATCAGGTCTATTTCTCCGGAATCGACGGGACGATCGAGCTGAACGGCCGGATCGCGCGGGTGATCGCGGTGCCGGACGACCATCATTTCACGGTTGACGTGGATTCGACCGGGTTCGGCGCCTTCACCGCCGATCATGACGGGGCCACCCGCGCCGGCCCGCCGCCGCCCCCGCCACCCCCGCCGCCGGTGCCACCGCCCCCGCCCCCGCCACCACCGCCCACTATCGGCGGCGGTGGCGGCGGCGGAGGCTTCTGCGTCGCCGACGACACGCCGATCCTGCTGGCCGACGGCAGCGAGATCGCGGCGCGGCTGCTCAGGGTCGGCACGCTGGTGCGGACGCAGCATGAGGACAGCCTCGAATGGGGAGACTATCCGGTCGAGGCGATCGAGCTTGCCTGGATGCCGGTGCTGCGCGCGACGATCGAGGGCACGACGATCCGCGCGACGGCGGAGCACCGGTTCCGGATCGACGGCACCTGGGTGCGGATGGACGCGATCGGGACGCCGGACGGATCGGCCTGGGTCGCGAAGATCGCCGTGGCGGAGGCGCACAGCTATGTCTCGGCAGGCGTGCTCAGCCACAACAAGCGGGCCTACGACCCGGATGTGGACGGGTCGCTGGCGTGAGGACGCAGTGGCCGCGACCGGTTCAGCCGGCGCTGAGGTGCTGGTAGAGGATCGCGCCGCCGATCGCGATCAGCGCGACGCCGCCCAGCACCTCGGCATGGCGGCCGAGATAGGGGCCCGCGTGCCTGCCGATCAGGACCCCGGCCGTGGCGACGACCGTGGTGACGCCGCCGATGATCAGGCAGGCGACGATGATGTTGACGTGCATGAAGGCAAGGCTGACGCCGACCGCCGTGGCATCGATGCTGGTCGCGAGCGCGGTCAGCACGAGCCGGGCGATGCCCGCCTTTGCCGGCGCCTCGGCCGCGCCCTCCCCGGGCGCCCGATAAGCCTGCCAGAGCATGTTCACCCCGACGCCGCCGAGCAGGACGAACGCCACCCAGTGATCGATCTGCGCGATCCAGCTGGCCAGGGCGAGGCCGACGGCCCAGCCGATCGCGGGCGTGATCGCCTCGAAGAAGCCGAAGACGGCGCCGACGCGCAGCGCATCGCGGAAGCGCGGGGAATTGCCGTTCGCGCCCTTGCCGATCGCAGCCGCAAAGGCGTCCACGGACAGGCTGAGGCCGAGGCCACCCAGCGTGATGATACCAGTCATGCGTCGCTATCCCCGGGGCCATCGACGAACGATGCGATCCACCTCCGGCCCAAAGCGAGGTGTCGCATCGTTGGTCTGGCCGGGCCGGCACCTGGTGCGGCTGCCATCGCCACGAAACGGCCAGCGGCCGGTTTCGATCATGTTGACGATGGCCCCGCTGGAAGCGGGTGACTACTCCCCAAAGAGGCCTGCGCTCTACGGACGCGGTCGCGGTGCGTCAACCGCGCCGCCGGCCAGATCGATTCAATCGCGACCCGGCCGATGCCATTGTCCGCGAATGACCGCATTCCATCCGCGCCCGACGGCGCCAGCCACCGGGGCCATCGCATGAGCGTCGCCCGCCTCTATCGCGTCGGATCGCCGTTCAATGGCGCCGAGCTGGCCGAGCTCGACTATGAGCAATCGGCCGACACCATGTATTTCGCGCATCTCAACCACGCGCCGGCAAAGCTGGTGCGGGCGGGGCATAGCGACTGGACCTTCTCGACCATCGCCTTCGCGCCGACGATCGCCGCGCCGACCGGGCTCAGCCTGCTCTCGAACAACCCGAACACCGATTCGGCGAACAGCGGCAACGCCTATTTCCCGCAGACGCAGAAATATGTGGTGACGGCGGTGAACGACGTGTCGGGCGCGGAGAGCCGCGCCTCGGCCCCGGTGGACAATGCCGGCGACCCCAACGACCTGACACTGAAGCGCAACAGCAACCAGCTGAACTGGTCGGCCGCGGCAGGCGCGACGCGCTACCGCGTGTACAAGGCCGACAACACGCAGGAATATGGCTATATCGGCGCGACCGAGAGCCTGTCGTTCGTCGACGACAATATCGGTCCGGACTATTCGGACGGGCCGCCGATCGGCGAGGATCCGTTCAGCGGCGCGGACGATCACCCCTCGACGGTGACCTTTTTCGAGCAGCGACTGCTCTGGGGTCGGACGGCCAGGCGACCCAACGCGATCTATGGCTCGCGGTCGGGCAGTTTCGAGAACATGGATATCTCGCGGCCGCTCAAGGCCTCCGACGCGCTGAGCTTCGCACTGGTCGCCGGGCGGGTGAACGCAGTGAACCAGCTCGTGTCGATGAACGACCTGCTGGCGCTCACTTCCGACGCGATCTTCAAGATCGAGGGCGGGCAGGCCGGCTATATCAGCGCGACCGACTTCGTGGTGCGACGGCAGAACGGGCGGGGCTCCTCCCGCCTCTCCCCGCTCGTGATCGACAGCGTGTGCTTCTACCAGACCAGCGTCGGCAATGGCGTGCGCACGCTCGGCTATGAATTCCAGAGCGATTCGATCAACTCGAACGACGTGACGATCTTTTCGCCGCACCTGTTCCGCGGCTTCGACATCAAGGCCTGGGCCTATGCGCAGGAGCCGCGCTCGGTGATCTGGGCGGTGCGCAACGACGGCAAATTGCTGTGCTTCACCTGGGAACAGGAACAGCAGGTATGGGGCTGGACGCTGTGCGAGACCGACGGCCTGGTCGAGAGCCTGTGCGTCATCTCGGAAGGAGCGGAGGACCGGGTGTACCTGACCGTGCGGCGCGGCGGCAAATTGCTGATCGAGCGGATGGCTGCGGCGCGGTGGGACGATGTGGCCGACAGCTGCTTCCTCGACAGCGCAGTGACCTTCCAGTTCGAGACGCCGCAGGCGGTATTGCGCAATCTCCAGCATCTCGAGGGGCGGGCCGTTTCGGCGCTGGCGGATGGCGGGGTGGTTGCCGGGCTGGTGGTGGCGAACGGCATGGTCACGCTGCCCGAGCCCGCGCACAAGGTGACGGTTGGCCTCCCCTACAGCGCGACGATCGAGACGCTGCCGCTCGCCTTCCAGGGCCAGGCGGGCTGGACGATCGCGAAGCCCCAGACCCAGGCCAAGGCAGTGATCCGGCTGATCGACAGCCGCGGCGTGAAGGCCGGCCCGACCGACGCGACGCTGGAGCCGCTGCGATCGCGCAGCAGCGAGCTGCCGGGCCAGCCGCCGGCGCTGATGACCGGGCTGTACGAGACCTATCTGCGCCCGGACATCAATGGCGGCGCGCGCATGGTGGTGCGATCGGACGATCCGCTGCCGATGACGGTGAGTGCGATCCATCTCGACCCGTCCATCTCCGAATAGGCCGGTGATCGCGCTGGTCCCGGCGCGCGCCGTGCATGTCGGGCCGATCGCGGCACGGATGCGCGCGGCCGATATGACCGAATGCGCGGCGATGGGCCATGCGCCGAGACAGGCGCTGCGCGCAGGGCTGCGCGGCTCCTCGATCTGCCTGACGGCCATGGTCGACGGGCGCGCCGAGGCGATGATCGGACTGGTAGTGACCAACGCGCTGTGCGGCGAGGGATCGCCCTGGATGCTGGGGACCGACGCGATCTACCGGCATCCGCGCGCGCTGCTGCGCGGCGGGCCGCCGCTGCTTGCCGCGATGCTCGATTCAACTGCGCGGCTGGAGAATCTAGTGTCTGCGGACAATGACCGCGCGATCCGCTTCCTGCGGTGGCTCGGCTTCACCATCGACCAGGAGGTACGCATGATCGCCGGAACCCCGTTTCATTCCTTCATGCTGGAGCGCGGCTGATGTGCGCACCCGTCGCCGTCGTCCTTGCCGCCGCCTCGACCGCCATTTCCGCGACCGGCGCGGTCCTGGGCGGAATCGGCGCGCAGCAGCAGGCAAATTACCAGGCCGGCATCGCCGACCAGAATGCGCGGCTCGCCAATGAACAGGCGCGCGACAGCATCGACAACACCAACCTGGAGGCGCAGCGCCGCTATCGCGATCTCGCCCAAACCAAGGGCGCGCAGACCGCGGCGATGGCCGCGAACGGCGTGGACCTGAATTTCGGATCGCCGGCCGCGATCCAGAAGGACACCGCGATGATCGGTGCGGAGGATATCGGCCAGATCTACAAGGCCGGCAACGAGCGGACCAAGGGATTCGAGATCAACGCGTTCAACTATCGCTCCGAAGCGGCGGCGAACCGCGCCAAGGGCAGCGCCGCGCTGGCGCAGGGCATTTTCGGCGGGCTTTCGACTGCGCTGGGCGGTGCGTCGCAGGCGATGGGGATGAAGGGGAGCGGACTGGAAAAGACCCCAAAAACCAAACTGCAAGCGCCGTTTCGCTATGAAGGGCCAACCGCAAATTGGGCGTAACCGCGGCGTATCGGTGACGAGCCCCCGCCTGTGCGGGGCGAGATCATGCCTCGAACACCGACCAACCAGTGCGGTGAACGAGCCGCTCCAGCGCCAGGGCGCCGAGCTGCGAGGTGCCGCGTGCATTGAGCCCCGGCGACCAGACCGCGATCGAGGCGCGGCCGGGCGCGATCGCCAGGATGCCGCCGCCGACGCCCGACTTGCCGGGGAGCCCGACCCGGAAGGCGAATTCGCCGGAGCCATCATAATGGCCGCACATCATCATCAGCGCGTTGATCCGGCGCGCCCGGCGGGTGGAGACGATCGAATGGCCGGTCGCCGGATTGATCCCGCCGGTCATCAGATAGCGGCCGGCAAGCGCGAGCTGACGGCAACTGAGCGCGAGCGCGCATTGGTGGAAATAGACGCCCAGGGTACGCTCGGCCGGGTGATGGATATTGCCGAAGGCGCGCATGTAATTCGCCAGCGCGACGTTGCGGAAGCCGGTCTGCTGCTCGGCCTGGGCGACGCGTTCGTCGATGAAGATGCTGTCGTCATCGGCCAGCGCACGGACGAAGCGCAGGATCTCGCCGATCGCCTCGATCGGTTCGTGTCCGCCGAGCAGCACGTCCGCCACCACGATCGCCCCGGCATTGATGAAGGGATTGCGCGGAATGCCGGATTCGGTTTCGAGCTGGACGATCGAATTGAACGCACTGCCCGAGGGTTCGCGCCCCACACGCTCCCAGAGCTTGTCGCCGATCGCACCCAGCGCCAGGGTGAGGCTGAACACCTTGGAGATGCTCTGGATCGAAAAGGGTTCGTCCGCATCGCCGGCGAGATGGCAGCTGCCGTCCGCCTCGATCACCGCCATGCCGAACTTGTCGGGCGAGATCTCGCCGAGCACCGGGATATAATCCGCCACCGCGCCGCGACGGGGCGCCTCGGCCATCTCGGCCGCGATCTCGGCAACAATCGATTCAAGGGAAGCCATGCGCGTTGATAGCCCAGCGGGCACGCCCGATCACCCCGGCATGCACGTCAGTCGAATTCGACCGTCAGCGATTCAGCGAAGGCGCCATTCTTGCGCAGCCGTCCGGCAGTGCCGGGCGCGCGGCGCAGATTGTCGCGCCTGAGCAGCGGCTTCAGCATCAGATGCAGCGTGGCGTTGTTGATGTGGATGCCGAAGCATTGGTGCAGGCCATGGCCGAAATGGATATATTCGTGCGGCAGGCGGCGCGGATCGAAGGTCTCGGGATCCGGTACGCGGCGACCATCGCGCATCGCCGAGGCGAAGGCAGCGAGCACGGTCGCGCCGGCGGGGATAGTGCGCTGGCGCTTCGCGCCCTGCGCCACCGTCCAGTCCTTCAGCACGATGCGCGGCAGGCCGGGAGCAAGCGGATCGAAGCGCATCGCCTCGCGGACATAGCCGGCGAGCAGCGCGTCGTCGCCTGCGCGGGCCGCGGCCTGGGCGCCGCGCAGGGCATCGGGCCGCCGGAGCAATTGCTCCATCGCCTGCGGCACGACCATCGGCGGCTGGGGCGGCCCGCCGACGATGAAGCCCATCAGCGCGGTGCGGATCTGCGCATCGCTGAAACCCGGCTCGCCCGCCTTCTGGAGCGCGAGACAGCGCGCGAGCACATCATCCGCCTTGCCGGGCTTCGCACGGCGTCGCTCGATCTCGTGCTGGATATGATCGCGCAGCGCCGGGGCGATCTGGGCGACCTCGCCCAGCAGCGGCGCGTCGCTCGCGACGAACTGATATTCGAAGAGGCGCGTGCCCCACACGCGCAGGTCGCCGCCCGGTGGCGCGGGAACGCCGAAATATTCGGCGAGGAAATCGAAGGTGACGCGGCGCACCAGCGCATCGACCACCTCGATCCGCCCGCCCGCGCCGGCGACGATCGCCTCGGCCTGCGCCTCGACTTTCGCCGCGAGCGCCGGCAGGTCGTCGGGCCGGACGACCTTGCGCATCGCCCCGGTGTCGGCGCGATATTGCGCCGTGTCACCCATGCCGAGGAAGAAGGGCTCGCCGCCCATGATGACGTCGAGCTTGTCCTTGTAGGGCACGCCGAAGGCCGGATCAGTCGCGAACACCTCGCGCACATCGTCGTAGCGGGTGACGACATAGGTCTTGCCGAAGCGCGGGATCGGCTTCAGCCCGCGCAGCAGCCGGAAGCCGAAGGGCATCGCGCCCATCACTGCCTGCATCACCAGCCGCTTGAAGCCCTTCGGCCCGGGGCGGAGCACCTCGGTGGAGGAGAGGACGCTCATAGCGATGCCAGATAGCTGAGCGCCGGCATGCTCGGCAGGAAGAAATAGTCGCCGCCGGCCATGCGGACGAAGGTTTCCACATCGACGATCCGGCGGAGCGGCTGTTCGTGGATCGTCATCGTGCCCTGCGGCCCGACCAGCGGATCGGTCTCGTCGAACAGCGTCGCGAAGTTCGGGTTGAGCAGCCAGGTCTGCTGCACGAATTCGAACTGACGCGCGATATCGGTGTTGAGGCAGATGAAGAGCAGGCCGCGATCGACCCCGTCCTCCTTGGGCGGCACGCTGATCGTCGCGCCATATTTGCGGCCGCGGCGCAGGATGCGATGGTTGTTCGCCGCGTCGAGCAGCGTCTGCTTCTGGTCCGGCGTGGGCGCGAGGCCATCGCGCGGGTTGGCGCGGCGGACATGCGAGCCGACCGGGCAGCCGATGCCGTGGAGATCGCGATCGTAGAAACCGAAATCATTCTCCGGCTGGCCATAGGCATTGGGCGGGAGATAGCCCGACGGACAGAGCAGGTGCCCCTTGGTACTGCGCCCGACCACGCGCTCGGCGAGCCAGGTGGTGGTGACATGGGCCGAGTGATCGGGATCGCGCGCACGGATCCGCGCGGCATTGTCACGCATCGATTGCCAGAAGGCGACGACATCCTGTTTCAGCTCGCGCACGACCATATAGCTGCCATCGAGACCGAAATCGCGAAAACCCTCGGCGAGCGGATGCGGCGGGAGGCCGGCGGCCTGCGCCTTGTCGTCATCGGGCACGATCGGCCCCGGGGCGCTTTCATGATGCCCGTTGAGATGGCCGAACAGGATCTCGCCGAGCGGGATGCCGTTCCACGGATCCCTGGCCGCCGGGGCGCCGTCGCTGAGGACGACGGCTTCGTCGTCATAGGGCATGGGTTGCGAAATGCCGTCGGCGAAGCCGAAATGCTCGCGGGCGACACCCTTCTCATCCGGCCGGAGATCGAGCGGCAGGCGATGGACGACCTGCACCGCATGGGGCGCGAGTGCCGCCTCAACCTGCTCCGCCCAGGCTTCGGCGCTCGCCTCGTCCTTGTCATAGAGCAGGAGCAGCGCGTGGACGGTGACCGGCGTGACGATCTGCTCCTCGCGGTGGCCGGTCGACGTCCGGGCGCGGGACTGGCCTTCCTCGACGCTTTCCAGCGCGCCGCGCTGCCTGGTGTTGGCGCTCCATTTCGGGCCGCCCTCGACGACGGTGCCGAGCCACTGCCCGTTGCGGCGATCACCGAGGCGGCGGAGCCGGTCTTCCTGGAACATGCCCTCGCGGTACGGCGCAGCGAAGGAATCGAGCGCTGCCTTGGGCAGGCCCATTTTCTCGAGACCGGCAAAGGCGAAAGACAGCGCCGTCGCCCGCGCATCGCGCCCATCGGCATCGGTGACGGGCGCGATCGCGTGCAGTGCCTGGAGCCAGGCGCCGCCGCCCTTCCCCTTCCACGCGAATTCGAGGAACAGCGCGCGGCCGGTCGGGAGCGCGCCGAAGCCGCTGACCGCAAGCCCCTGCGTCATCGCGTCGTGCGGCGCCTTCAGCCGCCAGCTCGGCGGGCTACCCTGCGGTGCCCCGCTCACAGGTCGTTGATCCACGCGGCGGCCTCCTTCTGCGTGAGCGATTTCCGGCGCAGCCCGTTGGCGATGCGGTTGTTGCGCTCGACCTGGTCGACGGTGAGGTTGGCATAGGCGCTGTACCAGAAGCGGCTGATCGCCATGGAGTGGCGCGCCCAGGCCTTGAACTTGCGGCCATGGCTGGCGCCGTCCTGGATCAGGAAGCGGGTCGCCGGAAAGCCGACGCCGCAGCCCCAGGCGAGCGTGAGCCCGGCATGCGCCTTTTCGATGAAATCATCGAGATAGCTTTCCCAGCTCTGATCGAAATTGCTGAAGAACATCAGGCGGCTGCCATTGTTGACGAAGGCCCAGTGCGCGAAATGCACGGTGCGCATGCTGCCGAGATACCCGTCCGTCGCCTTGACCCGCAGGAACAGGCCGAGCCCGAGATGGCCGGCACGGATGATGATGGTGCGCAGCACCCCCGGCTTGATCAGCACGACCGAGCCCATATGGTTCTGCGGGATCCAGTCCTCGCGCTGCGCCATCTGGCGCATCACTTCCTCGTCCACCGGCGGCGCATCCTGCGACGAATCGCGGCGTTCGAGCCAGCGCAGCCAGGCGAGGATGCCGGTGACCGTGAACGGAATGCTGGCCAGGCCGAGCAGGATCGTGCGCGCCGCGGCGGCCCAGGCGACCGGGACCGAGGCGCCGGTGAGTGCCGTCGTGACGACGGTGGCGAGCGGCGCGACCACGGCGAAATAGAGGCCGACGAACAGCGCGACCGGCAGGAGGTTCTTCAGCAGCACGCTGAACAAATTGGTCTGGCCGGCGACGCCGGTGCCGGGAAGCGGCTCGCGGATGCGGTAGAGCGGCACGCCGACCAGCAGCAGCAGGATCGCCATCAGGATGAAATAACGGCCCGTCGGCATGATCGGCGCCAGGATCAGGCCGGGGAGCGACAGCGCGACCACGACCGCGAAGACGAAGGCGAGCAGGCGCGCGATATCGCCCATGCGCTGCAGGAACGGGATGCGCGACGGCGGCTTCAGGGCGAGCCAGGGAAAGGCCGGGAGCAGCGCCGCGCGCAGCCGATCGTGGATTTGGCGCGCATCGGCCGCTGCCCGATAGGGGCTGGGGCCCGGGCCGTTGGCCGTGGCGATTTCGGTGCGGATCGCGCCGAACAGGTCGCGCTCGGCGAGGATGCGATCACGCGTCATGCCGCGATTGCCATGGTGGAACACGCTCGGGCGCAGCGCCCGCCGCTCCAGATACGGGGCGACCGGCGCGCGCGCGCCGGCTGCGGTGACGGCATCGAACAGCGGGCCATCCTGGTTCAGCGGCCGCTTGCAGCAGCGCAGCATGGCGCGCAGATCGCCGCCGATCGCTGCCTCGAGCTGGCCCCAGAACACGCCCGGCGCGCCATCGAAATTGGCCTCCAGCACGAACAGCGGATCATAGTCCGCGCCGGGGAAGACGTTCATCGACAGGAAATGCACTGACGGCACGCCCTGCATGAACCAGCCGAAATCGCGCGCGCCCTGCGCGGGCGCGGCGCCATTGTCATGCAGCCGGTCGATCAGGGCGGCGAGCAGCTCCTGGCTTTCCGGCTTGACCTCAAGCGCCACAGACAGGGTCGTTTGTCGCATCCGGCCGCTCCCCTTCCGGCGGGCCCGGCCCGCGCTTGCGATCGGCGGCGCGGCCGGCACTCCCCTGCCCGCGCCACTTCGATTCGCTGCCGCAACTATGTCAGAAGATCGCCCGGGCAACAGCCAAAGCGATAATTATATCCGATTCGGTGATAACTCGCCCGCCGCGCGGGTCGATTCAAGAGAGTCGCCGCGCGCCCTAACCCGCCCTCCCGACAAGGAGGTGCCGCATGTCCGCCCCGTTTCCCATGACCGTTCCCGCCACCATCGCCACCGCGCGGCGGGCGCGCTGAGATGCCGATCGTCCCGACCGAGCGCAACAGCGCCCCCCTCGCCAGCGCCACCGACGCGAAGCTGGTAACCCCGGATCTTTCCGGCACCGGCCTGCAGGCACTGGACCACGGGCTGCAGGCGGTCGCTGAAGCCGGCGGCAAGATCGCCGGCATGGTCGAGCAGCGGGCGCAGGCCCGGGAGCAGCAACAGGCGCAGACGCTGCATGACGACGCTGCCGCCAAGCTGGTGTGGAATCGCTATGCCGGCGTGGCGCGCGAGGCAACCACGCACTTCGGGCAACTGGAGGGGTTCGCGGCGCTCGCGGCGCTCGAGCCGACGCGGAAGGCGCTGACCGATGCCTATGAACAGGGCCGCGCCGCGCTGACGACCGATCGCCAGCGCGAGATCTACGACCAGTCGGTCGGTTCGCGCCTCGCGATCGACATGGGCCGGCTGCAGCTTCAGGCGGACCGGCAGAACGCCATCGAGCAGGATCGCCAGAGCGCGGGGGTGCAGGCCAATTCGGCCGACGATGCGGTGGCCCATGCCGACGATCCGGACCTGTTCGACAAATATGTCGCGACCGGGGCCGAGGCGCTCGCGAGCCAGGCAGCGCTGCGCGGCGAGGATCCGGCGGTGACGCAGGCCGCGATCGGCGCCTATCGCTCGGGCATCCACCGGCGCGTGGCCGACGGGCTGGTGATGCGGGACCCGGTCGCCGCGGCGCATTATCTGCTGGCGCACCGGGACGAGATGACCGCGCCCGACCAGGCCATGATCGAGCGGGGCCTGTTCGAACCGCTCGCCCGCGCCCAGGCGGCGGCGGATGTCGACGGCCTTGCCCCGCCCCGCCCGACGGACGGCAGCCCCGCGCCGACCAGCCCGGAAGAGCGGGCCGCCTGGCGAGAAGCGATCGAGGCGGGGCCGTGGAACGAGACGCGCAAGGCCTATGCGCGCAACGACCTGGCCGAGCGCTTCCTCGCCGAGGACCGCCGGCGCGCACAGGCCGAGACGGCCGCGAAGGAGACCGCGCTGGCCGAGACCGACCGGCTCGGGCCCGACTTCACCTCGATCACCCAGCTCCCCGCCGCGACGCGCCGGGACCTCGACGCGGCGACGACCGACGCGTTGATGCGGCGCGCGGCGAACAACCTCGATCCACGGCCGGTTCCCCCGCACGGCGCGGCCGCGCTGAAGCTGAACCTGATGGCGACCTATCAACCGGCCGAATTTGCCCGGCAGGATTTGCGGCTGGCGAAGGACCTGGTGGCGCCGGCGGAATATGACGCGCTCGTCCGGCGGCAGCGGGGCATCGCCGGCTATCCGCCGGGGGCCGAGACGGTGACGCAGCAGCGGATCGGAGACGTGGTCGGGGCCGCCGGGCCGAGGCCCGAGCCGATCTCCTATAACCGGGCCGACCGCGAAGCCGTCCAGCCGATCGCCACGCAGCAGGATAGCAGTCACTTCGCATCGGACGACAACAGCGCAGTTCGGGGGGCGGGGCAGTCTCCACCCCGCCGCCGCGCCAGCCGGCCTCGGACGGCGACATGGCTGAACTACCTCAATGAGGCCCAGGATGCGGATGCCATCGTCGCCCTGAACAAGATGCAGAGTCCGCATGGCGCAATGATTATCTATTCGCATGGGTCCGTGCCGGACGGCACCGTCACCGACAAAGCGCACGGAGCAGACGGGCAGTATTTGAGACCCAAAGCGATCTACTGGGATCTCAAGCGCCTCCAATACAGGGACGGGACGCCCGTCATCGTTTCCAGTTGCTTTGCGGCCAACGGCACCCAGGCGCGGGAGTTATCAAGGCTGACCAAGGGGGTGGTCTACGCCGCCAAGGCATATGTGACGGAACCTTCGGATGCCAATGGCAAATATGAGCTCTCGGTAAACACCGACCGGTTCGGACGCGGAGACGTCTCGGGCTATGCGCGATTTGAAAATGGCCGCGAAACGCCATCCTCGCTCCTGGCGATACGCTATGATCCCGATACCGGGAAATGGACGTGGTTCTGGAGAAAGACGCCCGCGCCCGTCGGTGACCGGGTCGCGCTGCCCACGCGACGTCGATAGGCACCCGAGCGAACCCACGCGAGGTTCCGGACGGCGTTGGCGCTCGTTCGGCACCGGGGCAGCGGCGATATCGTGTTTCCCACGGCCGTCCCAACCCGGCGACTGGCGACGATGAAGCAGCCGGCCTGCCGGCCATGGCGTGGCGGGATGCGCCGCATGTCGGCATATCGGCCGACGCTGTTTCCGAGATCATCGGGGAACGCCGCCATTCCGCCCGTATGGCCATCGAATGCCGATCGGCACCATCGCATAGCGCCGAACCGCGACCGGCCCGGCCGCCACGGTCACCGGTCCTCCCCGCGGGCCCGCCCCGCACGATTCGGCGCCGCATCGATTCAACATGATGCCGCGCAGCCCTAGGCCGTCCTCATCAAAGGAGGCGCCGCGTGGCCACGATCAGTCCCAATGTCTTCGACGCGTATGAAATCCATGAGAGCAGGAGCGCGTTCCCCTTCACCTTTTCGGTCGTGTCGGCGACGGACGTTGCCGTCGAGATCGACGGCACGCCGGTGACGGCGGGCTACAGCGTGTCGCTCGCCGAGACGGGCGGCACCGTGACCTTCGATGCGCCGCGCGCGGCGGGCGAGCGGATCGTGATCCTGCTCAGGCCGGATTATCTGCAGACCAGCGAATTCGCCGACCAGGGCGCCTACAACCTCTCGACGATCAACACCATCAACCGCCGCGCGACGCTGCGCGCGCTCGCGACGGAGCACAAGGCACGCCGCGCGCTGAAGGTGCCGCTGGGCGAGGAGGGGCCGGAGATCGCCCTGGCGGACGTGCCCTCGATCGTGGCCGTTGGGAACAGCCTGCTCGAGGGGAGCGATATCGCGACAGTCGCGGGGGGCATTGCCAATATTGCGAGCGTTGCTGGAGCTATAACGGACGTCTCCACAGTCGCGCATGTTTCGGCGGCAGTCACTACCCTTGCACCGATCTCAGCCAACATATCTGCTGTCGCAGGAATCTCGTCGGTTGTTCCATCGGTCTCCGGCATCGCGGGGAGCATCACGACGGTGGCCGGCATCTCTGCCAGCGTCAGTGCCGTGGCTGGGAGCAGCGCCAATATCGCGGCAGTCGCGGGCCATCTGGCGAACATCGATGCCGTTGCCGCCGATCTTGCCGTCATCGACCAAATTCCGGTGGCGGTGGCGCAGATCGCAGCGACCGGCGATCTGACGCACCGTTATGCAAGCGCAGCCCTGGCGCTGGCCGGAACGACGGACGGGCAATATTCGACCGTGCCCCTCGCCAATGGGTTGGCGATCGACACCTATCTACGGACCAACGGGGCGCTCACGCTCCAACAGCCGGCGCTCACGCAGGCAGGGATAGCGCTGGGGCAGAAGATTGCGCTGCTCTCTGCGCCCGGCGCCGTAACGCCGCTGCCTGCTGGTGCGCTTGTTTCGCTCGATCCCGTGATGGCCTTTATCACGGATGATCGATACGTCCCAGCCAGCATGAGCGCCACGGTGACCCACAACGCACATCCGGGCGGCACGGAGATGTACGTAAGTTCAAACGGTGCGATTCTCACGAAGAACTATACGACTGATAGCGGCCTTGGAGTTCACCGGATCCAGATGTCGGCGCACAATCAATTATTCTCGTTATCGACATCTCTTGTACCAGGCCTGATCAAGGGAAAGTTCCTTATCAAGAGCGCGCCCGGCGCTGGAAATCAGAACGTCACTGCCGGACTCTATCCCACCTTTATGGACGCCTATACAATCACGGAAAGCGCTTGGACGACCGTAACCTTCTCGCGCATGACGGCAGCCTATAATCAGGTGAATATCTGGAATAGCGCCGACGCTTTCCCTCTCGATGTCATCTTTCGTGAGGATGTGCAGATTAGCCTTGATGGCGAGAACATTCCGGCTGCCGAGCCGTCCCGAATAGGCTGCGCGGTCCGCCGAACGAGCATCACACGTGCCGACACGATAACGCGCGGTTCGGGCAATTCGATAGTTGCTCCGTTCGCCGGTCGCATCCTCCTTTCTACCCGTGACGACAACGGGGTGACGTTTTCCGAAGGAACCTTCATGGTGGCCTTCCGAGAAGACGTTGCGAACGCGGCCGCATCGGGAGTGTTGTTTACGCCGCTTCTAGGGGGAGTGACCGGGTACAATACAAATGCCGTGGTGATCGGAACGCAGGGGGGTATGCTTGACCTGAGGGCGCGTGGCCTAAATCCCGGCGTTCTCGGCTCGGTCGCGGGCAAAGGATGGGTGATAGGTGCGGTCCGCTTTGGGTCGAACGGCCGCAGTCTCCATCTTGATGGCATCCAACTCGCTGAAGATTCGACGGCCGCTACTTCATTCACCGTGCCCTATCTTAACTATGGCGGTGGCGGCTATCTGGATAGTCAGCCCCTCAACGGCAGGGTTGGTGTCCCTGCGATCTATCCGACAGCTCTTTCCGACGATGCCATGGCGCTCGCCGTCAAGAATATCCGCGATCGTCATCTTCTGATGGGAGATGTATTCCCGGTCCGAAATGTCGTTGTCCCAGAAGGCGATAGCATAACCGTCGCGGGCGGGCTGGGTGGCGAATACGGCTATGCCCATTTGGTGCAAGCTGCATTGAGCCTTAGGCCGTGGTGGCGCTTGATGGCTGTGTCCGGGTCGACGCTGGCGACGATGACATCACGGCTGCCGCTAGTAACCAAGATCGGCCGCGCGGCTGTGGCCATGGGTTATCGCCCCATCCTGACGATGATGATCGGCGCAAACGGGCTTCCGGCGCAGGCGGATCTTCGCACTTATTGGGCGGCCGTGCGTGCGGCCGGTTATAAGATCGTGGTTCAGCCTCCAACCTATCGAACAGCTGGATCGTACACGAACGGCCAGGCCGACACTTTTCGCGCAATGCTCCTGGGAGAATTGGCACTCGGCAATTTTGACGCGTACTCCGATATTTACCAAAGTCCGGTGATCTCCAGCCAGACCTTCGCCACCGATGCTCCTGGCGGCGTCGCTAATACCTCGGACGGATTGCATTGGACCACCGCAATTCACGCTATCGTCGCCCCATATATGCGGGCGGCTGTCGCGAGCGTAATGCTGTGACACAGGGCAGCGCCTCGTGACCGAACCCCAAATAGACTCCGCCGGCCTGCTGTTGGGCGAAATGAAGGGCCAGCTCCGCGAGCTGATCCATAACCTCAACACCATGTCGGCCAAGATCGACAGCCTCACCGAACGCGTGATCGGCGCCAGCGGCCTGCCCGGCAAGGTCAGGGAACTGGAGGAGCGCATCGCTGCATTGGAGGCCGACAAGAACAAGCGCGACGGCGCGATGGGCTTCGGAAGCTGGCTGTTGCGGTCTCCGGCGATCGCCTGGCTGGCGACTGCCGGCGTCGCGATCTGGGCTTTGCTGAAAGGAAAGGCGTGATGACGGCGATCGACACGATCATCGAGCGGGTGCTCGCCAATGAAGGCAGCTATGCGAACGATGCGTGGGACGCGGGCGGCGAGACCAATTTCGGGATCACGATCGCAACCGCCCGGGCACAGGGCTATGCCGGCGCAATGCGCGACATGCCGCGCAGCTTCGCCTTCGAGGTCTATCGGCGCCAATATGTCGTGGCGCCAGGCTTCGACCGGATCGCCGCGATCTCGCTGCCCGTCGCGGCCGAACTGGTCGATACCGGCGTCAATATGGGGCCGAAGATCGCCGCAACCTTCCTGCAGCGATCGCTCAACGCGCTCAACAACGGCGCGCGCGACTATCCCGACCTGCTGGTGGACGGCCTAGCCGGCGCGACCACGGCCGCGGCGCTGAAGGCCTTTCTGGGCAGGCGCGGGGCGGAAGGCGAGCGGCGCTTGCTGGCGCTGCTCAACGCGCTGCAGGGGGAACGCTATGTCTCGCTGGCGGAGGGCCGCGCCGCCAATGAAGCCTTTCTGTACGGCTGGCTCGCGAGGGTGGCATGAGCGAGACCATGCCCGGCGATCCCGACCGGATGACAGGCGCAGCGGCGACGCCCGCGGCCGGGAGCGCCATCAACATGCCGGACCACTGGATTCGGGAGCAGGCCTGGTACCAGGCCTTTGTGCGGCTGGCCCGCCCGACGCTCGACTGGATCACCAATGCGACCGTCACCTGGACCATGATCCTCCAGCCGCTGCTGTTCGGTCGGTTCGACATTACCGCCGCGGGGATGTCGCTGGCCTGGGCGGGTACCGTCTACGGCTTCAAGTTCGCCGAAAAGATCAAGGGGGTGGCGTGATGCCTGCCCTGTCCGCGGAGACGCTGCGCCGGATCGCGCTCGGTGCCATTCTCCTCGCGCTCGTCACCGGCCTGGTCGCGTTGCGATCGTGCCATTCGGCACGCACTGCCGCGACGGCATCGCGCGTGGCGACGCAACAGCATGGCGCGGCCATCGCGAGCGGCAGCGACGCAGTGGGCACCATCGGCAATGCCCAGGCGCGCGAGGAAGCCATCCATCAAACCGTGCAGGAGGGAATCGATGCGATCAACCAGGCGCCTGGCGGCAACAGCAACGATGCTGCTGACCGTGCCGCTTGCCGGCTGCGCAGCTACCGTCGTTCAGGCAAATGCATCGCCCTGCTCGGCCCTGTTGCCGAATAGCTGGCTGGCCGGGGTGGCGCCGGCTGCGCTGCCCGAGAGCGCCAGGCTGCCGGATGGCCACGACGACGCCCGGCCGTGGCAGTCCGGATTCATCGAGCAGACGGGCCAGCTCGAGGTTGCCAACGGGCGCTATGCCGATGCCATCGGCATCGTCAGCCGGTGCGAGGCGCGCGATGCCGCCGCGGTCAGGAAGGCGCGACCGAAGGTCCTGGGGATTTTTTAGGCTTCGCGAACTGCTTGAGCCATTTTCGCGCTGGATCCTCGAAGAATACGAATGACAGCCGTGCTAGCGCAACGACTGTAACAAGGAACGCCACCAAGAACCACGGTTGGGTAAGAGCCGACCGAGCAGCGGGGTGCTGCCCGAAATAAGTAACGACAGCCACCTGCAGTGGGACGTGCCAGAGGTATATCCCGTAAGTCGAGTCGCCGATCCAGCGCGCGCGTTTCGCATGCTCGCCGAAAGAAATTGCTTCCAGGCCGCAACAGGCGAACAGCACGGCCGTTAACAGGCTCGGAACAGCAATCGGCGCAGGCTCAGAAGGCGAACTCCAAAGTGTCGCGAGCCCGACGATAGCCAGAATTCCTGCTATACCGAACAGTATCGCCGGGCGATTGCGAGCGCTTGCGAACACCAGATAGATCGCCGTTCCCGCGAAAAAATAGAACACGCATTCACGCAGCAGATGGAGATGGCCGGCGAACCGATACGCCGCCACCCATGCGACAGCAGCGAGGAGCAAGGGGCCGACGATCCCGCGTCGAAAAAGAAACGGCAGGGTAGCCCAGAAGAGTCCGTATACGAGCACTTCGACTGAAACTGACCAGATCGGTCCGTTAAATGAGTATCCCTTCTGAATCCCCCAAAACGACGCGAAGAATATGTTGAGTACGAAGTGATATACGTCATTGAATGGAATTATCTGAAACTGACCCGATATCTTCATACTGTACCACTGAAGAACAGCGATAACACACAATGTTAAGAAATGTAGTGGATACAACCGAGCAAGCCTATTTACAACAAATTCACGAGTCGCTGTCTTTCGTGACACGTATACTGCAGCAAATACAAAGCCGGAGAGCAGCCAAAAAAACTGCACCGCGAAATATCCATAATCATAGAGCAGCCAAAGTGCAGCATGACCAGGCTGAGAGGCAGCCACTTCGGGCGAAAGTGGGTGGACCCCCGGAGTAAGGTAAAAAAACTGCTGATAATGCCAAAAAAGGACCGAGAATGCCGCAAGGCCTCGGGCTAGATCTATAACATATAGGTGCCCGATAGGCGACGGTTGCGGCTGGCGAAGCAGGTTCATCGCCGCCTGTTCTACACGCGGCCCACCTTTTGTATAGATGCATTCAGCGCCGATCTTCGCAGCCGCGGCGTGAGATGCCCTTCGCTATCGCTACCGCAGCGCACCTTTGTGATCTGCCACACGATTAGTGAGGACCAAGTGCGCAGCCGCAGCCATGGCCTTCTCACAAGGTCAGAAATCAAGGGAAGCCTCTCTCATCCGGATGAGAGATGAAGAAGGCGCAACCGGTAGGGCGTCCGAACGAGTGCGCCTAGCCTTTTGGCAATTCACACCTTCTGGAAGATCACCAAATCGGGAATATGACAGACGAGTTTCAGCCCCTTTGCCATCTGCGCCGCAGCCAGCCTGGTTCCGGCATATTCGGCGTTATCGACATCGTGCATCGCAAGGTATCCGCCGGATGAGATCTTATTCAGCCAAGTCTTTGCGTCAAAAATGGTGTTCACATAGTCATGCACGGCATCGACAAAGACGAAATTGATTGGGCCAGCGGACCAATTCCTCGCCGCCACACCGGAGGTTTCTCGGATGTGCGTGACGTTGGGGGTGCCCCCTGTTCTCCGCTTGAAAATCGCGAAGTCGGATTCGGCCCCGCCATACATCCGAAAGGGATCGACGGCGTAAAATTGCCTGCCCGTCTGCCCAGCGAGGAGGGCAGTGGTGACGCCGCGATAGCTGCCGATTTCAACCAGCGCCCCGGGAATAGCTTCCGCCTTCTTCGCAAAGTGAAGTAGCGCACCCATCTGGTCGGGCGTAACCGCCGTGTCAGCGCGCTCGTAATCCGGCGCCTCGCCCCATGCCTCTCGAACGATTGGAAGTTCGTTCCGCTGATGCGTGAGTCGAGCAAATTTCTCGACGCCCCGAGCATAGGCGGTGAAGCTCACCCGCAGCGGGTGGGCACGCGCTTGGCGCTTCATCGCGAACGGATCTATTCCTAAATACATGCGGAAGGATTAGCCCGCTCCCCACTATATGGCAAGGCGAGCCAACAGCCGGGATGGTAGAAATTGCTGCGACGCAGCGATACGCCCGCCGACTTTTTAACGCCGCCCCGTCTGTCGCCCCTTTCGATCGAAGCGCGTTGGGTCTGCACGCAAGTGCCCTCCCCGCTTGACCGACCAGCACCGCATGTGGATGGGGCGGTGCGAGGGAGCGAGCGTAAGAAATGCCTATCGCCCATGTGACGCCCGAACCGCCCACCCTGGCGGAGGCAGGCGACGATCGATCGCATGCGATCGACATCCTGCGCGCCCTCGCCGCACTTGCGGTCGTCATCTATCACGCCCGGAAGGAATTCTGGGTGGGCATGCAGGAGACGCTGTCCGTCCACGGGCTCCACAGCGTGCGCCCCGATATCTGGCTGTCCTATGCCTCGATCGTGTTTTCGTTCGGCTGGATGGGCGTGCCGGTCTTCTTCGTTCTGAGCGGCTATTGCATCCATCTCGGCTATGCGACGAAGCTGCGCCGGTCGACGGCCACCGCGCTGAACGTCCCGAGCTTCTACAAGCGCCGCTTCCTGCGGATCTATCCGGTCTATGTCGCGGCCCTGCTGCTGACGGCCGTGGTGGACTATTTCGCCCATCCCGTTCCCGACCTGCCGGGCTGGGTCGGCGCGAACCTGGCGAGCTTCGTCCTCAACCTGCTGATGATGCAGGAGCTGTTCGTCAGCTGCTTCGGATCGAACGGCGTGTTCTGGACCCTCTCGATCGAATTCCACCTGTATCTCTTCTATCCCGTTCTCTTCCTCCTGTTCCGACGGTACGGCCCAGGGCTGGCACTGGCCTTTTCCGCCGCGGTCAGCGTGCTGACGGGGTTCGCCTATTGGGCGTTCGACCTCCAGCACCTGTTCGTGCACGCCCGGGGCGGCAGCCCGTTGTTCACCAGCCACCTGTTCCTCTGGACCGCCGGCGCCTATCTCGCGGAGATAAAGGTCGGCCGCGCCGCGGCCCCGCGCGGGTTGCTGTGGCACCTGCTGTGGATCGCGGCCCTGATCGCGGGGGTGATCCTGGCGGCACGATCATCCTATGCGTGGAGCCCGATCTTCCTGGCGATCGGCGCGTTCGGGTTGGTGAGCGTGGCGATTCCGGCGATCACCCGGCTGTGCCGACGCAATAGCATCGGCGTCCGGGCCTTCTATCTCATCGGCGTGGCAAGCTATTCGCTCTACGCGACGCATGTGCCCGTGTTCCACGCGATCAAGGCCATGACCGGCCAGTACCGATCGGATACAGTGCTCTGGGCATTCGCCTGCACCGTGATCGCGATCGGCTTCTCCCTGCTGTTCTTCCACCTGGTCGAACGCTACACGATCCGCGCGCGCAGCGGGCCCCGCCAGGGCGCGCCCGGGATGCCGGCCGGCGAATCCGCCGCCTGACCGGCACGACGACCACCGAATGACTACAGCAACCCCAGCGTCCGCATGCTCCGGTGCCCGCCGCTGGCGATGATCAGGTGATCGTGAACGGCGATGCCGAGCGGCTGGCCGGCGCGGGCGATGCGCTTCGTCAGGTCGATGTCGCTCCGGCTCGGGGTCGGATCGCCGCTTGGATGGTTGTGGACCAGGATGATCGCCGCCGATCCGATCTCCAGCGCGCGGCCGATGATCTCGCGCGCATAGAGCGCGACCTCGTCAATCGAGCCCTCCGCCATGATCTCGTCGCGGATCAGGATGTTGCCGGCGTTGAGGTGGAGCACGCGCGCGCGTTCGTTGATCGAATGCACCATGTCCGCCTGGAGATAGTCGAGCAGTGCCGGCGCGCTGGCCAGCACCGGCCGATCGCAGAGCTGGCTGCGCAGCGCGTGCAGCATCGCCGCGCGGAACGCAGCGACCTCGCGCACTGCGGCGCGATCATTGCCCGTCGCGCGCAGTTGCAGCCGGCGGGGGGCGGCGAGCGCGGCGCCCAGCGTGCCGAAGGTGGCGATCAGCGCGGCGGCGGCGGCCCCGGGCGCGGGCGAGGCGCCGCCGGCGATGATCCGCTCGAGATGGCGCCGGCCGCGCGGATCGTGGCGCGGCGGTGGTTCCAGATGCCCAGCGCCAGCGCGATCAGCGCCGGATAGGCCGAAACCCCCAGCATCAACGCGTACGCCATCCGCGAGAGCCCCGGGGTCGCCATCTTGGCCAGATGCCCGGTCACGGTGATCGCCTGGAAGGCGGCTGCCCATATCGTCCACCAACGGTTCGCGCGGACGGCGACGGCGGCGAGCCCTGCCAGCAGGGCGAGATCGACCGCGAAGACGCCGAGTTCGACGCTGTGATATTTCGTCGCGGCGCCCGACCGCACCAGCATGGTGGCGAGGGCAGCCGCGACGAACAGGATCGCGACGCTCTTTTCCGGCCATCCGCCCCATCGGCTCGCAGCGAGCACCAGGAGCGGCAGCGCGAGATAGAAGGTCATGACATAGAACCACATGGATCGACCGGACCACGACGGCGCGGCCCGGTCAACCATCGGCTCACGCGACGGCGGCGAGCCCCCCTGCGAACAGCGGCGTGTTCGGCGCGCAATCCGGCCCGAACCCCATCGGCAGGCCATATTGGCCGGGGATATCCGCGAGCAGCTTGTGCGCGGTGGCGAAGCTGAGATGCGACTGCAGCGCCTCGTGCGTGCCCTTGGCGATCAGCACCAGCGCCTCGGCGCCGGCCTCGGGCGGGAGCATCGCGGTGCGGCGCTGCTCGATCATCACGCTGATGCACTTGGCCCCGTGCGCGGCAGTGGCCTCGGCCGATTCCTCGGTGGGGATGAAGGCGGAAGCGACGGTGTCCGCCAGGGTGCGGCGCGTGGTCGCGGCGATACGGCGTTCTTGTGACATACAGGTCTCCTCGCCCGGACAGGGCGAGGCCTACCGGGTCTTCAGGTCAGCGATGGAAAGGTTCGATGGTGTTCGCGATGCCCTGATAGGTCCCCGACATCAGCGGGGCGGCCAGCAGCAGCGCGACGATCGCCGCGGCGATCGCACCGATCAGGGCCAATGGCATCAGCGTGTTCGTCAAGGCATCATGGCGTCTCCCCCCGGACGCGGAGTCGGGGGCTTCGGGCGGCGGCGGCGCGGGCTCGTAAGTGGCCCGGCCGGCTTGCACGTCCCGAAGCATCGAGCTCCGTTCGTCGTCCGGGGCGTCTTCGCCGCCGGTGCCGGCCGCTTCCACTCGGAGAAATTCACTAGTGGATAATCCAGTAGTGCCGCGATCGTGATCCGCGACGATGCGCGCCGCGTCCTTGGCGTTGCGCGCGCCCAGCCGGGCAATCCCGGCCGCGATATGGGTGTTGGCGGTGTGGACCGAGATGCCGAGCTTGTCGGCGATCGCCTCGCGTTCCATCAACTGGCCGAGCAGCCGAAGACATTCGAGTTGTCGCGGTGACAGCACGTCGATTCGATTCGATCCCATTTGGAGCAATCTACGCTTCGGTAAACGCTTGGAAAGCATTGCCGTGCTATAATGAAGTTCTCAAGGAACGATCATGACAAACCGACTCACCGAACGCGATCTCGTCGATCTGCTGCGGTCGGCGCTCGCAGCCGCCGATGACCTTGGATTGTGGGGCGTGGGCGCCCGGCTCGACCAGGCACTGGTCGACCTGACCGGGATCGGCGTGCTGCCGGTCGAGGAAACGCCCGCCCCGGCGACCGAGAACGCCTGACCTCCGGCGCGGCGCGCTCAGCGCCGCTCGAAACGGTCCCCTGCCGGCAAGGTCTCGCCCAGCCGATCGAGTTGCGCCCGCGCCGCCGCATCGCCGCGCAGGGTCGCCCGCCAGAACAGCGTAGTCGCCGCGACGACCGTCTGGCGCACATGCGGGACCGGCGGCCCTTCGGGCATCCCCATCCTGTCCTGCCCGCCGAACATCATGTGGTTCGCCCCGTCGAGCACCAGCAGATATTTGCCGCCCGGCGCCATCGCGCGGAACGGGCGCTCGCGGTCCTGCGGGGTGACGCGGTTGAGCCAGGGCAGCGCATCGCGCGTGCCGGTGATCGAGAAGAAGGGCATGGTGATGCCGCCGAATGCCGCCGCGTCGCCCTGGACCAGGCTCGGCTGCGGGCTGAACGCGATCGCCGCCCTGATCCGCGCGTCGCCGAGTTGCAGGCCGCCGGCCGGGCCCGGGCCGCGGGCGACGGCGAGCGTGGTCTGCGCGCCGAAGCTGTGGCCCGACATGCCGATATGGGCGAGATCGAGCCGCGCCAGATCGCAGGCGCCCTCGCGCGGGCGCTTCGCCAGTTCGTCGAGCACGAAATGGACATCCTCGGCGCGCGCGACGAGTTGCTCCGCGGACATCGCGCTGCGCAACCCGCCGCCGCGCAGGATGCCCGAATCGCTGCCGGCATGCTGGAGGTGGATCACGGCATTGCCGTCCGCCGCCCAGGCCTGCGCCCAGAGCGTGCCGGCATCGAGCGACCCGCCGAGCCCATGGCTGAACAGGATCACCGGCACCTTGCCCGTTCCCGCGGGCATGCGGATGCGGACCGGCACGATCCGCCCGCCGCGCGCCGCGTCGCGCCACTGCGCCTCGCAGACCGGGCCGGCCGCCGGGGGCGCGGCGATCGCGGGCGTGCCGAACAGAAGGGCTGCGGGGAACAGGAACCAGGGCTTCATCGTCTCGTCTCCACGGGATTGGCAGGCGCGCCGGGCGGCGCGAACAGCGCGCGGCCAAGGCCCTTCAGGGTGCGCGCGCGGGCGGCATCGGCCAGCATCGCCCCCCATTCGCGGAAGGCCAGCCGGACCGGGTTCGCCGTCGGCGGGCGGTGGGCGAGGCCGTAGCGGATCGGATCGTCCGCCCGCAGCTCGGCAAAGGTGCCGAACAGCCGGTCGAAGACGATCACCACCCCGCCATAGTTGCGGTCGAGATAAGCCGGGTTCGAGGCATGGTGCAGCCGGTGGTGCGACGGCGTGTTGAGCACCCACTCCAACGGCCCGAGCCGCCCGACCGCCTCGGTATGCAGGAAGAACTGGTAGCGCAGGTCGAGGGCGAGCAGCGTGACGATCATCACCGGCGGGAAGCCGATCAGCGCCAGCGGCACATAAAACATCCAGCCGGCGGAGAAGAGGTTGGTCCAGCCGAGCCGAAGCGACGCGAGCAGCGTCATCTGTTCGGGCGAATGATGCACCGAATGCGACGCCCAGAGCCAGCGCACGCGGTGGCTCGTGCGGTGGAACCAGTAATAGGCGAACTCCACTGCGACAAATCCAAGCGCCCAGCTCCGCCAGTCGGTGACTGACCAGTGGACCGGTGCCAGCCGGGTCGCGACGCCATAGACCCCGCTCAATACCGCCGCGTTGAGCAGCGCGAAGGGGATGTTGCCCGCGACCAGGCCAAGCGTGGTGAGCACCGCGCGCCCGTCATAGCCCCGCCCCTGCGCCAGCCGCCAGCCGGCCTCGGCCAGGACCAGCGCCAGCATCGCGGCGAGCCACCCGGGGGAGCGCTCGATCTCCATCACCCTTTCCGCTGCTGCTTGAGCGACTGGAGGCGATCCTTCGCCGCGGCGAGTTCGGCCTGGTCGACGACGCCGTCCCTGTTGGCATCGGCGACGGAGAAGATCGGCGTCGGGGCGGCGGCCATCTCGGCGCGCGAGACCTTGTGATCGCCGTTCGAATCGGCCTGGGCGATGAAGGCGTCGACCTTCTGTCCGGCCTGGGGGCGGAACCGCAGCACCCTTTTGAAATCGTCGCGGCTGATGAAACCGTCTCCATTCCGGTCCATTTTGTCGAAGCGCGCGGCGCGGGCGGCCACGAACTCGGCGCGGGTGACGACGCCATCGTGATTGGTGTCGGCGCCCTCGAACGCGTCCATCGGATCGCCGCCGCCGAACAGCTGCGCCGAGGCCGGGGCCGCGATGGCGAGGGCGAGGGCAGCGATCGGAGCAGTGCGTCGAAGGGTCTTCATCATGTCGGGTCCTTGCAGTCGTTGATCGGGGAGCGGGGAACGGGAGAGGGCGGACGCGATGGTGAGCCGGGCCATCCACCCTCACCGGTTCCCCGGCCCGGCGTTCCTTCCCGCCCCGATCCGGAGCGGGAAGGAGCCCCGGATACGGCCGCGCCCCGGGGGGAGCAGGCGCGGCCGCGGGGAAGGGTTCAGGGCTGGCGGCTGACCGTGCCGCTCACGCCGCGCGTCTGGCCGTTCGGGCTGGTCGCGGTCGTGCCGAAGCTCGCGCTGCCATCGCCATTGTTGGTGGCGGTGGTGGTACGGCCGAAGGTCTTGCCGCTGTTGGTCGTGGTCGTCCGGTTGCTGGTATAGGTGCCGTCGCTCCAGCTCGCATCGCGGGTCGTCGTCGCGCCGCGCCCGCTGTTGGTCTGCAAGCTGCGGGTCGCGGTGGCCGAGCCGGGCTGGCGGCTGATCGAGCGCGTCTGGACCGCGCCGCGGCCGTTCGCGCCCTGGACGCTGATCACATGGCCGCGCGGGCCGGCGACGGCCGGGGTCGACGCCGCGACCAAGGCAGCGGAAAGCGCCGCGAGGGTGAGGGCATGCTTGTACATCAATCTACTCCTTGCCTTGGAGGCCGGGGTTCCGGCCGCCACCAAGTCGATATGGAAGCATAGCGTAAGGCGATGGCGACCGGGGGGTGACAAAGTGTAACACTGTGTAACACCGCGCCCGCCGCCCCTTCCCGGCCGGGCGCGGGCGGGGCAGATTGGCGCCATGGACAATGCCCTGGTGGAAAATGGCTGCATCGCGGTGGTGGAGGACGATCGCGAGATCCGGTCGATGGTCGTCGACCTGCTCGCGCGCGAGGGATTCCGCGCGATCGGCTGCCGCACCGCCGCCGAGTTCGACCAGCTGCACGAGCGCCAGCGCGTCGACCTCGCCGTGCTCGACGTGATGCTGCCCGGCGAGGACGGGCTGTCGCTGTGCCGCCGGCTCCGCGCGACCGGCGACGTCTCGATCCTGATGGTCACCGCCAAGGGCGACGATGTCGATCGCATCGTGGGGCTCGAGATCGGCGCCGACGATTATCTGCCCAAGCCGTTCAACCCGCGCGAACTGGTCGCGCGAGTGCGGGCGGTGCTGCGCCGCACCCGCGAACAGCATCGCGTCGTCGCCGCCCTGCCGGCCGAGCGCTATCGCTTCGGCGGCTGGATCCTCGATGTCGGCGCGCGATCGGTAACGAGCGCGGCGAGCCGCGAGATCGACCTGACCGCCGGGGAGTTCGACCTGCTGCTGTGCTTCGTCACCCACCCGCAGCGCGTGCTCAACCGCGACCAGCTGCTCGACTGGACGCGCGGGCGCAACGCCGCCGCGTTCGACCGGTCAGTCGACGTGCAGCTCAGCCGCCTGCGCCGCAAGCTCGCCGACCAGCCCGGCGGCGCGGCGCTGATCAAGACGGTGCGGGGCGGCGGCTATCAGTTCACGCTGGGCGTGGAGCGGGCATGACGATCTCGTCCAACCTCTCGCTGCGGATCACCGCGATCCTGCTGGCCGGCTTCGTCGCGCTGCAGCTGCTGATCGTCGCGGCGACCACCCTGCCCTCGCGCGGCGACGACCAGCGGCCCTATAACCTGCCCCTGCCCGCCCAGGCCCGCGCGATCGTCGACGCGCTCGATCGCGTGCCCGCGGCGCAGCGCGGCGACCTGGTCGGGGCATTGAACGGCGGCCTCTACACCGTCTCGGTCGAGCCCCGCCTGCCCGGCGCGACTCCCCAGGCCACGCCCGATCTCGATCTGCTGGCGGGCTATTACGCCCGTGCGCTGCCCGGACGGCAGCTCGTGGTGAACGGGCGGCGGCCGCTGCTCGGGCGGATGATCGGGTCGCGGCCACGGCCGGCGCGCTTCTTCGCCCCCGTCGCGGTCGCCGTCGAGCTGCGCGACGGCAGCGCCGCCGTGCTGACCAGCCAGCCCTCCGCCTCGATGCGACGCTTTCTCCGCTCGCGCTCGTGGCTCGGCGCGCTGAGCGGCCTGATCGTGCTGAGCATCCTGGCGCTGGCGGTGCGGCAGACTGCCCGCCCGCTGCTGCGCCTCGCGCGCGAAGTCCGCGGGTTCGGCACCACTCTCGACGCGCCCGACCTCCCCGTGACGGGCCCGCGCGAGATCCGCGAGCTGGCGCAATCCTTCAACGACATGAAGGCGCGGATCCGCGAGCTGATGGCGGAGCGCACGCGCGTGCTCGCGGCGATCGCGCATGACATGCGCACCTATCTCACCCGCCTCCGCCTGCGCGCCGAGTTCATCGACGATGCGCGCCATCGCGACGGCGCGGTGCGCGACCTGGACGAGATGGCAGCGCTGCTCGACGATACACTGTTCTTCGCACAGGGCGAGGCCGGCGCGGCCGAGCCGGTGCGCCTCGACCTCACCGCGACTGCCGCGGCACTGGTCTCGGTTCGCCGCGAGCTGGGCGACGCCGTGACGATCGATCCGGCGCAGGAGCTGTGGGTGCGGGCGACCCCGCTCTCGGTGCGGCGCATCCTGGGCAACCTGATCGACAATGGCCTGCGCTATGGCGACGCAGTGACGGTGCGCTTCGACGCGGCGGGCGACCGGATCGCGCTGATCGTGGAGGACGACGGCTGCGGCGTCCCGCCCGAGGTGCTGGCGCGGCTGGGCGAGCCGTTCAACCGGCTCGACGCGTCGCGCAATCGCGAGACGGGCGGCGCCGGCCTCGGCCTCGCGATCGTCCGCGCGCTGGCGGGCCGCGACGGCGCCGAGGTGCTGTTCGCCAATCGCGCCGAAGGGGGCCTGCGCGTCACGGTGCGCTATCCGGCGGCCGCCTCCGGCGCGGTCCGCGAGCCATAGACCGCATAGAAGAGCACATAGAGCTCGCACGCGGCGGTGAGCAGGAAGGATGCCTGCAGCCCATAGGCATCGGCCAGCCAGCCCTGGACGATGACCAGCGCACCGCCCGCGATCGCCATGATCAGCAGGCCGGAGCCTTCCTCGGTCAGCGGGCCGAGGCCGCGGATGCCGAGCGTGAAGATCGTGGGGAACATGATCGAGTGGAACAGCCCGACCGAGATCAGCGCCCACATCGCGACCGGGCCGGTGGCGAAGGTGGCGACCAGCATCACCGCCAGCGCCCCGATGCTGAAGGCAGCGAGCACGCGCTCGGCCGGGATGCGCTGCATCAGCAGGCTGCCGAGGAAGCGCCCGACCATCATCCCGCCCCAGAGCAGGAAGAGATAGTGCGAGGCCTGTTCGTGCGTCAGGTTGCCGATCTCGGGCGCGGAGACGAAGTTGATGAAGAGGTTGCCGACGCCGATCTCGGCGATCAGGTAGATGAAGATCGCGGGAATGCCGAACACCAGATTGGGATGGCGCCAGAGCGAATGGCCGCGCCGCTCCGCGCGGGAATGGCGCTGCGCGGCGTTGATGTCCGGCAGCCTGAAGCGCGCGATCACGACGGCCAGCACGACCAGCACCGCCGCCACGATCAGATAGGGCAGCTGCACCGACTGCGCATCGGCGAGGCGCTCGGCCGGAGTCAGCACGGCGCCCGCGGCCGCGGTGCCGGAGGTGCTGCGGCCGAGGATCAGATAGCCGCCGAACAGCGGTGCGAGCGTCGTCCCCATCGAGTTGAACGCCTGGACGAGGTTCAGCCGGGACGAGGAAGTCTCGGGCGAGCCGATCACCGCGACGTAGGGGTTGGCCGCGACCTGCAGCAGCGTGATGCCCGCGGCGATGATGAACAGGGCCGCGAGCACGACCGAGTAGGAAGGTATCATCGAGGCCGGCACCATCAGCACCGCCCCCGCCGCCATCACGATCAGGCCGGTGACGATCGAGCGTTTGTAGCCGATCCGCTCAATCAGCATCGCCGAGGGGATCGAGGCGACGAAATAGGCGATGAACCAGACCGATTCGATCAGCGTGGTCTGGGTGTAGTTGAGATCGAACACGCTGCGCAGGTGCGGCAGCAGCGTGCCGTTGATGACGGTGATGAACCCCCACATGAAGAACAGGGTGGCAAGCAGGGACAGGGTCGCCCCATAGCCTGATCCGCCGCCCGCGCCCGCTGCCGGGCGTTGCGCCACTGCCCCTGTCGGTCCCGCCATGTCGATCTCTCTCCGTTATCTTGTCTGAGTATATGGCCGGCAGGGCAGCGGTCAACGCCCGCCCCGCCGGGTGAGGGCCTATGGCTCCATCGACAATTCGGTATCGGCCAGCGCCTGGCGGACGAGCTCGGCCATCGCCGTGCGCGCCGCTTCCGGATCAGCGGCGACGATCGCGCCATAGAGCAGGCGATGCTCCGGCATGGGATCGCGCGGCAGCCGGCGCTTGCGCTGCTTGAAGATCGTCGTCCAGCCGACCGCCGCCGCGATGGTGCTCGACAGGGTGGTCAGCGGCTCGTTGCGCGTCGCCTCGAGGATGAGATGGTGGAACGCCTGGTCGGCGGCGCGCCCCTCGGCGGTGGCGAGGCCGTGGCGATCCATCTCCTCCAGCGCATGGCCGAGCTGCGCCAGCTCGCGCGCGGAGCGGCGCTCGGCCGCCAGCGCCGCCGCCGCCGGCTCGACGATCATGCGCAGCTCGAACAGGCTGCGGATGAACGCCTCGCTCGGCTCGCCCTCGAACATCCAGGCGAGCACGTCGGGATCGAGCAGGTTCCAGCGGCTGCGCGGGCTGACGCGGGTGCCCGCCTTGGGCCGGCTTTCGACCAGCCCCTTGGCCATCAGCATCCGCACCGCCTCGCGATAGGCGCTGCGCGACACGTGCAGCGTGCCGGCGAACTCGATCTCCCCGGGCAGCGTATCGCCCGGCTGGTGGACCCCGGTGACGATCGCGACGCCGAGATCATGCGCGATGGTGCCATGGATGCGCAGCCCGCGCGGCGCGGCGCCCGCCCTGGTGGCCCCCGCCGCCACGATCACAGCACCGTGACGGCAATGTCGCGCGGCGGCGCGATCGCGATGGGATTGCGCGCCGGCAGGCGGAACGGCGCTGCCTCGATCTCGAAAATATCACCCTCCTGCGTCGTCACCCCTTCGGCGAACGACAGGGTCGCGGTGCCGAAGAAATGTACATGCACGTCACCCGGCTGGCGGAACAGGCCATATTTGAAGTGGTGATGCTCGAGATTGTCGATGCTGTGCGACATATTGGCCTCGCCGGTGACGAAGGGCCGTTCCCACAGCACCGCGCCATCGCGCAGGATCCGGCTGGTGCCGCGCACATCCTCGGGCAGGGCGCCGAGCAGCAGCTCGGGCCCGAGCGCGGCGGCGCGCAGCTTCGAATGGGCGAGCCACAGATAATTGCCCCGCTCCGTCACATGATCGGAGAATTCATTGGCAATGGCGAAGCCGAGCCGCACCGGATTGCCCGCATCGTCGATCAGATAGATGCCCGCGATCTCCGGCTCCTCGCCCGCATCGAGCGCGAAGGCGGGGGACGGCAGCGGCGCGCCGGGCGCCACCAACGTGGAGCCGTTGCCCTTGTAGAACCATTCGGGCTGGGCGCCGACCGTGCCCGCCTCGGGCTTGCCGCCCTCGACCCCGAGCAGGAACATCCGCATCGAATCGGTCTGCTGCGACGCCTCGGTCATCGAGCGATGCATCTTGTCCCGCCCCTCGGCCGAGCCGAGATGCGTCAGGCCGGTGCCGGTCATCAGCAGGTGCGCCGGATCGTCATGGTCGACCGGCGGCAGCAGCGCGACCGAGGCGAGATCCACCGCACCGGCATCACCCGCCGCGGCGGCCTGATCGGCCAGGCTGCGACCGGCGGCCAGCGCCGCCCGGGCGAGATCACGCACGCTCGCGACCCCGGCGAGCCGCTGCGGCGGCGCCTCGCCGCGCAGGATCGCCACGCCGCGACCACCCGATGCATCGGCGAACTGAACCAGCGATATCCGCATCTGCGGCTTCCTCCCGACCTGTGTGCGTAATTTGGTGCTTGATCCGATATACTCAGACAATATGATGCCGCAACCGCCTTGAGCGGATAGCATGAGGGGATGTCGACCATGGCGATCGCGGGACGGATCAGGACGGGCGCGCGCATCGCGCTGGCGGTTGCGGCGGCGCTCGCGGCGGTGCCAGCGGCACAGGCGCAGCAGGCAAGCGTCACCGTGCATGCCGACAAGCCCGGCCCCAGGGTGCAGCGTCAGATCTTCGGCCAGTTCGCCGAGCATCTCGGCACCGGCATCTATGGCGGCCTGTGGGTCGGCCAGAATTCGCGCATCCCCAATACCGACGGCTTCCGCAACGACGTGATCGCGGCGCTGCGCGCGATCAAGGTGCCGGTGATCCGCTGGCCCGGCGGCTGCTTCGCCGACGAATATCACTGGCGCGAGGGCGTCGGCGCGCCGGCGAAGCGCCCAACCAAGGTCAACACGCACTGGGGCGGCGTGACCGAGCCCAATGCGGTGGGCACCAACGAGTTCATGAACTTCTCGGAAGCCGTCGGCGCCGAGCCCTATGTCTCGGGCAATGTCGGCAGCGGCACGCAGCAGGAGATGGCGGACTGGATCGAATACATGACCTCGCCCACCGCCTCGACGCTCGCGAACGAGCGCCGCGCGAACGGCCGCAAGGAGCCCTGGAAACTGCCCTATTTCGGGCTGGGCAACGAGCTGTGGGGCTGCGGCGGCAATATGAGCCCGGAATATGCCGCCAACGAGACGAAACGCTACGCGACCTTCGTCAAGGCGCCGGCCAACACGCGGATCCTGAAGATCGCGAGCGGCGCCAGCGACGACAATTACGCATGGACCGAGGTGATGATGCGGGAGGCCGGCAAGAATATCGACGGCATCGGCGTGCATTACTACACCGTGCCCGACACGTGGAAGCAGAAGGGATCGGCGATCGGCTTCGACGAATCCTCCTGGGCGCGCACGCTGTGGAAGGCGCAGCGAATGGACGAGTACATCACCAGGCACAGCGCGATCATGGACAAATATGATCCCGAGCGCCGGGTGTGGCTCGCGGTCGACGAATGGGGGACGTGGTACGATCCGACGCCGGGATCGAACCCGGGCTTCCTGCAGCAGCAGAATTCGCTGCGCGACGCGCTGGTCGCCGCGATCAACATCAACATCTTCACGCGCCACGCCGAGCGGGTGAAGATGGCCAATATCGCCCAGATGATCAACGTGCTGCAGGCGATGATCCTGACGGACGGCGACAAGATGACCGTCACGCCGAGCTATCAGGCGTTCAAGATGCTGATGCCGTGGCAGGATGCGACGCAGCTGCCGATCGACGTGACCAGCCCGTGGTACGACAAGGATGCCGCGGCGATGCCGGCGCTCAATGCCTCGGCAGTGCGCGGGGCGGACGGCGCGATCCACCTGTCGCTCGTCAATCTCGATCCGGCGAACCCGCTGACCGTGACGCTGAACGTCGACGGCGCCACCGCCACGACCGCGACCGGCAGCGTACTGACCGCCGACCGGATGGACGCGCACAACAGCATCGGCGCGCCGATCGCCGTGGCCCCGCGCGACATCGCGCCGGTGCCGGTCAGCGACGGCAAGGTGACGCTGACCCTGCCCGCCAAATCGGTGACGGTGGTGACGCTGCACTGAGGCAGCGCGCCGGGACGATCCCGGCGCGGGCCAAGTAATGCCGAAGTAAAACGCCGCAGATGGGTTGAGGACGCGACAATAAAGGGTGGCTTTTGCAAGCCCACGTCCACCCCATTTTTTTGCGCTCGGCGCGCCGATCACGAAAGAAGAACGACAAACGAGGGAGGAGTGCCGCCGCCGGCGGGCGGACTCCTCCAGTCGACGACCGGCGCGATGGCGCAGCAATAGTTTTCCTCTTCTTCCCGAATTATGAGAATCGATCGCGGGGACTGGCGCTGTTCGGGCTGCCGACGATCCGGCGGCGATACATTCTCGGGAGATCATGGATCGCGCGGCTTTCCGGGGCGAGCGGGTGCCTGACACTGAATGAGGGTGTCCTCCGTTACATCGGACGAGGATGGAGGGCTCTGGCGCGCAGGTGAATCGACGGGTGCCCGGCGCACTCCTGCGCGCCGCGCAGATGGCCGAGACCCGGGGCGGACGGGAACGGACAAGATGAGCCGTGGCGGTCGGTCAACCCGGCGCGACCGGAGAAGCCCGGCGGCGGCCCGACCTTAGAACGGCTCCCGGTTCACGCGACGTGCGCACCGCAGATCATGCAGGCATGACCGTAAAATCGCCGGCGCATCCCGCACCAGCTTCGTCGGCGCGGGTTCGTCGATCCACTGTGTCTCCATTGTCGAGCCTGTCAGACGGATGCGGAAGCGATCGTCATAGCCGTCGACTGCGAACCAACCATCCTCCGTCAGCGGCAAGAGCCGGCTGGATATGCCAATACGCCGCTCGAAATAGAGCGCTCCCTCTCTTTGCACGATCTTCCGGCCGCCATAGATTCCCGCCAGCGCCGCAAGTCGTGCCGCCGGTATCGACACCGGGTGCAATTGCGCCTCGACCGCGGGAAGCGCCCATCGCCAGTCGGCCTGGTCGCCGGGACTGGCATCCGCCCGCGCCATCAACCTCTGCAGCGCCAACGCCTGGGCGGCAGGCAGGGCGCGGTCGAAATCGGCAGAAACATCGGGCGGAACCCCGACCCCTTCCCAATTGGTGCCGGATACCGGATGGACTGGCCGGCCGAAGGAAACGCTGAGCATGAAGCCCGGCGCAACCGGCGTGAAGCCATTGTTGTTCGCCGCGCCTGCCGTCGTCGTGCCGACCAGGGTCCCCAATTTGAACTGTTTGACGTCATAGGCGAATGCCTCCGCCGCGGATCCGACCTGATCGTTGACGAGTATATAGAGCGGCTGGCGTTTCAGCCTTCCGGCCGGGAGATATTCGAGCGTGCGCGATTGCTCGGGTTCAGCGCCCGACCGCAGGAAGGTGATGTCCAGCCGGTCACCATCCATGAAATGGCTGAGCAGATAGCGCACCGCAGCGTGCGAGCCCCCGCCATTGTTGCGCAGGTCGATGATGAGGGCATCGCCACCGCGCAGGAAACGCATCGCATCATCATAGACCGCGCCGGTCTGATCATCGATCCATTGGAAGCCGGTAATTCTCAAATAGCGGATATTGCCTGGCAAAATGCGCAGCTCCGCCAAGCCATGATTGGCGCGCGCCGCCTGATGCGCACGAAGGGCGTCGACCGCGCTCGTGCCGCCGACTCCGCCCGGCCGCTCGGCCGCGAGCGTCGCGGCATATTCATCCGGTGCGTAGTTCAGATAGACATGGCGATCACCACTTGCAGCACGGAGATCATCCGTCACCCTTGCGGCGAAGGCGCGGGGGTCTTCCAGATCATAGCGTCCCGAGGCCAAGCCAGCCTGCAGACGTGCGGTGATCGCCGGGACGCGCTGGGGAAAGACATATTGCCGCTGGATGGCAACGCTGATCGCGGCAACCGCCGCGGCCCGTTGCGCTCCCCCCAGCCTGACCGCTTCGCCGGCAGCGACCGCGACCGGGGCGGCGCGTTGCGCGGCCACCGGCATCGCGGCGACGAGAAGCAGCATGGCGGCGGGGCGGAAACACAAGCACCTCATTGGCTTTTCTCCGGCGGCGGCAGTTGCTCGATGAGCCGATCAAGGAAAGGGCGTTGCTCCAGGGCTTCGAGCAGCCGGACCAGGATATCCTCCAGCGGCTGCCCCAGATCAGCGTCCAGGGTACGGGCCGCAGCCTCCGTGGCAGTCCAGCACGCCTGCAGAGCCGGGATCATGGCCTCCGCGGCGGGCGTGAGGGCCACGATGCGCTCCCGCGCATCCGCGCCGGCGGCAAGGGACACAAGACCGCGCTCCGCCATTTGCGATATGGTCTGGCTGGCCGCGGAATGACTGACCGTGGAGCGCCGGGCAAGCGCGCGAATGGTCATCGGGCCATGACGCATCAGCGCACGAACCATGGGGGTGTATCTGGGCCGGTAGTCGAGGCCCGCCATCTCGTAGCTTCGTCCCACCGCTTCATCCAGATCTTCGGTGAGCCGGCGCAGCAGGGTGCCGAGGGTGGGCGATTCGGACAGCATCGAAATATATAAGCGCTTATATATTCCGGGCTCAATGGCTTTCTGTGAGGGCTTTTCACGGCCGCGACCCGCTATCGCGGCGGGCGAGGGCCAGCTCGCCCGAGGCGGCGAGCGCCTCCCGCCATGGCCACAGGGCGGCCAAATCATCGGCCGGATCGCGGCACCCGCCACGCTGCGGAAATGCCCGGATCGGCAGGACGAGGCGGTGACGATCCTCCACCGACACGCTCTCTTCGCTAATGCGAACCACTTGCAACTTCTGACATCGATCTCTATCCGGCCGGGAAAAGGAGCACAGATGAAGATTGCACTCGGCCTGATGGGCGTCGCGGGATTGTGGGCGGGGAGCGCCAGCGCGCAGGATCTTCCCGATACCGAGGACAGGAACCGGGACCGCGAGGATATCGTGGTCACGGCCGCCCGGACCACCCTGCCGGCGAGTGCGCTGCCGCTCACGGTGGACATCATCGATCGCGAAACCCTGTCCCGGCAGGTGACCGTGTCGGGCTCGGTCGTCGACGCGATATCCGCGTTGCTGCCGGCGTTTTCGCCGACGCGCGAGAAGATCACCGGGGTGGGCGAGACGCTGCGCGGCCGCTCCCCGCTCTACGCGATCAACGGCATTCCCCAGTCGACGCCGATCCGCGATGGCGGACGTGACGGCTACACGATCGCCCCCTTCTTCATCGACCGGATCGAGGTGATCTACGGCTCCAACGCCCTTCAGGGGATTGGCGCGACGGGCGGCGTCGTCAACCAGGTGACGGTCCGCGCGCCGAAGCAGGACGGCTGGTCGGGGCGGACGCTGGTCCAGGGCAATGCCGGCAACGATTTCTCCGGCGCATCGCTCGGCGGCAAGCTGGGCGGCCTCGTCAATTTCCGCCGCGGGCGGGTGGATGCGACCGCCGGCGTGGCGTTCGAGCGGCGCGGCGTCTTCCTCGACGGGCGCGGGCGGCGGATCGGCTATGACGGCAACCAGAGCGAAATCCAGGACACCGACAGCCTGTCCTTCTTCGGCCGGGTCGGCGTCGACCTGTCCGACACTGCCCGGTTCGAGGTCATCGCCAACCGCTTTCGGCTGGAAGGCAACAACCATTATGTGCCCGTGGATGGCAGCCGCGCGCTGGGCGTCCCCGCGACGACCCGCCTGGGCGAGACGCAAGGGCAGCCATCGACCGGCATCGCGCAGATGGTCTCCGCGTCGCTGACCGACAGCGACCTGGCCGGCGGCGCGTTCACGCTGCAAGCCTTTTACAATCGCACCAGCGACACCTTCGCGGGCGGCATTCTCGCCACCTTCCAGGATGCGGCGATCGCGCCGGTCGGCACGCTCTTCGACCAGTCGCGCAACGTCTCGCGCAAGCTCGGCGGCAAGGTCAGCTACGAGCGGGCGGTGCCGGGCTTCGAAGCGCTCACGGTCACGCTCGGCTTCGATGCGCTGACCGACCGCACCGCGCAGACGCTGGTGCAGACCAACCGGTCCTGGGTGCCGCAGACCGACTTTCGCAGCCTCGCCCCGTTCGGGCAGGCCAATCTCAAGCTGTTCGACGGCGTGGTTCGCCTGGCGGGGGGCGTCCGCTACGAGAATGTCCGCCTGAAGGTTCCCGACTATACCACGCTGGCGAGCGCCGGCTCCCGCTTCGTGACGGGCGGTGCCCCGTCGTTCAGGCGCGCCCTGTGGAATGGCGGTGCCGTGCTGGAGCCGATCAAGGGCATCCGCGCCTATGGCAGTTACGCCGAGGGCTATACGATCGCCGATATCGGCCGCGTGCTGCGCGGCATCAGCCAGCCGAATATACGGATCGACGATTTCCTCGACCTGACGCCGGTGATCTCGAACAATCGCGAACTGGGCATCGAAGTGGCGCAAGGGCCGCTGACCGCGAGCGCCACCTATTACTGGTCGTCAAGCGAGGCCGGGCAGGTGCTGGTCCGCAACGACGACGGCATCTTCAACGTCGTACGCCAGCCGATCGACATTGCGGGCCTCGAGCTCAACGTCGACACGCGGACGCCGGTGCCGGGGCTCAAGATCGGCTTCGGCTTCAGCCACGTGACCGGCCGCACCGATACGAACGCCGACGGCATCCTCGATGCCGACCTCGATGGCGCCAATATCTCGCCCGATCGCCTCAACCTCAACGCGGACTTCAGCCGCGGCCGATTCAGCGCCCGCGTGCAGGGGCGCTACTATTTGTCCCGCCGCTTCCAGGGCCAGCCGATCGCCAATGATTTCACCGGCTACCGGCTGTTCGATGCCTATGTCGCCTATGAATTTGCCATCGGCCGCGTGATGCTGAGCGTGCAGAATCTCGGCAATGTCGACTATGTCAGCTATTACAGCGACACGCAGGGGCCGACCGACAATGCGCGCTTCTACACCGGGCGCGGGCGCAACGTGACGCTGGGCTGGCAAGCCGCCTTCTGATGCGCCTGCTTGCGCAGCTGCATCGCTGGACCGGCGCGCTGGCGGGGGCACTGCTGGCGCTGCTCGGCCTTACCGGCGCCCTGCTGGTCTGGCGCAACCGCCTGACATTCGTGCAGCATGCCGGCGACGCGCCCCGCCGCGACGACGCCGCGCTGGCGCGGATCCTGGACGCGCTGGCCCAGGGAGCGAGACCGGTCGATCGCGTCACCTTCGCGGGGGACGGGCTCGGCGTGCACCAGGTGGTCTTCGCGGACGGAAGCGGCGCCTATCTCAGCCAGGGCGGCGAGATCGTCGCGCGCTGGACCAGCATCTGGCAGCGGCCCGAGCTATGGCTGTTCGACCTGCATCATCGCCTTCTCCTCGGTGATGCCGGGGAGACGGCGACCGGCATCGCCGGGCTGATCGGCCTCTTCTTCGTCGTCAGCGGCGTCCTGCTGTGGTGGCGGATGCGCGCCCGGTTCCGGCCGCGGCCATGGCCCGCCCGGATGACGCCGGGTGCGATCGTCCACCACCATCGCGACCTGGGCATTCTCACCGCGCCGCTGCTGTTCCTGTCGCTGCTCACCGGCGTGATGATGGTCCTGCCCTCAATCGGGCAGTTGCTGCTGTCCCCGCTGGGCCGGGAGGAGCGGCTGCGCGTTCCGGAAGTGCCGCCCGGCCATGTGACCGGCGCTCGCCCCGATATGGGGGCAATGCTCGCCTCGGCCAGGCGGCGGTTCCCGGAGGCCGAGCCGCGGCGCCTGCAATGGCCGCGCAAGCCGGGCGCGCCGGTCACGCTGCGCCTGCGGCAGCCGTTCGAATGGACGCCGAACGGCCGCACATTCCTCTACTTCGATCCGGCAACGACGGCAGTATTGGGCGAAGCCGATCCCGTCGATGCCGGCGCGGCGGCGTGGGCGCGGGAGAAGCTCTATCCCGTTCATGCCGCCAGGACCGGCGGCCTCGCCTGGAAACTGGCCATGACCGCCTCCGGCATCGCCCTCGCGCTGCTGGGCAGCCTGGCGGTCTATGGCTTCTGGCGGACCCGGTGGAACATCCGAAGCGCCGCGCGCAGGAAGCGACACCCGTACCAGCCTGTGTCATCGCCGGGCGGGACGGAGACGTGACCATCCCGTGACGCGGTTCGCCGCTGTCCGCCCTAAAACGCCATCGGCAGATGATGGACGATCCGGAGCGACTGGATCAGCCATCGTCCATCCAGCCGGACGAGGCTGGGACGGTAATAGCCTGACTCGATCGGGGTGATCCTGCCCTGCGCGCCCGAGGCATCGGCCGGCCAGCCGCCGTCCGGCTTGCTGTCGCCGACAATATCGAAGACCATGAACTGCGCATCGACCGTGGCGCGGTCATCGTCGATCTCCACCAGGACACCGCTCAGCAGATTTTGGCTCCAGCCGCGATCCGGATGCGGTTTCATCATGGCTGTAACCGCCGCGGCGATGGCCTCGCGCCCCTCGAGCCCGCCAAGCGACTCCATTTCCCCCCGGTTCGAATACAGGATCTCCACCTGGGCATCCGCCGTGAAGAGAACAGCCATCGCGGCGCCATCCCGGCTGTCATGGGCGCGGACATAGCGACCCAGGACCTGCCGCACCGCCAGTTCGTCAAGCATCGTGAACTCCATTCGGCATCGTCGCTCAGATCATGTAGCCGCCCGATACCTCGATCGTCTGGGCGTTGATCCATCCATTGTCGGCGGAGAAGAGGCTCGCGACCACGCGACCCACATCGTCTGCCTCGCCGATGCGGCCGAGCGCAGTCTGGCCGGCAAGAAGCCTTTCGAAATCCTCCGGAATGCCCCCGCCGAGATTAGTCCGGATCGCGCCCGGGGCAACGGCGTTCGCGCGAATGCGGCGCGGGCCGAATTCCTTGGCCATGTAGCGCGTGAGTATCTCGAGCCCGCCCTTGAACGCGGCATAAGGGGCGACCCCAGCCGTCGCGACGCGGGTCGTGGCGCTCGATATGTTCACGACCTGGCTGCCCTCGGCCATCAGGGGCAGCAGCGCCTGGGTGAGGAAGAAGGGCCCCTTGAGATGCACCTGGAAGAGCCCGTCGAACTCCTCCTCCGTCACGGCCTCGATCGGCTTGAAGAGACCATGGCCGGCATTGTTGACCAGCCCGTCGATGCTCTCCCTGCCCCATTGAGCCCGCAGCGCTGCCACCACCTCGCCGCGGAACGCGTCGAACGAGGCGATATCGCGGACATCCAGCCGGAGCGCGCAGGCCTGGCCGTCCGCCGCGTCGACCTCGCGAACGAGCTGCTCGGCCCCGGCCGGATGCGTGTTGAAGGTGACGATCACGCCTATCCCGGATCGAGCGCAGGCGCGAGCCACGCTGCGCCCGATCCCCCGGCTGCCGCCGGTAACGATGACGACCTTCATGCCTGGGCAAAGGCCGCGAGATCGGCGTTGAACCGCGTCTTGTGCGTCGTGGGAAGCCCGTGCGGGGCCGCGGGATAGATCTTCAGCGTCGCCTGCCTGACCAGCTTCGCCGTCAGCCTGGCCGAATCCTCCACGGGCACGATCTGATCGTCCGCGCCGTGCACGATGAGGGTGGGCACATCGAACCGCGCCAGGTCCGCGTGGAAATCCTGCTCCGAAAATTGCCTGATGCAATCATAGGCGGCCTTCAGCCCAGCCATCATGCACATCGACCAGAAGGCATCCCGGACGCCTTCCGAGACCTGGGCGCCGGGCCGGTTGTAGCCGTAGAAGGGCAGGCTCAAATCCCGGTAATATTGCGCCCGGTCAGCCAGCACGCCGGCGCGGATCGCATCGAAGGCTTCGATCGGGGTTCCGGCGGGATTGGCGGGCGACTTGATCATGACCGGCGGGATCGCCGAAACCAGCACTGCCTTGCGCACGCGGGCGGTGCCGTGGCGCCCGATATAGCGCGTGACTTCGCCGCCGCCGGTGGAATGACCGACGAGCACCGCATCGGTAATGTCCAGCGTGTCGAGCAGGCTGGCAAGATCATCGGCATAGGTATCCATGTCGTTGCCGTTCCACGGCTGCCCCGACCGACCATGCCCGCGCCGGTCATGCGCGATCACGCGAAACCCATTCGACGCCAGATAATAGAGTTGGTCCTCCCACGCGTCGGCGTTGAGGGGCCAGCCATGGGAGAAGACGACCGCAGGGCCGGCGCCCCAATCCTTGTAGAAGATGCTGGTGCCGTCCTTCATCTGCACGGTGCCCATGGCGATGTCCTTTCTTCTTGCGTGGGGAGCCTGGGCGAAAGCGGCAGCGCTTCCACCCTCGAACTGGGGAAATGCCGCGGCGGCGACAGCACCTGCGCCCATTTCCAGAATCCGCCGCCGCGACGGGTGCCGCGTCGAAGCATGGTTCATCGACCGCCCCCCGTTCGCGTGGCTGCGCGGGCGCGCAGCGCTGCATCATGGCGATCGAGAAAGCGCCGGATCAGCGGGGCCATCTCGCCAAGCTTGTCCTCGAGCGCGAAATGGCCGGTATCGAGAAGGTGAAGCTCCGCATCGGGCAGGTCGCGCAGATAGGGCCCCGCGCCGTCCGCAGGAAAAATCTTGTCGTTCTTGCCCCACACGATCAGCGTCGGCGGCTTGTACTGGCGGAAAAAGGCCTGAAATTTCGGATAGAGCGGGATGTTCGATCCGTAATCGCGCAGGAGATCGAGCTGGATGTCCCGGTTGCCCGGCCGATCGAGTAGCGCCTGATCATGAACCCAATTGTCCGGACTGATGCGCGACACGTCAGCGACACCGTCCACATATTGGAAGCGGGTCATTTCCGGCGTGACCAGGACGTTGAGCGCGTCGCGATGGGTGGCGGAGCCATCGGCCCAATAGGCCTTGATGGGATCCCAGAATTCCTTCAGCCCCTCTTCATAGGCATTGCCGTTCTGCACGATCAGGGCCGACACGCGCTCGGGATGCTTGAGGGCGAGCCGGTATCCGACCGGCGCGCCATAATCCATGACGTACATGGCGTAGCGCTGGACGCCCAGCTGCTGAACCAGGCCGTCGACCAGATCGGCATAGTGCTGGAAGCCATAGTCGAAGCGGCGATGATCCGGCGCGTCGCTCTGGCCGAACCCGGGATAGTCCGGCGCGATCACGCGATATTTGTCGGCGAGCAGCGGAATCAGGTTCCGGAACATGTGTGACGACGTAGGGAATCCGTGCAGCAGCAGGATCACCGGCGCATCGCGCGGCCCGGCCTCGCGATAGAATATGTTGACATCGCCGACGCGCGCCGTCCGATAATGCGTTTCGGACGCCCGCGCCGGCACACCGCGATCCTGAGCCGCTGCCGACAGCGGACTCAACGCGGCGGCGGCAAGGGCGAGCGACAGGACGGCCAATCTTCTGCGGTGAATCATCGCTGGATACTCGGCTCGAGGGGAAAGCTGATGGGACGAATCTATGCTGCCGCGCCGACCGCCGGAACGCCCGGCGCGCGGCAGGCTATCTGCCGCCACCTGCAACAATGATCGACCGGCTCGACGCCATGCGCGTGTTCGTCACCGCGCTCGAAGAGGGTAGCCTCGCCCGTGCCGGACAGACGCTCGGGAGATCCCCGGCCGCGATCAGCCGCGCCATCGCTTTCCTCGAGAAGCATGTCGGGGCGCCGCTGCTCCACCGGACGACGCGCAGGCTCCAGCTCACGGAGGCGGGGGAACGCTATGCGGGCGTGTGCCGCCGCGTACTCGCGGAACTGGACGAGGCGGACCTTGCCGCAGCGGGCGAGCGGGCCGAGCCGCGCGGCGTCCTGACCGTCACGGCCCCGGTCATGTTCGGCACACGCATCCTGCGGCCGGTCGTGGGTGAGTTCCTCCAGCACCACCCCGCCGTTCAGGTGCGGCTGCTGCTGCTCAACCGCATCACGAATTTCGTGGACGAGGGCATCGATATCGGGCTGCGGATCGCCGCCCTCCAGGATTCAGCGCTGTTGGCGCTCAAGATTGGCGAGGTTCGCCGGGTCCTGTGCGCATCGCCCGCCTATCTCGCGCGTCGCCCCGCGCCGCAGGCGCTGAGCGACCTTACCCGGCATGACTGCATCGCGGTCGAGCCGGCCAGCCCCGAGGAGAATTGGAGTTTCCCGCCGGCCCCGGGCAGGAGAGTCGCCCGGACCGTCCGCATCAGGCCGCGCCTGATGGTCAACGCCGATGAGGCGGCGGTGAGCGCGGCGCTGGACGGCGAGGGGATCGTCCGCATGTTCTCCTACAAGATCCAGCGGGAGGTGCAGGAGGGGCGCCTGATCATCCTGCTTCCCGAGGACGAACCGCCGCCGGTCCCCGTCCATCTGATCGCTTCGGAGCAAAGGCTCGCCCTGCCCAAGGTCCGGGCCTTCATGGATTTTGCCGGCGCGCGGCTCCGGGCCAGTTTCAAGAGCATGGACAATCGCCGGCTCGCGACCGCCGCCACCGCCTGAAGCGCTGCATTCGAGCCGGCCCGCCACGGCCCCGCCCTCCCCTTATCGACCGTCATCAAAGCTTCACGTTCGGGGACCACCAGACCCGTTCTTCTGTGTGAGTTTCGGCCATGCCCCGGATCCTGGTTGTCGAAGACGATAGCAAGTCGGCCGAGGCGATCGCCTCCGTGCTGCGCGACGAGGGCATGGCGGTGACGCTCAGCGACAACGGCGCGCAGGCGTTCCTGCTGGCGCGCGCGGGTGCGTTCGACGGGATCGTGCTCGACCGGATGCTGCCCGGCGGCATCGACGGCATCGGCGTGCTCGACATGCTGCGCGACGCCGAGATAATGACGCCGGTGCTGATCCTCAGCGCCCTGTCGGCGCTGGAGGAGCGCGTGCGGGGGCTGCGCGCGGGCGGCGACGACTATCTCGCCAAGCCGTTCGAGCCGATCGAGCTGGCCGCGCGCGTGACCGCGCTGGTGCGGCGGCGGCGCAACGAGGGCAGCGCGACCATGCTCGACGCCGGCCGGGTGCGGATCGACCTGATCGCGCGCCAGGCAGCGGTCGACGGCGCAGCGATCGACCTGCAGCCGCGCGAGCTGCAGCTGCTCGAATATCTCGCGCGCCGGCCCGACCGGCCCGTCACGCGCGCCATGATCTTCGAGGACATCTGGGGCTATCGCTACGATCCCCGGACCAACGTGATCGACGTGCACATCACGCGGCTGCGCCGCAAGATCGAGCGGGCGGATGCCCCGCCGCTGATCGAGACCTTGAGGGGAACGGGCTATGTCTTTCGCGGCACTCAGGCGCTGGCGCCGTAGCTCGAGTGCGCGCTTCGCGCTGCTGTTCCTGCTGCTGTTCGGATCGACCTCGGCGGCGCTGTTCGGCTTCGTCTATGCGCGCTCGATCGCCTATTTCAACGCGCAGACCGACGAGTGGCTCGTCCGCGAGACCGGCCGGGTGATGCGGCCCGATACCGACCGCGCGACCGCGCTGGAGCGCGTCGCCGCGCATAATGCGCATGATGTCAGCCATCTGCGCACCTTCGCGCTGTTCGACCCGGCCGGCCGGCATGTCGCGGGCGACCTGCTCGACTTGCCCCGGGGGCTCGCCACCGACGTGCCGATCGAACTGGTCGCGACGACCAGGGGCGGGCCCGCCCCGCTCCGGCTGATGGTCCGCCGGCTGGCCAATGGCGATCGCTTCGTGGCGTCGCAGGACCTGCGCCAGACGCGCAGCTTCGCGGCCGAGCTGGTCGGCGCGATGATCCAGGCCGGCGCGGCGATGCTGCTGCTCGGCCTGGCGGGCGCGCTCGCGCTCGCGGCGGCGCAGGAGCGGCGCATCCGCCGCCTCGCGCGGAGCCTGCAGCAGATCATGGCCGGGAAGCTCGGCGCGCGCCTGGCGACATCGAGCCGGCGCGACGAGCTCGACGACTTCGCCGCCGAGGTCAACCGCACGCTCGACGAGCTGCAGCGGCTGATGCTCGAGGTGAAATCGACCGGCGACAATATCGCGCACGACATGCGGACGCCGCTGACGCGCCTGCTGGCCAATCTCCAGCGCGCCAATACGCAGGACGCGCAACCCGCGCAGATGGCCGATTCGATCAGCGAGGCAGTCGACGAAGTCCAGGGCATGATCGCCATGTTCAACGCGCTGCTGCGCATTGCGGAAATCGACGAAGGCGCGCGGCGCACCGGCTTTCGCGCGATCGATCTCGCCCGGGTGGTCGGGGACGTGGCGGATTTCCACGAGGTCGCCGCGATCGAGCGCGGCATCACCATCGCGCGCGCGATGCCCGAGCACCTGCCCTTCGAGGGCGATGCCGACCTGCTGTTCGAGGCGGTCGGCAACCTGCTCGACAATGCCGTCAAATACACGCCCGACGGGGGCAGCATCCTCATCCGCCTCGCCGACGGGCCCGTGCTGAGCGTGAGCGACACCGGGCCGGGCATCCCCGCCGGCGAGCAGAGCCGCGTCACCCAGCGCTTCCACCGCGTCGAGGCGAGCCGGCAGCTGCCCGGCAACGGCCTCGGCCTGGCGCTGGTCGCCGCGATCGCGCGGCTGCACCGGCTCGACTTCCGCATCGGCGGCGGGCCGGGCTGCGTGGCCACGCTGGCGCCCGCTTGAGCGGGCCAACATTAACTCGAATTTACCTGTCCGACGCAGCGCAGCAACCAATCCGACGCCGTTGAGTCACGGGGCCTGCCTAGGGCCGTCGCGAGCAGCGGGGCCTCTGGGGGGCAGCCACAAGCAGAGAGCGAGACTGGACGCACGTCGCGGCCATGGGGCTCCCGCGTGCCGTTGACCGTCGTCGGGAGGTGCAGATTATGCCTATGGTTCTTCATTACTCGTTGCTGGCCGGCGTCGCCGCCTGCCTCGCCTCCCCCGCCTTCGCCGCCGACGGCGACAAGCCGACAGCCGCCGCCGACCAGCAATCGACCAGCGCCGGCCAGGCCGGCCAGGCGAACGACCGGCAATCGCTCACCTCGTCCGATATCATCGTCACCGGCTCGCGCACGGCGCAGGAGGCGCCGATCAGCGTTTCGCTCACCACGACGCAGCCACAGGCAGCGATCAGCCGCGAGTTCATCGACAATGCCAATGCCGGATCCGACTTCTTCGCGCTGATCGCGCTGACCCCGGGCGTGTCGCTGACGGGCAACAACAACGGTGCCGGCTTCACCGAGACCAAGGCGCAGATCCGCGGCTTCCAGGACGGCGAATACAACGTCACCTATGATTCGATCCCGTTCGCCGACACCAACAACCCGACCCACCATTCGACCAGCTTCTTCCCGTCGAACACGATCGAGACGGTCGTGGTCGACCGCGGCCCGGGCAATGCCAGCCAGCTCGGCCAGGCGACCTATGGCGGCAACATCAATCTCTATTCGCGCGCCGTCAGCGACACCATGGGCGTCGAGGCGCAGGCCGTGGGCGGCAGCTTCAACAGCTTCATCGGGCGCGTCACGCTGCAGAGCGGCAAGATCGCCGCGCTCGGCGACGCGAAATTCGTGCTGAGCGGCCAGTATCTACGCTCGGACGGCGCGGCGACCTTCTCCCCCGTCGGCGACAAGAACCTGTTCTTCAAGGCAGTAATTCCGATCGGCGCGTCCAACACGCTGACCCTGCTCAGCACCTATAACCGCAATTTCTACTATCAGTCCGACGTGCTGAAGGGCGCGACCTGCGGCGCTTTCACGACCGCCTCGCCGGCGCCGGCCGGTTCGACGCTGACGGTCGACCATTGCGCCCCGACATCGAATATCGGGCAATTCGGGCTGGGCTATTCGCTCGGGAACGACCCGACGAAGCAGGATTACTGGCGGTACAACCGGACCGACAAGAACAGCGACTTCGAGATCATCCGCCTGCAGAGCGACCTGGGCGCGGGCTTCTCGCTGGATAACCGCTTCTACACCTACCAGTACAACAACCAGACCTTTTCGGGGAACACCGGCTCGGTGGTGTCCGGATTCACCGGCGCCGGGACCCCGGCATTCCCGTACAAGGCCGTCACCCTTGCGGCCGACATCCTCGGCTACGACAAGCTCAACAGCTACCGGAACTATGGCTATATCGGCCAGGTCAATTACGAATTCTCGCTGGGCAAGATCCGCGTCGGCGGCTGGTACGAGCATTCGGACAGCGACCGCCACACCTATGATCTCGACCGTACCACCGGGCTGCCGAGCTATAACGAGAAGTTCAACAATGGCAGCGGCACGGCGGCGGCGAACGCGCTGCCGAGCACCGCGCTGGCGAACATCGCCTATGACCAGCAATCGAGCTGGGACCAGTACCAGCTGTTCGGCGAGTTCGAGTTCCACCCGGTCAAGGCGCTGGCGATCACGCCGGGCATCAAATATATCCACTTCACCCGCGGGATCAGCGCGCTGGTGAACCAGAAGTCGCGCACCCCGCTCGACACCTCGGCGACCTGGACCCAGGCGCTGCCGTTCGCGACGGTCAACTGGCAGGCGACCCCGACCTGGTCCTTCTACGGCCAATATGCGAAGGGCTTCTACGTGCCCGACCTGTCGAGCTTCTACTCGCCCTCGACATCGCTGAGCAGCGCCCTTGCCGAGCTGAAGCCCCAGACCACGACCAATTACCAGATCGGCACCGTCTGGCACGGCAAGTCAGTCTCGATCGACGCCGATGGCTATATCATCAACGTCAGCAACAAGATCGGCACCTGCAACACCGTCGGCTGCGATGCCACGCTGCTGATCAATATCGGGCAGGTCCGCTACAAGGGCGTCGAGGGCGGCGTCACCTACTCGCCCCTCCATGGGCTGACGCTGTTCGGCAACGGATCCTATAACTACGCGCGCAGCGTCACCAGCGGGGCGCAACTCGCCAAGGCGCCCTTCACGACCGCGGCGCTCGGCGCCATCTATAGCGGCGGCGGCTTCCGCGCGTCGTTCAGCCAGAAGTTCACCGGGCCATCCTACGCCACCGAATATGCGGGAAGCGGGCCGCGCAACTATCGCATCGCGCCGTACAGCATCGGTGAAGTCGCCGTCAGCTACCAGTTCCTGAAGCATTTCCAGATCGGCGCGACCGTCTCCAACCTGTTCGACAATCGCGCCATCTACGGCATTTCGGCGGGCAAGACCTATGGCGTGGACGACCAGTTCAACACCTATGCGCCGCGCGAGATCCTGATCGACCTGCGCGTGCGCTACTGATCCGGCGCGGCAGGAGCACGGCGCGATGGCACGGTTTTCGACCCCGCTGGCGGCGATCCTCGCCGTCGCCCTGGCAGCATGGGGCACCGCGTCGGCGGCGCCGCACCAGCTCCATTACCTGAGCGCGGAGGAGCTTGCCCCGGCCAGCGTCCTCCCGCCGCCGCCAACGCCGGGATCGGTCCTGGAGAAGGCCGAACTCGGCGCGCTTCACGCCATCGTCGCCGCGAGCACGCCCGAGCGGCTCGATCAGGCGCGCTGGGACCAGGAGCATGAGGATCCCGGCCTGTTCGACCGGACACTCGGGATCGAGCTCGAAAAGCTGCCCGCCACCTGGGCGCTGCTGATGGCGGTGCGCGAGGAGGCCGCCGCGGCCGCCGCGGCGGGCAAGGCGCATTTCCACCGCATGCGCCCCTGGGGCGTCGATCCGACACTGCCGAGCTGCGAGCATGCGCCCGAGCATCAGCCGACCAATTCCTATCCGAGCGGCCATGCGATCCTGGGCTATTCGGCCGGCTATGTGCTTGCCCGCCTGCTGCCGGGCCGCGCCAGCGACATTCTGGGGCGCGCGGCGGACTATGGCTATAGCCGCGAAGTGTGCGGGGTGCACTTCCCCTCGGACATCGAGGCGAGCCATGCCCTGGGCACGCTGGTCGCCGCGAAGCTGCTCGCCAATCCCGCGTTCAGGGCCAAATTCGACGCCGCGCGGCTGGAACTGGCCCGCGCGCATCTTGCCGGCACCTGACGACGGGTTCGGCCACCGTCAGGCGATGGCGAGGCGAAGCACGGCGGTGAGGCTTCGCATCACATAATCGGTCAGCGATCCCCTGGGCTCGATCGCCCATTGGATCAGCGCGCCATGCAGCTGCGCGTCCAGCAGCTGCGCGACGTCTTCCGGCGGGAGGCGCACCGGCGGCAGGCGATCGAGGATCGCGGCGCGAAACAGGGCGAAGCGTGCCCGCGCCATCGCGTTGAACACCGGATCGCGAATGTCCTCGCGCAGCCACAGCAGGTGATCCGCCAGCTCGGGATCGGGATCGGCGTGAAAGGCCTCGGTCGCGGCGCGATAGACGGCAAGCGTCGCAGCTTCGCCGCGCCCTTCGGGCAGGTCGGCGATCCAGCGCGCGAAGCGGGCATTGTCCTGCGCAAAGGCACGCTCGACCAGCGTCCGCTTGTCGCCGAAGCGCTGCAGGAGGGTGGCCGGGGAAAGGCCGGTCTCGGCGGCGAGGTCGGCCAGGGTGAAGCCCGCCGGACCGGCCCGCGCCATCACCGGCAGCGCACGCTCGAGGATCTCGTCGTCGCTGATCGACTTGCGCCGGCTCATCGCCCCGTGTCCGGGGCCCGGACCACCATCCAGGCCGCGAGGCAGGCCAGCTTCTGCTCCTTGCGCCACGGCCTGCCGGCAGTCGCGCCGAGCGCATCGAGGCGCGCGGCGATATCGGCGGGCTCGAGGCCGAGGGCCTGCGATGCCAGCGGGTGGAGCGACTTCTCGTCCATTTCGGCGACCGGGAGGCCCAGCCGGCCGCAGGCGAAACGCAGGGCATCGCGCACGGCGACCCCCTCGGCGACCGGCGGGTGATCGGCATAAGCGAGGCTGTACGCGAGCAGATCGGATACCCACCCGGCGCGATTGACCAGCAGCGCCGCGATGGCGGGCGCCGCGCCCGCCTGGCGCAGCCTGGCCACGATATCCGCCAGGCCCGCCAGCGCCAGCGCCTCCTGCCGCCGGCGACCCTCGGCCACCGCCGCCACCGCCCGGGGCGACGCGCCGCCCGCAAGGCCTCGCTCCATCTCGGCCGCGACATGATAGGGCTCGAGCGCCAGACGGTCGCCCTCGGCGGCGGTCGCCAGGAAGGATGACAGCAGGACGCGCGGACCGCCCGTATCCGCAGCGACGCCGACAACCACGCTGCCCCCCTTCAGCGCCCGGAAGCCGAGCACCACCGGGACCATCGCGCCGTCGAGACTCATGCCGGCGCCAGGCCGGGCCCGACCTCCTCCAGGCCGAGCGCCTCCGCCAGTTGCAGCGCCAGTCCGCGCCGGGCCGGGTCCTGGTGGATCTGGCAATAGCGCGCCCAGACGAGGAAGCGCGCCGCATCGTCCAGCGGCGGCCGCGCGGCCAGTTCCCGCACCTGCGCATCGAACAGGCCCGGGAAATCGGGGACCCGGCCGTCCACGTCGGTAAAGCCATATTCGCGCGCAAGGTCCGAGGCGAAATGCACGAGCCCCGCCTTGCGCCGGGCGCGCCCGTCGGCGGCCAGCGCGACCACGGCGCGGCCGACAAGGTGCGGCGTTTCCGATTCAGCGAAATAGGGATCCTGCGCGATCGCATCGCGCCAGTTCTCCTCGCGGACGCCGAGATGATCGAGCACTGCCTCCGATCGCAGGAAACCCGGCGAGAGCGCGAGCGCGGTGACGCCGGTTTGCGCCAGTTCCATGGCCATGCCGTAGGCGAGGCGCGCCAGCGCCGCCTTGACGAGATCGTAGACGAGGTGACCGCGATAGCCGGCGAAGTGGCCGTCGATCACCTCGACGATGAGCCCGCGGCCAGCCTCCACCATGAGCGGCGCGAAGTGGCGGTTGGTGATGAGGTGGCTGACGAGCGTCTGATCGAGACAGGCATGGATGCCGGCGAGATCGATCTCCCAGAAGCGCCGCCCCCAGTCGATCATGGGATCGGCGCCCCAGATGCTGTTGACGAGGATGTCGAGCCGGCCCGCTTCGCGCCGCACGCGGGCAGCGAGGCCCGCCACCTCCGCCTCGACCGTATGATCGACGCGCACGGCGATGGCGCGGCCGCCCGCCTCCCCGATCAGCGCGACGGTTTCGTCGAGGGTTTCGGGGCGATCCATGCCCCCGGGATGCCCCGCGGCGCTGCGCCCGGTGCAGTAGACGACCGCCCCGGCTTCCCCGAGCGCCCGTGCAATGCCGCGCCCCGCGCCGCGCGTCGCCCCCGCCACCAGGGCGACCTTGCCCACCAGATCCGGTCCCTGCGCAACCATCTCAGGCGTCTCCCGCGCCATCCTTCGTCAAGCGAGGTGCATATATAAATGATCGATCATTTATATGTCAAAGCGGGGCCCGTCGGAGTCGGCCCTCACCGCGCGAGGAGGCGGAAGCTCCAGGGAGGCAGGAGCATCGTGCTGTCCTGCGCGACGGTGACCGGCGCCTCGTCGGCGAAGTCGCGATAAGTGCCCGCGAACGGCCCGTCGACAAAGCCGATCTGCTGCGCCGTGCCCGACATGTTGAATACCGCCAGCACCTTGTCGCCATCCTGCTCGCGTACGAAGGAGAAGACTGTTTCGGGCCGGCTGTTCACCACCCGGACCATCGCCCCGCCCCAAGGGGCGTTGTCGAGCGCGGCGTGGCGCTTGCGGAAGGCGATCAGGCGCTGGAACAGCACGCCATTGGGGGATTGCTTCCAGGCGATCGGATCGCGTTCGAAGAATTCAAGCCGCCTGGTGTTGCCGGCCTCCTGCCCGTTATAGATCAGCGGCAGCCCCTGGCTGACGAAGGACAGCGCGATCGCGTTGGGCAGCGCGGCGCCGAAGCGCTCGACGTCGGTCCCCTCCCAGCTGTTCTTGTCATGGTTGGAGGTGAACAGCATGCGCATCGCCGCGCGCGGCCAGGCGCCGTCGGCCCAGCTGTAATAATTGAACAGCGCGCCGGTATCGGCCTTGCCCATCGCAATATCATGCATCGCATTCTCCCACGTCCAGGCATAGCTGGCGTCGAAGGCGCGGGCGTGGAGATCGGGCCATTCCCATTCGGCGAGCATGAAGACCGGCTTGATCGCATCGAGCTCCGCCCGGGCATTGTTCCAGAAATCGACCGGGACCATGCCCGCCACATCGCAGCGGAAACCGTCGAAGCCGACGTCGCGCACCCAGTATTTCATCGCCGCGGTCATGTACTGGCGCAGCGCCGGCTTCGTATAATCGAGGTCGATGATGTCCGACCAGTCATACCAGGGCGTGGGGCGGAAGCTGCCCTTCCAGTCGCGCTCGTACCAGTCGGGATGCTGCGTCACGAGCGGATTGTCCCACGCCGTGTGGTTCGCGACCCAGTCGAGGATGACGTGCAGCCCGAGCCGGTGCGCCGTGGCAATGAAGGATCTGAGATCGGCGAGCGTGCCGAATTCCGGGTTCACGCCGTAATAGTCGCGCACCGAATAGGGGCTGCCGAGGCTGCCCTTGCGGTTCTTCGCGCCGATCGGCTGGACCGGCATCAGCCAGATCACGTCGACGCCGAGCGCCTTCAGCCGGGGCAGTTGCGCCTCGGCCGCGCGGAACGTCCCCTCCTGCGTGAACTGGCGGGTGTTGAGCTGGTAGAGCACGGCCTTGCGGCTCCAGGCCGGATGCCGGATCTTCACATAGGCTTCGGGCGTGTAGCGTGCGGGGATCTTCTGCGCGGCGGCAGGCTGTGCACCGATCAGCGCCAGCAGCGCGAGAAGCCAGTATCGCATCGTCAGCGGTTCCGTTCGGGGGTCGCGCGAAGCGCGCGCATGCGGCGGCGCCCGCCATCGTCGATGGCCGCGATGTCGCCGGCACTCCCTCCGCCCGGGAGGACGATACGGCCCGGCGCGGTCACCTCGCCACGCCCCGGCGGCCTCCTGGCGGCGAAAGAAGGACCCCGGCCGAAGCCGGGGTCCAGGCGGGGGGTGCTTGGGGAAGGACTCAACGCTTCGCCGCGACGAAGCGGATCGCCTCGCCGCCGCCGGGGGCGAGCGCCAGCACGAGCTTGTCCCCCTGGCGGACGCGCTGGCGCTCGATCGTGATCGCGTGACGACCCTCGGTGCGATAGTCGGCGCCCGGGCCGTCGCGATAGATCTGCGCGGTATAGGCCTTGCCCGGATCGAGGAAATCGAGCGTGACCTCAAGCGAGCGGGCATTCTCGTCGGTGACGGCGCCGAGATACCAGTCGGCCGAATGCCGGTCCTTGCGCGCAATGGTGACATAGTCGCCGACCTCGCCGTTCAGCACCCGCGTATCCGACCAGTCGGTCGGCACGTCCTTGATGAACTGGAACGGCCCGGGATATTTCGCGTAGTTCCCGGGCAGGTCGGCCGCCATCTGGATCGGCGAATAGATCACTACATAGAGCGCGAGCTGCTTGGCGATGGTCGACAGGATGTCGCTGCCGCCCCGGCCCTTCAGGCTCAGAACGCCGGGCGTGAAATCCATCGGCCCGCCGAGCATGCGCGTGAAGACGAGGTTCGCCTCATGCTCGGGCGGGTTCTTCGGCACGCCCCAGGCATTATACTCCATGCCGCGCTGGCCTTCGCGCGAGACCCAGTTGGGATAGGTGCGGCGCAGGCCGGTATCCTTGATCGGCTCGTGCGCGTCGATCGCGATATGGCGCTTCGCCGCCTCGGTGACGACGCGCAGGTGATGCCGCGCCGATACCTGGCCCTCATGCCATTCGTAGCGGATCGAGCCGTCGGGCGCGCGGGCCTGCATGCCGCCCGCATCCGAGACATAGCCGGTCTTCACCGAATCGATGCCAAGCTGCTGATCGAGATCATAGGCCGCGCCCATCTGCGCCTCGTAATGCGCGATATTGGCCGAGGTTTCGTGGTGGCCGATCAGCACGACATGCTTCGACTTCGCATAGGCAGCGAGCCGGGGCAGATCGAAATCGGGATAAGGCTCGGTAAAGCTGAAATCGTCGCCGCGCGCGAACCAGTCGCCATCCCAGCCCTTGTTCCAGCCCTCGACCAGCACGCCGCCAAAGCCGTTCTTCGCGGCGAAATCGATCATCGCCATGGTGTTGGCCGTGGTCGCGCCATGTTTCGGCCCGGAATTCCAGCTCTGCTCGTCGAGATGCATCCCCCACCAGATGCCGACATATTTGCGCGGATGGACCCAGGACACATCGCCGAGCTTGTTCGGCTCGTTGAGGTTGAGGATCAGGTTGGACATATAGAGCCCGGCGGCGTCCGGGCTGATCTGGAGCGTGCGCCACGGCGTCGGGAAGGGCGCGTCGCGGCTGACCTTGGGGCCATCGGCCGAGGGCGTGAGCACTGCCTTGAGCAGGCCGCCCACCACCTTGGCGATGTTCATCCCGGCATAATCGACCAGCGCCGCTTCGTGAAAGGCGATGTGCAGCCCGCTTGCGGTCTTCAGCGTGAGCGGCGTCTGCGCGATGCCGATCTCGGCGATGGGCGTGCGGTGGTAGAGATATTCCTCGCGGTTGGATTCGAACGCCTCGCACCACCAGGCCGTCGCGGGTTCGGCGACGGCGAACTGAGTCAGTTCCTCGGCGATATTGGCGTGCTTGAGATTGGGCTGGTCGGGGAATTCATAGCGAAAGCCGACACCGTCGTCATAGACGCGGAACACGACATCGAGCACGCGGTGGAGCGCGCCGCCCTCCCGCAGCCGGACGCGCATTTCGGCATAATGATTGCGGATCGTGGTGCGCTCGCCCCAGGGCTGATCCCAGCTGGAATCGCTCGCGCTGCGCGTGACCGCCTCGATCTGGAGGTTGCGGAAGAATTGCGGCGCATCAGTGAACAGGAAGCCGAGATGCGACGGCGCGATGACCGGCCTGCCCTGGCGACTGACCGAATAATTGGCGTGGCCCTCCCCGTCGGTGGTGACCGCGACCGAGAGGATATTGCCGGGCGAGGCGATCGTCGCGTCGGGCGCCTGGGCCTGCGCCTGGGCGGCGAGCGGCAGCAGGAGCGCGAGCAACGCGCCAGCGAGGGAAAGAAGTCGGTTCATGCAATCTGCTCCGCGACCACGGCCGCATAGGGGCCGAAGCGCCATTGATCGGCGAGGCCGACCTGTTCGATGACGCGCCAGCGATCGGCCTGTTCCGGCCGCCATTCAAGCGAACGATCGGTGAAATTGAAGACGCAGAGCAGCCGCTGGCGCGGCGAGGCGCGTTCGAACACCAGCAGCGCCTCGGTCGCGGCGAGAATCGTGATGTCGCCGACCAGCAGCGCCTCGCTGGCGGCCCGGGTCGCCAGCAGCCGCCGGGTGAGCGCGAGCGTCGAGCCGGCATCGGCTTCCTGCCGGTCGACCGCGAGCGCGGCGTGATCGGGCCCGAGCGGCAGCCACGGCTCGGCGGTCGAGAAGCCGAGCTGGGGTGCATGTTCGAGCCACGGCATCGGCGTGCGGGCGCCGTCGCGGCTGAGCGTCAGCGGCCAGTTGGCGATCGCCTCGGGATCGCGCAGGCGCTCGAACGGGATATCGACCTGGGTGAGGCCAAGCTCCTCGCCCTGATAGAGGAAGATATTGCCGCGCAGACAGGCGAGCAGCAGCATCTTCATCCGCGCGAAATCCTCGCGATGCTCGGGCGCCGACCAGCGCGAGAGCGCGCGCGGCGCATCGTGATTCTCGAACGCCCAGCTCGGCCAGCCCATGCCGGGCCGGTCGGGCCATTGCTCGACCGCCTCGCGCACCAGCGCCGGGGTCAGCGCCGCAGCATAGAGGAAGTTGAAGCCATAGGCGCTGTTGAGCCGGTGCGCGCCCTGGGTGAACTGCTTCATCTCGGTCTCGGCATCGGCGCCGCCGACTTCGGCCACGGTGAAGCGCCCGTCATAGCTGTCCGTCAGCGCGCGGATGCGCTCGAGGAACAGCGGGATATCGGGGTGCGACTGGTTGTTGACGTGCAGCTGGAAATCGAACGGCCGGGTACGCACGCCGTTGGTGGCCAGCGCGGGCGGATTGTCCCGCAGTTCGGGATCGCCCATCGCGAAATTGATCGCATCGATCCGGAACCCGTCGACGCCGCGATCGAGCCAGAAGCGCGCCACGTCGAGCAGCGCGTCCTGCACCGCGCGGCTGTGGACGTTGAGCTGCGGCTGGGCGCTCAGGAAATTATGCATGTAATATTGGCCGCGCCGCGCATCCCAGGTCCAGGCCGGGCCGCCGAACACCGATTGCCAGTTGTTGGGCGGCGACCCGTCGGGCCGGGCATCGGCCCAGACATACCAGTCCTGCTTCGGATTGGTGCGATCGGACCGGCTCGTGGCGAACCAGCGATGCTCGTCCGAGGTGTGCGAATAGACCTGGTCGATGATCACCCTGAGCCCGAGCGCATGCGCGCGCGCGATCAGCGCATCGAAATCGTCGAGCGTGCCGAAGATCGGATCGACATCGCGATAATCGGCGACGTCATAGCCGAAATCCTTCATCGGCGAGGTGAAGAAGGGCGACAGCCAGATCGCATCGACGCCGAGCGAGGCGACATGATCGAGATGCGCGGTGATGCCGGCGAGATCGCCGATCCCGTCCCCGTTCGAATCCGCGAAGCTGCGCGGATAGATCTGGTAGATCGCGGCACCGCGCCACCATTCGCGAGCGCGCCCGGCATCCGCTTCGGCGGCCGGCGGCTGGAGGGCCGGCCCGGTCACTTGGCAGGCTCCGCGGCGCAGATGGCGTAGGAAAGCGGCGCGAGCGTGACCGCGACGCTGCCGGGGGCGGACGCCACCGGCGCGCACTGGCCCGCCAGCGCGGCGAAGCGCACCGACCCGGTTTCGACCTGGACCTGCGCGGCGACCGGCGCGGTCGAGGTGTTGAAGGCGAGCAGGATCTCGGCCCCGCTGACGGGGTCGAAACGCGACACGGCGAACAGGCCGGGCTTGTCGCCCTGAGCACGGACCCGCTGCAGGCCGCGCGTAAGCGCGGGATGCGCCGTGCGCAGGCGCGCGAGCGTCGAGATGGTGGTGAACAGGGGATGGGCCTCGTCGAAATTGGCGTCGGCAGTCGTCTTGGTCGTGCCGAGCAGGTGATTGTCGTTATAAACCGAGACCTTGCTCGGGAACATGTCTTCCCGCGCATCCTGGTCGCCGCCGTCGCTGACAAAGCCTTGTTCGTCGCCCGAATAGATGGTCGGGACGCCGCGCAGCGTGAGCAGCATGGCGTGGCCGAGAATCACCCGCTGCATGATCTCGGCATCGCTCGCCGCGGGAAAGCCGCGCTTCACGAACATGGCGAAGCGCCCGGCATCATGGTTGCCGAGAAAGGTCGGGAGCGTCTGTGCCGCGACGGGACCGCCTTCGTAGAGCACGTCGCCCGCGAACAGCCGGCCCAGTTCAGCCGTGCCCTTGTCGCTGCCCACCGTATCGATCACGGCGCGGGCAAAGGCGAAATCGAGCACCGCCGGCAGCTTGTCGACGCGGGTATGCGCAGCGAGCAGGCCGGGATCGAGCTGATCGGTGAACACTTCCCCGAAGATATGGAAGTTGGGGATGCCCCTGGCCCGCGCGCGCGCCTGCATCGCCGGCACGAAGGCCTGCCAGAATTCCGGGTTCACATGCTTGGCGGTATCGATGCGGAAGCCGTCCACGCCGAAGCGGTCGATCCAGTCGCCATAGATGGCGATGAAGCCCTGCACGACACGCGGATTCTCGGTGGCCAGATCGTCCAGCCCCGCGAAATCGCCGAGCGTCGCGCTCTCGCCCTCGAAGGTCGAGTTGCCGCGATTATGGTACCAGCGCACGTCGTTGAGCCAGTCGGGCGTCTTCGCATGCTCGTCGCCGCGCGGCACATAGGGCGTATAGGCGAAGCGCTGGTCGGTCAGCTTCGCGAAATTCTCCGCGGTCTGCACGTTGTTGCCGGCGAAGCCCGGATTGATCGCGGGCCCGCCGATGCCGCCGCGCCGCTGGTAGGGATAATCGGCCACGCTGCGATAGGCACAGGCCTGGATGCCGCATTCGCGATACTGGATCACGTCGGCGGTGTGGTTGGCGATGATGTCCATATAGAGCTTCATGCCGTGCGCATGCGCCGCATCGACCAGCGCCTTGAAATCGGCATTGGTGCCGAAATGCGGATCGACCCGGGTGAAATCGGTGATCCAATAGCCGTGATAGCCGGCCGATTCCTGCCCCGGCGGCCCCTGTACCGGCTTGTTCTTGAAGATCGGGCCAAGCCAGATCGCGGTCGCGCCGAGCTGCCGGATATAGTCGAGCCGCCTGATCAGCCCCTGGAGATCGCCGCCATGATAGAAGCCCTTGGCAGTGGGATCATAGCCGGTGACGAGGCGGTCGCCCTGCAGCCCGCCGCGATCATTCGCCGGATCGCCATTCTCGAACCGGTCGGGCAGCACGAAATAGATCACCTCGTCCTGCGGCAGCCGATCGCGAAACGACGGCGCGGCGGGCGCGGCGGCGGGCCGGGCCAGGGCCGGCGCCGGGACGGCCGCGGCGGCGAGGAGAAGCGGAAACACGAGACGCCTGATCATGCTGCAACCATATTCCGGGGGAGGGCGGCGCAGTGTGCCGCAATGAAATCTTCATGGGACGGCATCCGCCCGGCGACCTGCGCGGCGTGCCGGCGCGCCAGCGCAAGGAACTCGTCCAGCTCGCCCGGCTTCGGGCCGTCGGCGAGCGGATCATAACCGGCGGGCGTGACGCCCTGCCCGAGCAGCACCTGCAGCCAGCCGACCTCGGCGAACAGCTCGTCGCCCTCGCGGAACAGGCGGCCATTGGCTCTGAACAGCTCGAGGCGGTGCGCCAGGCTGTCCGGGATCGCCATGTCGCGGCAGCTGCGCCAGAAGGGCTCGTCGCGGCCATTGGCGTGATAGTGCAGCACGAGGAAATCGCGCACCGCCTGCCATTCGCGATCGGTCTGGCGGTTATATTCGGCGATATCGGCCTCGGCGACGCGATCGCCCGGAAACAGCTGGAGCAGCCGTGCGATGGCCGACTGGATCAGGTGGATGCTGGTCGATTCCAGCGGCTCCATGAAGCCCGCCGCCAGCCCGATCGCCACGCAATTCTTCACCCAGGCGCGACGCCGCTTGCCGGTGGTGAAGCGCAGCGGGCGCGGATCGGCGAGCGGCGCGCCATCGAGATTCGCCAGCAGCAGGTCGGCCGCCCGGTCGTCGTCGAGAAAGGCGCTGCAATAGACGAGGCCGTTGCCGGTGCGCTGCTGCAGCGGGATGCGCCATTGCCAGCCCGCCGCGCGCGCCGTCGCGCGGGTATAGGGGGTGAGCGGGCCGGCATTGGCGGACGGCACGGCGAGCGCGCGGTCGCACGGCAGCAGGTGCGACCAGTCGTCATAGCCGGCCGCGAGCGCCTGCTCGATCAGCAGCCCGCGAAAGCCCGAGCAATCGATGAAGAGATCACCGGCGATCCGTGCACCGCCCTCCAGCGTGACGCTGTCGATCGCGCCGCTTGCGCCATCGAGCGTCACGTCGACCACCTGTCCCTCGATCCGCGCCACGCCGCGCGCCTCGGCGTAGCGACGGAGGAAGGCGGCATAGAGCGCGGCATCGAACTGGAAGGCCCAGGCGATCCCGCTGGGCAGTTCGGGCCGGCCGGGATCGCGCGCGAAGCGGTTGCCTGCGGCTGCCTGCGCGCTTGCGGAATAGTCCCACAGGCTCGTCGTGCCGCCCGCGGCGCGGTGGCGAAGCCAGTAATGATGGAAGGGCACCAGCCCCAGCCCGCGCCCGATCGTGCCGAAGCCGTGGAGGTAGCGGCTGCCCGGCCCCGACCAGTCGACGAACTCGATGCCGAGCTTGAACGTCCCCTGCGTCTCGCGGATGAACGCGTCCTCGTCGATGCCGAGCCCGGCGTTGAACAGGCGGATCTGCGGGATCGTCGCCTCGCCAACGCCGATCGTGCCGATCGCATCGGATTCGACCAGCCGGACCGTGGCGCCCGGCGGCAGGAAGCGGGCGAGCGCCGCCGCCGTCATCCAGCCCGCGGTGCCACCGCCGACGATGACGATCGTCCGATCGGTCAGCTGGGACATAGGTGTCTCCGTCGGTGGCCGCTCCCCCGCATGCGCTATCGCGAAAGCGGGGGCGCGGCCACCGGCATCAGAATTTGAAGCTGAAACCGGCCAGGTAGCGGCGGCCGTATTTCTGATAGTCGATCACGTGCAGCGGCTCGCCCGGATCCGTCGTCACGAAGGCCTGGTCAGTCAGGTTCTGGCCCTGCACGAAGAGCGACAGCCCCTTCAGCATCCCGCCCGAAAAATCGTAGCCGACCTGGGCATCGATGATCGTCTCGCCCCGGGCACGACGCCGCACGCGGTTGGCGGCGAAGCCGGAAACCTCGCCGACGAAGGTCGAGCGGTAGCGGACGCTGCCGCGTGCCGAGAAACCCCATTTCTCGAAATAGGCAGTGCCGTTCGCCACCCATTTCGAATAGCCGGGAATGTCCTCGGCCGGCTGGCCCGGCGTCGGGCGGATGCTCGTCTTGGTATAGGAAACGCTGCCGGTGAGGCCGAACCCGTCGAGCGCGCTGGTGAAGGTCGAGAGGGGCAAGGTGCCCGCTGCCTCGACACCATAGAGATGCCCGCCCGAGCCGTTGATCGGAATGTTGACCACCCCGATCGGCGCGACCGTCACGCCCGTGCCGGGGCTCGACAGCGCCAGGCCCGCGGTGGGGATCTGCTGATCGAGCGTGTAGATGTAGGTCTTGAGATCCTTGTAGAAGAACTGGGCCGCGAGATAGCCCGAGCGGCCGAAATATTTCTCGAAGGTCAGGTCGGCGGCGTTGGCGCGCCACGGGCGAAGATCGGGATTGCCCGAGGTGCCCTGCACCACCGCCACCGGCCCCGAGATCGCGTAGCTGTAGCTCACCGTCGCGCGCATGTCGTCGATGCGCGGCCGGATGATCTCGCGCGCCAGCGCCACGCGAACGACGAAATCGCTGGGAAAGCGGAGCGACAAGTTCGCGCTCGGCAGGAAATCGACATAGTCGGTGCTGGCGCGGCGCGCGTTCGCGCCGATGTTCGGCGATCCGTTGAGATTCTGGCCGAGATAGACCGCGGTCGCGCCGTTCGAATTCTGGTCCGTCGCGATGAACTGTCCGCCGATATTGCCGGTCAGCTCGGCCGAACCGACCTGCGACTTGATATTGGCCTGGACATAGCCCGTCATGAGCTTCTCGCGCACGTCATAGGCCTTGACGACGACGTCGCCATACGGGTTCGCGACCAGCTTGTAGATGCCCGCATTCAGGAGCGCGAGCGGATCATAGCTGATCACCGGCCCGAGACCGAGATAGCTCAGGTCCGTCGTGCCGAGCCGGAACTGGGTCGGCACGGCGACGCTGGTCGTGCCGTTGGTATTGGCGGTGAGACCGAGGAAGAACTCCTGCGGGGTCAGCTTCTTGCTGCGGTTGGTATAGTTCAGGCCGACCTGGAAACTGTGGAAGAAGCCGTCATCGACGATCTTCTCGACCTCGACCCGGTACTGCCAGAGCTCGTCCTTGATGACCCGGTTGTTGTAATAGCCATCCTGGCCGCCCCGGATCGCGTCGCCATTGGTCGCGATCTGGTCGCCGCCCCAGCCCTGCGGTGAGGTGAGCAGGATCGCGTTATAGTCGCCATAATTGAGCGTCGGGTGGAAGAAGGTGCCCGTCGCGCTGCTCTGGAAGCCGATCGTGTCCGTCGCGCCGGTGCCGACCCCGCGGCCGGTGCCCGAATAGCTTTCCAGCGTCAGTTCGTTGCGGTCGGTCTTGGAATAGCTGAGGTCGCCGGTCACGTTCCAGCCGTCATCGCCCTTATAGGCGCCGTTCCAGCCGAATGAATAGAGCTTGGCGTGGCGCTGGAACACGTCGTTGCGCACCACCCCCTTCACGTTGGTGAAGGTTCCCGCGGTGATGAAGCCGTTGCTCGAGGCGCTCGCGCTGCCGCCGACGCCGCCGCCGAACGCCAGCGGCAATTCGACGCCGCGCTTGATCTGATCGTCCTTGAAGTCGGAATAAAAGGCATCGATGGTCGAGGTGAATTCGGGGGCCGGCTTCCACTCGACCGTACCGTTGAGCCCGAGGCGCTTGAGCGTGGTCGAGGTGTTGTAGGATTTCGAGCCGCCGATCACGGCCCCCTGCGGCGTGCCGGCATAGCCCCAGGCGTTGAACTCCTGGATCTGGTACGGCTCGTCGGTGTAGCTGCCCGACAGCGAGACGCCGAGCGTATCGTTGGCGAACTGGCCGACATAAGTGCCGTTGACGCGGTAGCCGAATTCCTTGGACCCGGCGTTGAGCTTGCCGAGATCGGCATAGCTGCCGCGCGCGCCGACCGAGACGATCTGCTTGCCATATTCGATCGGCCGGATGGTGCGCAGATCAACCGTGCCCGACAGGCCCTGCCCGACGATCGACGCCATCGGCGTCTTGTAGACCAGCACCTGGTTGATCACTTCCGACGGATATTGATCATATTCGACCGCGCGGCTGTCTCCGGTCGAGGTCTGCTCGCGTCCGTTCAGCAACGTCGTCGAGAAATCGGGGGCAAAGCCGCGGATCGAGATCGAGTTCGAGCGGCCCGACAGCCGCTGCGAGGTCAGGCCCGGCAGGCGCGCGATCGATTCGGCGATCGAGGCGTCCGGCAGCTTGCCGATATCTTCAGCCGAGATCGACTCGACGACCTGGTCGCGACCCTTCTTCTCGGCGACGGCGGTCTCCAGCGACTTGCGGAAGCCGGTGACGACGATGTCGCTGCCCTCGGCATTTTCCTGGCCGGCGGCCGGGGCGGCGACGGCATTGGCCGTCTGGGCGTGCGCCGAGGCGACGCCGAGCACCAGGGCGCCGGCGCTGACGCCCGCCGAAAGTGCGGTGCGGAACAATTTCGCCGACGAACATGTGGAATAGGTCATATTATCCTCCCCTGCGGCCCACGGCGTCTGCTGCGCGTTGGGCATTTCTGGCACGCTATTGGAATTCCGGCGGAGCAAAGCCAAGCAAAGGGCATACGTATTCACAGCCATGCCGCCGCCAACCTGCTATGAAGTCGGCCAGGGCGAGCCGGACCACCGGCCCAACTCTTTGGGGAGGATGATTCAAGGCCATGTCGATTCAGGACAAGCCTACCTCGTTCGATATCGCGGCGCTCGCGGGCGTGTCGCAGCCGACGGTGAGCCGCGCGCTGCGCGGCGACCGCACGGTGAGCGAGGCGACGCGCAAGCGGATCGAAGCGATCGCGCGGCAGCTCAACTATACCGTCGACAAGAACGCCTCGAACCTGCGCCGCGGCCAATCGAACACGCTTGCCCTGCTCTTCTTCGAGGATCCGACGCCGGACGATTCGCTGATCAACCCGTTCTTCCTCTCGATGCTGGGATCGATCACGCGGACCTGCGCGCTGCGCGGCTACGACCTGCTCACCTCGTTCCAGCAGCTCTCCAACGACTGGCATGTCGATTATGAGGACAGCCGCAAGGCCGACGGGATCATCCTGCTCGGCTATGGCGACTATGAGGATTACCGGGCGCGGCTCGACCAGCTCGAGGCGCAGGGCACGCATTTCGTGCGCTGGGGATCGGTGCAGCCCGAGCGCCCCGGCGCGACGATCGGCTGCGACAATTTTCGCGGCGGCTATGACGCTGGCAGCCACCTGATCGCGCTGCGCCGGCGCCGCATCGCCTTTCTCGGCCAGGCATCGAGCCATTATCCCGAATTCGAGGATCGCTATCGCGGGCTGGTCGAGGCGATGCGCACCGCCGGGATCGAGGCCGATCCGCGGCTGCAGGTCGATGCGATCACCACCGAGGCCTCGGGCTTCGAGGCAGCCGAACAGCTGATCGTGCGCGGCGTGCGCTTCGATGCGATCTTCGCGGCGAGCGACCTGATCGCGATGGGGGCGATGCGCGCGCTGGAGGGGCACGGCCTGGACGTGCCCGCCGATATCTCGGTCGTCGGCTTCGACGACCTGCCCGCGGCGAGCCTCGCCCATCCACCGCTCACCACGATCGCGCAGGACTATCGTCGCGCGGGCGAGTTCCTGGTCGATACGCTGCTCGCGCGGATCCGGGGCGAGCCGACCGATATCGCGATCCTGCCGCCGCGC
>Ga0255338_1000702_pt1 | contig 87650 bp, 81 predicted proteins | sample MeOH1_35cm_T4_19_FD_203715 | JGI IMG/M metagenome (GOLD analysis project Ga0255338, IMG submission 203715) | Sandy soil microbial communities from University of British Columbia, Vancouver, Canada - MeOH1_35cm_T4_195 | ecosystem: Engineered > Artificial ecosystem > Sand microcosm > Unclassified ... | reverse complement strand
GCGCCCGCCGAGACCGGGACGGAAGCCGCACCGGAACCGGTGGGTGAGGTACCCGAGGTGCCCGCCGCCGAGACCGCCGAGGCTCCCCTCGGAGAACCGGCCGGCGCCGAGGGGCCCGCCGGGGAACCGGCCGCCGAGCCGGAGACCGCGGTCGAGGACACCACCGCTCAGGAACCCGCCGCGGCACCTGCGGCTCCGACCCTGTTCACCGGCATGGAACAGGAGACCCCGGCGTTCACCGCGCCGGAACCGGGCGCCGTCGAACCCGTCGTCAGCGCGCCACTGTTCCTGCAGCCGGAAGTCACCGCCCCCGCCGAGGCGGCACCGCGCCGCCGCCGTTCCCGCCGGGCGGCCGAGGCGCCCGAGCCCACCGTCGTCGAGGAAGTCGCCGAGGAGGTCACCGAGGAGACCGCTGCGGCGGAGCCGGGTGAGGAGTCCGCCGAGGAGGAGCCGCGCCGTCGCCGTCGTGGTCGACGCGGCCGGGGCCGTGGACGTGGCGAGCAATCCGAGACGTCGGAGGAGACCACCGCCGAGGAGACGTCCCCCACGGAGACTGCTGCCGAGGAGGGCGCCGCTCCGGAGAAGGGCGCTGCGCCGGAGAAGGGCGAGGGCCCGGAAGCAAAGCCCGAGGAGCCGGCGACGGAAGAGGTCGCGACCGACGAGCCGAGCGCGGACCAGGCCGAAGGCGAGCAGAAGGAGTCCGGGCAGAAGGAGTCCGGACAGACGGAGCCCGAGCAGAAGGAGTCCGGGCCGGGCGAGGACGAGTCCGGGGAAGGGTCTTCCCGTCGTCGCCGTCGTCGTCGTCGTCGCAAGGGCAGTGCGGACGGAGCCGACACCGCCGTCGAGGACGACTCGGTCCCCACTGTCGTCCACGAACGTGAGCCGCGATCCAAGACGCGCGCCCCCAAGGACGAGGTTCAGGGCATCACCGGTTCCACCCGGCTCGAAGCCAAGCGCCAGCGCCGCCGCGACGGCCGGGACGCAGGCCGCCGTCGGCCCCCGATCCTCACGGAGTCGGAGTTCCTCGCCCGCCGCGAGTCCGTCGACCGCGTCATGGTGGTGCGGGAGAAGACCGGTGACACCGCGAACCCCGGGAACATCACCCAGGTCGCGGTCCTCGAGGACGGCGTCCTCGTCGAGCATTTCGTGACCAGCGCCGGCTCCGGTTCGATGGTCGGCAACATCTTCCTCGGCCGCGTCCAGAACGTGCTTCCCTCGATGGAGGCGGCGTTCATCGACATCGGCAGGGGTCGCAACGGCGTCCTCTACGCCGGCGAGGTCAACTGGGACGCCGCCGGGCTCGGTGGCAACTCGCGCAAGATCGAGCAGGCCCTCAAGCCGGGCGACCGGGTGCTCGTGCAGGTCAGCAAGGACCCGGTGGGGCACAAGGGCGCCCGGCTCACCACGCAGATCAGTCTCGCCGGCCGATTCCTGGTGTACGTGCCGGGCGGCTCGTCCACCGGCATCAGCCGCAAGCTGCCCGACACCGAGCGCAAGCGGCTCAAGGAGATCCTGCGTGAGGTCGTCCCGGCCGAGGCCGGTGTGATCATCCGTACTGCGGCGGAGGGCGTGAGCGAGGACGAACTCGCCCGCGACGTACAGCGCCTGCAGACGCAGTGGGCCTCGATCGAGGAGCAGGCCGCCAAGCTCGAGGCCGACGGTTCGGGACAGCCGAAGACCCTCTACGAAGAGCCCGACCTGCTGGTCAAGGTGATTCGCGACCTGTTCAACGAGGACTTCTCCAAGCTCGTCATCGAGGGTGAGAACGCCTGGAACACTGTCGAGAACTACATCCGGACCGTCGCCCCGGACATGCTGCCCCGCGTGGAGCGGCACGATTCCGAGTCGGGCGCGCGTGACGTGTTCGCCGTACACCGCATCGACGAGCAACTCGCCAAGGCGCTCGACCGCAAGGTGTGGCTGCCGTCCGGTGGCACTCTCGTCATCGATCGCACCGAGGCGATGACGGTCGTCGACGTCAACACCGGCAAGTTCACCGGCGCCGGAGGCAACCTCGAAGAGACCGTCACGCGCAACAACCTCGAGGCAGCCGAGGAGATCGTGCGGCAGATGCGGCTGCGCGACATCGGCGGCATGATCGTCGTCGACTTCATCGACATGGTGCTCGAGTCGAACCGGGACCTCGTGCTGCGACGCCTGACCGAGGCGCTCGGCCGGGATCGCACCCGTCACCAGGTCTCCGAGGTGACCTCGCTGGGACTCGTGCAGATGACGCGCAAGCGGCTCGGGACGGGGCTCGTGGAGGCGTTCTCCACCACCTGCGAGCACTGCCACGGCCGCGGCATCCTCGTGCACAGCGAACCCGTCGAGGTCGCCGCCGCCGAGGACGGTGGCCGGCCCGCGCGCAGCGAGAGCGGCTCCCGTCGCCGCCGCGGCCGTGATCGGGGCACCCAGCCGGAACCGGCGACGACCGAGACGGCCGCACCCCAGCCGGCCCCCGAGGCGCCGGTGGTGGACGCGACGGTCAAGCGCGCCCACCCGGTCGCTCTGGCGATGGCCGCGCACCACGACAACCACGACGAGCACCCGACCGAGTCCGGTGCCGAGCCGGCGGAGGCAGCGCCCGCGCAGACGCCCACCGAAGCCGCGTCGGCACCGGTGACAGAACCCCGCGAGGCGCGCCCGGTCGAATCGCGCGAGGCGCCGGCCGAATCGGGCGAGGCGCAACCGGCAGAAGCACCGGAGGCCGGTAAGCAGGCCGCCGAGCCGGCGGCCCGTCGCCGTCGCCGGGTCTCGCGGGCTCCTTCGGCTCCGACGGGCGACGGCACCGGCACCGTCTTCGTGGTGCCGGCTCCGGCCCCGGAGCCCGTGGCCACCGCTCCGACCCCGGAGCCCGTGGCCACCGCTCCGGCCCCGGAGCCGGTGACCACCGCGGCGGTTTCGGACGGTGACAGCGCCGAACCGGTGACCGTTCGACGGCCACGTCGTCGCCGGGCCGCCGGCCGGCCTGCCGGCCCGCCGGTCGAAGCGCAGGCATGAGGTCGAACCGGGCCCGACCGCGGCCGGGCCCGGTTTGACCCTGGCAGTCACCTTCCCGTAATCTTGGTCAGTCGCTACTCGGCGATACGGCCCTGCTGCGCCCGATGCGGGATTGTGGCGGCCCCGAGTCAGCAACCACCAGACCAGTCGCGTTGCACACCGTGGCGCGAGCACGTTCGAACTAGCAAGGGGTAGCCGTCCGATGGCAACGTACGCGATCGTCAAGACCGGCGGTAAGCAGTACAAGGTCGCTGAGGGCGATCTCGTCAAGGTCGAGAAGATCGAGGGTGAGCCCGGCACTGCTGTCTCGCTTGCTCCGGTCCTCGTCGTCGACGGAGCCGAGCTGACCACCGACGCCGACAAGCTGGCGCAGGTCACGGTCACCGGCGAGATCGTCGAGCACACCAAGGGCCCGAAGATCCGCATCCACAAGTTCAAGAACAAGACCGGCTACCACAAGCGCCAGGGTCACCGTCAGAAGCTGACGGTCCTGAAGGTCACCGGCATCAAGTAATTCGGGCTTCCGCTTCAAACCCCAGGAGGGTTCGTCATGGCACACAAGAAGGGTGCATCCAGCTCCCGCAACGGTCGCGATTCGAACGCCAAGCGTCTCGGCGTCAAGCGCTTCGGCGGCCAGGCCGTCAGCGCCGGTGAGATCCTGGTGCGCCAGCGTGGCACCCACTTCCACCCCGGCGTGAACGTCGGTCGTGGCGGCGACGACACGCTCTTCGCGCTTGCTGCCGGTGCCGTCGAGTTCGGCACCAAGCGTGGTCGCAAGACGGTCAACATCGTTCCGGTCGCGGCAGACGCCTGATCTGCCGTCCGAATCGGACACCGCGAAGGTCTCCTTCGCACATACTCCCAGTAGGGGCGGACCAGGGTCGCACACCCGGGTCCGCCCCTACTGTTTTCGGACCATCGGCAGCGCGGTGGTCCCGGCACGACTCCGGTGATCCCGGCACAGCGGGAGCACCGGCCGACACAACAGTTCCACCATTCGACGGAGGTCCACCCATGTCCCGCTTCATCGACCGGGTGGTGCTGCACGTCACCGCCGGCAAGGGTGGTAACGGCTGCGCCTCCGTCCACCGGGAGAAGTTCAAGCCGCTCGGCGGCCCCGACGGGGGTAACGGCGGAAACGGCGGCAACGTCGTGCTCGAGGTGGACGAGGGTGTCCACACCCTCCTCGACTTCCACTTCCACCAGCACGCGAAGGCCACGAACGGCACCCAGGGCGCGGGCAGCAACCGCGACGGCGCCAACGGCGGCGACCTCGTGCTGAAGGTGCCCGACGGTACCGTCGTGCTCGACAAGGACGGCCGGATCCTGGCCGACCTGGTCGGCTCCGGCACCCGCTTCGTCGCCGCGCACGGCGGCCGCGGAGGTCTCGGCAACGCGGCCCTGGCGTCGAAGGCCCGCAAGGCCCCCGGCTTCGCCCTGCTCGGCGAGGAGGGGGAGGAGCGCGACCTCGTCCTCGAACTCAAGTCCGTCGCGGACGTCGGGCTGGTCGGTTTCCCGTCGGCGGGCAAATCGTCCCTGGTGTCGGTGCTGTCCGCGGCCAAGCCGAAGATCGCCGACTACCCGTTCACCACCCTCGTCCCCAACCTCGGGGTCGTGCAGTCGGGCGACACCACGTTCACCGTCGCCGACGTGCCGGGCCTGATTCCCGGTGCCAGCGAGGGCCGCGGGCTCGGCCTGGACTTCCTGCGCCACCTCGAGCGGTGCGCTGTGCTGGCCCACGTCGTCGACTGCGCCACGCTCGAGCCGGGCCGCGACCCGATCTCCGACATCGATGCGCTCGAGGCCGAGCTGGCCGCCTACCGGCCGGCGCTGTCCGGCGACAGCAGCCTGGGTGATCTCGCCGACCGTCCCCGCATCGTCATCCTGAACAAGGTCGACGTGCCCGACGCCGCCGAACTCGCGGACTTCGTCACCCCGGATCTCGAGGAGCGGGGCTGGCCGGTGTTCAGGATCTCCGCCGTCAGCCGGGAGGGGTTGCGGCCACTGACGTTCGCGCTGGCGCGAATGGTGGAGGAGTACCGGAAGGCGCATCCGCCGGCGGCGCCGCGACGGCCCGTCATCCGGCCCGTCGCCGTCGACGAGACCGGGTTCAGCGTCGTTGCCGATCCCGAGACGCCGGGCGGCTTCATCGTGCGCGGCACCCGGCCCGAACGCTGGGTGCGGCAGACCGCATTCGACAACGACGAGGCCGTCGGCTACCTCGCGGACCGGCTGGCCCGCCTCGGTGTCGAGGACGAACTCGTCAAGCAGGGCGCCGAACCGGGCGCGTCCGTCACGATCGGCGACGTCTCCTTCGAGTGGGAGCCGCAGACGCAGGCCGGCGTGGACGTCGTGCCCACCGGACGCGGCACCGACGCCCGCCTCGACCAGGTCGATCGCGTCGGGGCGGCCGAACGTCGCCACGCCAAGAAGGTGCGACGCGGTCTCGCGACCGACGACGAGTTCTGACCACCTCGAACCAGAAGCAGGAGATCGTGAGCGATACCCGGGAGGCCGTCGCCGGCGCACGCCGCGTCGTGGTGAAGATCGGCTCGTCCGCCATCACCAGCCTGGTCGGCGGACTGGACCGGGACCGACTCGACCGTCTCGTCGACGCGCTCGAGGGGCGCATGCGCGGCGGCTCGGACGTCGTGGTGGTGTCCTCCGGTGCGGTCGGTGCCGGACTCGCCCCGCTCGGCCTGACCGTCCGGCCCCGTGACCTGGCCACCAAGCAGGCCGCGGCCAGCGTCGGGCAGCTCGCCCTCGCCCACGCGTGGGGTACCTCCTTCGCGCGGTACGGCCGCACCGTCGGGCAGGTGCTGCTCACTGCCGACGACATCGCGCGACGCACCCAGCATCGCAACGCCCAGCGCACCCTCGACCGGCTGCGCGCGCTGCACGCCGTGCCGGTGGTCAACGAGAACGACACCGTCGCGACCGCCGAACTGCGCTTCGGTGACAACGACCGTCTCGCCGCGCTCGTCGCGCACCTCGTCGGGGCGGACGCGCTGATCCTGCTCTCCGATGTCGACGGCCTCTACGACGGCGATCCCCGCAAGGGCGATGCGCACCTCATCGCGGAGGTGACGAGCCCGGAGGACCTCGACGGCGTCGTCGCGGGGTCCGGGGGCGCCCTCGGCACGGGCGGGATGGCCTCGAAGCTGTCCGCGGCGCGACTGGCCGCCGACTCGGGGGTGCCGGTGCTGCTCACCGCCGCGTCCCAGGCCGACCGCGCCCTCGGTGCCGCGGATGTGGGGACCGCGTTCGCCCCTCGGCCCGACCGGATGTCCGCGCGGCGATTCTGGGTGCGGCACGCTGCCGACACCCACGGCACCCTGCACCTGGACGCGGGCGCGGTGCGGGCAGTGGTCGAACGGCGCCGTTCGCTGCTTGCGGCGGGCATCACCGGCATGAGCGGTCGCTTCCACGGCGGGGACGTGGTGGCGCTGGTCGGTCCCGACGGTCGGACGGTGGGGCGCGGAGTAGTGGCCTACGACGCGGCCGAACTGGACTGGATGATCGGGTTCTCCACCCGGCAGCTGCCGGCGGACCTGCAGCGGCCGGTGGTGCACGCCGACGACCTCGTGACCCTGTAGAGGCGGGCGCTCACCGGACCGGTGCGGCAGCCGGCGATCCGGCAGCGAGGGCCGTGAGCACCTCCGAGCACCCGGCGTCGACCTTCACCGTGGCCAGCGCATCGCCCCGGGTGGTGCCCCGGTTGACGATGCCCACGGGCTTGCCGAGTTTCGCGGCGTGCCGCACGAAGCGCAGTCCGGACATCACGGTGAGCGAGCTGCCGACCACGAGCAGCGCATCCGCCTCGTCGACGAGCGCGAACGCGCGCTCGACACGTTCGCGAGGCACCGATTCACCGAAGTACACGATGTCCGGTTTGAGCATTCCCCCGCACCGCTCGCAGTCCACCGGGCGGAAGCTGTCGGTGTCGTCGACGACCGCATCGGCGTCCGGGGCCACCTCCAGGCCTGTCGTCCCCCGGACCCGGTCGAGGAAGCCCGGATTCGCGGCGGCGAGTTGCTCGGCGAGGGTGAACCGCGAGAGCCGGTGGTTGCACGCCAGACAGCGCACCTGCGCGTAGCAGCCGTGCAGGTCGATCACCCGCCGGCTGCCGGCCTTGGTGTGCAGCAGGTCCACGTTCTGGGTGAGGACACCGAGGACGACGCCGCGCCGTTCGAGCGCGGCGAGGGCACGGTGCCCGGCGTTGGGCCGCGCGGAGTCCATGTGCCGCCACCCGACGTGGTTGCGCGCCCAGTAGCGGCGCCGGAACTCGGGATCGCCCACGAACTGCTGGTAGGTCATCGGGTTGCGGGGTGGCGCGCCGGGACTGCGGTAGTCCGGGATGCCGGAATCGGTGGAGATCCCGGCGCCGGTGAGCACGCACAACCGCCGGCCGTCGAGCAGGTGGTGCAGCGGTTCGATCACCCCGCCCAGGATAGCGGTGCGTCAGTACCCGGCGCTCGGGTCGACGACCGCGGCGAGGTCGAGGCCGGCCGCGAAGCGCGTGACGTTCTCGGTGACGTGCTCGGCGAACGCGGGGATGCGCAGCGCCGGGGGATTGGAATCGTGTGGCGTGATCATGGCATTGCGCAGGGACCACAGGGGGTGCCCGTCCGGCAGCGGTTCGGGATCCGTGACGTCCAGACCGGCGCCCGCGATGACACGGCGGCTGAGAGCATCCACCAGCGCGTCGGTGTCGACGAGGCTGCCGCGGGCAACGTTGATCACCCACGCGGTGGGCTTCATCGCGGCGAGTTCGTCGGCCCCCACCAGCTGCTCGGTCTCAGCCGTGGCCGGGGCGGCGATTACGAAATGATCTGCGCGGGACCATACTTCGTCGATCCGTGCGACGGGGACGGTCTCCACGGCGCCCGGGACCGGACGGCCGCTGCGGGTGACCGCGAGCGCCTGCGCGCCCAGCGCGCCGAGCATGGGGATCAGGGCCCGGCCGATGCCCCCGGCGCCGATGATGCCGACGGTGGCGCCGCGCAGGGTTCCCAGCTGGGGGTAGAACACGCCCGGCGTCCACGACGTCGCGGCCAGATGGTCGGGCAGCGCCCGCACCCCGGCGAGCAGCAGCATGAGCGCATGCTCGGCGACCGTCGCGGCGAACGCCCCGGCAGCCGACGTCCACGTCACCTGGGGGTGAGCGCGGATGATGCCGGCGTCGAGCCAGTCCTCCACGCCGGCGGCGGGTAGCTGGACCCATCGCACCGACGTCGGCAACGCCGCGGGGAACTCGTCCGATCCGCCGGTCCAGACCACCGCGTCCGGGTGGTCGTCGAACCCGCATACGCGACCGCCGCCGGCCCCGATCGCCCGGTCGAACACGATGTCCGGGGCGGGGCCGACGGCGATCCGTGGCTGTCGCTCGTAGGTCATGGATCCGACTCTAGGCGCGAAGGGCCGGCCGGTCACACGCTGCGGGCGCTCAGACGACCTCGACGAGGGGGTACACGCCGTTCTCGTCGTGGACCTCCCGGCCGGTGACCGGCGGGTTGAACACGCAGAACATGCGCATCCGGGTGTCGGGCTCGACCCGGTGCCGCTCGTGGCCGTCGAGCAGGTACATCGTGCCGGGCGCGAGCGGGTACACGGTGCCGGTCTCGAGGTCGGTGAGCGTGCCGGTGCCCTCGATGAGCCACACGGCCTCGATGTGGTTGGCGTAGTGGAACTCGTTGACGGTGCCGGCCTCGATCGTGGTCTCGTGGAACGAGAAACCGACCTTGTCGCCGCCGAGCACGATGCGCTTGCTGCGCCAGTTGCCGTTGTCCGACGTGATGTCGCGGTCGGTGCCGGTGATTTCTTCGGTGGTACGGACGATCATGCGCAGGTCCTTCCGGTGCTCGTCTTCGCGTGCGGGGTTCGACGGTGGCCGGGGCTCAGGCCCGGACCACCGAGGTGGCCTCGCACAGGATGTTCAGGCCGTGCTCGAGCTCGTCGTCGCTGATCGTCAGCGGCGGGAGCAGCTTGACGACTTCGTCGGAGGGGCCGGAGGTCTCCGCGAGCAGGCCCTGCTCGAACGCCAGGGCACACACCTTCTGCGCGTCGCTCGGCTCGTCGAACACCAGGCCCTGAACCATGCCGCGGCCGCGGGTGGAGACGCCGTCGAACATGTCGGACAGGTTCATGAAGGTCTGCCGGATCCGCTCGCCCTTGCGCAGCGTGTCGCGCTCGAGACGGTCGTCGGCCCAGTAGTGCTGCAGCGCCTTCGCCGCGGTGACGAACGCCGGGTTGTTGCCGCGGAACGTGCCGTTGTGCTCGCCCGGGCCCCACACGTCGAGTTCACGCTTGAACAGCGTCAGCGCGAGCGGCAGGCCGTACCCGCCGATCGACTTCGACAGGGTCACGATGTCCGGGGTGATCCCGGCGACCTCGAACGAGAAGAACGGGCCGGTGCGGCCGCAGCCCATCTGCACGTCGTCGACGATGAGCAGGATGTCGCGCTCGGCGCACAGGTCCGCGAGGGCTCGCAGCCACTCGGGACGGGCGACGTTCACGCCACCCTCGCCCTGCACGGTCTCGACGATGACCGCCGCCGGGCGGTTCAGGCCGCTGCCGGAGTCGTCGAGCACGCGGGAGAACCAGTGGAAGTCCTCGGTGACGCCGTCGAAGTAGTTGTCGAACGGCATGGGGGTGGCATGCACCAGCGGCACGCCGGCCCCGGCCCGCTTCATCGAGTTGCCCGTCACCGACAGCGCACCCAGCGTCATCCCGTGGAACGCGTTGGTGAAGTTGATGATCGACTCGCGACCGGTGACCTTGCGGGCGAGCTTGAGGGCCGCCTCGACCGAGTTGGTGCCCGTGGGGCCGGGGAACTGGACCTTGTAGTCGAGGCCGCGCGGAGCCAGGATGTGGCTCTCGATCGACTCCAGCAGTTCCCGCTTGGCGGGGGTGGCCATGTCCAGGCCGTGGGTGATGCCGTCGCCCATGATGTAGTCCACGAGCGCGGTCTTCAGAATCGGGTTGTTGTGCCCGTAGTTGAGGGCTCCCGCACCGGCGAAGAAGTCGAGGTAGTCCTTGCCGTTCTCGTCGCGGATCCACGATCCGGATGCCGTTTCGAACACGGCCGGCCAGCCACGGCTGTAGCTGCGCACCTCGGATTCGAGGTGATCGAAAATGCTGTGCTTGGCGGGGGTTTCGGGGTGCTCCAGGATGGTCATTCCTCGTCCTCCTGCGGCGAATTCGTTTTCGCCGGTCGTGTATTCATTCGCCGATCGTGTAGAGATCCTCGGCCATGTGTGAATCGGGAAAATCCGAAGGGGTGAACAATTCGCTCCGGGTGATGCGCAGTCCGCGTCGCCGGGCGAGCGCGGTGAACATCGCGATCGATGCCTCGTTGTCCGGGCTGACCGTCGTCTCGAGCCGGGTCACACCGGCGTCGGTGAGTCGGTCCCACAGGCTGTCGAGCATCCGGCCCGCGACGCCGCGGCCCCGTTGGTCCTGGTCCACGGCCACCTGCCAGACGAACAGCGTGTCCGGTGCCTCCGGACGGCGGTAGCCGCTGACGAAACCGACCGCCTCGTCGTCACCAGCGGTGGCGACCACCGAGGTCGCCGCGAAGTCGCGGCACCACAGCACGTACGCGTAACTGGAATTGACGTCGAGCACTTTCGAATCGCGCGCGATCTGCCACATGCGAATTCCGTCGGAAATGCGCGGTGCGCGGAAATTCGGCTCGGCAGGTGCGTTCACCGTTTCGGCAGGCGCGGTGGGCGGGGTACTTCTCGGTGTCACAGGCGTCATAAGCGGTCTCGAACCTAACAACTTCGCGGGCGGGATTCACCCGCCTTGTCGGAATCCGTCACCGGATACCCCGCCTCCGTGCAGGTGAGACGCGGGTGTGAGAAGGATCACTCGATGTAGCGCCCGGACCGGTCGCGGCGATTATTTCGGGCTCGCGAGAGCCAGCGGGAGCACCGCGGACGCACCCGCGCGGAGCAGGGTCCGGGCCGCCATCGTCAGCGTCCAGCCGGTGTCGGTGACCGCGTCGACGAGCAGGATCGGCCCAGAGTTTCCGTGGAGGTCGGGGCTCTCCCACGCGTCCACGAGGCCGGCGATCCGGTACGCCGAGTTCGCTGCCGTCACCGCGGGCCGGCCGGGCCGGGCACGCAGCACGCCGAGATCCTCGAGCCGGCCCAGCTGCGCCAGGCGCGTCGCGAGGGAACCGACCAGCAGGGGCCGGGTCGCCGACTCCAGGGCCATCACCGCGGTCGGCCGCTGCGCCCAGTCCCATGCTCGGAGCACGTCCACGGCGGCCTGCACGACCGCATCGGGCACCGGCGCGTCCGGGCCGTCCAGCAGCGCCCGCAGCCGCGGCCCCCATCCCAGGTCCGACAGCCGGCCGAGGACCCGCCCCGGCTCGGGTCCGTCGGTGATCTTTCCGGACAGCGCCACGCCGAGCTTGGCCATTCCGGTCGGCCACTGCCGCCGCGGCGGTAGGTCCACCCCCGGCCGATCCAACCGGGCCCGCACCCGGCCCAGTTCGGTGTCGTCGACGTCCGCCGACCACCGGGCCCCGCAGCAGTTGTCGCACCGACCGCAGCCCGCGGTCTCGGATGTCAGGCCGGGATCGTCGAGCTGGGTGCGCAGGAACACCATCCGGCACCCGGTGGTCCGCTCGTACTCGAGCATCGCCTCCTGCTCGGCCGCACGCGCCTGCTCGAGCTTGGCGTACCGGTCGGCGTCGTACTCCCACGGCGCACCGGTGGCGATCCAGCCGCCCTTGACCCGGCGCACCGCACCGTCCACGTCGAGCACCTTGAGCACCATCTCCAGCCGGGACCGGGTGAGGTCGACCAGCGGCTCGAGGGCCTGCGTGGACTGCGGCCGCTCCGGCTCGAGCACCTCGATCACCCGCCGCACCACCTCCTCCCGCGGGAAGGCCACCGACGCGAACCAGCTCCAGATCTGCCGGTCCTCGGGACCCGGAAGCAGAATCACCTCCGCGCGCTCGGTCGCGCGCCCCGCGCGCCCGACCTGCTGGTAGTAGGAAATCGGCGACGACGGGGCTCCCAGGTGCACGACGAACCCGAGATCCGGTTTGTCGAAGCCCATGCCCAGGGCCGAGGTGGCGATCAGCGCCTTGACCCGGTCGCCGAGCAGGTCCGCCTCGAGCTGTTCCCGCTCGGTGGGGTCCGACTGCCCGGTGTATGCCGCGACGGTGTGACCGTGCTCGGACAGCAGCGCGGCCAGGTCGTGCGCGGCCGACACGGTGAGGGTGTAGACGATCCCGGACCCGGGCAGCTCGTCGAGGTGCTGGGCGAGCCACGCCGCCCGGCGGGCGGGCTCGTCGATCCGCAGGACCGACAAGTGCAGCGACGGCCGGTCGAGGCCCCCGCGCAGTACGAGGGTCTCGCCCCGGCCCTCCCCGACGCCGAGTTGTGCCGCCACGTCCGCGACGACGCGGTCGTTCGCGGTCGCGGTGGTCGCGAGCACCGGGATGCCCTCGCCGAGGTCGGCGACGAGGGTGCGGATACGCCGGTAGTCCGGGCGGAAGTCGTGGCCCCAGTCCGAGACGCAGTGCGCCTCGTCGACCACCACCAGCCCGGCGTCGCGGGCGAGCGACGGCAGCACCTGGTCGCGGAAGTCCGGATTGTTCAGTCGCTCCGGGCTGACGAGCAGCACGTCCACCGCGCCGTCGGCGACCTGCCGATGGATCTCTTCCCACTCGGTGACGTTGCCGGAGTTGATCGTGGCGGCATGGACACCCGCGCGCCGCGCCGCCTCCACCTGGTTGCGCATCAGGGCCAAAAGGGGGGAGACGATCACGGTCGGCCCGTGCCCGCGGGCACGGAGCAACTTGGCGGAGATGAAGTAGACCGCCGACTTGCCCCACCCCGTGCGCTGGACGACCAGCGCTCGCCGGCGATGCACCACCAGTGCCTCGATGGCGTTCCACTGGTCCTCGCGCAACCGGGCCCCGGGTCCGGCGAGATCGCGGAGCAGTCGTTCGGCGTCGTCGCGTAGATCCGTGGTGGCGGTGCTCATGGGACCCATCGTGCCGGACGGTGACGACATCGGGGCGCCGGCGAGGCCGGCGGTGGTGTCCGCTTCGGGGACGAACGTGCCCGGTTCCGCGACGAACGGGGTCGTTCCATCGGCGAACGACCCGTCGGGCCGATCGGGATGCCGCGTCCCGTCCCCGCGTGGACGCGGGACGCCGTTCGCGTCGGGACCGTCGGCGTCCCAGCCGCCCGGAGCCGGGAGCGGTGCAGTCGCGATGGTAGGACCGACTGCCGCACAGGCACTTTCGGGCACCGTCGCGGGGGTGGCGTGCGGCCGCGTGGATCCGGTGGGGTGGCCTGCGGCGGGGGAGTGGTCCGCGCCCCAACCGGCCGATCGCTGTGACGGAGACTTCGTCGACCGCCGGGCATGCTCGTACCCTGTTCGCTATGCAGACGCAGTTCCTCCGCCCCGCATCCGACTCTTCCCCGAGCCGAATCGACCACCCGGCGTTCCGGCAGAAGGTCGTCTCCGCGGAGGAAGCCGTCCGCTGGATCCAGCCCGGCCACACCGTCGCCATCAGCGGCTTCGCCAGCGCCGGCACGCCGAAGGCGATCACCCCCGCGCTCGCGGAACGCATCGGGGCGGCCCGCGCGGCCGGCACCGACTTCACGGTCAACCTCCTCACCGGCGCGTCGGTCTCCGCCGAGACCGAGCGGATGCTGTCCGAGGTGGCCGGCATCTCCCTGCGGATGCCGTACCAGGCCGAACCCACCGCCCGCCGCAACATCAACAACGGCCGGATGGACTACGTCGACATCCACCTGTCCCACGTCGCCCAGCAGGTCTGGGAGGGCTACTACGGACACGTCGACGTCGCGGTCGTCGAGGTCTCCGGCGTGACCGAGACCGGGGAACTGATCCCGTCCGCGTCGATCGGCAACAACAAGACCTGGCTCGACGTCGCCGAGAAGGTGATCCTCGAGGTCAACTCGTGGGTTCCGGCCGCGATGACGGGCATCCACGACGTGTACTACGGCACCGCGCTGCCGCCGCATCGCAAGCCGATCATGCTCACCGACGTCGAGGACCGCATCGGCCAGAGCACGTTCCGCGTCGACCCCGACAAGGTCGTCGCGGTCGTCGAGACCCATGCCCGCGACAGCGCCAGCCCGCTGACCCCGCCGGACGCGGTGAGCCGGGCGATCGCCGCGCACGTGCTCGACTTCTTCGAGCACGAGGTCTCCCGCGGACGGCTGCCCGCGGATGCGCTCCTGCCGCTCCAGTCCGGCATCGGCAACGTGGCCAACGCGGTCCTCCAGGGGCTCGACGCCGGACCCCACAAGGGGCTGACCTGCTACTCCGAGGTCATCCAGGACGGCATGCTGCACCTGATCAAGCACGGCACCGTCCGCTTCGCGTCCGCCACGTCGCTGGCGTTGAGCGAGGCCGGGATCGACGAGCTGGTGTCCAACATCGACTTCTACCGCGAGCACATCGTGCTGCGTCCGCAGGAGATCAGCAACCATCCCGAGATCGTGCGCCGCCTCGGCATCATCGCCATGAACGGCATGCTCGAGGCCGACATCTACGGCAACGTCAACTCCACCCACGTCATGGGCACCAAGATCATGAACGGGATCGGGGGATCCGGCGACTTCGCGCGCAACGGCTACCTGTCGATGTTCCTGAGTCCGTCCACCGCGAAGGGCGGGAGCATCTCGTCGATCGTGCCGATGGTGCCGCACGTCGACCACACCGAACACGACGTGCAGGTCCTGGTCACCGAACAGGGACTTGCGGACCTGCGCGGGCTGTCGCCGCGGCGCCGGGCGCGGGTCGTCGTCGACAACTGCGCCCACCCGGACTACCGGGACATGTTGCACGACTACGTCGACCGGGCCGAGGCCGTGCCGGATGCGGGACACACCCCGCATCTGCTCGGCGAGGCCCTGTCCTTCCACCAGCGTTTCCTGGAGACGGGATCCATGCTGGCGCAGTGAATCCCGCGGGTCGCCGACCGGCGTCAGCCGCCGGCGACCGGCGCGGGATCGATCGGCTGCTGGGGCAGCGACTGCGTGACCGCCGCCGACACCGTCTGCAGCGGAGTCGGACCCGAACCGTTCGGCACCGTCAGCGCCACGTACACCGGCCGGTCCACGACGAACCACGTGCTCGCGTCGATGCCCTCCGCGGCGCCGGACACCTCGAACCACTGGACGCCGTCGACCACCTGCAGCGCCGCCGCGCGATCGAACTCCGCGGGCCGCTCCAGTCCGCACCGCAGCACCACCGGCTCGCCCTCGACGGGCTGCCACGCCGCGGCGCCCGCGGGGGCCGGGTCCGTCAGCTCCGCGCGGCGCAGGTCGCCGACCTCCTCGGGCAACGCTCCCAGCAGGGCCGCGCACTCCGGTGACTCGGCCTGCGGCGCCACCACCGGTCCCAGCGCCACGGGCGCCAGTTCCGGGGTGCGGTTCGCCAGCACCGCCGCCACCACGATGCCGATCAGCAACGCCACCGGCAGCGCGACGGCCGTGGCGACGAGGGCAGGGCTGCGGCGGTGCTCGTCGTCGCCGGACGTGCCGTCGGGATCGGGGTCGGGGGAGACTGTCGGCTCGGTCATGATCTCTCGGAGTCGGGGAACGGTAGCGTGGTCGAAACTACCGTGTCCGCCACCGCCCGCCCCGCATCGACCCACGAACGGGAGGATCGCATCACCGCGCCCGACCGCCCCGGCCCCACCGTCGCCGACCTCGGCGAGTTCCCCGTGATCGACCGCGCGGTCGCCGGACGCCGCCAGCCCCCCACCACCCTCGTCGGACCGGGACACGACGCGGCTCTCGTCGCCGCCGCCGACGGACGGGTCGCCGTCTCCACCGACATGCTCGTCGAGGGCCGGCACTTCCGCCTCGACTGGTCCACCCCGCACGAGGTCGGGCGTAAGGCCGTCGCTCAGAACGGTGCCGACGTCGCGGCGATGGGCGCTCGCCCCACCGCCTTCCTCGTCGGGCTCGGCTGCCCGCCCGACACCCCGGTCGGCGTGCTCGACGGCGTCTCCGCCGGGATCGGGGAGGCCGCCGAGGCGCTCGGCGCCGGCGTAGTCGGCGGCGACCTGGTGCAGGCGTCGCAACTGGTCGTGGCGGTGACCGTCCTCGGCGACCTCGGCGGGAACCCGCCTCTCCTGCGGTCCGCGGCCCGGCCCGGCGACATCGTCGCGCTGGCCGGTCCGACCGGGCGTTCCGCCGCCGGACTGGCCGTGCTCACCGCCGGACTCGCCGGTCACCCGGATCTGGTGGCCGCCCACAAGGTGCCGTCGCCCCCGTACGCCGCGGGCCCCGCCGCGGCCGCCGCCGGGGCCCACGCCGCAACCGACATCTCCGACGGCCTGCTCGCCGACCTCGGGCACATCGCCGCCGCGTCCGGCGTCGCGATCGACGTCTCGCACGAGCTGCTCGAGCCCGGACCCGGGCTGCGGTCCGCCGCCGCGGAACTCGGTGTCGACGTGTGGGAGTGGGTGCTCACCGGCGGCGAGGACCACGCCCTGGCCGCCTGCTTTCCCCCGGACGCGTCGCTACCCGCCGGCTGGCGTCCCGTCGGCACGGTGCGTGAGGGCCGCGGCGTCACCGTCGACGGTCACGACCGGCCGGGCCCCGGAGGCTGGCAGAGCTTCTCGAGATAGGTTTCAGGACATGGCTGTGTATGCGCTCGGCGACCGTGTGCCCGATATTCATCCCGACGCCTGGGTCCATCCCGATGCGGTGGTCATCGGCGACGTCACCCTCGGTGCCCGCGCCTCGGTGTGGCCCACCGCGGTCCTGCGCGGCGACTACGGCCGGATCGTCGTCGGCGCCGAGAGCAACATCCAGGACGGGACGATCATCCACTGCACCGCCGTGGACGCCACCGTCATCGGCGCCGGAACCGTCGTCGGCCACAACGCCCACATCGAGGGCTCCACCATCGGCGACGGCTGCCTGATCGGTTCCGGCTCCCTCGTGCTCAACGGCTCCGTCGTCGGCGACGGGGCGATCGTCGCGGCCGGTGCGCTCGTGGCTCCCCGCTTCCAGGTCCCGCCGCGCTCGATGGCGATGGGTGTCCCGGCGAAGGTCCGGGAGGGATACGAGGTGCCGGAGGGGCACATCGACGCCAACGCCAAGATGTACGCGGCGAACGCCGAGTACTACCGCGGCGCGCTGCGGCGGATCGACTAGAAGGACCGGGCACCACCGATGGCTGTACGACCCTTGCCGGAGATCGTCGAGGAGGGCTGGGCGCGGGCACTGGCCCCCGTCGCCGACGACATCGCCGCGATGGGTGATTTCCTGCGCGCCGAGAACGCCGCCGGACGTGGCTACCTGCCCGCCGGCGCGAACGTGCTGCGGGCCTTCACCGAGCCGTTCGACCGGGTGAAGGTGCTCATCGTCGGCCAGGACCCGTACCCGACGCCGGGTCATGCCGTCGGGCTGAGCTTCTCGGTCGCACCGGACGTACGTCCGGTGCCGCGCAGCCTGGCCAACATCTACCGCGAGTACAGCGACGACCTCGGCCTGCCGACACCACCGAACGGCGACCTCACGCCGTGGTCGGCGCAGGGGGTGCTGCTGCTCAACCGCGTCCTGACGGTGCAGCCCGGCCAGCCCGCGTCGCACCGCGGCAAGGGCTGGGAGCGCGTGACCGAGCAGGCGATCCGAGCGCTCGTCGCGCGCACGGCACCGCTCGTCGCGATCCTGTGGGGTCGGGACGCGGCCACGCTCGAGCCGATGCTCGGCGACGTGCCCACCGTGAAGTCGGCGCACCCGTCGCCGCTGTCGGCCTCCCGCGGGTTCTTCGGTTCCCGCCCCTTCAGCCGAGCGAACGCGTTGCTGGCCGATCAGGGCGGGAACCCGGTGGACTGGCGCCTGGCCTGAACCGGGTGCGGCTGAGCCCCGGTCGCTCAGCCGCAGTCGCTCAGCCCCGGTCGATCGACTCGAAGTCGGGGCGCCGCTTCTCTACGAACGCGTCGACACCCTCGATGCCCGTGGGGGTGGTGGCCGCCGCGGCGATCGCCTCGGCCTCCGCGTCGAGCTGCTCGGACAACGACCGTCCCGTGGACTCGGCCACCAGTCGCCGGATGCCGGCGTAGGCGGCGGTGGGACCGTTCGCGAGGGTGCGAGCCACCCGCATCGCCTCGCCCTGCACCTCGTCGTCGGCCACGAGACGGCTGAGCACCCCGAGCCGCACGGCCTCGTCGGCGTTCAGGACACAGTCGGTCAGGATGATCTCCCGCGCGCGGGCGACCCCCACGACGCGCGGCAAGGTCCACGACATCCCGCCGTCGGGTGTGAACCCGATCGACGGGTACGCCGGGCGCAGCTTCGTCGAGGGACCGCCGAGCGCGATGTCTGCGTGCAGCACGATGCTCATGCCCGCGCCCGCCGCCCAGCCCTGGACCGCGGCCACCACGGGCATGCGAGCCGCGTCGAGGGCACGGACGAAGTCGTGGAACAGGCGTGCGACGTCGCCGACGAACTCGCCGCGGTCCGGCGCGGCGGCGAACGCACGGACGTCGCCGCCCGCGCAGAAGTTGGCGCCTTCACCGACGAGCAGAACGGCGCCGACCCCGGCGCCGGCGGATCGCAGGGCCTCGATCCCCTGGGCCATGCCCGCGGGGGAGAGGGAGGTGCCACGCTCGGCGGTCGCCACGGCGATGCGCAGCACGCCGTCCTCGATACGGACGTGGGACAGTACTGATTCGGTCACCCGGGGCACCCTACCGGGTGCCCCGACGGTCGGTGCGAGGCCGTCGCTACCGTCCGGGCGAGCCTCTTGTGACGGGTGGTTGCGAGTCCCTCGCGAGGGGGACCGGACACGACGAGGCCCCGGCGTCGCAACGCCGGGGCCTCGTCGAACCGGATATCAGCCGCGGACGACCTTGCCTGCCTTGAGGCAGGAGGTGCACACGTTGACCTTGCGCGTGTTGCCCGGGGCAACCTGAGCGCGAACGCTCTGGATGTTCGGGTTCCAACGACGGTTGGTACGCCGGTGCGAGTGCGAGACCGACTTACCGAAGCCGGGGCCCTTGGCGCATACGTCGCAGACGGCAGCCATAGTCGCGAACTCCTTGGTGAGTAGTGGATATTTTCGTGTCTTCGTCGGCCTGCGAACACGGGAAGGCGTCCGCCACCCGTGCGAGGCAACCCTGCAAGCGTAGCGGGTGGGTGTGGCAATGGCCAAACCGGCCGGCCTGCGGGCACACCGTTACCCTTGCGTCACCGGTTGCGTGGTGGGCGAAGAGGGGGAAGCAGGTGCTCGAGGTCGGGGAAGCAGTCGACGGGACCGCCCTGCGCAGATGGGTGGATCTCGGGTTGCGGGTCCTCGCCGAGCGCCGCGACGAGATCAACAGCCTCAACGTCTTCCCCGTCCCCGACGGCGATACCGGCACCAACCTGCTCGTCACCCTGCGCTCCGCGGCAGCGGAACTCGACACCTCCGCGGCCGACGCCGACGATGTCGCCACGATCGTCGGCGCCCTGGCGCGCGGCGCCTTCCACGGCGCCCGCGGCAACTCCGGGGTCATCCTCGCCCAGATGCTGCGTGGCCTGGCCGATGCGCTCGACGGTGCCGTCGTGGTCGACGGCGCCGAACTCGGGCGCGCCTGGTGTCATGCCGCCGACCTCGTCACCCGCGCCCTGAGCTGCCCCGCCGAGGGCACGATCGTCAGTGTGCTGCACGCGGCCGCCGACGGCGCGCACGCGGCCGGCGGATCCGGTTCGCTCGTGGCGGTGGCGACCGCGGCGGCCGATGCCGCCGCCGAGGCCGTGCAACGCACCACGGCACAGCTCGACGTGCTGGCCGAGGCTGGGGTCGTCGATGCCGGTGGACTCGGTCTGCTCCTGCTGCTGGACGCGTTCGTCGAGACGGTTTCCGGCCGGCGTCCGGACCGGGCGCCGATCGCGACGTCGCGGCCCGGCGCCCCCGTCCGGCATGTCGGGCACGACGGGCGCGGCCTCCGCGACGACGGCCAGGACTTCGAGGTCATGTACTTCGTGGAAGGCTCCGACACCACCCGCATGGACGTCCTGCGTGCCCGTCTCGACGCGCTGGGGGACTCGGTTGCCGTCGTCGGTGACGGCGCCGGCACCTGGTCCGTGCACGTGCACTGCTGCGACGCGGGAGCCGCCGTCGAGGCCGGCCTGGAGGCCGGGAGGCTGCACCAGGTCAGCGTCACCTGCTTCGCGCTGGAGGCTCGGCAGCGGAGCGGCGTCGATCCGGTCGGTTCCGGTGCCGGAACTCGCTCGGTGCTCGCCGTCGTGGCCGGCGACGGAGCGGCGGAACTGTTCGAAGCCGAGGGTGCCGCGATCGTGCGAGCGGACCATCCGATCACCCGCCGGCATCTGCTCGACGCGATCCGCCGGCTGGGCAGCCGCGACGTGATGGTTCTGCCCAACGGTGCGCTGCCCGCCCAGGAACTCGTCGCCGTGGGTGCGGCGGCCCGCGACCACCGGCGTGAGGTGATGTTCCTGCCCTGTTCGTCGATGGTGCAGGGGCTGGCGTCGCTCGCGGTGCACGACCCGAGCCGCGATTCCGCCGACGACGCCTTCGCCATGTCGGAGGCGGCCGCCGCGACGCGGTGGGGCTCGTTGCGCATCGCGAACGAACGCGCCCTGACCTGGGTGGGAACCTGCGAGCCGGGGCACAGCCTGGGCCTGTCGGGTCACGATGTCGTAGTCATCGAGCATGATCTCGTGACGGCGGGAGCGTCGCTGCTCGACAAGGTGCTCGCCGCGGGCGGAGAGCTCGTGACGATGCTCGTCGGTCTCGACGCCCCCGACGGACTCGCCGAGCAGCTGACCCGGCACGTCAACGACCGCCACCCCGAGGTGGAGGTGCTGGTGTACCACGGAGGGCAGCGCAGCGACCTGCTGCAGCTCGGCGTGGAATAGCCGGCACAGGAACAGTCGGACGCCGGATACCGGTGTCGATCGGAGCGGAGAGGACGGCAGTGGCGACACTCGCGGACCGACTCGATCATCTTCTCGGCCGCAAGACCGCGGAGGCACTCGCCGAGTCGTTCGGCATGACCACCGTCGAGGACCTGCTGCGCCACTACCCCCACCGGTACGCCACCCAGGGCGCCGAGCTCGGCGACTCGCAACCGGCCGAGGGCCAGCACGTGACGATCATCGCGCGGGTGGCCAAGGCCGACGAGGTGCGGATGAAGAGCCGCCCCGGTACCCGTCTCGCTGTCGTGCTCGAATCGGACCGGCAGAAGATCGACGTGACCTTCTTCAACCCGCACAAGGTCAAGTACAACATCAAGCCCGGGGTGCGCGGCATGTTCTCCGGCACTGTCAAGTACTTCCGTGACAAGTGGAGCCTGGCCCACCCGAGCTACATCATCCTGCCCGAGCCCCGCGGCCCCGAGATCGGCGGCGCGGCCCCCCGGCCCGCCCGGGTACGTGGCGCCGGCGCCCTCGCCGGGATGGCCCGCAGTGCCCAGGGCGACGGCGGCATCGACATGTCGATCTTCGACCGGGCCCTCATCCCGATGTATCCCGCCACCCGCGACGTCGAATCGTGGACCGTGATGCGATGCGTGCGGCAGATCCTCGACCAGCTCGAGACCGTCGACGACCCGCTGCCCGACTGGGTGCGTCGCGAGCACGGCCTGATCGGGCTGGACGAGGCGCTGCGCCGCATCCACCTGCCCGACGACCGGGACGACGTCACCGCCGCCCGCGAGCGCCTGCGGTTCGACGAGGCCGCGGCGGTGCAGCTCGTGCTCGCCCGGCGCCGACACGACGTCGCGGTGCGCACCGCCCCGGCGTGCCCGCGCCGCAGCGGCGGTATCGCCGACGAGTTCGATCGGAGGCTGCCGTTCGAACTGACCGCCGGCCAGCTCGCCGTCGCGGGCGAGATCGCGGCCGACCTCGCCGGCGAGCATCCGATGAATCGGTTGCTGCAGGGCGAGGTCGGTTCGGGCAAGACGATCGTGGCGCTGCGGGCCATGCTGCAGGTCATCGACGCGGGGCACCAGTGCGCGCTGCTCGCCCCGACCGAAGTTCTCGCCGCCCAGCATGCGCGGTCGCTGACGAGGATGCTCGGCGACCTCGCCGAGGCGGGCGAACTCGGTGCCCACGAACTGGCCACGAAGGTCACCCTCGTGACGGGATCGATGGGCACGGCCCGCAAGCGGCAGGCCCTGCTCGACATCGTGAGCGGCGACTCGGGGCTCGTGATCGGCACCCACGCGCTGATCCAGCAGGGCGTCGAGTTCCACGACCTCGGGCTCGTCGTCGTCGACGAACAACACCGCTTCGGGGTGGAGCAGCGCGACGTGCTGCGCAACCGCGGCCGCGACGGTGCCAGCCCGCACGTGCTGGTGATGACGGCGACACCGATCCCGCGCACCATCGCGATGACCGTCCTCGGCGACCTCGAGGTGTCCACATTGCGGGAACTGCCCCGCGGCCGGTCGCCCATCACCAGCCGGGTCGTGGCGGCGAAGGTGCATCCGAGCTGGGTGACGCGCGCCTGGGAACGCATCGGCGAGGAGGTCGCGGCGGGCCGGCAGGCGTATGTGGTGTGCTCGCGCATCGGCGACGGCGACAGCGACGAGGACGCCGACCTCGTCGACGTCGACGTCGACGAGGCGGAGACGACCGGCGGGCGCAGGGGAAAGGGCACGCCTCCCGAGACGAAGTCGGTTCTCCAGCAGTTCGAGGAGCTCGCCGGGGGGCCGCTCGCCCATCTGCGGGTCGGGCTGCTGCACGGGCGCCTGCCCGCCGACGAGAAGGACGCGGTGATGCGCGACTTCGCCGCGGGCGACATCGACGTGCTGGTGTGCACCACCGTCGTCGAAGTGGGCGTGGATGTGCCCAACGCGACGGTGATGGTCATCGTGGATGCCGATCGCTTCGGGGTCAGCCAGCTGCATCAGCTGCGCGGCCGGGTGGGCCGGGGCGGGCATGCGGGGCTCTGCCTGCTCGTGACCGATTCAAAACCGGGCGCGCCCGCCATGGCCCGCCTCGAGGCCGTCGCCGCGACGACCGACGGATTCGCGCTCGCCCAGCTGGACCTGCAGCAGCGCCGCGAGGGGGACGTGCTCGGCGTCGCCCAGTCGGGCACCACGTCGACGCTGCGGATGCTCTCGCTCGTCGACGACGTCGAGGTCATCTCGGCCGCGCAGGCCTTCGCCCGTGCGGTGACCGACCGTGATCCGCGGCTCGAGGACCACCCCGGTCTGGCCCGCATGGTCTCGGCCGCGCTCGACACCGAACGGGTCGCGTACCTCGAGAAGTCGTGAGGTTACGTTTCGCGCACGTCGGGTGCGGCGCCCGCGTGAGGTGACGGCGGACGCCTCCTCCGTGTTTCCGGCGCGTTAAAGATCTCTCGACCTGCATCGTTTCAGTCGGCCGAAGACTGCCGTTCGTCCCACGATCTGGGATGCAGGCGCCGAACGGAGTGTTACGTCGCGGTACCGTCGTCCAATGTTCTCCAAAGTGCTTGTCGCCAACCGAGGCGAGATCGCGATCCGCGCGTTCCGTGCCGCCTACGAACTGGGTGCCGGTACCGTCGCGGTGTTTCCGTACGAGGACCGCAATTCCCTGCACCGGCTCAAGGCCGACGAGGCCTACCAGATCGGGGAGCAGGGGCATCCGGTCCGCGCGTACCTGTCCGTGGCTGAGATCGTCGCCGCCGCCAAGAAGGCCGGGGCCGACGCGGTCTACCCCGGCTACGGCTTCCTGTCCGAGAACCCGGATCTGGCGGCGGCGTGTGCGGCGGAAGGCATCACCTTCATCGGTCCGTCGGCGCACGTGCTGGAGCTGACCGGGAACAAGGCCCGGGCGATCGCCGCGGCGAAGGCGGCGGGCCTGCCGGTGCTGGCGTCGTCCGAGCCGTCGGCCGACCTCGAGGAGCTGCTCGAGGCGGCCGAGTCGATGGAGTTCCCGATCTTCGTCAAGGCCGTCGCCGGCGGCGGCGGACGCGGCATGCGGCGCGTCGCCGAGCGCAGCCAGCTGCGCGAGGCGATCGAGGCGGCGTCCCGAGAGGCGGACGCGGCGTTCGGCGATCCCACGGTGTTCCTCGAGCAGGCCGTGGTCGATCCCCGGCACATCGAGGTGCAGATCCTGGCCGACGGCCAGGGCAACGTCATGCACCTGTTCGAGCGGGACTGCTCGCTGCAGCGCCGCCACCAGAAGGTCATCGAGCTGGCCCCGGCACCGAACCTCGCGCCCGAGCTGCGCGAGCGGATCTGCGCGGACGCCGTCGCGTTCGCGAAGCAGATCGGCTACAGCTGCGCCGGCACCGTCGAATTCCTCCTCGACTCCCGCGGCAACCACGTCTTCATCGAGATGAACCCGCGCATCCAGGTCGAGCACACGGTCACCGAGGAGATCACCGACGTCGACCTGGTGCAGGCGCAGCTGCGCATCGCCTCCGGCGAGTCGCTGACCGACCTGGGCCTGTCGCAGGACAAGGTCGCCATCCGCGGCGCGGCGCTGCAGTGCCGCATCACCACCGAGGATCCGGCCAACGGCTTCCGGCCCGACACCGGCCGCATCAGTGCCTACCGCACGCCCGGCGGCGCCGGCATCCGCCTCGACGGCGGCACCTCCGTCGGCGCCGAGGTCTCCGCCCACTTCGACTCGATGCTGGTCAAGCTCACGGCCCGCGGCCGCGACCTGCCCACCGCCGTCGCCCGCGCCCGCCGCGCGGTCACCGAGTTCCGCATCCGCGGCGTGTCGACGAACATCCCCTTCCTGCAGGCCGTGCTCGACGACCCGGACTTCCGGGCCGGCAACGTCACCACGTCGTTCATCGACGAGCGACCCCAGTTGCTGACCGCCAAGACGTCCGCGGACCGCGGCACCAAGATCGTCGAGTACCTGGCCGACGTGACGGTGAACAAGCCGCACGGCGAGCGCCCGACGACGGTGTACCCGCACGACAAGCTGCCGAAGATCGACCTCGACGTCGCCCCGCCGGCAGGCTCGCGGCAGCGGCTGCTCGCCCTCGGCCCGGACGGCTTCGCGAAGGCGCTGCGCGAACAGAAGGCCCTCGCCGTCACCGACACCACCTTCCGCGACGCGCACCAGTCGCTGCTCGCGACCCGCGTGCGCAGCAAGGACCTGCTCACCGTCGCCGGTCACGTCGCGCGGATGACCCCGCAACTGCTGTCGATCGAGGCGTGGGGCGGCGCCACCTACGACGTCGCGCTGCGGTTCCTGCACGAGGATCCGTGGGAGCGTCTTGCGGCGTTGCGCGAGGCCATCCCCAACATCAACCTGCAGATGCTGCTGCGCGGCCGGAACACGGTCGGCTACACCCCGTACCCGGAGGTGGTCACCCGCGCGTTCGTCCGTGAGGCCACCGACACCGGCATCGACATCTTCCGCATCTTCGACGCGCTGAACAACGTCGACCAGATGCGGCCGGCGATCGACGCGGTCCGCGAGACCGGGACCGCCCTGGCCGAGGTCGCGATGTCCTACACCGGGGACCTGTCGAATCCCGGAGAGACGCTCTACACCCTCGACTACTACCTGCGCCTGGCGGAGCAGATCGTCGAGGCCGGGGCCCACGTGCTGGCGATCAAGGACATGGCCGGACTGCTGCGCGCCCCCGCGGCCGCCACCCTGGTCTCGGCGCTGCGCAGCAACTTCGACCTGCCGGTGCACGTGCACACCCACGACACCCCCGGCGGCCAGCTCGCGACGTACCTCGCGGCGTGGCAGGCCGGCGCCGACGCCGTCGACGGGGCGTCCGCCGCGCTGGCCGGCACCACCAGTCAGCCCGCGCTGTCGGCGATCGTCGCCGCGGCGGCCCACTCGGAGCACGACACCGGCCTCGACCTGCAGGCCGTGTGCGACCTCGAACCGTACTGGGAGGCGCTGCGCAAGGTGTACGCGCCGTTCGAGTCGGGCCTGCCCGCACCCACGGGCCGCGTCTACACCCACGAGATCCCCGGCGGGCAGCTGTCGAATCTGCGGCAGCAGGCCATCGCGCTGGGCCTGGGTGACCGGTTCGAGGAGGTCGAGGCAAAGTACGCCGCCGCCGACCGGATGCTCGGCCGGCTGGTCAAGGTCACCCCCTCGTCGAAGGTCGTCGGTGACCTGGCTCTGCACCTGGTGGGCTCCGGCGTCGCCAGCGAGGAGTTCGCGGCCGATCCGTCCCGCTTCGACATCCCGGACTCGGTGATCGGATTCCTCCGCGGCGAGCTCGGCACTCCGCCCGGCGGGTGGCCCGAGCCGTTCCGCTCGAAGGCCCTCGAGGGCCGGGGCGCCCTCAAGGCCGAGGTGCCGCTGACGTCCGAGGAGGAGAAGGCCCTCGACGACACCTCCACCGAGCGCCGCGCCACCTTGAACCGGCTGCTGTTCCCCGGCCCGACCCAGGCGTTCCTCGAGCACCGGGACCGCTACGGCGACACCTCGGAGCTGTCGGCCAACCAGTTCTTCTACGGGCTGCGGCGCGGGGAGGAACACCGGGTGCGCCTGGACAAGGGCGTCGAGCTGCTGATCGGGCTCGAGGCGATCTCCGAGCCGGACGAGCGCGGCTTCCGGACCGTGATGTGCATCCTCAACGGGCAGCTGCGCCCGGTGTCGGTGCGCGACAAGTCCGTCGCCAGCGAGGTTCCGGCCGCGGAGAAGGCCGATCGCGCCAACCCCGGGCACGTCGCCGCGCCCTTCGCCGGCGCCGTGACCCTCCTGGTCGCCGAGGGTGACCGGGTCGCCGCCGGCGACACCGTCGCCACCATCGAGGCGATGAAGATGGAGGCCGCGATCACCGCTCCGCGCGGCGGCGTGGTCACTCGCGTCGCCCTCGCCGGGGTGTCCCAGGTGGAGGGCGGTGACCTGCTGGTCGTCGTGTCCACCGAGGAGAGCGCGGAGTGATCGGACGGTTCTCCGGGACGGTGCGATGACCCGGATCGTGGCCGGCCGGGCCGGGGGGCGGCGCCTGAAGGTGCCGCCCCGCGGGACCCGCCCCACCTCCGAGCGGGTCCGCGAGGCGCTGTTCAGCTCGCTCACGGCCCGGATGGAGCTCGACGGCGCGTCGGTGCTGGACCTGTACGCCGGCTCCGGCGCGCTCGGGCTCGAGGCGTTGTCCCGGGGCGCTGCCCACGCCCTGCTCGTCGAGTCCGACGCGCAGGCCGCCGCGGTGATTCGCCGGAACATCCGCGAACTCGGGCTGCCTGCGGTGCTGCGGGCGGCGCCGGTGGCCGCGGTGCTCGGCGGTGCCCCGGACCGGGTCTACGACCTCGTGCTCGCAGATCCGCCGTATGCGGTGACCGAGCAGGCGGTGTCCGCGATGCTCACCGTTTTGGTCGACGGGGGCTGGGTGGGGGAGGGCTCGGTGGTGGTGCTCGAGCGTTCTTCCCGCTCGCCGGAGACGGTCTGGCCGGACGCCCTCGAACCGGAACGCGTCCGCAAGTACGGTGAGACCCGGATCGAGATCGCCACCTGCTACGGTTCGGACTCATGAGCAGTGCGGTCTGCCCCGGTTCGTTCGATCCCGTGACCAACGGCCACCTCGACGTCATCTCGCGGACTGCCGTGCAGTTCGACGAAGTGACGGTGACCGTCGTGATCAACCCCAACAAGCAGGGAATGTTCACGGTCCCCGAGCGCATCGAGATGCTCACCGAAGCCACCGCCCATCTCGGCAACGTGCGCGTCGACTCCTGGCAGGGCCTGCTGGTGGACTACGCACGCGCCCACGGGATCACCGCCATCGTCAAGGGCCTGCGCGGGGCCAACGACTTCGACTACGAGCTGCAGATGGCGCAGATGAACCACAAGCTCACCGGCGTCGACACCCTCTTCGTCGCGACCAACCCGGCCTACAGCTACCTGTCGAGCTCTCTCGTCAAGGAGGTCGCCACCTACGGCGGCGACGTCGCCGACATGCTTCCGGCAACGGTGCACAAGCGGCTCCTGGCGCGGATCGCGGAGCGGACAGCCGCGCAGCGCTGATCGGACCCAGCCGCGCAGCACTGATCGGATCCGACGGGCGGGTCGGCGCGGCCCGTTCGATTGCCGACACACCGGGTGCGCGATGCGCGACTCGGACGGTACCTGCGGCAGACTTGCATCCGGCGCCGGTCGCACCGGCCGCGCCGGGACGACGATTGGGGTTGGGCGTGTACCGCGTATTCGAGGCACTCGACGAGCTGGTCGCGATCGTCGAGGAAGCACGCAGTGTCCCGATGACCGCGAGCTGCGTGGTCCCGCGCGGCGACGTACTGGATCTGCTCGACGACGTCCGCGACGCGCTGCCGGCGGAACTGGACGACGCGCAGGACGTTTTGGACCATCGCGACAAGCTCATCGGGGACGCGCGGACTCAGGCCGACAAGACGGTCGCGGATGCCGACGCGGAGGCCCGCGAGACTCTCGACAACGCCCGCGCGGACGCGGATCGCATGCTCGCCGACGCGAAGGCGCAGGCGGACCGGATGGTGCAGGAGGCCCGCGCCCACGCCGACGATCTGCTGCGCGACGCCCAGGCCGAAGCCGACGACACGATCGCCGACGCCAAGGACCAGTACGAGTCCGTGACGGCCCGCGCGCAGGCCGAGGCCGACCGCATGATCGAGGCAGGCAAGGCCTCGTACGAGCGGTCGGTCGCCGACGGCGAGGCCGAGCAGGCCCGGCTGGTGTCGCAGACGGAGGTCGTCCAGGCCGCGCACGCCGAGTCGGCCCGGGTCATCGACGCCGCACACGCCGAGTCGGATCGGTTGCGGTCGGAATGCGACGAGTACGTCGACTCCAAGCTCGCCGAGTTCGAGGACGTGCTCGGCACGACCCTGCGGTCGGTGGGCCGCGGCCGGCAGCAGTTGCGAACAGGCGCCGGGGTGCCCGACTACACGGAAGCCGAACGCCGGTCCGAGCGGCGCCGCTGACGCCACCGGCGTCCGCGCGGGGGCGATTTCGCCGCGCCCGGGTCCGTCGCGTATCGTGGAGTGGTTGCCCAGCCGCCCCGCGGCATCCGCCACCTGGAAAGAGGAAGAAGCATTCCCGTGTCTGCCCGCCGTCGCAGCTCCCAGCATCCCGCCCGGGATTCGGGTCTCGTGCTGGACGTACTCTCGCTCGGCCGCCGTCCGGGCTCCATGCGCACCGTCCGCGAAGTGGTACCCGCGCCGGTGCGGATCGGACTCGACGCGATCGCGATCGCGGAAGGCACGGATGTGGAACTCGACCTCCGGTTGGAAGCGGTCTCGGAGGGGGTCCTCGTCACCGGGACCGTGCGTGCCGATACAGTCGGCGAGTGCTCGCGCTGCCTCGAACCCTTCGAGGACTCGGTGGAGTTGTACCTGACGGAGCTGTTCGCCTACCCGAACAGCGTCACGGAGCAGACCACCGACGAGGACGAGGTCCACCGCCTGGTGGACGACACGATCGACCTCGAGCCGGTCATCGTCGACACCGTCGGACTGGAACTTCCGCTGCGGCCGTTGTGTAGTGACGACTGCGCGGGACTGTGCCCCGAATGCGGCATTCGCCTGGCGATTGCGGAATCCGGGCACGGGCATGAGAGAATGGATCCTCGCTGGGCTGGGTTGGCAGCCGCTTTCGGCGCAGGCTCCGAAGAACCCAGCAGTGCACCCGACAGCAAGAACAACGAGGAGAAGTAGACGTGGCCGTCCCCAAGCGCAGAATGTCGCGTTCGAACACCCGGTCGCGGCGGAGCCAGTGGAACACCACTGCGCCGACGCTCGTCACCTGCCCGAACCGTGGCTGCGGTGAGAAGAAGCTGCCCCACGTGGCGTGCCCGTCGTGCGGCACCTACAACGGCCGTCAGGTGACCGCCGCCGTCTAGTTCTCGAATTCTGAGACATCGTGACGAGCGATTCGACCACCGCATCCGAGGGCGGCGAAGGGGAACACGTGTCCCTTCTCGCCGCCCTCGGTGTCGATGTGGATCCGGAGCTGCTGACGCTTGCGCTCACGCACCGCTCCTACGCCTACGAGAACGGCGGCCTGCCGACCAACGAGCGTCTCGAGTTCCTCGGTGACGCCGTCCTGGGCCTCACCGTCACCGAGAAGCTGTACCTGTCACACCCGGACAAGTCCGAGGGTGAACTCGCGAAGATCCGCGCTTCGGTGGTGAACATGCACGCCCTCGCCGAGGTCGCGCGCTCCCTCGGGGAGGGGGGCCTCGGTCCGCACCTGCTGCTCGGCAAGGGTGAGGAACTCACCGGGGGCCGTGACAAGCCCAGCATCCTCGCGGACGGCATGGAGTCGCTGCTCGGTGCCGTCCACCTGCAGCACGGCATCGACGTCGCACGCACCGTCGTGCTGCGCCTGTTCGCCGAACTCCTGGAGCGGGGCCCGCGCCTCGGCGCCGGCCTCGACTGGAAGACGAGCCTGCAGGAACTGACCGCGGAACGCGGCGTGGGCGTGCCCGCGTACGAGATCACCGCCACCGGCCCGGACCACGACAAGGAATTCACCGCGACCGTGATCGTCGCGGGCGACGCCCGTGGTGTCGGCGTGGGACGCACGAAGAAGGAAGCCGAGCAGAAGGCCGCCGCCGCGGCCTGGCAGAGCCTGTCCGACAGCGACGCCGCCCCCACCGGCGCCGCCGCCGACCAGAACTGACCCGACGTGCCCGAACTGCCCGAGGTCGAGGTCGTCCGCCGCGGCCTGGACGCGCACGTCCGGGGCGCCACCATCGAGTCCGTCCAGGTGCTGCATCCGCGTGCGGTGCGCCGGCACGAACCCGGTCCGCGGGATCTCGCGTTGCGGCTGACCGGGCAGGCCGTCGCCGCGGTCCAGCGTCGCGGCAAGTACCTGTGGCTCGTCCTCGAGCCCGCCGACGTCGCGCTGGTCGTGCATCTCGGGATGAGCGGACAGATGCTGGTCCAGCCGCCTGCGGTGCCGGACGAGAAACACCTGCGCATCCGTGCCGTTCTCGACAACGGCACCGATCTGCGGTTCGTGGATCAGCGCACCTTCGGCGGCTGGGCCCTCGCCCCGCTCGTCGAGGTCGACGGTGCCGTCCTGCCGGAACCCGTCGCGCACATCGCCCGCGACCCCCTGGACCCCGCGTTCGACGCGGCCGCCGTGGTGAAGGTGCTGCGCGGCAAGCACTCCGAGATCAAGCGCCTCCTCCTCGACCAGACCGTCGTGTCGGGCATCGGCAACATCTACGCCGACGAATCGCTGTGGCGGGCCGGCGTGCACGGCAACCGTGCCGCCGACCGGCTCGGGGGACCGACCCTGCGCCGGCTCCTCGACGCGGCCCGCGACGTGATGGGCGAGGCACTCGCGAAGGGTGGCACCTCGTTCGATGCCCTCTACGTCAACGTCAACGGCGAGTCCGGATACTTCGATCGGTCGCTGAACGTCTACGGCCAGGAGAACCTGCCGTGCCCACGGTGCGGTACGCCGGTCCGGCGCGAGAAGTTCATGAACCGCTCGTCGTTCAGTTGCCCGACCTGTCAGCCGCCGCCCCGGAGCGCGCGGCGAGTCTGAGCTTCCGCCCACCTCCGAAACCGTCGAAGCGGCGAATCCGCCTCACGATCCCGCTCCGGGCAGGCACAGTGGGAGCGGCGGAGGAGGACGCACATGCGAACATCGAGGACGGCCGTGCCCGTGGCTGCGGCAGCGCTGGCGGTGGCACTCGCGGTCGGCGGCTGCGGCACCGACGACACGTACCCGAGCGAGTCGGCGCAGACGACCACCGAGACAGCCCCGGAGACGACCCCACCGACCGGGACGGCCGGGTCCGAACCCGGGCAGCAGGGCACCGAGCCGCAGGTCACCGAAGCGACGGGTGGGATCCCGGCCTATCAGCCGTCGACACTCGTCAGCCGATCGATCGGCTCGACCGTCCTGACGACCTCCGACCCGATCGAACAGGTCGGCGCCTTCTACCTCGACTTCGTGGACCGGGAGGGGTGGCAGACGGTCTCCGAAAGTGTCACTCCGTACAGCACGAGTCTCACGATCAGGAAGACGGGGGAGGGCGCCTCCATCTCGGTCTCGTCGGGTGGTGACGGGACGCTGATCTCGATCAGTACCTATCCGTCTCCGTAGCGGCGCTGCTCAGCCGTCTCCGAGCCGGCGTGGGCGGAACAGCGCCTCGGCGTCGTCCGTCGCGTAGGCGGACCGGCGTTGATCCGCCAGGTCCAGCATGTATTCGGCGACCTGCTCGGGGGCTGTGCGGTAGACGTCCCAAAGGTGTTTCGGGCCCTCGGGGAAGGCGATGATCCCTTCCCCCGCGGCGACGGCGTCCAGGATCGTCCGCGCGGCCTCGTCGGCGGTGATCGAGTCGTCGGGGGCTCGGCCCGCGACGGGATCTCCCATGAGCGAGGTCTCGAAGATCCGGGTGGCAACGTTGCCGGGGCACACCACCGAGACCCGGATGCCGTCGGCGGCAAGTTCGTACCGCAATGCTTCGCTCAACCCTACGATCCCGAATTTCGTTGTGCAGTAGAGCGATTGATATGGGAACGGCACCAGCCCCGCGACCGATGCGGTGTTGACGAGGTGACCGCCGCCCTGCCTCCGCATGATCGGCAGGGCGGCATGGATCCCGTAGATCACACCCCACAGGTTCAGATCCACGATGCGCCGCCACTGTTCGAGCGTCGCCTCACCGATCGGCAACGTGCCGCCTACCCCCGCGTTGTTGAACAGGAAGTCGAGGCGGCCGTGGCGGGAGGCCGCCTCCTCGATCAGGTGCTGGACCTCCTGCTGCCGCATCACGTCCACGGTTGCGCACTCGACGCGGCCGGCGTGCTCGACGAGGGACTCACGTGCCGCGGCGAGCCGCTCCGAGTCGCGGTCGGCGAGCACGACGACCGCGCCCGCGCGCGCGAGCGCCTCGCCGACGGCGCGGCCGATCCCCGAGGCCCCGCCCGTGACGACGCACACCCCTCCTTCGAAATGCCCGCTCATGTCCACAACCTCCGTGCCGAGGCGACCTGGAGGGCCTGGTGGCCGCGCGTGACGTCGTCGATCGGCAATCCGGCCGGAGCGTCGGCGACGTGCCTCTGGGTGGGGTTCTCCTCCCAGGTGAGCAAATGCCGGTCGATCGTTCCCTCCGCTTGCCCCTCCTGCGTGTAGGTGAGATCGATCGGGTACAGCGTCGGGTGGCTCAGGGCCGTGCCGGGCCTGCCGATGTGTGGGATGTAGCCGCCGCCGGCCATCGACCCCACGCCGCGGTTCATCGCGTATCCGATCTCGACGACCGCTTCGGTGATCTCGAAGCCCCCCCGGACGTGACGCGTCGGGCCTGCGGATCTGTGCGGTACCGGATGGCGACACCGGTCACATCGCAGTACGTCCACGACCCCAGGGGCGCGGGGGGCGAAGTGGGCAGGCTTCGAATATGTCTCGACCTCGGAGACGGTGAACACCTTCCGGAGCGTATCCCGTTCGTGCGGCATGCATTCTGATTCGCGGCGATCGGGGACCCACGCACTCGCGCGTCTGCTTGCAGAATGCCTCGCTCGAGCTGCCGGGTCCGGTACGGGGGCGATGCCAGGGCGACGGGAAGACCGTCCGGCGTTTCGCGCGGACGCCCGGTGTGCACCGCATCGTCGACGCCGAGGACCCGCATTGCCGTCTGCGTGGCGATGTCGCCTTCGGTGCCTCTCGGCTCGGATCGGGGGCGCCGGGTGGGATACGGTGGACTCGGTGCGCCGGGAAGTCTGGTCGGCAAACGATGACCGCTGCGCGAAATCCGAGGACGATCGATGACGACACCCTTCTCCCGCCTGCCGTTGCTCTCACGTGGATCGTGGGAGGAATCCAAGCGGGTGACCGAGATTCTCCGCAAGGAGACGGTCGGCGGCATCCTGCTGCTCATCGGCGCGCTCGCGGCCCTGATCTGGGCCAACACGCCGTGGTCCGACGCCTACCACAGCCTCCGTGACACCACGGTGGGCCCGTCCGCCCTGCATCTGGACCTGTCTCTCGGGACGTGGGCGGCCGACGGCCTGCTCGCCATCTTCTTCTTCGTCGTCGGCCTGGAACTCAAGCGCGAGTTCGTCGCCGGCGACCTGCGCGATCTACGGCGCGCCGCGGTGCCGATCACCGCCGCGGTAGGGGGAATGGCGGTTCCCGCCGTGGTGTTCGTCGCGGTGAATCTGCGTGGCGGAGGGGACGCCCTGGCGGGATGGGCCGTGCCCACCGCCACCGACATCGCCTTCGCCGTGGCCATCCTCGCCGTCATCGGGACGCACCTCCCGGCCGCCCTGCGTACCTTCCTGCTGACGCTCGCCGTCGTCGACGACCTGCTCGCCGTCACCGTGATCGCGGTGTTCTACACCGACGACCTCGACTTCGTATACCTCGGACTGGCGCTGCTGCCGCTGCTCGCCTTCGCGCTCGCGGTGCAGCGAGGCATCCGGTTCTGGTGGCTGCTGGTGCCGCTGGCGGCGCTCACATGGTTCCTCGTCCACGAATCCGGCGTGCACGCCACCGTGGCCGGCGTCCTGCTCGGGTTCACCGTGCCGGTCGCCCGCCGGACACGCACCGGAACCGAAGCCATGGCCGAGCAGTTCGAACATCGCCTCCGGCCACTGTCGGCCGGGGTGGCTGTCCCGATCTTCGCGTTCTTCGCCGCCGGCGTGACGATCGGTGGCCTCGACGGCCTGGGTGAAGCGCTCCGCGACCCGATCTCGATCGGTGTCGTCGCGGGCCTCGTGCTCGGCAAGGTCGTCGGGATCTTCGGCGTCACCTACCTGATGGCCCGGTTCACCCGCGCCCACCTGGACGAGGGTCTGAGCTGGCTGGACGTGCTCGGAGTCGCGCTGCTCGGCGGCATCGGCTTCACCGTCTCCCTGCTCATCGGGGATCTCGCGTACGGCGCCGGCACGGTCGCGGCCGACCACGTCAAGGTCGCCGTCCTCGTCGGCTCCCTCACGGCGGCGCTCGCCGCCTCGGTCGTGCTCCGCTCCCGGAACCGGGCCTACCGCAGGATCGCCGAACTCGAGACCGTCGACGCGGATCACGACGGCATCCCGGACGTCTACCAGCGCTGAGGCTCCGCCGGGTCGCGTGACAGGGATCGGCGATTCCTGGGCGAGGCGATCGACCCCGCCTAGAATGGACGGACGGACATCGCGGCGGCACCCGATCCCGCGCCGCCCCGGCCACCGCGGTGTACGCGGGTGATCGGAGGTGGACGTGCATCCCTCCGAACCCGCGCGTGTGCTACCCCGCCGGGCGTATCGGGCGCTCGTCGCGTTTCTGGTCCTCTTCGCTCTGCTCGTCGTGGGACCTCGGCTGGTGGCGGTGTACACGGACTGGCTCTGGTTCGGGGAAGTCGGCTACCGAGACGTGTGGGGCACCGTCCTCGTGACCCGGCTGGTGCTGTTCGCCGTGGTGACGCTGGTGGTGACGGGGCTGCTCTTCGGAGCGACGGTGTGGGCGTACCGATCGCGCCCCCTGTTCGCCACCGGTCCGGACGATCCGATCGAGCGATACCGGATCATGGTGCTGCGGCGCCCGAAGCTGTACGCGATCGGCATTCCGCTGCTGCTGGGACTGTTCTTCGGCCTGAGCGCACAGAGCCAGTGGGCCAGAGTGCAGCTCTTCCTCCACGGCGGAGCATTCGGTAGCTCCGACGCCGAGTTCGGGCACGATATCGGGTTCTACGTCTTCGACCTGCCCTTCTACCGGCTCCTGCTGACGTGGGCGTTCGTCGCGCTGTTCCTGGCACTCGTGCTCTGCGCGGCTACCCACTACCTCTTCGGTGGACTCCGGGTGCCCTTCACGACCGGCTCCGAGACCCGACGCGGTACCACCGGCGCGACGACGCGCGCGGCCCGGATCCAGATCGCGGTTCTCGCCGGGAGCTTCGTCGCGCTCAAGGCGGTCGCGTACTGGTTCGACCGGTACGAGTTGTTGTGGAGCGGCCGGAAGGAACCGACGTTCACCGGGGCCGGGTTCACCGACATCAACGCGGTCCTGCCGGCGCGCCTGATCCTGGTGGCGATCGCCGTGCTCTGCGCGGCGGCGTTCTTCGCCTCGATACTGCTGGACGACCTGCGGGTGCCGCTGATGGCGACCGCGCTCCTGGTCCTGTCGTCGATCGTCGTCGGCGGTGTCTTCCCGGCGCTCACGGAGCAGTTCTCGGTGCGCCCGAATGCGGCCGATCGCGAGAGCCCGTACATCGAGCGCAACATCGCCGCGACCAGGCAGGCGTACGAGATCGAGGCCGATCGCGTCGAGTACCTCGACTATCCCGGGGTCGGAACCCGGCCGCCGCGGGAGATCCCGGCCGACGTCACCACGATCGCCAATGCCCGGCTGCTGGACCCGAACGTGCTCTCCAGGACCTTCACCCAGCAACAGCAGCTGAAGAACTTCTACGGGTTCACTCCGCAGCTGGACATCGACCGGTACACCATCGACGGGAAGGTCGGTGACTACATCGTCGCCGCCCGGGAACTCTCCCCGGACAGTCTGAGCGGCAACCAGACCCAGTGGATCAACCGGCACACCGTCTACACCCACGGCAACGGATTCGTGGCGGCGCCGGCGAACCGGGTCAACGCCGCCGTCCGGGACGCGGCCGCGGCCGGCAGCGGAAGCGACAGCGGTTACCCCATCTACACCGTCAGCGACATCGCTTCCCAGGCCTCCGGCCGGCAACTGATCCCGGTCGAGCAACCGCGCATCTACTTCGGTGAGCTGATCGCGGCGTCGGACCCGGACTACGCGATCGTCGGCGGGCCCGCCGGTGCGGCGCCGCGCGAGTACGACACGGACACCTCCCAGTACACCTACACCGGAAGCGGGGGAGTGCCGATCGGGAGCTGGATCAACCGGCTGGCCTTCGCGGTGCGCTACGGCGAGCGCAACATCCTGTTCTCCGGCGCCATCGGGGCGGATTCGAAGATCATCTTCGATCGTGATCCGAAAACCCGCGTGGAGCGGGTCGCGCCGTGGCTGCGCACCGACGGCAACCCGTACCCGGCGGTCGTGGCCGGCCGGATCGTCTGGATCGTCGACGGCTACACCACCCTCGCGCACTACCCGTACTCCCAGGCCGGCGCGCTGCCCGGCACCGGCGTCACCGAGACCGGCCGGCTGTTGCCGGGTGAGGCCGTCTCCTACATCAGGAACTCGGTCAAGGCCACGGTGGACGCCTACGATGGCACCGTCACCCTCTACCAGGTGGACACGAACGACCCGGTCCTCGCGGCGTGGATGGGCGCCTTCCCCGACGCCGTGCAACCGCCGGAATCGATCAGCCCGGAACTGCGCTCCCACTTCCGTTACCCGGAGGACCTCTTCGGTCTCCAACGGGACCGGCTCGCGAAGTACCACGTCGACGACCCACGGGAATTCTTCACCAACAATGCGTTCTGGTCCGTTCCCAGCGACCCCACCTCCGAGGCCGTGGGGTCTCAGCCGCCGTACTACGTGCTGGTCGGTGACCGCGAGAGCGCGGAACCGTCCTTCCGTCTGGCCAGCGCGATGGTGGGGTTCAACCGAGAATTCCTCTCCGCCTACATCTCGGTGGACTCCGACCCGGACAACTACGGCCGGATGGAGGTGCTGCAGCTGCCGACCGACACGCAGACCCAGGGTCCGCAGCAGACCCAGAACTCGATGATCTCCGACACCCGGGTGGCCTCCGAACGCACCCTGCTCGAGCGGTCAAACCGGATCCACTACGGCAATCTGCTGACGCTGCCGATAGCGGACGGCGGGGTGCTCTACGTCGAGCCCCTGTTCACCGAACGTCTCACGAGCACCGCCGACGGTTCGACGTTCCCGCAGTTGTCGCGGGTGCTGGTCAGCTATCGCGAACCCAGCGCCGGCGGCGTCCGTGTCGGGTACGCGCCCACCCTCGCCGAGGCCCTCGACCAGGTCTTCGGGGCGGGAACGGGCCGGGTGGCGACCGCGCCCGGAGGAGACGCCGCGACCTCGCCGGATCCTGCGACCGCACCGCCGTCCGAGGGCGGCGCCGCGGTGCCGCCGACCACCGCGCCCCCGCCGGCCGCGGAGCCGACCCCGGAGCAGCTGACCGCCGCCGTCGTCGAACTGAACAGCGCCCTGGCGGATCTGCGCGAGGCTCAGCGCACGGGCGACTTCACGTCGTACGGCGCCGCGCTCGACCGGCTCCAACGCGCCGTCGACAACTTCCTGGCGGCCGGGGGAAGCCCCAACTGAGGTTCACCGCGGCCGATGCCGGTGTCGTGGAGCCGCTCGCAATCGTGGCTGCCGTGGGCGGCGACCTCGCGCATCAACGGATCGGTGTCGACGACCACGATCTCGGACGGCGGGACGTCGTCCCGGGCGGCACGTCCACCGCGGCACGGCCCATGGTGCCTCCCTGGTCGTGAAATGCGAGCACCGATCGCCGACCGGATTTCCCGGCACTCCGGGCATCAGGCCCGGATCGAGGGAGCCTCGGTCCCGCCTGAAGTCACTGGTGCACGAGGCTGAGCCGACGCCACGACCACAGGGTCAGGCCCGCCGAGACGACCGGAACGGTGAGGGCCAGCACGAGCTGCGGAGCGGTCACGGAACCGGCCTGCGGTCCCGCCGCCCACAGACCCGGAGCGGAGAACGGGAACCAGCCGCCGGCTCCCGTCATGACCGCCATCTGGGCGGCGATCACCACGGCGATGATCGTCCCGATCGCGGGCAGGTATCCCCGTGCCACGGTGGCGACCCAGGCGCAGGGAACGGCGAGCCCCGCGGTGAGCAGGGCTACGGCGAGGAATCGGCCGACGAGCGCAGCCGTCCCGGGGTCGAGGGGATCGTCGTCGACGAACGTTCCCGCGACCGCAAGCGCGGCGCCCGTCGCGACGCTGACGGCGACGGACCAGGTCAGCAGGATCAGCAGTTTCGCTGCAGCGACGGCCGGGCGGGAGACCGGGGCGGCCCACAGCCCGCTGATCGCCCCGTCGGTGAACTCGCGGCCGAAGACCCAGCCGACGACCACACCGAACCCGAGAAGCCCGCCCACCGAGACGATGGTATCGGCTGCGGCGAACAGCCCCGCACGGCCGCCGTCCTCGACGATCGCCTGCGCCTTGCCCGCCATCGTGGCGTCGGCGCCGTGCACGGATCGCAGGGTCAGCACGCACATGGCCACCACCCCCGTCGTGAGGAGGACGGTGGTGACCCACACGGGACGCGCCCGCCGGAACTTGGCCCATTCCACCGCCAGTGCGGCCCGGACCTGCTCGGACGTGGTCATCGGCGCGCCTCGCTGTCGCGGTACACCAGGTCGAAGAACTGCCGCTCGAGATCGATGCCGCGAGGGTCGAGGGCGCCGACGGTGCGCCCCTCGTTCACGACTGTGATGCGGTCGGCCACGCGGGCGACCTCGTCGAGGTGGTGACTCGACACCAGCGTCGCCGTGCCACGCTCCCGGCTGCGCTGCAGCAGCGTGCGCAACAGCATGATCCCGGCCGGATCCAGCGCATTGGTCGGCTCGTCCAGGATCAGCACATCCGGGTCCGCGATCAGTGCCGCGGCCAGCCCCAGTCGCTGCCGGTTGCCGAGGGACAGTTTCCGGGCACCGGTCCGCGCCCACCGGGCCAGGACGAGTTCCTCGATCCACCGGTCGGCCGCGGCGGTGGCGCCCGCCGCGGACAGGCCGGCGAGACGCCCCGCGATGCGCAGGTTCTGCACGACGGTGAGTTCGGGGTAGAGAAGCGGTGTTTCGACGAGGTGCCCGACCCCCGTCCAGTGCCGAGCCGGCATCGACGCCGGTGCCAGGCCCCGGACGCGCACGATTCCGTCGTCGGGCTCGATCATGCCGAGGAACAGGCGCATCAGGGTCGTCTTGCCCGCCCCGTTGAGGCCCACGAAGGCGTGCACCTCGCCCGCACGCACCTCGGTGGAGACGTTCTCGAGCACCGTCGTGGAGCCGTAGCGTGTGCACACGTCGCGGCACTCGAGCACGACGTCGCCGACCGTCGTCATGACGTCTCCCGCGACTGCCGCGAGGGATGGGCCTGCGGTACGAGCTGGCGCAGGGCCGACGCGATGCGGTTGCCGAGCGTCCCGTCGCCGGTCTCTGCCCAGTCCGTCAGCGCCGCCATGAGGGCGCCCATGCAGGCCCCGGCGGCGACGGCGGCTTCGAGTCGTCGGGTGCCCGGTTCGGCGAGCGCGGCGGCGACGGCCTCCTGGGTGCGCAGCGTGTTCTCCCACATCCGCGCGCGCAGCCGGGGATGCGTCGCGACGATTCTCAGGCGGGTGCGCACGTCCCCGAGGTCGCTCTCGGGAATCTGCGCCCAGGCCTCGAGGATCCCCCGGCACGCCCGTTCCAGCGGGCTCCGGTCCGCCGGTTGCGCGGCCACGGCCTCCGCGATGACCGGATCGTAGGGGTCGTCGAGCAGGACCGCATCCTTGGACGGAAAGTGCCGGAAGAACGTCATGTGCGACACCCCGGCGGCGGAGGCGATCCGGTCCACGGTGACGGCGTCGTAGCCGTCCTCGGTGAACAGGTGCACCGCCGTCGCCTGGATGCGCTGACGGGTTCGCGCGGACTTGGACACCCCATAATGTTAGCTACTAACATTACGGAGGGGCAAGGAGAGTCCGCCGCGGGTGGGTCATGCGCTCCGGAGGTCGCGCCGCCGGAACGCGGCCAGCCCGGCCGCCGTGACGAGCGCGGCCAGAACGACGAGAGCGACGAAGGAACCCGCGGCGAACGGTTCGAGCGGCATCTGCCGTACATGGTTCAGCGGGGAGAGAGCGCCGGCGCTGCCGGGCAGATCCAGGATCGGTCCGAAACTGCCCACCAGGTAGCCGTAGACGACCAGCACCCAGACCAGATCGAAGGCGCGAGGGACGAGACCGAACAGCGCCGCTGCGATCGCCGCGACACCGAGCACGGCGGGAACGTAGCCGAGAAGCGCCCATACCGACGCGGCCACCCGGATCGGCTCGCCGGTGGACGCCGCAGCCCCCAGTCCGGTCCCCAGGCCGGCGAGTGCGAGGAGCGCCACCACGCCCAGGGCGGTCACGGACAGCCCCGCTGCCATCCATCCGGCCCGGCCCGTCGCGGTCGCCAAGACGGGCTCGATCCGGCCCGACTGCTCCTCGCTCCGCAAGCGACGGACGGACAGGATCGCGAAGCAGGAGGCGAGGAAGGCCATCGTGTACCCGGTCAGGCCCAGGAAGCCGTCGACGAGATTCGCGGTCGAACCACCCATGAGCACAAGAATGTCCTCGGGCAGGTTCGCGAAGCTCTCGGCGATCGAGCCGGTCAGGGAGCCGTAGAACAATCCCGTCAGTGCCAGGCCCGTGCCCCACCCGGCGATGCTGCCGCGCTGTAACCGTAGCGCCAGCGCGAACGGGGTCGCCAGCGCCGGTGCCGCCTCGTCGCGGCCCGGCCGCGGGGGCACCAGTCCGGCGCCGAGGTCGCGACGGTCCACGACCCGGTACGCGGCCGCTGCGGCGACCGCCGCGAACCCGAACGACAAGGCCAGCGGTCCCCATCGCGGATCGACGAATGCTCGCGTCTGCTGAGACCAGGCGATGGGGGACAGCCAGGACACCGCGCTGCCGTGCCGCTCCAGGACGTCGCCGACGCCCCGCACGACGAAGGCCGTTCCCAGTGCCGCTGCAGCCAGTCCTGTGGCGGTGCGCGCGTGTTCGCACACCTGGCACACCAGGGCGGTGAGTGCGGCGAAGAACAGCCCCAGCGCCGCGAACCCGGCGGCGAACAGCACCGCCCCGCCGGCGTCCACCCCGGCCGCCGTCATTGCCGCGCCGCCGGCCACGACGAGGGCGGCGTTCGCGACGAGCGCGGTGACCAGGGCCGCGGTCAGCGGGGCGCGCCGGCCCACCTGACCCGCCAGGACGAGTTCGGTGCGACCGTTCTCCTCCTCGCCCCGGGTGTGCCGGACGACGAGGAGGATATTCATGAACCCGGCGGCGACCAGCAGGTACAGCCCGTACTGGTTCGCCACGAATGCCTCGAGCGTGGGGTCGTCCATGCCGTAGCCGGGACCCGACATCATCACCCCCGCTGGATTGTCGGCGAAACCGGCCACGCTGCGGAGGTCCTCGGTGTCCGGGTACGCCAGCCGCAGGGCCGCGACGAAGTACGCCGCCAGGGCCGAGATGCCGATCACCCACAGCGGCAGCCGGATCCGGTCCCGGCGCAGGTCGAAGCGGACCAGGAAGGCGGTCCCGGCGAAGGCGTTCATCGTCCGCCGCCCACGCCGGCGACCTGTCGATCGCTGCCGTAGTGGCGCAGGAACAGCTCCTCGAGCGACGGCGGTGCGCTCTCGAGGCTGCGGACGCCGTACTCCGCGAGCCGGCGGACCACCTCCTCGAGGTGACCGTTGTCGACCTCGAACACGGTGTGCCCGTGCTCGTTTCGCAGCTCGTGTACGCCTTCGACCTGCGCCAGTCCGGACGCGTCGAGGTCGGTGCGGACCGTGATCGTCGACCGGGTGAGATGCCGCAGCTGGGCCAGCGACCCGGATTCCACGGTCCGTCCGTCCCGGATGATCGTCACGGTGTCGCAGAGCTTTTCCACCTCGGCGAGGATGTGACTCGACAGCAACACCGACGACCCGCGCTGGGTCGCTTCGGCAACACAGTCCTGGAACACCCGCTCCATCAACGGGTCGAGGCCGGACGTCGGCTCGTCGAGGACGAGGAGATCCACGTCCGAGGCGAGTGCCGAGATCAGCGCCACCTTCTGGCGGTTGCCCTTGGAATAGGCGCGGCACTTCTTGCGAGGGTCGAGTTCGAAGCGTTCGACCAGCTCGGTGCGACGTGCGCGGTCGGCCCCTCCCCGCAGTCGGCACAGGAAGTCGATGGCCTCGCCGCCGGTGAGCGACGGCCACAGGTTCACCTCGCCCGGGACGTACGCGAGGTGCCGGTGCAACTCGACGGCATCGCGCCACGGATCGAACCCGAGCACGGTTGCGGAGCCGCCGTCGGCGCGCAGGAGCCCCAGCAGAATCCGGATGGTCGTGGACTTGCCGGCACCGTTGGGGCCGAGGAAGCCGGCCACCTCACCGCGGCCGACCTGAAAGCTGAGACCGTCCAGCGCGGTCGTGGCGCCGAACGTCTTGGTGAGGTCGTGGACCTCGACGATCGTGTTCATGACTGTGTCCTGAGGGTAGGCGGGTTCCGGATCAGGAAGGGGGAGCGGCGGATTCGCCGCCCCCGGCGCCCGCCGGTGGGTCCGGGACGTACATCAGGTAGTCGTCGAGCAGCTTGCGGCTGGTGAGCAGGCCCTCGGAATACAGTTCGAGGGCCGGGGCGGTGACGGTCTCGGTCAGGTGCCGGAAGAACCCGGTGAAGTCCCCGCCCCGCAGGAGATCCGGGTGCAGGGTCATCTGCAGCAGCATCGACCCCACGTTCATGGCGGTGAGCAGGCGGGCCCGGGCGCGGTTGTCCCGGGACGGCCGGATCAGGCCGCTGCGTTCGCCCTCGGCGAGGTAGTCGACCGCGTCGTCGACCAAGTGGTCGAAGAACTCGGCCGCGCTCTCGCCGCCGGCCTGAAAGGTACGGGCGACGTAGACGGCGAGCGGAGCGTACCGCTCGGCCCGGCCGAGTTGGGCCGGCCACGGGCCGGAGTCGCCGTCCGCGAGCGTCGTCCGCTTGGAGTCGCGGATCTGTTCCAGGACCCACGCGTCGCACGCCCGTCGCAGATCCTTCTTGGATCCGAAGTGGTGCACGATCAACGCCCCGCTCACGCCCGCGTCCGCGGCGATGGTCCGCAGGGACGCGCCGAACCCGTCGCGGGCGAAACGGAGGATTGCGGCCTCCCGGATGCGCGCGGCGGACGTGAGATCCCGGCGCTCGGCCGCCGAGAGCCGACCCGGCGTTGAACTCATGATCAGTATGTTAAACGCGTGTTCAGTCGCTGACAAGAGGGGAGCGCTTAACCCGCCTGTCGAGGACGAGGAGCGCCTACGGCGGGCCCTGCGCGCGCGCGTCGTCGAGCATGCGCATCACCCTCGTCGCGCTCACTCCGTGCACGAGAACGGAGAAGACGACGGTGAAGGCGACGGCGGCCCACAGCTCCTGCTCCTGCGCGATGTCGAGCTCCGCCGCGGCGTACGCGAGGTAGTAGACGGAGCCGATGCCGCGCACGCCGAAGAAGGCCGTGACGCGGCGTTCGCGGACGTCCATCTCGTCACAGCCCAGGAGCGAGAGCCAGCCGACCACGGGCCGGATCACCAGGACCAGGGCGGCCCCGACGAGAACCGAACCCCAAGACAACTCGGCGAGCAGGCCGGTGGTGAGGCCGGCCCCCAGCAGGAGCAGGACCGCAAGCGTGAGGACGTGCTCGAGCTGCTCGACGAGGCTGTGCATCTCCGCGTGGTACTCGTGTGCGCGTTCGATGCGCCGCATGGCGACCGCACACACGAAGACGGCGAGGAAGCCGTAGCCGCCGACCAGTTCGGCGATTCCGTACACCGCGAAGGTGGCCGCGAGCGCGACAATCGGTTCACCCCGGTCGGCCAGCCGCACGTGTGCGACGGGGAAGTGGAACACCGCCCGCCCGACGAGATGGCCCGCCAGCGCGCCCACCACGGCGCCCAGGACGATCTTGCCGAGTAGCTCCCACAGGACCCAGGACACGATCCAGTCCTCGATCGGGCCCTTCGTGAACAGGAAGAGGGCGAGGTAGACGAAGGGGAACGCCAGCGCATCGTTGAGGCCGGCCTCGGACGTGAGCGCGAACCGCACCTCGTCGTCCTCGCGGTGGGAACCCTCCCCGGACGTGGGCCCCTCGACCTGCACGTCGGACGCGAGGACGGGATCGGTCGGGGCGAGGGCGGCCCCGAGCAGCACGGCGGCCGCGGGAGTCAGCGCCGCGGCCCACCAGCCCAGCACCGCGACGGCCACGATGCCGAGGGGCATCGCGACCAGCAGCAGCCGCCGGGTGGACTTCCACGACCGCCACCCGAGCGGGCGGTCGATCGCGAGGCCGACTCCCATGAGCGCGACGATCACGCAGACCTCGCTGAGGTACTCCGCCACGGCCGGGTGCCAGCCGGGGGTGACGGCTTCGACATTGTCGAACAGCAGCCCGAGCAACGCGCCGGCCACCAGCACGATCATGGGTGCCGAGATCGCGCGGTTGTGGAAGAGCCGAGGCACGGTGACGGCGAAGAGCAGCGCGAGCCCGGCGGAGACGTAGATGATCGCGGTGTCCAGTGCCGGGCCTTCGTTCGCTGCGATGTGGTCGGCGCAAGGATGCCCACGCGGCCACTCCCCGAAACGCGCGCCCTCGCCCGTGGATCCCGCTCAGATGTCGAAGAACACGGTCTCGTGGCCGCCCGCCGGGGTGTCCTGCAGGTACACGTCGAAGGTGTAGATCACCTTGCCGTCGCGTTCGGAGCGTGTCGCGATCAGCGTGTCGCGGCGGGTCTCCCACTCGATCCCGGTCAGGACGGGGTCGGCGGCGTTGGCGTCGGCCTCGTCGTCGAAGTAGACCCGGGTGTGCAGGCCGAGGTTGATGCCCCGGGCGAACAGCACCATAAGGATGTGCGGGGCCTGGGTCCCGCCGTCGTTCGCCGGCACCGGCCCCGGCTTGATCGTCTCGAAGGTGTAGACGCCGGTGTCGAAGTCGCCGCCCGTGCGGCCCCAGCCGCGGAAGGTCGGATCGATCTCCCGAGCCTGGGTACGGCCGCCCTGGGTGTGGCCGTCCTGGGAATCGCCGGGGTGGGCGTACCTGCCGGCGGCGTTGGCCTGCCAGATCTCGATCAGCACGTCGCGCACGGGGGTGCCGGTGCCGTCGAACACGCGGCCCTCGAGGGTGATGTGCTCGCCCTTCGTCTCCGGCGTGGTGAGGACGTTGCCGAAGTTGTGGTCGAAGATGTCGAACCCGGCCTGCTGCGGCGCGAGCCCGATGTGGACGTACGGGCCGCCGGTCTGCGAGGGGGTCTCCGGGCGGCGCGCGATCATGCTGTGCGGGGAAAGGCTCATCGGGGGGCTCCGGGAAGGGTGATGTTGTCGAAGAAGGTGGCGCGGCGGCCGCGCAGGGTGAGGTCGAAGCGGTAGGTACGCGCGTCGAAGGGAGCGTTGTTGGCGGGATCCTCCTGTGCGATCAGGCTGCGCAGCTGGTCCAGCGTCGGAACGGTCTTCGCGATGGGGCAGCGCTCGATGAGCGGGTCGCCCTCGAAGTACATCTGGGTGATCAGGCGCTGTGCCCAGCCGGTGCCGTTGATCGAGAAGTGGATGTGCGCGGGCCGCCAGGCGTTGGTGCTGTTGGCCCACGGGTACGGCCCGGGCTTGATGGTGCGGAAGAAGTAGTAGCCGTTCTCGTCGGTGATCATGCGGCCGCAACCGCCGAAATTCGGGTCGATCGGCGCGAGGTAGCGGTCCTTTTTGTGGCGGTAGCGGCCGCCGGCGTTGGCCTGCCAGGCCTCGACCAGGGCGCCCTTCACCGGGTTGCCGAACTCGTCGCGTACGTAGCCGTGCACGATCAGGCGCTCACCGATCGGCAGGCCGTCCTTGGCGAAGTTGAGGATGAGGTCGTTGTCCTTCTCGCCGAGCTCGCGCGGGTCGAACACCGGCCCGGTCGTTTCCGAGAGCGTGGGGCGCGGTGCGATCAGTGCATTGCGTGGGGAACGCAACACCGATGTGCGGTATCCGGGGGTCAGCGCGGGCGGGTGCTGGGTGTGGTCGCGTTCGACGAACTCGCCGGACGCGGCGCCGGGGGCGGCGATGATCATGAGGCGGTACTCCTGGGAACTGTCGCACTGCGACGGACGGGATGTGCATCACGCTATGGGTGAGCAAGAGTCATGTAAATTGACGATTTCGGCGATCTTGCATAACTTTCAGTGATGCAAAGTGAGGGCGTCCCACCGGGTGACCGGGCATCGCGGCTTCTCGATCGCATCCGGTTACGTCACCTGACGTGTTTCGTCGCCGTCGCCCAGGAGGGCAACCTCGGCCGGGCTGCCGCCCGGCTGCACCTGAGCCAGCCGGCGGTCACCAAGACCCTCAACGAGCTCGAAGCGCTCTCCGGCGCGCGCCTCGTGGACCGGGGACGGCACGGCGCCCGGCTCACGCGGGCCGGGGAGGAATTCCTGAGTCGTGCCGTCGAGGTCACGGATGCGCTGGCATCCGCCGCAGGCGTGCTGGCCGGAACGGGACAACCGGCCGTTGCCCCGGTGCGGGTCGGCGCCCTGCCCACCGTCGCGAGCACCCTGCTGCCCGGCGCGATCACCCGGTTTCGGGACCGGCGCCCACACGTCGGCGTACAGATCCGCACGGGCCCGAACACCGCCCTCCTCGGCGCGGTGCGCGCGGGCGAACTCGACTTCGTCCTCGGCCGGACGGCCGACCCGGAGACCATGCGGGGGCTCTCGTTCGAACTTCTGTACGCCGAGTCGCTGGCCCTGGTCGTGCGCCCGGATCATCCGCTGGCCGAGGGTCCGGTGTCGGTGCCGGCGGTGCTGGATCATCCTCTCGTCGTCGCCACCGCCGGCACGGTGCCGCGGCACCACACCGAGGGCTTCCTCGCCCGGCACGGGCTGCGGCTGCCGTCCGGCATCATCGAGACCCTCGATGTCTCGGTCGCGCGCGGGCTGGTGCGCACCGGCGACGCCGTGTGGCTGACCCCCGAGCGGGTCCCGCAGGGCGATTTGGACGACGGCACGCTCGTGCGGCTGCCGGTGCCCACGCCCGGCACCGCCGAACCCGTCGGGCTGCTGCGCCGCACCAGCGCCGACACGCCCGTCGCCGCCGAGGAGCTCGTCGCGATCCTGCGCGAACTGGCCGTCGGGTGATCATGGCAGGATCTCCCGCATGGCTGAACAGACTTCCGACACCCCGACGACCGAGCTGTGGGTCGAGCGCACCGGCACCCGCCGCTACACCGGTCGCAGCTCCCGCGGTGCCGAGGTGCTGATCGGATCGGAGACCGTCGACGGCGTCTTCACCCCCGGCGAGCTGCTGAAGATCGCGCTGGCGGCCTGCTCGGGGATGAGCTCGGACTTCCCGCTCTCGCGCCGGCTCGGCGACGACTACGACGCCACGATCCGGGTCTCCGGCGCTGCGGACCGGGAGAACGAGGTGTACCCGCACCTCGTCGAGGAGATGGTGCTGGACCTCAGCGAGCTGGACGAGGAGGCGCAACGGCGTCTTGTCGCGCTCGTGGAGCGATCCGTCGACAAGGTGTGCACCGTCGGCCGTACCCTCGAGGCCGGCACCAAGGTGACGTTGAACATCGTTCGGGACGCGTGAGCGGCGGATATCGGCAGGGAGGGCGGATGGATCGCAAAGCGGCCGGACTCGCGCTCGCCGTCGGGCTCCTCGCGGGCGGAGCGCCGGCGGCGGCCGCGTCCGCCCCGACGAGCTGCACGCCGTGGCGGGTGGACGTCGTCGCGTCCGGGCTCGGCATCCTCGAGAACCTCGCCTTCGACGGTCGGGGCGGACTGCTGGCCTCGGCGTCCACCCCGGCGGGCGGCGGGTCGCTGCTGACCCTCACCCCCGACGGGCGGGCCGACACCGTGGTGGCCGAGGTCCCGGCGCCCGGCGGCATCGTCGTCGACGAGGGCACCGCGTTCTTCACGACGGGCAACGGCACCGTCTCCGGGCTGCTCGGCCGCACCGACGGCACCCTGGAGGCCGTCGACCTCGGCACCGGGGCGCGCCGCACCGTCGCGGCGGGCCTCACGATGCCCAACGGCCTCGTCCGCCTCCCCGGCGGGGACTTCCTCGTCAGTCGGAATCTGGGCAGCCCCCCGGGCCTGACCCGCGTCCCGGTCGACGGCCGCGCTCCGGAGACGCTCCGCACCGACCTCGGTTCCGTCAACGGACTCGCGATCGAAGGCAAAACCGTGTATGCAGCAACAACATTCGATCCGACCACCCGGATTCATGCGCTCGACGCCGACGATCTCGACGGCCCGGCCCGGACTCTGGACCCGTCCGGTCCCGGCCCCCTCGAAACCGCCGACGACCTCGACGTGGGGCCCGACGGTGCGCTGTACGTCCCGCTCAACGTCGCCGGCAGGATCCTGCGCGTCGACCCGGTGACCGGCGCCGGCTGCACGATCGCCACCGGGGTCCCCTTCGTCTCCGCCGTCGCGTTCGGCGACGGTCCCGGCTGGGACCCGGACGTCCTCTACACCACCGGATTCGACGGCTCCGTCCACGCCGTGCGTCCGGTCCGCGATGCCGGGGAGCCGTCGTGATGCAGTCGTCGCCGGATGCGGTCCGGCTCACCGCCTGGGTGCACGGGTACGTCCAAGGTGTGGGATTCCGCTGGTGGACCCGCTCGCGCGCCCTCGAACTCGGCGTCGTCGGTCACGCCACCAACCACCCCGACGGACGCGTGCTCGTCATCGCCGAGGGCCCCCGCGACGCCCTCGAACGCCTGCTCGCCGCGCTGCGCTCGGGCGAGACACCGGGCACGGTGCGGCTGGTGGTGGAGAGCTGGGAGCCGGCGCGCGGCGACCTGACCGGCTTCGTCGAGCGGTGACGGCCCGCCGGTAAGGTTCTCGCACATGTATTTGAAGGGTCTGACGCTCAAGGGCTTCAAGTCTTTCGCGTCCGCGACGACTCTGCGGTTCGAACCGGGCATCACGTGTGTCGTAGGGCCGAACGGTTCCGGCAAGTCCAACGTCGTCGACGCCCTCACCTGGGTGATGGGCGAGCAGGGCGCCAAGGCGCTGCGCGGCGGCAAGATGCAGGACGTCATCTTCGCCGGCACCGCCGGCCGGCAGCCCCTGGGCCGGGCCGAGGTCACCCTCACCATCGACAACTCCGACGGCGCGCTGCCCATCGAGTACTCCGAGGTGTCCATCACCCGGCGGATGTTCCGCGACGGCGCGGGGGAATACGAGATCAACGGGACCTCGTGCCGGTTGATGGACGTGCAGGAACTGTTGTCCGACTCCGGCATCGGCCGGGAGATGCACGTCATCGTCGGTCAGGGCCGCCTCTCCGCCATCCTCGAGTCCCGGCCGGAGGACCGCCGTGCCTTCATCGAGGAGGCTGCCGGTGTCCTCAAACACCGCAAGCGCAAGGAGAAGGCGGTCCGCAAGCTCGACGCGATGCAGGCCAACCTGGCGCGCCTGACCGACCTCACCGCCGAGCTGCGCCGCCAGCTCAAACCGCTCGGCCGTCAGGCCGAGGTGGCGCGCCGCGCCCAGACCATCCAGGCCGACCTGCGCGACGCCCGCCTGCGGCTCGCCGCCGACGACCTCGTCACCCGGCGCGCCGAATTCGCCGATCAGGACGAGCAGGAACGCGTCCTGCGCGAACGACTCGACCACGTCGCTGCGGAGCTGGACGACGCCAACGCCGAACTCGCACGCCACGAGGAGGCGGTCGCTCGGCTCACCCCCGGCGCCGAGGCCGCGTCGCAGACCTGGTTCCGCCTGTCCGCGCTCGCCGAACGCCTCGGTGCCACCGTGCGCATCGCCCAGGAACGCGCCCGCCACCTCGACACCGCCCCGGCGGCCCGCGACGGCCAGGACCCGGACGAGATGGAGGCCCGCGCCGACCGGATCGCCGAAGAGGAGGCCGACCTGCTCGAGGCGGTCGAGATCGCCCACGGCACCCTCGAAGCCGCGAAGGAGCAACTCGCCGCCCAGGAGGAGGCCGCCGCGGCCGCCGAGCGGGCGCACCTGGCCGCGGTGCGGGCCGTCGCCGACCGGCGGGAGGGACTCGCGCGCCTGGCCGGACAGGTCGAGACCGTGCGCACGCGCGCCGAGTCCATCGACGCGGAGGTCACCCGGCTGACCGTCGCCATCGAGGAGGCCCGGCTGCGGGGTGTCGCCGCCCAGGCCGAGTTCGAGACGGCCCAGGCCCGCATCGACGACCTCGACGCCGGCGAGATCGACGCCGACGCCCAGCACGAACGCGCCCTCGAGGCCCTGCGGCTCGCCGACGCGCGCGTGCAGGAACTGCAGGACGCCGAGCGCGCGGCGGGCAAGGAGGTCGCCTCCCTCGGGGCGCGCATCGAGGCGCTGTCGATGGGCCTCGAACGCAAGGACGGCGCCGCCTGGCTCCTCGAGCACCGTCCCGATCTCGGACTGGCGGGGCCGCTCGCGGAACGCGTCCGCGTCGAGGCCGGATACGAGGTCGCCGTCGCAGCGGCGATGGGCCCGGCCGCCGATGCGCTCGCCGCGGACTCCGTCCCGGCGGCCGCCGCGGCCGTCGCCGCGCTGGTGGACGCCGACCAGGGCCGGGTCGCGTTCGTCGCCGGCGGCACCACCGCACCGTCCGAGCCGGCGAGCCTGCCGGCCGGGGCACGCTGGGTGCGGGGCGTGATCGACTGCCCGCCGGAACTGCGCGGCGGACTCGACGCGTTGCTCGCGCGCACCGTCGTCGTGGACGACCTGCCCTCCGCGATCGAACTGTGCCACGTGCGTCCCGACCTGCGGGCCGTGACCCGCAGCGGTGATCTCGCGGGCTCCGGCTGGGTCGTCGGCGGCTCCGGGCGCGCGCCGAGCACGCTCGAGGTGCAGGCCGCGATCGACGCGTCCCGCACCGACCTCGACCGCGCGGTGCGGCGCTCCGAGGAACTCTCGGCGGCCCTCGCCGGGGCCCTGGCCGAGCAGGCGGCACGTGCCGAGGTGGCCGAACAGACCCTCGCGGCCCTCAACGAATCCGACGCCGCGATGTCCGCGGTGTACGAGCAACTGGGCCGGCTCGGGCAGGCCGCGCGCGCCGCCCACGCCGAGTCCGAGCGGCTCGCCGCGCAGCGCACCCGCGCCGAGACGGAACGGGACACGGCCCGCCGGGAGGTCGTCGAGCTCGAGGAGCGGCTGCGGCTGGCCGAGCAGGAGCAGGGCGACGACGGCGCCGACCCCGGCACGGACGCGACGGCCCTCGACCGGGAGGTCGCCGCGGCCGCCCTCGCCGAGGTCCGGGCGGTGGAGATGGAGGCGAGGCTTGCGGCCCGCACCGCGGAGGAACGCGCCCAGGCGCTGCGCGGCAAGGCGGACTCGCTGCGCCGTGCCGCCCAGGCCGAACGGGAGGCGCGGGCCCGCGCCGAGCGGGCGCAGCGGGCCCGCAGGCAGGCCGCGACCGTCGCCGCGGCCGTGGCCGAGTCCGGAGCCCGGGTCGCCGCCCACCTGGACGAGGTGATCGCCGCCGCATCGGCCCACCGCGACGAGCTGACCCGTCAGCGCGCCGAGCGCGCCGAACAACTCGACCGGGTCAAGGAACGGGTACGCGACCTCGGCGCGCAGCGCGCCCAGCTCACCGACGCGGTACACCGGGACGAGGTCGCCCGCGCGCAGGCGGCGCTGCGGATCGAGCAGCTCGAGCAGGCCGTCGTCGAGCAGTTCGCCATAGCACCCGACGACCTGGTCGCCGAGTACGGCCCCGACGTGCCGCTGCCGCCCAGCGAACTCGAGATCGCCGAGTTCGAGCAGGCGCGCGAGCGCGGCGAGCAGGTCGTCGCGCCGCAGCCGCAGCCGTACGACCGTGCCACCCAGGAGCGGCGCGCCAAGCGCGCGGAGAAGGACCTGGCGACCCTGGGAAAGGTCAACCCGTTGGCGCTCGAGGAGTTCGCCGCCCTCGAGGAGCGGTACAACTTTCTCGCCACGCAGCTCGAGGACGTCAAGAACGCCCGCAAGGACCTGCTCGGCGTGGTCGCCGACGTCGACGCCCGCATCCTGCAGGTGTTCACCGAGGCCTATGCGGACGTCGAGCGCGAGTTCGAGCAGGTGTTCGCCAAGCTCTTCCCCGGCGGCGAGGGCCGCCTCGTGCTGACGGATCCGTCGGACATGCTCACCACCGGCATCGAGGTCGAGGCCCGGCCGCCGGGCAAGAAGGTCAAGCGGCTGTCGCTGCTCTCCGGAGGCGAGAAGTCGCTGACCGCGGTGGCGATGCTCGTGGCGATCTTCCGGGCCCGGCCGTCGCCGTTCTACGTGATGGACGAGGTGGAGGCCGCCCTCGACGACACGAACCTGCGCCGGCTGATCGGGTTGTTCGAGCAGCTGCGGGAAAAGTCCCAGCTCATCGTCATCACCCACCAGAAGCCGACGATGGAGATCGCCGACGCCCTGTACGGAGTCAGCATGCGCGGTGACGGCATCACCCGTGTCATCTCCCAGCGGATGCGCGGTCAGGATCTTTCTCGCCCAGAGCTGAACGCCGCCGCCGCGCCTGACAGTATGGGGGCGTGAGTACCGGAGCCTGGATAGCCATCGCGGCGGCGCTTGCCGTCCTCCTCGTCGCGCTCGTCGTCGGCTTGACGCTGTACCGGAGGCGGCAGGTGTCGCTGACAGCGCAGCAGACACCGCAGCTCGAAAGCACCGAGCAGAAGGACCGATCCGGCGGCTACAAGGCTGCGGGCGGATTCAGCTTCAGTCAGGGTGCGACCGCGACGGCGCCACCGCAGCCGGTCGAGCGGCCGGCCCCCACACCTCCGGTGATCCCGGAACCGCCGGCGTCCCCCAAACCGCCGGTCACTCCGGAATCCACGGTGCTCCCGGAACCGAAGGTCGTGCCACTGCCGGCGGAGGTCTCGGAGGCTCCGGCACCGACGGTCGAACCCGAGCAGGCTCCGGAAGCCGGCGCCGCCCCCACCGTCGAACCGGCACCCCGGGTCGAGCCCGTCCCCGGCGTCGAGCCGCAGACGGCGCCGGCACCGTCCGAGGTCGTCCCGCCGGTCGAGGAGACCGCACCGGTGGAGGAAGCCGCGCCGGTGGAGGAAGCCGCGCCGGCTCCCGCCGCCGAACCCGAGGTCATCGCGCCGCCGACCGTCGAACCCGAGGTCATCGCGCCGCCGGCCGTCGAGCCCGAAGTTGCGCCGGTCCCGCACGTGCCGCCGATCGAGGAGATCGCCCCGACCGAGGGCCGGCTGGACCGGCTGCGTGGCCGGCTCGCGCGGTCGCAGTCGGCCGTGGGCAAGAGCCTGCTCGGTCTGCTCGGCGGTGGCGACCTCGACGAGGACTCGTGGGAGGAGATCGAGGACACGCTGCTGATCGCCGACCTCGGCGCCGCGACCACCACGCAGATCGTCGAGCGGCTGCGCGTGCAGATGGCCGCCCGCAGCGTGCGCACCGAGGCCGAGGCCCGGGCCGTCCTGCGGGACGTGCTGGTCGAGGCGCTGCACCCGGAGCTGGACCGGTCGATCCGGGCCCTGCCGCACCAGGATCACCCAGCGGTGCTGCTGGTCGTCGGGGTCAACGGCACCGGGAAGACCACCACCACCGGCAAGCTCGCCCGGGTCCTCGTCGCCGACGGCCGCCGCGTCCTGCTGGGCGCCGCCGACACCTTCCGGGCGGCGGCCGCCGACCAGTTGCAGACGTGGGCCGAGCGGGTCGGGGCCGAGGTCGTGCGCGGCAAGGAGGGGGCCGACCCGGCCGCGATCGCCTTCGACGCCGTCGCCCGGGGTACCGAGCAGGGCGTGGACGCCGTGCTCGTCGACACCGCCGGCCGCCTGCACACCAAGACCGGTCTGATGGACGAGCTCGGCAAGGTCAAGAGGGTCGTGGAGAAGAAGGCCGCGGTCGACGAGGTGCTGTTGGTGCTCGACGCGACGATCGGGCAGAACGGCCTGATGCAGGCGCGCGTGTTCGCCGAGGTCGTCGACATCACCGGCGTGGTGTTGACCAAGCTCGACGGCACCGCCAAGGGCGGAATCGTGTTCCAGGTCCAGCACGAACTCGGGGTCCCGGTGAAGCTCGTCGGACTCGGGGAGGGCGCGGACGATCTCGCGCCGTTCGAGCCGGGGGCATTCGTCGACGCCCTGCTGGGCTGACGCCCCGGCACCCCGCCGCCTCGCGACCGACCCCGGCCACCCGGCCTCCGACCGGGTGGCCGGTTTTTGTCACGGAAAGATAACAAATCGTCACTCGGTTCCCATCTGCCACTCGGGTTCGGTAGAAACAGGTGCCGGACGGATCCCGCGGGAGCGGGTGGCGACGGGGAAGCAGCGACGAGAGGCTCCTGCGGGAGCTCGCCGCGCTGGCCACCCGGTCCCGCCGGATCCGTCCGGCCCGAGTCCCGCCGACCCGCCGCCGTCGCCTCCCGCGACCACCGTCGGGGAGACGCGGAGGACGGTCCGCGGCGGCCGGGTTCGCGGCGAAACACGAACGAAACACATGTCCGATTTGCGTTCACTGCGCTGAAACAGCGCGGCGCTCCCACCGAAACATCACCACAGCATTCTTCTCTCGACGACGCGCTGACCGGCGCGGCCAACAGGGAGGTTGCAAGTGGAGGAAGTGGTGAACACCGGCGACGCGGCATGGATGCTGATATCGGCGTCCCTGGTGCTGTTGATGACGCCCGGTCTGGCGTTCTTCTACGGTGGCATGTCGCGCACGAAGGCCGTCCTGAACATGATGATGATGTCCTTCGGGGCGATGGCGGTCATCGCGGTGATCTACGTGCTGTGGGGCTGGTCGATGTCCTACGGCACCGAGGACATCGGGGGCATCTTCGCCAACCCGTTCCAGATGTTCGGTCTGCAGGGCGCCATCTACGACGACGCCGGTGAGTTCCTGCCCGGTCTCGGCGACTATCCGCAGATCATCGACATCGCCTTCCAGGTGACCTTCGCGGTCGTCACCACCGCCCTGATCAGCGGTGCCCTCGCCGAACGCGTGAAGTTCGGCACCTGGCTGACCTTCGCCGCCGTCTGGGTCACCGTCGCGTACTTCCCCCTCGCCCACATGGTGTGGGGTGGCGGCCTGCTCTCCGGCTCCGAGGACGGCCTCGCCGCCAAGATCTTCGGCACCTCCGACGACGGTGAGGGCGGGCTCGTCGCGACCGTCGCGCCCATCGACTTCGCCGGTGGCACGGTCGTGCACATCAACGCCGGCATCGCCGCGCTCGTCCTGGTGCTGATCATCGGCAAGCGCGCCGGGTTCGGCCGCACGGCCTTCCGTCCGCACAACCTGCCGTTCGTCATGCTCGGCGCCGCGCTGCTGTGGTTCGGGTGGTTCGGGTTCAACGCCGGCTCCGCGTTCGCCGCCGACGGCGTGGCCGGCCTGGCCTGGGTCAACACCACCACGGCCACCGCCGCCGCGATCCTCGGCTGGCTCCTCGCCGAACGGATCCGCGACGGCAAGGGCACCAGCCTCGGTGCCGCCTCGGGTGCCGTCGCCGGCCTGGTCGCCATCACTCCGGCGGCCGGTGCGCTCAGCCCGGTGGGCTCCATCGTGCTCGGCGCGGTCGCGGGCGTCCTGTCCGCCCTGGCGGTCGGCCTGAAGTACAGGTTCGGGTACGACGACTCCCTCGACGTCGTCGGCGTGCACCTCGTCGCGGGCCTGTGGGGCACCGTCGCGATCGGTTTCCTCGGCACCGAGACGGGACTGTTCTACGGCGGCGACTACAAGCAGCTCGTGATCCAGATCGTCATCGCAGTATTCGCCCTGGTCTACACCGGCATCGTCACCGCGATCGTCGCCTTCGCGCTCAAGCCGCTCGGCTGGCGGGTGTCGGAGGAGGAAGAGGCACGCGGCATCGACGAGGCCGAGCATGCGGAGTCGGCATACGACTTCGCGGCCGCCCTCAAGTGATAAGAAGACAGCAGGGCACTGGAGACTGGGAAGGGATGAGGATATGAAGCTGATCACGGCAATTGTCAAGCCGTTCACCCTCGAGGACGTCAAGGCAGGCCTCGAGCAGGCGGGTGTGCTCGGCATGACCGTCAGCGAGGTGCAGGGATACGGTCGCCAGAAGGGCCACACCGAGGTCTACCGCGGAGCGGAGTACTCCGTCGACTTCGTTCCCAAGGTCCGCGTCGAGGTCGTCGTCGACGACGCCACCGTCGACAAGGTGGTCGAGACCATCGTCGAGGCATCCCGCACCGGCAAGATCGGCGACGGCAAGGTATGGGTCACCCCGGTCGAGACCGTGGTCCGGGTGCGCACCGGTGAACGAGGTGCCGATGCACTCTGACCCCAACGGGTCCGGAACTCGCGGCCCTGGTCCCGCTGCCTCCGCAGCGGGATCGGGGCCGCCGGTGTCTGCGGGACCGGCCGGAACCGGCACCGCCGCCACCGACCTCGCCCGAGCCCGAACCCAGCTGCTCTCCGGTGGTGCCCGCCACCGCCGACTCGACGCCCCGGCCCTGCGCCACGCCCTCGTCGACCTCCACGAGTTCTGGCTCGTCACCAAGGGCGCCGAACTCGGCATCGCACCCGACTGCGGCTTCGCCGTCGTCGCCGTCGGCGGCCTCGGCCGTCGCGAGATGCTGCCCTACTCCGATCTCGACCTCGTCCTGCTCCACGACGACATGGACCCAGCGGTCGTGTCCCGCGTCGCCGACCGGCTCTGGTACCCCCTGTGGGACGCCCACATCAAGCTCGACCACAGCGTCCGGACCGTTCCGCAGGCTCTGCAGGTAGCGGCATCCGACCTGACCGCCGCGCTCGGCATGCTCGAAGCCCGCCACATCGCCGGCGACCCCGAACTGAGCAACCTGCTGATCGGGGGTGTGCGGCGGCAGTGGCGCACCGGCATCCGCAGCCGGTTCGACGAGCTCATCGCACTGACCGAGGCCCGATGGGAGCGCAGCGGGCAGATCGCGCACCGGGCCGAACCCGATCTCAAGAGCGGCCGCGGCGGGCTGCGGGACGTGCAGCTGCTCAACGCCCTGTCCGTCGCGCAGCTCACCGACGGCATGCCGGGCCTCGGCCCCGACGTTCCCGGCGGCGGGCTCGCGGCCGCGCACCGCCGCCTGCTCGATGTGCGCACCGAGCTGCACCGCGTCGCCGGTCGTCCCCGCGACCAGCTCCGTGCCCAGGACGCGGACGAGATCGGCGCCGCCCTGCGCATCGGCGACCGATTCGACCTGGCCCGGGTGCTCACCGAGGCCGCGCGGACCGTGAGCTACTCGGTGGAGGTCGGCGTACGCACGGCCGGGAACGCGCTGCCCCGCAAGGGACTGTCCCGGTTGCGGCGCGTCCCCGTCCGCCGTCCCCTCGACGAGGGTGTCGTGGAGCACGGCGGGGAGGTGACGCTGGCCCGTGACGCGAACCCCCGCAAGGACCCCGGTCTGATCACGCGGGTCGCGGCGGCCGCGGCGCAGCACGACCTGCCCATTTCCGCGTCGACTCTCGGCCGGCTGGCCGACAACGCACCGGAATTGCGCGAACCGTGGCCGCGCACCGCACTGAACGACCTCCTCGTGCTGCTCGGTTCGGGGACCCGCGCGATCGACCCCATCGAGGCCCTCGACCGGACGGGACTGTGGGGCCGCCTGCTGCCCGAGTGGGGCGCCGTGCGGGATCTGCCCCCGCGCGATGCCGTGCACATCTGGACGGTGGACCGGCACCTGGTGGAGACCGCCGTGCAGGCAGGAGGCCTGACCACCCGCGTCGCGCGCCCCGATCTGCTGGTGCTCGGGGCGTTGCTGCACGACATCGGCAAGGGCCGCGGCGGCGACCACAGCGTCGTCGGAGCCGAGCTCGCCACCCGGATCGGACGCCGGATGGGCCTGTGGCCCTCCGACGTCGCCGTGCTGTCCGCGATGGTCCGCCACCATCTGCTGCTTCCGCACACCGCGACCCGGCGCGATCTCGACGATCCCGCCACGGTGGAGTCCGTCGTCGAGGCCATCGACGGCGACCCGGTGCTGCTCGAACTGCTGCACGCACTCGCCGAGGCGGACTCGCTCGCGACGGGCCCGGGAGTGTGGGGCGACTGGAAGGCGGCGCTCATCCGGGAACTGGTCCGGCGCTGCCGGCTGATGATGGCGGGGGAGGAGCTGCCGCACCCCGATCCGATCGACCCCCAGCTCGCTGGGCGGGCGGAACAGGGCGGCATCCACGTCGACCTGCAACCCGGGGAGAACCCGCACGCCTACACCGTGACGGTTGTCGCGCCCGACGAGCCGGGCCTGCTGTCCGACGCTGCCGGAGTGCTGGCACTGTACGGCCTGCGCGTGCTGTCCGCCTCGGTGGGCAGCCACGCCGGCAGCGCGGTCAACAGTTTCGCCGTCGCCCCGCTGTTCGGGGCCCCGCCGGCGGCGGGCCTACTGCGGCAGGAACTCGTCCGGGCCCGCTCCGGGGACCTGGACCTGCTCGCCACACTCGCCGCGAAGGAGCAGGCCGCCCGCGAGGCGCAGCTGCCCGAACGACCGGAGCGGGCCGTGCCGGGCACCTACGCGCAGGCGCCTCCGCACCTGATCTGGATCGACGCCCCGGAGCAGGGGCAGGCGATTCTCGAACTGCGCGCCGAGGACCGGCTGGGCATGCTGTGCCGGCTCGCGGACGCGTTCGAACGGTGCGGTGCCGACGTGCGCTGGGCCCGGGTCGCCACTCTCGGACGCACCGTCGTGGACGCGTTCTGCATCGACCTCGCAGGCTCCGACACCCGGGAGAACCGGGAGCGGATCGAGCGGGCCGTGCTGGCCGTGGTGCCCGCGCCGGAACCGAAGAAACCCGAGGACAACGGCTGAGCGTGGGGTGGGCGCTCGTGCACGTGCGAGAACTCGTGCCGCGAACGGCTACCCTGGAACGCAGAACTGTCCGCATCTTCGCCAGACCCAGGAGCGCATTCGGTGTTCGAATCCCTTTCCGACAGGTTGACCGGAGCCCTCAAGGACCTGCGCGGCAAGGGGCGCCTCTCCGACGCCGACATCGACGCGACCGCCCGGGAGATCCGCCTGGCGCTGCTCGAGGCCGACGTCGCGCTTCCCGTGGTGCGCTCGTTCATCGCCAAGATCAAGGAACGTGCCAAGGGCGCCGAGGTGCACGGCGCGCTCAACCCCGCGCAGCAGGTCGTCAAGATCGTCAACGAGGAACTCGTCGGGATCCTCGGCGGTGAGACCCGCCGGCTGCAGTTCGCCAAGACCCCGCCCACGGTGATCATGCTCGCCGGTCTGCAGGGTTCCGGTAAGACCACCCTCGCCGGCAAGCTCGCCAAGTGGCTCAAGGACCAGGGACACACCCCACTGCTCGTCGCCTGCGACCTGCAGCGACCCGGTGCGGTCACCCAGCTGCAGATCGTCGGTGAGCGCGCCGGCGCGACCGTGTTCGCCCCGCACCCCGGCACCTCGATCGGCGGAGGCGAGAACCCGCTCGGCATCACCGCCGCCGACCCGGTGAACGTCGCCCGCGACGGCATCGCAGAGGCCCGCGCCAAGCACTACGACGTCGTCGTCGTCGACACCGCCGGCCGTCTCGGCATCGACGAGGAGCTGATGGCCCAGGCCGCCGGCATCCGCGACGCCGTGCAGCCCGACGAGACGCTGTTCGTGCTCGATGCCATGATCGGCCAGGACGCCGTGAGCACCGCCGAGGCGTTCCGCGCCGGTGTCGGCTTCACCGGCGTGGTGCTCACCAAGCTCGACGGCGACGCCCGCGGCGGTGCCGCCCTCAGCGTCCGTGAGCTGACCGGCCAGCCGATCCTGTTCGCGTCCACCGGTGAGAAGCTCGAGGACTTCGACGTCTTCCACCCCGAGCGCATGGCCAGCCGCATCCTCGGCATGGGCGACGTGCTCACCCTCATCGAGCAGGCCGAGCAGGTCTTCGACGCCCAGCAGGCCGAGGCCACCGCCGCGAAGATCGGTTCCGGTGAGCTCACCCTCGAGGACTTCCTCGACCAGATGATGGCCGTGCGGAAGATGGGTCCGATCGCGAACCTGCTCGGCATGCTGCCGGGTGCGGGCCAGATGAAGGACGCCCTCGCGAACGTCGACGAGAAGCAGCTCGACCGCATCCAGGCGATCATCCGCGGCATGACCCCGGCGGAGCGCGCCAACCCGAAGATCATCAACGCCTCCCGGCGGCTGCGGATCGCCAACGGCTCCGGCGTCAAGGTCTCCGACGTCAACCAGCTCGTCGACCGGTTCTTCGAAGCCCGCAAGATGATGGCCGCGATGGCCGGGCGCATGGGCATGCCCGGATCCCGCAAGCCGCAGCGCGCGAAGAAGGGCAAGAAGGGCAAGAAGGGCGGCCGCGGGCCGACCCCGCCGAAGATCAAGGGCGGGTTCCCCGGCGGCATGCCCGCCGGCATGCCCGGCATGGGTGGGATGCCCGCCGGGTTCCCGGACCTGTCGAAGATGCCGAAGGGCCTCGACGAGCTGCCGCCCGGTCTCGAGAACTTCGACCTCTCGCAGCTGAAGTTGCCGAAGAAGTAGACCGCCGTGGCGTTCACCCTGCGCGGACGGTCCCTGCCGGACGGTGAGCCGGTCGAGCTGTGGATCGACGACGACGGCACGTTCGCCGCCGAGCCGATCCCCGGGGCCGAACTGCTCACCGCCGACGGCTGGATCCTGCCCGGTCTCGTCGACGCCCACTGCCACGTCGGGATCCGCTTCGGTGGCGGCGCGGAGGACGCGGACGGGCTGATCGCGCAGGCCGTCACCGAACGCGACGCCGGGGTGCTGCTACTGCGCGACGCGGGATCCCCGGTCGACACCCGGCACCTCGACGCGCGGGCCGACCTGCCGCGGATCGTGCGCGCGGGACGGCACATCGCCGCGCCCAAGCGCTACATCCGCGGCCTGCCCGTCGACCTCGACGACGAATCCCAGCTGCCGGACGAAGTGGTGCGCCAGGCCCGTGCCGGCGACGGCTGGGTCAAGCTCATCGGCGACTGGATCGACCGCGGCACCGGCGATCTCGCCCCGCTGTGGTCGGACGCGATCCTCGTCGAGGCCATCGCCGCGGCCCACCGGGAGGGAGCGCGGGTGACCGCGCACGTGTTCGGGGAGGACGCGCTGCCCGGCCTGCTCGCCGCCGGGATCGACTGCCTCGAACACGGCACGGGCCTGACCGACGACACCATCGCCGCGATGGCCGCGCAGGGCACGGCCCTCGTGCCGACGCTGGTCAACATCGACAATTTCCCGGAGATCGCCGACTCGGCCGCCCGGTTCCCGGTCTATGCGGCGCACATGCGGGACCTGCACGCCCGCGTCGCGGACACCGTCGGCGCTGCCCACGACGCCGGAATCCCGATCTATGCCGGCACCGACGCCGGCGGCTCGGTGCGGCACGGGCGCATCGCCGACGAGGTCGCCGCCCTCGGGAAGGCGGGGCTGACCCCGACCGAGGCGCTCGCCGCCGCCAGCTGGGCGGCCCGCACCTGGCTGGGACACCCGAGCCTCGAACCGGGCACGCCGGCCGACCTCACGGTGTACGCGGACGACCCGCGCAGCGGCCCGGACGTGCTGGCCCGGCCCGATCTGGTGATGCTCCGGGGTGCCGTCGTCACCCGCCGCGCCGCCCGCACATGACCGCCCCCGAACCGCCCGACCCGGGGACCGCTGCGGCTCCCGCGCTGCCCGCACCGTCCCGGCCCGCACACCGGTGGGGTATCCCCGCCGCGCTGGCGGTGCTGGCCGTCAACCTCGTCGGATTCACGTTGGGACCGATCCTGGCCGGGGAGGGCTTCGTCGCCGAGACGTACGTGCTCGCCATCATGGCCCCCACCCTGCTCGCCGGGGCGGCGGCCCTCGCGTTCAGCGTGTGGCGGGGCTGCGGGCCCGTCGCCGACTTCGGTCTGCCGCGGTCGTGGGCGGAGTTCCGCGACCAGCTCGGGGTCGGTCTGCTCGGCGGGGGGATCGCGCTGCTCGGCGCGTTGATCCTGGCGGCGATCCTCGTCGTCGCCCTGGGAATCGACGCCGCCGATTCCCCGCTCACCGCGCTGGTCGGGTTGCCCACGGGGTGGAAACTGCTGCTCGTGGCCTGGGTGTGGTTCGGCGCCCCCCTCGGCGAGGAACTGATGTTCCGCGGCATGCTGTGGGGGGCGCTCGAACGCCGGCCCGACCGGTGGTGGGGACGCCCGATCGGCGTCCTGACGATCACCACCGTCGTGTTCGCCGTGTGGCATCAGGAATGGTGGCGGCTGCCGGTGCTGCTGTGGGGCGGCGCGGCGATGGGGTTCGCGCGGCTGCGCGGCCGGTCGGTGTTCTCGTCCTGGGTGGCGCACTCGCTCAACAACACCCTGCCCGCGTTGGGTCTGCTGCTGCTGCTCTGACCTGTCGTTTTCGTCCCGCCGGGTGGATCTGGCAGAATGGACCGCTGTCGTCGCATCCGGTTACGCACCGCGCGGCGGTCACAGGATAGAGGCAAAACCGGGCGTGCCAGAAGGGCGCGTCGTCCGAATTGCACGTGACAGGCGTATTTCGCATGCGCCGAAGGAGATTCGCAGCAGTGGCTGTCAAGATCAAGCTCACCCGTCTCGGCAAGATCCGCAACCCGCAGTACCGCATCGTGGTTGCCGACTCGCGCACCCGCCGCAACGGCCGCGCCATCGAGACCATCGGCAAGTACCACCCGAAGGAAGAGCCCTCGCTGATCGAGATCGACTCGGAGCGGGCCCAGTACTGGCTCGGCGTCGGTGCACAGCCGACCGAGCCGGTCGAGAACCTCCTCAAGATCACCGGCGACTGGCAGAAGTTCAAGGGCCTGCCCGGCACCGAGGGCACCCTGCGCAAGGCCGAGCCCAAGCCGTCCAAGCTCGAGCTGTTCCAGGCTGCCCTCGCGCAGGCCGAGAACGCGCCGGCTGCCGAGGCCATCACGCCCAAGAAGAAGGCCGCCAAGGAAGACGCCGCGGAGGAGTCCTCCGAGTCCACCGAGGCTGCCGAGTAATGAGCGCCGTTGTCGCCGATGCCGTCGAGCATCTCGTCCGTGGAATCGTCGCCAACCCCGACGACGTGCGCGTCGAGCTGATCACGGGCCGTCGGGGGCGCACCGTCGAGGTGCACGTGCACCCCGACGATCTCGGCAAGGTCATCGGTCGCGGTGGCCGCACCGCGACCGCCCTGCGGACCCTCGTCTCCGGCATCGGTGGCCGAGGGATCCGCGTCGACGTCGTCGACACCGACCAGTAGGCGCACCGCGGTGGAGCTCGTGGTGGGCCGTGTCGCCAAGTCGCACGGCATCAAGGGTGAGGTGGTCGTCGAGATTCGCACCGACGAACCCGAGGAGCGCTTCGCCGTCGGCGCGGTGCTGCACGGCCGCAAGCCCCGCGAGCAGACCCTGCAGACGTACACGGTGGAAGCCGCCCGGGAACACTCCGGGCGGCTTCTGCTGCGCGTGCGGGGCGTCACCGATCGCAGCGCCGCCGACGCCCTGCGCGGCACCCTGTTCGTCGTCGACAGCGCCGATCTGCCGCCGTCCGACGACCCGGACGAGTTCTACGACCACGAACTCGAGGGACTGTCCGTACGTATCGTCGAGGGCCGGCCCGACGCCGGCACCGAGATCGGCACCGTTCGCGAGGTGCTGCACACCGCCGCCGGCGAACTGCTCTCCGTCCGGCCGGCCGGCGACGAACAGCGCGAACTGCTGATTCCGTTCGTCACCGCGATCGTGCCGACGGTCTCGCTCGCGGCCGGTGTCGTCGAGATCGATCCGCCCGAGGGTCTGCTCGACCCCGACTTCGGTTCGGAGACATAGCCTCCCGTGCGTTTCGACGTCGTCACCATCTTCCCCGAATACCTCGAGCCGCTGCGCGTCGCGCTGCTCGGCAAGGCGATCGGCAAGGGACTCGTCTCCGTGGGGATCCACAACCTGCGGGACTGGACCCACGACGTGCACAAGGCCGTCGACGACGCCCCGTACGGCGGGGGACCGGGCATGGTCATGAAACCCACGGTGTGGGGGCCCGCCCTCGACGACGTCCTCGCCGGGCCCGACGGCGAACCCGACCCCGACGTGCTGCTCGTCGTCCCCACCCCGGCCGGTGTGCCGTTCGACCAGGCCACCGCGCAACGCTGGGCCGGCGAGAAGCGCATCGTATTCGCCTGCGGCCGCTACGAAGGCATCGACCAGCGCGTCTTCGACGACGCCGCGCGCCGGGTACGCGTCGAAGAGGTCAGCATCGGCGACTACGTGCTCATCGGCGGCGAGGTCGCCGTCCTCGTCATGACCGAGGCCGTCGTGCGGCTGCTGCCCGGCGTCCTCGGCAATCAGCAGTCCCACCAGGAGGACTCGTTCTCCGACGGGCTGCTCGAGGGCCCCAGCTACACCCGCCCCGTCAGCTGGCGCGGCCTCGACGTGCCGCCGGTACTGCTGTCCGGGGACCACGCCAAGGTGGCCGCGTGGCGGCGGGAACAGGCGCTCGAGCGCACCCGCGAACGCCGACCCGACCTGCTCGCCGACTGACCCACGCTCAGTGCGTCCCGGCGCTGCCGAACACCGTGCGGACCACCTCGGTCACCGTCTCCCGCGCGTGCTGCGCGCTCGCATCCCCGGTCGCATCGAACAGCGCCGTGTCCGGCAGATCGGTCCACCGGTCGTCGTCCGCGTCGTAGTGCACGAGTTCGCGGGAGAGCACTACCAGCACGTACCGCTCGTCGTCCCCGACGAACCCCGTGGACAGATGGATCCAGCGCCCGTCCAGGCAGCACATCCAACCCTGCTTGACGCCGAGCCCGGTGGTGTCGCTCAGCCCGTCCGGCAACCCGAATCGCTGGTCGTACCCGTCGGCGCCGACGGGGCCGGCGGCACGCAGGTGCCCCAGGATCGTCGCCCGGCCCCACTCGTCGAGCCCGCCCGTGCCGTCGAGCAGATCCGCGTACCAGGTGAGCAGGTCCGACGCGGTGGTGACGGTGTTCCACCACAGCCCGTCCGCCGGCGCGACGGTGCCGGTGAGCGCGTGCCGCGCGGCGGTACGCTCGACGATCTCTGAGTCGCCGTGCCGGAACCACAGGTCGTTCGCCGCCGAATCGTCCGACGACTCGAGCATCGCGGTGATCCGGTCGTAGTCGCTGCCGCCGAGCGGCAACTCGCCCGTCGCCGCCCGGTACAGCAGGTCGTCGGCGATGAACAGCTTGGCCACCGACGCGGTCTCGACGGGTGTGTCGACGCCGCCGACGACCCGGAGCCCGGTCCGCCGGTCGAGCGCGGCGATCGTGACGTCGGCGCCGCGCCCGGCCGCGGTCGCCGCCGCGGCCGTCATCCGATCGGGCAGCGAACCGAGTGGTTCGAGCGGACCGGGGGACTCGACGCCGGCGGACGGCAGGGCGACCGGCGACCCGACCGGCTCCGGGCCGCACGCCCCCACCGTCGCTGCGGTCAGCAACGACAGCGCCAGCATCGCCCAGCGTCCGCCGCGCACCCGGGACATATCCACCCTCCTGTTGTCGATTGTCCGACGAACTCGTCCCACCGTCGAGGAGACGCGCACGCCCCTCCGCGTCACCGAGGGCGGAGGAAGGATAGCGGTAGGGTCGACCGCTGTGACGACCGCTCTCAAGACCGTGAATCAGCGCATCGCCGAGGAACTCGCCGTCCGGGAAGGTCAGGTCGCCGCGGCGGTCGACCTGCTCGACGGCGGCGCGACGGTGCCGTTCATCGCCCGTTACCGCAAGGAGGTCACCGGCGGGCTCGACGACGCCCAGCTCCGGCAGCTCGAAGAACGCCTGCGATACCTGCGTGAACTCGACGAGCGCCGCACGGCGGTGCTCGAGTCCGTCGAATCCCAGGGCAAGCTGGACGACGAGCTGCGCACGCAGATCCTGCTCGCCGACACCAAGGCCCGGCTCGAGGACATCTACCTGCCGTTCAAGCCGAAGCGCCGCACCAAGGCGCAGATCGCGCGGGAGGCCGGTCACGAGCCCGTCGCCGACGCCCTCCTCGGCGACCCCACCACCGACCCCGCGCAGTACAGCGCCGAACAGCTCGACGGCGCCCGCGCCATCCTCGTCGAACGCTTCGCCGAGGACGCCGACCTCGTCGGCGAGCTGCGCGAGGCGATGTGGACCCGCGGCCAGCTGAAGTCCACCGTGCGTCCCGGCAAGGAAACCGAGGGTGCCAAGTTCGCCGACTACTTCGAGTTCTCCGAGCCCTTCCCCGACCTGCCCTCGCATCGCATCCTGGCGGCGCTGCGCGGCGAGAAGGAGGAGGTGCTGAGCCTGTCGCTCGAACCGGACTCCGAGGAACCCGAGCCCGGGCAGCGCACCTACTACGAAGGCCGCATCGCCACCCGCTTCGGCATCGCCGACGAGGGCCGGGCCGCCGACAAGTGGCTCCTCGACACCGTCCGCTGGGCGTGGCGCACCAAACTGCTCGTCTCCCTCGCCCTCGACATCCGCATGCGGCTGCGGCAGTCCGCCGAGAAGGACGCCGTGGACGTGTTCGCCGCGAACCTGCGCGACCTGCTGCTCGCCGCCCCCGCCGGCACCCGGCCGACGATGGGACTCGACCCCGGCTTCCGCACCGGCACCAAGGTCGCCGTCGTCGACGCCACCGGCAAGGTCGTCGCGCACGACACGATCTATCCGCACCAGCCGCACAACAAGCGGGACCAGGCCCTGGCCACCCTGGCGCGGCTCGTCGCGCAGCACGGTGTGGAACTGATCGCGATCGGGAACGGCACCGCCTCCCGCGAGACCGATGCCCTCGCCACCGAACTGATCGCGAAGTCCGGCGCCACGAACCTGACCAAGATCGTGGTGTCCGAGGCCGGCGCGTCCGTGTACTCGGCGTCGGCGTACGCCTCGAAGGAACTGCCGGACCTCGACGTGTCGATCCGCGGTGCCGTGTCCATCGCCCGGCGCCTGCAGGACCCGCTCGCCGAACTCGTCAAGATCGATCCCAAGTCGATCGGCGTCGGCCAGTACCAGCACGACGTGTCCGAGACGCTGCTCGCCCGCTCCCTCGGCACGGTCGTCGAGGACGCGGTCAACGCCGTCGGTGTGGACGTCAACACCGCGTCGGTGCCGCTCCTGGCCCGGGTGTCGGGCATCACGTCGTCCCTCGCCGAGAGCATCGTCGCCCACCGCGACGGGAACGGGCCGTTCCGCACCCGCAAGGACCTCACCGCGGTGCCGCGCCTCGGCCCGAAGGCGTTCGAGCAGTGTGCCGGCTTCCTGCGCATCCCGAACGGCGACGATCCGCTCGACGCGTCGAGCGTGCACCCCGAGGCGTACCCGGTCGTGCGGCGCATCGTCGACACCGCGGGCGGCGGCGTGCGCGAGCTGGTCGGCAACACCGCAGTGCTGCGGCGCCTGCGCGCGGAGGACTTCGTCGACGACCGCTTCGGTCTGCCCACGGTCACCGACATCATCGCCGAACTCGAGAAGCCGGGCCGCGACCCGCGCCCGGAGTTCAAGACCGCGACGTTCGCCGCCGGCGTCGAGAAGGTCGCCGACCTGAAACCCGGCATGGTGCTCGAGGGCGTCGTCACCAACGTCGCGGCGTTCGGGGCGTTCGTCGACGTCGGGGTGCACCAGGACGGTCTCGTGCACGTGTCCGCGATGTCCCGCAGCTTCGTCAAGGACCCGCGCGACGTCGTCAAGTCCGGCGAGGTGGTCAAGGTCAAGGTGCTCGATGTGGACGTGCCGCGGCAGCGGATCGGCCTGACGCTGCGCCTCGACGACGAGATCCCCGCTGGCGCCCCGTCCGGCGGCGGCGACTCGCGCGGTCCGCAGGACCGGGGCGGACGCCGGCCGGGTGGCCGGCAGCAGGGCAAGCGTCAGGGCGGGCAGGGGCAGGGTGGTCACCGCGGGGACCGTCGCCAGGACGCCCCGCCGGCCGCCGGCTCGATGGCGGACGCGTTGCGGCGCGCCGGATTCGGCAAGTAGACGCCGCCGGGCCGCGCCGACTACCGGCGCGGCCCGGTTCCTGACATCCTCGGGAGCATGCAGCCCACGGTGACGACCGGCCGCGCGCCGAAGGACCCGCCCCGCCCCGCCGACGAAGTCCCGAGGGCGATCGCGCCGTGACGGCCGTGACCGAGTGGCTGCAACGCGAGATCATCGACCGCGGGCGCCTGCCACTGCTGTTCTTCCTGCTCGGATTTCTCCTCGCGTTCCTGTTCATCCGGTTCAGCGTCCGCATGATCCGCGCCCAGGTGCGCTGGTGGCCCGGCAACGTCACCCCCGGCGGCCACCACGTGCACCACGTGGTGTTCGGCGTCGTCACCATGGTGATCGCGGGCGGATCCCTCATCGCCGTCTACGAGGACGGCACGCAGACCACCGGGGCGGCCCTGGCCACGCTCTTCGGCATCGGGACCGCGCTCGTGCTCGACGAGTTCGCCCTGATCTTCTACCTCAACGACGTGTACTGGGAGCAGGAGGGACGCGTCTCGGTCGATGCGGTCTTCGTCGCGATCGCCGTCACCGGCCTGGTGCTGCTCGGCCTGCAGCCCCTCGAATTCGCCGACATCACCAACTTCCGGGAGGACCCGTCATGGGTGACCCGCACCCTGATCGCCCTCTCCGCTGTCGGAAATCTGGCCCTCGCGGCGGTCGTGCTGGCCAAGGGCAAGATCTGGACGGGCCTGGTCGGTCTGTTCGTCTTCCCCCTGCTGCTGGTCGGGGCGGTGCGCCTGTCGCGGCCCGGCGCACCCTGGGCCCGCTGGCGCTACACCGGCAAGACCCGCAAGATGCGCCGCGCGATCGAACGCGAGCGGCGCTACCGACGCCCGGTGATCCGGGCGAAGATCTTCGTGCAGGACCTCGTGGCAGGCAAGCCGACGATGGACACCGTGCAGGGAGCCGTCCAGCACTCCCGCGTCGCCGCCGAAGCCGAACTGGCCCGCACCGTGCACGCCGCACCCCCGCCGATTTCCGCCACCCCGGCACCGTCTGGCACAATTGACGGGTTGCCCGGCTCGGGCACGCATACCTGACCTGGGCACGAACCAGTCGAGCACCGCCTTCCGGTGGATGCCGCTCGGTTCCTCTGCTCATGCGAACAAGCGAGGATGACAACCGATGAACACCCTGGACTTCCTGGACGCCAAGTCCCTGCGCGACGACATTCCGGACTTCCGTGCCGGCGACACCCTGAACGTGCACGTCAAGGTCATCGAGGGCTCCAAGGAGCGCGTGCAGGTCTTCAAGGGCGTCGTGATCCGTCGCCAGAACGGTGGCATCCGCGAGACCTTCACCGTGCGCAAGGTCTCGTTCGGTGTCGGCGTCGAGCGGACCTTCCCGGTGCACAGCCCCAACCTCGCCAAGATCGAGGTCGTCACCCGTGGTGACGTGCGCCGCGCCAAGCTGTACTACCTGCGCGAGCTGCGCGGCAAGGCCGCCAAGATCAAGGAAAAGCGCTGATCGTCACGCGCTGACCGTCAGGCCCCGAGTAGCCCGGTCCGGATCCGTTCCGGGCCGGGCTACTCTGATTCGGTGGCAGATTCCTCGCGAGACCCGGCCGTGCCGGAGATGCAGCAGCACAGCACCGACGACACGCCTGGACGCGATCGGAAACAGGACAAGAAGGAGAAGTCGTTCCTGCGGGAACTGCCCGTCCTGATCCTCGTCGCGCTCGTGCTGAGCTTCCTGCTCCAGACCTTCGTCGCGCGGGTGTACCTCATTCCCTCGGAGTCGATGGAGCCCACCCTGCACGGCTGCCCCGGCTGCACCGGCGACCGGATCGTCGTCGAGAAGATCGGCTACCGCTTCGGCGATCCCCGGCCCGGCGACGTCGTGGTCTTCCGCGGCCCCGACTCCTGGTCCACCGGATACGTCTCCACCCGCTCCGACAACGTCGTGATCCGCGGCGTGCAGGAGGTGGGTTCCCTCGTCGGCCTCGTCCCACCCGACGAGAACGACCTCGTCAAGCGCGTGATCGCCGTCGGCGGGCAGACCGTCGAATGCTGCGACGACCAGGGCCGCGTCCTCGTCGACGGCCGCCCCCTCGACGAGCCGTACATCGAGATGGACTTCCCGTTCACCCCCGGCGTGGTCACCTGCGAGACCGAGGTGCGCTCGGGCCGCTGCTTCGGTCCGGTCTCCGTGCCGGACGGCCACATCTGGGTCATGGGGGACAACCGCTCCAACTCCGCGGACTCGCGCTACCACGTCGCCGACGAGAACCAGGGCACCATCCCGGTCGACAACGTCATCGGCAAGGCCCGGTTCATCGTCCTGCCACCCTCGCGGTGGGGCACCATCGATTCCCCGGAGATCCAGCAACCGTGACCCCGTGGCCGCCGCGCGCTGTGATCCGCAGGTCCGCGGGCCTGCGCACCATGGAGTCGACGCTCGTGCGGTGCGGGCTCGGGCCGGTCGCGGGGGTCGACGAGGCAGGCCGCGGCGCCTGCGCCGGGCCGCTCGTCGTCGCCGCGTGCATCCTCGATCCCCGACCACATCCGACGCTCGCGCGTCTCGACGACTCCAAGAAGCTCACCGAGAAGACCCGGGAGGAGCTGTTCCCGATCATCCGACGCCGCGCGGTGGCGTGGAGCGTGGTGATCGTGCCGGCCGCCGAGATCGACGCCATCGGTGTGCACGTGGCCAACATCGAGGGCATGCGCCGTGCGGTGATGCGGCTGTCCGTCGCGCCCGGGTACGTTCTCACCGACGGGTTCCGGGTCCCGGGCCTGCCGGCGCCGTCGCTGCCGGTCATCGGCGGGGACGCCGCGGCGGCCTGCATCGCGGCGGCGAGCGTGCTCGCCAAGGTCACCCGGGACCGGATCATGGTCGACCTGGACGGCGAGCTGCCCGGCTACGGCTTCGCCGTCCACAAGGGTTACAGCACCGCCGCGCACATGGCGGCGCTGCGCGATCTCGGCCCCAGCCGGGAGCATCGCCTGCGATACGCCAACGTCGCCGCCCTCCTCGGCGACGACTCCGGCCACGGCCGATTCGGCTCCGACGAGGCGGATGCGGGATGATGGATCGACACACCAGAACGGGAGGACACCGAGACCGATGAGTGCCGAGGATCTCGAGAAGTACGAAACCGAGATGGAGCTCTCGCTGTACCGGGAGTACCGGGACATCGTCGGTCAGTTCGCGTACGTCGTGGAGACCGAGCGACGGTTCTATCTCGCCAACGCGGTCGAGCTGCTCCCGCACAATTCCGGCGGCGAGGTGTACTTCGAAGTGCGCATGTCCGACGCGTGGGTGTGGGACATGTACCGTCCGGCCCGCTTCGTCAAGCACGTCCGGGTCATCACCTTCAAGGACGTCAACATCGAAGAGCTCGACAAGCCGGACCTGCGCCTGCCCGACAAGCTGGGATAGCCGGCTCACCCCATCCGCGCCTTCGTGGCCGAATGTCACATTCAGTCGATTCGATCGAAGCGGTGTGACATTCGGCCACGGGCCGTTCACCGGCCTCGCCCCGTCGGCAGGAGTTGTCCACACCCGGCGAGTTCATCCACAGATTCCGTGATCCGGACCGGCGGGGGCCGCGGGCGTCCCTCCTGTGCCGCACAGTGGTTGCCACACAGGGAGGGACGGGGATGGGACGTAATCAGCAGGTGGGGGCGCTGGGGGAGGACCTGGCCGCCGAGTTTCTCGAGTCGGCGGGCTTGGTGGTGCTCGCGCGCAACTGGCGTAGCCGGTACGGCGAACTCGATCTGATCGCCGAGGACGGCGACACCGTGGTGTTCGTGGAGGTCAAGACCCGCACCGGCCTCGGGTACGGCACGCCGGCCGAGGCGGTGACCGCGGCGAAGGCGGACCGCATCCGGCGGCTGGCCGCGCTGTGGCTTTCCAGCCACGAGCGACGATGGCGGCGCATCCGGGTCGATGTGGTCACGGTGCTGCTCCCATCCCGGGGCGCACCCGTGATCACCCATCGCCGGCAGGTGCTCTGATGGCGCTGGGGAAGGCCTACTCGGTGGCGGTCACGGGGGTGGACGGACAGGTCGTGGAGATCGAGGCCGACATCGGCCGCGGACTGCCGGGAGTGAAGATGGTCGGTCTGCCCGACACCGCGCTCCAGGAGTCCCGGGACCGAGTCCGGGCGGCGGTGACGAATTCCGGTGGCGAATGGCCGGATTCGCGGGTGGTGCTGGCCCTGTCGCCGGCGACGCTGCCGAAGGTGGGCAGCGTCTACGACCTAGCGCAATGTCAACAGGTACCCTCATCGACATGCAGGCAGTGATCTACGCGCGTATCAGCCGGGACCGGGAAGGCGCCGGCGTCGGAGTCGAGCGGCAGACAGTGGACTGCCGCGAGCTCGCCGACCGGCTCGGATGGGACGTCGCCGACACCTTCACGGACAACGACATCAGCGCGTACAGCGGCAAGCCGCGCCCCGGATATCGCGGAATGCTCGACGCCCTCGAGGCAGGCAAGGCCGACGCCGTGCTGGCATGGCACACCGATCGGCTGCATCGCTCGCCCACGGAGCTTGAGGAGTTCATCGACCTCTGCGACCGCCGCGGTATCGACGTGCGTACCGTCCAGGCTGGAACCGTGGACCTCTCCACTGCATCCGGCAAGATGGTCGCGCGAATGCTCGGTGCCGCGGCCCGGCACGAAGTCGAGCACAACATCGAACGGCAGAGGCGCGCCAAGCTGCAGGCTGCCCTAGAGGGGAGTTTTCGCGGGGGCCGCCGGTCGTTCGGCTTCGAGGCCGACGGCATGGCCCTGCGGGAGCCGGAGGCTGAGGCAATCCGCGACGCGACGAGGAGGATCCTCGCCGGGGCGAGTATCGGTCAAATGGTCCGCGAATGGAATGCCGCAGGGCTGGTCACTGCCTACTCGGGGAAGCCGTGGACCTCGCGTGATCTTCGGAAGGTGCTGACGCGTCCTCGTAACGCCTCCCTGGTCACGCACGAGGGCGAGATCATTGGTTCGGGGAAGTGGCCCGCCATCGTCGACCCGGACGAGTGGCGCGCGCTCATGGCGCTGTTGTCAGACCCGTCCCGGCGCCGGTCGACCAGCATCGAACGGAAATACCTCGGCTCGGGTCTGTATGTGTGTGGGAAGTGCGGCGAGCGGATGCTCACGGCGACTCAAGTCGGTTCGCAGGCGCGGCCACGTCGGGTCTACAAGTGCAGCGGAGGCGCCCACCTCGGCAGAATCGCCGACCGGCTCGACGAGTACGTGACTGGCCTCGTGATCGCCCGCCTCAGCCGTCCCGATGCTGCTATCGCCCTCGGGGGTCCGGCAGTCGATGCGGCGGCGTTACAGACCCAACGGGCGGGCATTCAGGCGCGCCTCGACGAACTCGCTGCGCTGTTCGCAGACGGCGCAATCGACGGATCGCAGCTGCGGCGGGGGAGCGAGGCTCTGCGCGCCCAGCTCGCCGCGATCGATCAACGGCTCGCAGAGGCCCGCGCATCGTCGACGCTCGCCGAACTGGTGCTCGCCGGGGACGATCTGCGGTCCGTGTGGGAACGTTTGTCGGTCGACGTGCAGGCCAAGGTGGTCGATGTGCTTATGACTGTGACAATTCTTCCGGCGCCGCGGGGCCGGCGTCCCGGTGGCGACTACTTCGACCCCGACTACATCCGTATCGACTGGAAGGCATGATGCCGTGAGCCTGCCACCCATTGACGACGGTTATGGGAACCCGATGCCAACCGTCCGAATCATGATCGGTGACAAGGTAATTCAAACCTTCACGAAGCAAGGGGGATGGGGGGCGGTACGGGTATCCAGTGCCAAGTCTCGGAACGCGACGCGTCGAACAGGGGAGCGGCCGGCTATGCGTCGCAGTCAGCACAAGACATTCGAAGTCACTACCCCGGATGGGCGCAGGGCATTCGAGTTTCCGGGTCTTACCGTGCGCGCTGAGCGGCTGTGGCCGGTGCTCGACAAGCTAGCTGAGCACAATGTCGACACGATCGAGCTTGAGCACCTACGTTCCGTGATCTAGTCGGGGCACGCTGCTACTATCGCCGGGTAGCTAGACGAGCCGGGCAACGGGACCCGGTGCAGCGCGACCGCGCCAGCATTCTGGAGGCACCCCACAAGGTGCCTGGTTACTCATGGAGTAAACAGAATGTCCTGGACACAGGAACGCGCCCGCGTCGCTTCTCTCTCACGCTCCCGCAAGTCAGATGATCCTGAGCTGATCGAAGCTCGCCGCAATATGCGCGCCGAGCGACTGGCTGAGCACGTCGCCCGTGTCGTCGCCGAAGCACCCCCGCTGACCGATGAACAGCGCGAGCGCATCGCTGCACTGCTCCGCGCAGGCGGTGCAGCATGAGCCGCCGTCAGAAATCGGCCGGCCAGTACTGGGCCGACGAGCGTTTCGATCCGAGCAGTGCCGACGAGCGGCACGTCCTGTTCTGCTTCGGCTGCCCGGTCTGCCACGCAGCGGCCGACGAGGACGAGCGTCACACCTCCGCTGACGAGGCGGTTGGGGGTTCGGTCGCATGAAGGCAAACGAAAGCCGCCCCGACGCTCACGGGGCGGCCCTCAGTGTCGCTGCTCACGACTCGCGCACGTACCAGAGTATCAAGGGCAGTCGACAGCTTGACCGTCGTCGCTCTACGTCGTGCCGATTGCCTGCGCTTCATTGCGGATGTGCAGATCCATGGACATGCCGCTGCTGCGCAAAACCGGCCCTGACGGAGCAGTACCTCGACGGCTGGCGCGACTCAGCTCACCACCTGCTCGGCTGCGGTCTTGCGCCGATGGTGCCTATGCCGGTCCTGCGGGCACTGTGGCGCCGCGGCGGCCGCGACCGGGACCTCGCAGAGTACCTGGCCGGACGGGGGCGTGATCGCCGGTGACCGATCACGAGCTCGCTCGGTTGCTACGACCGTGGCCGAATGGCAAGGATCCCGACTTCGCCCCGCCGGTCGACCCCTATGCCGATGTACCTGCGCCGGATGAACCCGATCGACCCGAAGTCGAGGAAGACTCGCCGCGGCGGGAGCATCTGCGGGACCGGCTGCTGACTGTGTCTGACCTCGGCAGGATGACCGGCGTCGAGCCGCTGGTCGACGGTCTGCTGTACCGCGACACCCTCGCCCAGCTGTCGGGCCCGCCTGGTTCGTACAAGTCCTTTGTGACACTGGGTATTTCGTGTGCTGTGGCGACAGGTCAGAACTGGGAGGGCCACCACGTCCCGAATGCTGGCCGCGTGGTGTACGTCGCCGCAGAGGGTGCCTCTGGTCTGCGCGCGCGGATCCTCGCATGGTGCGAGCTATCCGGTGTCGACCCGGACGAGCTCGAGGATCGGCTCTACGTGCTCCCGACCCCGATCCAGCTCGGCAACGTCATCGACGTGTCCGAAGCCGTCGAGCTGGTCTCCGAGCTCGGGGCGGATCTGCTCGTGCTCGATACCCGAGCCCGCTGCACCATCGGGCTCGAGGAGAATTCGGCGACCGAGCAGGGCCGGGCAATCAGTGCCCTCGAGCGGGTCCAGGACGCCGCGCACTGCACCGTGCTGGTGGTGCACCACTCGCCGAAGGGCGGCACGGGCGGGCGCGGCTCTAGCGCCTGGGACGGGCAGGTGTGGACCGATCTGCGAGTCACAGGCGAGGACATGGTGGCCACGATCGAGGTCGCCAAGCACAAGGACGCGGTCTCCGGCACCAAGAACCACTACCGGCTGATCAAGCACACCGTGTCCGAAGTGCTCATGCCCGGCTGCGACGAGGAGCAGCGAAAGTCCCTGGTCGTTGTCCGACGAGACCCGTCGGACAACCTGTCCGAAGACCGCCCTTCCACGCGCACCGTGTTGGACATTCTTCGGACGAGCGCCGGACACGAAGGGCTGACCCGAGCCGAGATCCGGGACCTTTCGGCCGAGCACGGTGTCAGTAAGTCGATGGCCTACGAGGCCGTAAACGCGCTGCTCAAAAAGGGTGCGCTCCGCAACGTCGGCACCGAGAAGCGCGCCAAGTACGTACCCACCGCCGCCTACCTCGAAGGGACCTGATCGATGTTGTCCGACGTCCGTCCGACGTCTTTCCGTCGCCCGCCGATTTGTCCGTCCGACTCTCACTCTCTAAGAGAGTCGGACAATCGGACAACCGGACTGCGGGACAGCAGGAAATGAGTAACCCGAGTGCCGACCGGATCGCGGAGACGGTGGCCGACCTCGACCGTCTCCGCGTGCCGGACACGGCCGGTCGGCCCGTCGCTCAGGCAGCACTACGGGCCGCCGGACGTGGCGTGGGTACCGCCGTGCTTCGGGCCGCGATCACCGCCCGGAAGCAGCGCGCTGGCATCGCGAGCACTCCGCCCCGAAAGCCGTCCCCGAAGCCAGCCGAAGGACCCTGGCGGGTGCCGTTGCCTCCACTGCTGGCCGCGATGGTCGACGGTCGGCTCGTCGGGGCCGTGTGCGTCGGTCGGCACGAGCTGTTCGACGACGAGCTCGACAACGCCCGTGAGGACGCCGCTGCGCGAGCTGCCCGGCACGCGGCCGCGGCGCAGATCTGCCGGGGCTGTCCCGTGCTGACCGCGTGCCGTGTCGTTGCGGCCGAGCTCGGCGACAAGGCACACGGCGTGTGGGCCGCACGGATCCCCGCCGGCCGTACGTCACGACGCGAGGAGAGCCGATGACGGCACATGCCCGCACCCGTACCCCCGGACTGGCCGCCGACGCGAAGGGCGGTGAGCCGAAATCGTCTGTGGTGCTCGTGGTGCCCGGGTCGGTGGCGGGTCACCTGTCCGCTGCAGTGATGCGGCACCGCAAGTGGATGCGCAGCGTGGGGATGCCGATCCCGGCAGAGCTGAAGGCTCTTGGCGAGGCACTCGCTTTGCACGCCAATCAACGCCAACCGGCGCCAAACTTTCGCCAAGATCACCCGAGCGATCACGGTAGGGGCATGGATCCGATCGCCGTGCCGTACACCGAGGCAGCCCGGCTGCTGAGCGTTTCCGAGCGCAGCATCTCCCGGCTGGTCGCCGCCGGGACGCTCGCGCCGGTCGCCATCGGCGGCGCGAAGCGGATCCCGATCGACCAGCTGCACCGCCTTGTCACCGGAGGGGACCAATGACCGACGACCGTGTGCTCATTCTCGACGGGCAGGGCGTGCCTGCCGCGTCGCTCGACGCGATCGCGGTGCATGAGGCGGCGCGGCAGCTCGTGCTCGAGTTGATCGACGTTTGCGACGACCAGGACGCGGCCGCCGCTGCACTGATCCGGATCGCGGACGCTGAAGGGCCGGCCTCACCGTTGGTGGCCGGGGTGGCGCTGCTGGCGCTGGTTTCGGTCCTCGCCGACGTCGCCGAACGTCTGCGGCAGGCAACAGGTTCGACGGCCGATCTCGCGGCTGTGGTCCGAGGAGAGGGTTAACTCATGGCTGGTGGACGGATCGATATCGAGGTCGCACCCGACCTGAAGCAGTTCCCGGCACAGCTCGAGACCGGGATGCGCGGCGCGATGGGCGTCGCAACGAAGGTCGGCGGGCTGCTCGGTGTCGCGGTCGGTGCGACTGCCGCGGCGCAGGCCGTGCTCGATATCGGTAACAGTTTCACGAACGAGCTCAACACCATGCAGGCCGTGTCTCAGGCGACGGCCGAGCAGATGAAGGCTGTCAGCGAGGCCGCGCAGGGACTCGGCAACGATTCGAGCATCGCTGACGCGTCCGCGGCCGACGCTGCGGCAGCGATGACGGAACTCGCCAAGGGCGGGTTCTCGGTAGATGAGGCCATGGCCGCCGCGCGCGGCACCCTGCAGCTCGCCGCCGCAGCGCAGATCGGCGCGGCCGATGCGGCGACCATTCAGTCGAAGGCCCTGCAGGCGTTCGGTCTGGACGCGGACTACGCGGCAACCGCGGCGGACGTCCTCGCCAACGGAGCGAACGCGTCATCGGCCGAGATCACGGAGATCGCCTACGGTCTGCAGGCCGCGGGTTCGGTGGCGAATCAGTTCGGCGTCTCCCTCGAGGACACCGTCTCCGGGCTCGGTCTGCTCGCGAACGCCGGCATCGCCGGGTCGGACGCGGGCACGCTGCTGAAGACGACGCTGCTGTCGCTGACCGACCAGTCGAACCCGGCTCAGGGCGCGATCGAAGATCTCGGTCTGACCGTCTACGACGCGACAGGTAAGTTCGTCGGCTTCCGCTCGCTGTTCGAGCAGCTGCAGACGGCGTCGGAGAACATGACGCCGGAGATGTACCAGGCCGCGACGGCGACCCTGTTCGGCTCCGACGCGATGCGACTGGCTGGCATCGCGGCCGAGCAGGGCGTCGAGGGCTGGGACGCGATGCGCGATGCCATTGACAAGGAGGGCGCAGCCGCGGACGTCGCGGCCGCCAAGACGCAGGGTCTCCCGGGCGCGATGTCGGCCGTGCAGAACTCTGCGGAGGGTCTAGCGATCGCGGTCTACGACGTGGTCGACGGGCCGCTCGAATCGCTCGCGACGAAGGGCGCGGAGTTCATCACGCAGGCGACGCCGGCGATCGTCGACGGATTCACCACCGTGATCGGTGTCGCGGGCGACGTCGGCTCGGCGCTCATGCCGGTCGTCGGCGTGCTCGGTGACGTCGGGTCGGCGTTCCTGGACATGCCTGCATCCGTGCAGGTCGCTGTCGGGGCGCTCGCCGCCGTCAAGGGCTTCGGCATCGACGACACGATCTCGGGCTGGGTCGACTCCGCGTCGGAGCCGTTCCGCAACTTCGCTGAGCAGATGGACGCTGTCCGTCTGGCGATGGCCGAAGCGCGGCTCGAGCAGGACATGCCTGAGCTCGAATCGAACACGTTCGAGGGTCAGCTCGACGAGGTCAATACTCTCCTCGAGGAGAACGAGGAGCAGATCTCCGACGTCGCCGCGGCGTGGGCAACGATGGAGGCGCGGTCGCCTGCGGTCGCCCGGATGGGTGATGCGTACCGCGGCGTCACGGCCCGAACGGGAGAGTTCGCGCAGCGGCAGCGTGACGCGGCCGGCGAGTCCGGTCGGTTCGTCGGCGCCATGCGCAACGCCGGGGCGGCTGCGACTGTCTTCGGCGGCCAGGTCACGGGCGTTGCTGCGGCTGGTCTGTCCGGCATGAAGTCGGCGGTCGGTGGCGTCGTCAACGCACTCGGCGGGCCGCTCATGCTGGGTCTCGCCGCGGCGAGCATGGCGATCACCGAACTCGTGTCCGCAGCCCAGCGGGTCAAGGATGCCGAACGCGCGTGGTCCGAATACGGCACGGCCGTATCCGACACGAACGCCAAGCTCCGCGAAGCGCTCGACGCATCGAACGGCGTTGTCGACGAAGGCGTTACCGGCGTGATGACGCAGCGGGTCGATCTGCTGCGCAACACGTCGCAGCGCCTCGCCGACGACGCTCCCGGGATGTGGGGGAAGTTCGGTGCGGCCGCGGCCGCCGGCTGGGATCTGCTCGACGGATCGATGGACGGCGCAGCCCTGAAGTCGACCCGCACCGCTGATCAGCTTTCCGACGACGGCGCACGGATCGTCGCAGCGATGGACGCGACAGGGCTCTCGTCGCAGGAGCTCGGCGCGATCGTCTCCGGTAACGCATCGGAGTTCGCCGAGTTCACGAACCGGCTGACGAACGCCGGCGGCGAGTCCGCCTACCTGGCGGCCGAGCTGATCAAGATGCGCGGCGAGTTCCTCGAGTCGCAGAGCGCGGCCGGTCAGGTCGGGGCGGCGATCGAGAAGATCGAAGACAAGGCTGTCGGTGCTGCCGACGGTGTCGATCAGCTCACGAACGCCGTCGGCCGACTGCGCGACGAGAACCGCACCGCGGAAGAGGCGCAGAAGGCCGTCACCTTGGCGCTCGACGGGCTGGTCCGCGCCATGAGCGAGGGCGATGCTGTCATCGATTCGGCGACGGGGAAGATCGACCTGTCGACGACCGCAGGTGTCCGGCTCGACGACGCGATGAAGCGTGTCGCGTCGGCATGGGACGAAGCCGGCGCGGCGGCGCGCACGTCCGCCGAAGAGCAGAACATGTCGCAGGAGGACGTGCAGGCAGCCGTCGATGCGGCGCAGGCCGAAGTCCGCGAACAGTTCATCGAGACCATGGTCGAGGCCGGCCGGACCCGGGACGAAGCCGAAGCGCTGGCCAACATTTTCCTGACCTGGCCGACGACGGCCGAGACCGAGATCGTCGTTCACGACCAGGCCGCGCGGGAAGCGATCGAGCGGTTCATCCGGGAAAACCAGGGCCGCACCATCGGTGTCTACGTCGATGCGATCACCGGCTCCGGTATACCCGACAATCCGGCCGTCTCGCGGCCGCCGGTCGACACCAACGGCAACGTTCGCGACCGCAGCCTCGAGGATCTGCTGCTGCCGGGGAACGCGATCGGCGGGAAGCTGCCGACGACCGGGCCGGGCACGGAGGTCACTGACGGGATCTTCGCGATCGGCCCGAACGGTCTGCCGATGGCACGGGTCAACGGCGGCGAGTGGGTCGTCAACGACGTCATGTCCGATCGGTACGACCGTGAGCTCGCGATGATCAACGCGGGCACGTTCCCGAAGCTGCCCGGCTTCGAGACCGGCGGCCGCATCGCTGTGAACCGCGCGGTCGATTTCCTGCGCCCCGAGTCCGGGAAGGACTACCAGTACGGCGGCGTCGGTAACCCGTCGTGGGACTGCTCCGGCTACGTCTCGGCGGCGTACGCGATGCTCACCGGCCGCGACCCGTATCAGCGGTGGTTCACGACCGAGTCGGATTTCAACGGGCTCGGATTCAAGAGCGGCAGCGGACCGTCGTCGGCGCTGAACATCGGCGTCATGCGGGGCGGCGGCGGCATGTACTCGCACATGGCCGGCACGATCGCCGGTATCCCGTTCGAGTCGTCGAGCTCGGGCGTCGTGTTCGGCACGGGCACGCAGGGCGCTGCGGATCCGAGCCTGCCGCTGAAGTGGTATCTGCCCGTGTCGGCGTTCGTCCCGCCCGGGGATGACACGTACACCGGCGGCCGCTACGACCGGCGGGTCGACCGGAACCGTGAGACGTGGGACGAGCAGGACGAGCTGAAGCTCGACTCGGCACGCATCGCTGTGCAGCAGGCGATCGAAGATCGCGACAAGGCGCTGAACGATCCGAAGAAGTCGCAGGCCGATAAGGACCAGGCCGAGAACAAGGTCGCTCAGGCAGAGGCGAAGGTTCGTGAACTCGAAGGGAAGAAGCGCACCGCGGAAGCGGGCGTTGCTGTCGCCCCGGACGCTCCCGAGCTGACGTCGAACCTGACCGACGAAGAGCTGCGACTGCGCCGACTCGAACGCTCCGTCGACGAAGCACGCTGGGACCGGAACGACGTCTACGCCGATCCGGATGCGACGCAGTACGAACGCGACGAGGCCGACGACAAGCTGCAGGCCGCGATCAACGCGCTCCGTGAGGAGCAGGAGGAGCAGCGCGACGAGATCGCGCCGCCCGCCCCGGCTCTGCAGGGCCGCATGACCGACGATCAGATCCGGCTCGTCGAGCTCGAGCAGGCCGTGAAAGAAGCAGAGAAGGAACGCAACGCGGTCTACGCGGATCCACGCTCGACCGACGACGACCGGCTCGCCGCGGATCTCGATCTGCAGAAGGCGCTGAACGCGCGCGACGAAGGCCGCAAGGGCAAGAGCAGCGGTTCGGGTGTGAAGTCGATCGGCGCAGTGGGGCTGGAGCTGGCCGAGACGTTCGCCGGCGGAATCCTCGAGACGTTCGGGCTCGAAGACTCGCCCGTCGGGTTCCTGCCGAAGCTGCTGTTCGGTACCGGCGATATCGGTGGTCCGTTGCTGAAGGGCATCGGCACGACCGGGATCCCGGCGATGATCGCGCAGCAGCAGCAGGTCGGTCCGACTGTCGCGCCGAGCTTCTCGCAGGAGGAAATCGCGATGCAGGGCCCGGTCGCGCCGGGCTCCCCAGGCTGGATCGAGGAGCTGATCAACACGCTCCGCGTCCCGGCCGTGCTCCGCGATGCCGGCGGCCCGCTGCCGCACGGCATGGCCGGCCTGAACCTGTCCGGCGAAACGGAATGGGTGCAGACCGCGGAAGACAAGCGCCGCTATGACCGTGACATGCGGGAGCTCGCCGCACTGCGGGCGGCGTCGACCTCCAGCCTTCACGGCGACCTCGCCGCCGAGATCCGCGACCTCGCGCACATCACCCGCAACGTCGCTACTCAGCCCCGCAGCAACGACACCATCAACAACTACGGCATGGACCCCGACAAGGTCACCCGCAACCTCGAGCGTCACCAGCGGCGGCGCTCGCTGGCGATGCAGCGCTCCGGCGGCTTCGGCCGCTGAACCCCACACACCACGAGCACGAAAGGACACGGCCATGCGTGACGCACAAGACCCCGGCAACGGCCACTACGACGACGATGGAAACTACGTCTTCCCGCACGGCGGCGGAGTGCTCACCCCGAACGGCGTCATCCTCGACAACGACCGCCAAGCGATCTATGGAAACCGGCGCTGGTTCATCGACGCCGAAACCCGCAAGCTGCGGCCGTACCCGCCTGCCTCCGACGGCGCCGACCCCAAGCCGCTGCCGCCCCTGGTCCCCATCGGACACGACTGGCCCACCCCACCGGCCGGCGCCGGCTGGCCCAACCTCTGACCCACCACCGAAAGGCACCGACCACCATGAACGCAATCCACGCCCTCACCGCCACCCGCCTCCGCCTCGCCAACGACATGCGAGATCAGATCAGCAACGCCAGCAAGCGCGACACCGACTACACCGCCGAAGCCAACGCCAAGCGCGCCGCCGAACGACGCACTCAGATCAAGGCCGAGTTCGCTGTCCGGGCCGCGAAGATCGACGCCGACGTCGCCGCGGCCGCCCAGCGCATCAAGTCGGAAGCCGCCGCGGTACGCCCGCGTCCCGACCTCAACTCGCCGGCCGACCTCATCCGCACCGAACAGGCATGGCGCAACGTGGTCCTGCCGCAGCTCGAGCAGGGTCGCAGCCTGCGCGTAGCCCTGGCCCACGCCGACGTCGACGCAGTCCTCGGCGCCGAACGCTTTGCATCCGCCTACCTGCGCGCCAAGACCGGCACCGCGTCGGGAATTCCGAGCATGGAAGTGCGCTACGACGTCGACGGCCGGCCCCTCGCCACCCGTCCTGAGATCGACCTCAGCCACCTGGATCTGACCATCACCGCCCGTCTGGCCGAGCTCACCCCCGAACATGCCGAAGTGATCCGTCTCGCCGGGCGAGTCGAGCGCGACGTCGCCGCTCATCGCGAGGTTTCCGCCAAGCTCGATCGCGGCGACGCCTTCTCCGCCGCGATCACCGCACAGCTCAGCCAGTACGACATCTACGCGGCACTCGACACCGACCCCGACACCGACACCACACCCAGCCCCGCGGCCAGCGTAGAAGCCTGACGGCACGAGTCACTGCGAGAGCCAGCGCCCGCCCCGGAAACCTTCACCGTCCGGGGCGGGCGCAGACCATTGCGTCGAACACCAACGCGTCACCGTCGACACGCAGCGATACCGCAGGAGTGGAACGCGCCACCCGACAGGAGGACACTCGGCGAGACCGCTGCTCCCGCACGACGAAGGTAGGCGCCCGATGACGAGACGTCAGTTCACGCCAGAGGAAGAGGCATGGATCGAAGAAGCCCTCTCGCGGAGCAAGCCGCCGACCGTCGAGCAGCTCGACGTCATCACGCCCCTGTTCCGCCGGGCAGCACGTGCCCGTCTGGAGGAGCAGCAAGGCACCTAGAGTTGCGCCTCGTCGCGAAAGGCCGCAGACAACGCTGAGCCCGCCTACGGAGCCTCACCGGGCCCATTCGTGTACCCAGGCCGTCTCAAGCGAAACCGGCTGCTACGGCACTGATACCGGCGGAACGCGACCAGCGCACGACAAGGGCCGGACCGCCGAGTGCATCCCCCTGCGAGGCACTCCGATGCGGGCCGGCCACTAGCAGAGTCCCACGTGGAACTGAGAAGCGGATGAGCTCGCACTGAGAAACCCCGCCGGAGAGAGCTGGGGGGCAACTCCGGCGGGGCCTCAGCCACCGTGCAGGGGGTATGACGGTGGCTGTGACAACCCTACCGAAGAGCCAGCGGTGTTGTGAGGTGCCCACCCCAACCCCCACCCCCAGGGGGAGGGGACCTCAAGGGCCTCCCTCCCCGACCGCGGGGGAGGGCGCGCGATGGTGCGGAGGGTTCAAGATTCCCGCCGGGGGCGCGATGCCGCCGGCGCTCTGTGGCCGGATCCCACTATGCGGAACGAAGTCTCGGAGGTTTTTCGCCTCATGGCTCGGCGGATCCACGTGCGGGGGGAGGGGAGCGGCTTGCCCTGTCGGCGCGGCTGCCTATGGTGAAGCAGGTGACAAACTTCGACGCCTTAGCTTGGTTCAGTCATCTCACCGAAAACGCCCGAGTTGCCGTGCTCAGCGACCCCGTTGCTGCGCTGGCCGGCCCAGCTGGCCGTGAGCTGCTCACCTGGAGCGATGCACTCACAGACGGCGCACTCCGCGTCGAGGCTGTCGAGTTCCTCGACCGCGAACGCACCCGGCTTGAGACGTGGTGGAGCGCCCTGACCCCGGACGTGCAGATGCAACTGATCGAAGGACGACAGTCCGGTTTCGCGAAGTCCCTCGAGGGCGTCGGTCGCGGAGCTGGGGGAGTGCTTGGCTCCCGCGAACGGAAGACTGACGGCAGCTTGTCGTCCTGGAAACTGACGCTCTTCACTGTTGGCACCGCGTTCCTCGAGATGAAAGCTCGGCAACGCGATGCCACCGATGCTCGATAGCGATTGATCACCGCGCCTACGGCCGCAACGGCGACGTTGCGTGGAGATCGCGTGATCAGGACATATCGTCCACGCTAAAGTCCGCTCAAGGGCGGGACATGGTCGATGGAGGAAGGGCGGGGAATCGGATTGCGCAACCAGGGGCACTACATCCCAATCCTGAAGGGGCGTCTGGGCGAGTTCAATGCACTTCGGAGGATGCCTCCCGAGTTGAAGGACGCGTACACCCCGCTGATCGAGATTGCGCCGACGGGCGACGAAACGAACGACGACGGCGAGGTCACCGGGGCCGGGCTTGATGGGTCCCTCGCAAAGTCCATCGAGCGTCTGGGGCGTTATTGGCCCACGTCACGAGACTGCATCGTTGACACCCACGGTTTGCCGGATCTTCCCGAGTACAACGCCATGGCAAAAGTGGTGGAGGCGTTTGCCGAGAGCGGGAACCAGATTATCCCGACCATTCGGCCGTCCGATTCTGCCGACATCATCGACGGTGTCTCGGCCGTCTTGACCAAGTACAACTACCGGGACATATGCCTGCGGCTCGCCGGCGAGGACCTGGACGATGGCGACGAGCCGGTTGACGTCATGATCGAGCGGCTTCTGCGCCGGCTCCAGATCGAACCCGGTGACGTAGACGTGGTGATCGACTTCGGGTCGCTGCGAGACGAACAGTCGGCATCATTCGCCGCCCGGATCGCTCGACTGATCATCATGGACCTGCCGGCCCTTGACCAGTGGAAATCCGTCACCCTCGCAGCGGGTGGATTCCCCAGCGCTCTTGACACGGTGCCTCCGGAGGTCCTGACCGATATCCCCCGGTGGGAATTGACGATGTGGCGTGCGGTACGGGACAGGCTCCGCGGCAAGCTGCGCGTGCCATCGTTCGGCGACTACGCGATTGCCTATCCCGTCCAGGCCACCGGAGTGGCGTTCGCGCCCGCGCCCCAAATTCGGTACACGGCTGGCGACAACTGGCTCATCTTGAAAGGCCGCAAGACCAGCCGAAGGGGCAGTGCGCAATTCATCGACATATGTGGCGAGATTGTCGCGCACCCGGAGTTCACTCGAGGATTGTCCTGGGGAGATGAGCAGATCGAAGAGAAGGCACGGTTTGCCGATGTAGATCCCCTACCGGATGAAGCGAAGCCGGGTAACGCCATGATTTGGCGAGCCATCGGGACGAGTCATCACCTCTGCCTCGTCATCGAGAAGCTGTCCACTGCTGGCGAGCCTTGAGTTGGGCCCGCACAGCGCTCTGGAGCTCGTCGAGGGGGAGAGCGGCGAGTCGATCCCAGAGATTCCAGCGTGTCTCGCGGCGTTTGACCTGCTCTCCTCGGCATTCGAGCAACTCCGCCGCTTCATCGCGCCAGAGCAGTTGAGCGATGGAGAGCGGATCTACGGACGCGTTCCTGCAGGGATCCCGATGATGCACGAAGGTGGGGTGCGAGTCGGGGCCCGTCACCTCGGTGATACCCCACCATTCGGGAACGATGTTCTTGATCTTCTCGAGGTACTTCGTTCCGCAGACGATCGTGGAGTAGTCGAGTACGCGATTGTAGATCTCGACCTGAGCAGGCAAGCGAGCGAGAGTGTCGCGGTCGCTCTTGATCTCATAGCCGTGGAGTGAGCCGTTGATCACTGCGACGTCGACCCGGGTGGCGCCGAGGCAGAGTCCCATCTCGCTTCGGATCCGGTCGCCCTGGAACTCGCTGCTCAGCCTGTCGAGCAGGGCTCCGCGAATATCCGAATCCCGCATGTTGCGACTATACGACAGACGGTCGGAGGTAACCGACATCATGGAGGCCGCGTGAGCTGGAACTGGACACTCACGACTGCAATCGTCGGAGCGACAACCGGTACGTACGGTGCCGTCGTCTCCACCCTGGGCCGAAGGGACGTTGCCTGGCGCCGGCGCGCCAAGCAACTCCCCACGCTGCGCCCAGCGCTGGAGGCATTGCGCGACGCCCTTGCGGAGGTCCGTCAAGGCAACCGCACTATCCGGGCCCTACAGGAGGTGGCGCTCAGAGCTCACCTGGATGAGCTGCAGGAGCGCCGTCCTCAGCTGTCCGACAAGGTCCTGAGCGGGCACGTCACCGCGGTAATCAACGCTTACTCAACCGTGATCGCAGCCGGGGACGACTCGAAGGACCACCGTAAGGCAGAGTCGATCGATCGAGCCGTAGAGGCGATCAAGCTGGCGTTGGAGCGTGCCGACGAGATTGAGCGGAAGGCACCCGCCTGACGGCCCGGGATCGCATGACTACAACAGGTACGTCAGCAAGGCCATATCCGGGAACGGAGGCTCAGGCGTCTGTAGAGGACGAGCTCCCGAGTGTGGTGTTCTTCAGCGGCGCTATCTGACTGCGAACATGCTCGCCGTGAACGCCAGCACGATGCCGAGTGTCAGCGCAATTGGACCCAGCCGCGCGAGCCACTTGTTCGGTTCCTTCTGTGCGTGGCCGTGCCCTATGACCTGTTCGAGAGCAAGCCGCACGTTGCGGACTCGCATGTCGATCTCAAGGGAAGGTCGGATCATCGTGGCCCACTGCTCATCGCCTCTTGCCACCTCAAGCGAGTGAGGTCCGGAATCCTCAGGTATGTCGTTCCAGA
>Ga0255338_1000701_pt1 | contig 87823 bp, 80 predicted proteins | sample MeOH1_35cm_T4_19_FD_203715 | JGI IMG/M metagenome (GOLD analysis project Ga0255338, IMG submission 203715) | Sandy soil microbial communities from University of British Columbia, Vancouver, Canada - MeOH1_35cm_T4_195 | ecosystem: Engineered > Artificial ecosystem > Sand microcosm > Unclassified ... | reverse complement strand
TAGACCTTGGCCGCGCCGGCTTCGAGGAAGCCCTTGGCGATCATCTTGCCGATGCCGCGCGAGCCGCCGGTGACCAGGGCGACCTTGCCGTCGAGTGAGAACAGATTCGAGGCCATGCAGGCCCTCCCTTCCATGTCGTTGCGGCAAGCCGCCAACCTTCGCCGACGCCTATGGGACGATTGACTTGGCCCTGCCCGGCGAGGCCTATAACACGCGTTTGAATTTCGAGGCCGCCCGTATTTGAACAAGCGGTCCGCAACACATTTTCGAGGACGCCATATGACCGAGATCAATGCGGTGACCACCCTGGTCCGCGAGGGCGACGTTGACGTCATCACCCTGAATTCGCCGCCGGTGAACGCCTTGTCGGCCAAGGTCCGCGAAGGCCTGTTCGAAGGCTTCAAGGCCGCCGGAGCCTCCGACTCCAAGGCGATCGTGCTGATCTGCGATGGCCGCACCTTCATTGCCGGCGCCGACATCACCGAGTTCGGCGGCGCCATGACCGGCCCCTCGCTGTTCGAGGTCCAGAACATGATGGAGAGCTCGCCCAAGCCGGTGGTCGCCGCGATCCACGGCACCGCTCTGGGCGGCGGTCTGGAGGTCGCCCTGTGCGCGCACTATCGCGTCGCGGTACCCTCGGCCAAGGTCGGCTTGCCCGAAGTGGCCCTGGGCCTGCTGCCGGGCGCCGGCGGCACCCAGCGGCTGCCCCGCATCGTGGGCGTGGAAGCCGCGCTCGACATGGTCACCTCGGGCCGCCACGTGCCAGCCAAACAGGCCCTGGCCGTGGGCCTGGTCGACGAGCTGGTCGAGGAAGGCAAGCTGCGCGAGGGCGCCATCGCCTTCGCAGGCAAGGCGATCGCCGAGAACAAGCCGTTGGTGAAGGTGCGCGACAACAACGCCAAGCTGGAAGCCGCCAAGGGCAAGCCGGAGATCTTCGCCGAGTTCCGCAAGGCCAATGCGCGGAAGTTCCGCGGCTTCGACGCCCCGGAAGCCAACATCAAGTGCATCGAGGCGGCGGTGAACTCGGCCAGCTTCGAGGAAGGCCTGGCGGAGGAGCGCAAGCTGTTCGGCGGCCTGATGATGGGCCAGCAGTCGGCGGCCCAGCGCTACTACTTCTTCGCCGAGCGCCAGGCGAACAAGATCCCCGACGTGCCGGACGACACCCCGATCCGTCCGATCAAGAAGGTCGGCATCATCGGCGCCGGCACCATGGGCGGCGGCATCGCCATGAACTTCGCCAACGTCGGCATCCAGGTGGTGATCGTCGAGCAGCAGCAGGAACCGCTGGACCGGGGCCTGGCCACGATCCGCAAGAACTACGAGCGCTCGCGCACCGCCAAGCCCGAGGAAACCGAGAAGCGCGTCGGCCTGATCACCGGCTCACTCTCGATGGAAGACGCTTTCAAGGACGTCGACCTCGTCATCGAGGCGGTGTTCGAGCGGATGGACGTGAAGAAGGACATCTTCACCAAGCTGGACGCCATCTGTAAGCCGGGCGCGATCCTGGCGACCAACACCTCGGGCCTGAACATCGACGAGATCGCCTCGGTGACGAAGCGGCCGCAGGACGTGATCGGCCTGCACTTCTTCTCGCCGGCCAACGTGATGAAGCTGCTGGAGATCGTCCGCGCCGACCACACGGCCAAGGACGTGATCGCCACCTCGATGAAGCTGGCCAAGCAGATCGGCAAGATCGCGGTGCTGGTGGGCGTGACCCCGGGCTTCGTGGGCAACCGCATCCTGGCCCAGCGCCAGCGGGAGGCAAACAAGCTTGTGCTGGAAGGCGCCATGCCCTGGGACGTGGACCGCGTGCTCTACGACTTCGGCTTCCCCATGGGCCCGTTCGCCATGAGCGACCTGGCGGGCCTGGACATCGGCTGGGTGAAGGAAAAGTCGAACGGCCAGACCATCCGCGACGTGCTCTGCGAAATGGATCGTCGCGGCCAGAAGACCGGCGCCGGCTACTACGACTACGACGAGAACCGCAACGCCAAGCCGTCGCCGGTGACCGAGAAGATCATCAACGACTTCATCGTCAAGTCGGGCCGCAACCCGCGCAAGATCTCGGACGAGGAGATCTTGGAGCGCTGCATCTATCCGATGATCAACGAGGGCGCGAAGATCCTCGAAGAGGGCAAGGCGATCCGCGCCTCGGACATCGATGTGGTGTGGGTGAACGGCTACGGCTGGCCCGTCTACCGCGGCGGCCCGATGCACTACGGCGACCAGATCGGCGCCGACAAGGTGCTGGCCAAGATGAAGGAATTCCAGGGCACGATGGGCGACGACTTCAAGCCCGCCGCGTCGCTGGAAAAGCTGGTGGCGGACGGCAAGAAGTTCGCCGACCTCAAGGGCGCCTGAAGCCTGCGAAAAAAGGGGAGAGCCGCAAAGCTCTCCCCAGTTGCTCAGGTCGTCCTTCGGGAGGACGGGGTCAGGCCGTCGCGGGCCGGCGACGCCGCAGCGTCGCCCCCGCCAAGCCAAAGCCGGTGATCATCAGCGCCCAGGTGGCCGGTTCCGGCACAGCGGCGTGCTCGATCTTCAGCGAGCCCAGGTCGGTGTCGTTGAACACCAGCGTGCCCTGGCGCTCGCCGTGGTTGAAGTTGAACAGGCCGTAGCCGGTGACCGCCCGCTCCAGCGGCTGGGTGAAGTCGGCGGGCAGGGTCTCGCCCTCAAGCAGCCTGGCGCTCAGCGAGATGTCGTAGACCCGGCCGTCGCTCACACCGGCGAACGTGACGTTATGCTGGGTCTGGAAGCCGGGGAAGTAGTTGAAGAAGGTGACGAAGAAGCCGCCGGCGTCCGAGGCGTCGAAGGTGTCCTCGCCCAGGGTGTAGGAGGCCGAGAGCATCGGCATGGTCGCACCGCCGTTGTTGGACAGCGCGTAGTTGCCGCCGAACTCGGGGTGGCGCGTGTCCTCGGTCAGGCCCTCCTCGGTATCGTAGGTCACCTTCAGCACCAGGTTCGTGCCGATCAGGTCGGCGGCGTTCTGGCCGCCCTGGACGCCGGCGATCTTCAGGGTCCGGGTCATCAGCATGATCGCCGCGCTCGCCGGCTGGGCCGCCAGCGTCAGGCCGGCCGCGACCGCCGCGAACAGGACCGTGCGGCGCAGGGCGCGGGTGGCTGAGAGGATTTTCAACTTTAAATCTCCGTTCCTTTTCCAACGGCGGCCCTTATCATTATTTTAAGTTGTATCGTCAAGCGCGCCTCGCGCCGGGGCGGGTCTTTCGCAAGAAACCGCGAATCTTCCCCTCCGCGGCGAGCGCCAAGCTCCCGGCGTCGGAGATTCCGATGTCTCAAACGAAGCCCTTGGCGCGCCCGCGCAAACGGGTAGAAGGCGTCAAACTGATGTTTGAAACAGGGGATCCACTCCATGCGTGAAGCCGTCATCGTCGCCGCCAAGCGGACGCCCATCGGCAAGGCCTATCGCGGCGCCTTCAACAACACCTACGGGGCCACGCTGGGCGCCGAGGCGATCCGCGCCGCCGTGGCCCAGGCCGGCATCGATCCGGGCGAAGTCGACGACGTGGCCATGGGCTGCGCCCTGCAGCAGGGCACGACCGGCAACAACATCGCCCGCCAGGCCGCGCTCCGCGCGGGCCTGCCCAACACCGTCTCCGGCATGACCATCGACCGCCAGTGCAGCTCGGGCCTGATGGGCGTGGCCACGGCGGCCAAGTACATCACGGGCGACGGCGCCACGGTCGCCATCGGCGCCGGCATCGAGTCGATCAGCCTGGTGCAGAACGACAAGGTGAACCGCTTCATGGCCACCGACCCGTGGCTCAAGGAGCACGTGCCGGAGCTGGCGACCTCGATGCTCGAGACCGCCGAGATCGTGGCCGAGCGCTACGGTGTCAGCCGCGAGGCCCAGGACGACTACGCCCTGCAGTCGCAACAACGCACCGCCCAGGCGCAGGCCGAGGGCCGCTTCGCCCAGGAGATCGTCCCGGTCACCACCATCATGAAGGTGCTGGTCAACAAGGAGACGGGCGAGACCGCCGACAAGGAGATCACCATCTCCGGCGACGAGGGCAATCGCCCGCAGACCGTGCTGGCCGACCTGCAGAAGCTCTCGCCCGTCTTCAAGGGCGGCCGCTACGTCCAGGAGGGCAAGTTCGTCACCGCCGGCAACGCCAGCCAGCTGTCGGACGGCGCCGCCGCCATCGTGCTGATGGAACGGAAAGAGGCTGAAAAGCGTGGGCTGGAGGCCCTGGGCGCCTATCGCGGCATGGCCGTGGCCGGCTGCGGCCCGGAGGAGATGGGCATCGGCCCGGTGTTCGCGATCCCCAAGCTGCTCGAGCGCAACGGCCTGACGATCGACGACATCGACATCTGGGAGCTGAACGAGGCCTTCGCTTCCCAGGTCCTGTACTGCCGCGACAAGCTGGGCATCGACCCGGCGAAGTACAACGTCTCGGGCGGCTCGATCTCGATCGGCCACCCCTACGGCATGACCGGCGCCCGCTGCACCGCCCACCTGATGTACGAGGGCAAGCGCCGCAAGGCGAAGTACGGCGTCGTCACCATGTGCATCGGCGGCGGCATGGGCGCGGCGGGTCTGTTCGAGATCTTCTAGCCCTCACGCAATCGCGCCGAACGGAAGGGCCGTCCGCGAGGGCGGCCCTTTTGCTTTCCGCCGCGCGCCCTACACTCCCGCAAAAGTTCGGGGGAACGTGGGTGAAGGGTATGTGGCGTCGGGCGGCCGTGATCGGCCTTGCCCTGGGTTTGGCCGCGTGCGGCCGCGGCGGCGTCGACGCCAGGCGGATCGAGGCCGCCGACGGGTCCGAATGGCTGACCTACGGCCGGACCTACGACGAGCAGCGCTTCAGCCCGCTCTCCCAGGTGAACAAGGACACCATCGGCAGGCTGGGCGTCGCCTGGTGGGCCGAGTTCGACACCGACCGGGGCCAGGAGGCGACGCCGCTGGTCGCCGACGGCGTGCTCTACACCACCACCGCCTGGTCCAAGGTCCATGCGTTCGACGCCCGGACCGGGAAGGTGCTCTGGAAATACGATCCCAAGGTCCCCGGCGAGGCCGGGTTCAACGCCTGCTGCGACGTGGTCAACCGGGGCGCGGCTCTGTGGAAGGGTCGGATCTATGTCGGGACCATCGACGGCCGGCTGATCGCCCTGGACGCCAGGACCGGCGCCGTCGCCTGGGACGTGCAGACCACCGACAGGTCCAAGCCCTACACCATCACCGGCGCGCCTCGCGTGGTGAAGGGCAAGGTGCTGATCGGCAATGGGGGCGCCGAGTACGGTGTGCGCGGCTACGTCAGCGCCTACGACGCCGACACCGGCAAGCTGGCCTGGCGCTTCTACACCACGCCCAATCCGAAGGGCGCCGCCGACGGCGCGGCCTCGGACAAGGTCTTCAAGGAGAAGGCCGGCGCCACCTGGTCGGACGGGGTCTGGAAGGAGAGCGGCGGCGGCGGCACCGTCTGGGACGCCATCGCCTACGATCCCAAGCTCGACCTGGTGTTCGTGGGCGTCGGCAACGGCAATCCCTGGAACCACAGGCTGCGGTCGGGCGGCAAGGGCGACAACCTGTTCCTGGCGTCCATCGTGGCGCTCAGGCCCGACACTGGCGAGTACGTCTGGCACTACCAGACGACGCCCGGCGAGAGCTGGGACTACACCGCCACCCAGCACATCATGCTGGCGGATCTGCCCATCGCCGGAAAGACGACCAGAGTCGTCATGCAGGCGCCGAAGAACGGCTTCTTCTACGTGCTGGAGGCCAGGACCGGCGTCCTGATCTCGGCGGAGAAGTACGTACCCGCGACCTGGGCCGAGAAGATCGACCTGAAGACCGGCCGGCCCGTGGAGACGCCCGGCGCGCGCTACCCGGCCGGCCAGGTCTCGACCCAGATGGCCGGCGCGCTGGGCGGCCACAACTGGCAGCCGATGGCGTTCAGCCCAAAGACGGGCCTGGTCTACATCCCGGCCCAGCACGGCCACGGCTTCTACGCCGACCCCACCGACTTCAAGTTCATCCCCGGCGCCTGGAACACGGGGATGCTGCGGATGGCGGAGGGCCCGTCGGCCAAGATGCCGGCGATCCGCCCCGGCATGATCCCGGCCAAGGGCGAGTTGATCGCCTGGGACCCGGTCACCCAGACCAAGAAATGGAGCGTGGCCTTCCCGCAGATGTGGACCAGCGGGGTGCTCGCCACCGACGGCGGGCTGGTGTTCCACGCGGTCAACAACGCCTTCACCGCCTATGACGCGGCCAGCGGCAAACCGATCTGGAGCTACAACACGGGCGCCCGCGCTATCGCGCCGGCCGCGACCTACGCGATCGACGGCGAGCAGTACGTGGCGCTGATGGTCGGCAACGGCGGCGCGGGCGGCAAGGACCAACCCCGCCAGCGCGGCCGGCTGCTTGTGTTCAAGCTGGGCGGGGCGGTGAAGCCGCCGGCCTATCCGGCGCCCGTGACGCCGACGAAGCTGGACCTGCGCTTGGCGACGCCGTCGAAGGGCGACGCGGACAAGGGCTCTGTGACCTACAACCTGTTCTGCGGGACCTGCCATGGGCCGGGGCCGTTCCTGCCGAACCTGGCGACCTCACCCGCGATCCTGGACCCGGACGGGTTCAAGGCTATCGTGCTGGACGGGGCGCTGAAGGCGAACGGCATGGCCCCTTTCCGCCGCTATTTCGGGGACCTCGAAGCCGAAGACCTGCGGGCGTTCCTGCTGTGGCAGGCGGGGCGGGCGCCGGCGTCCACGGCCGGTTCACCGGCCCACGCGCAGTAGGAGACCCAGCGTCGAGGCCTATCGGCCTACGCGAAGTCCTTCGCCAGCTCGGCCCGCGACGCCGGCGACAGCACCGCCAGGTGAGCGTACCGCTCGTGCCCGCAGCCGATCATGATCTCGGCGCCCGGCTTGCGGAACACGGCGACGTGCTCGGGCTTCAGCGGGAAGCGCAGGAAGTGGACCGAGGAGGCCTTGCCGTCCTCGCGGGTCCGCTCGACATCGCCCTCGGGGACGCCCAGCACCCGGTCGGCGTCGATCTGGACGAAGAATGTATCCTCGACGCCGCCCAGCCGCGCCAGCACCGCCTCGCGCCGCACTGGATCGTCGATCTCGAACATCACCGTGGCCACCAGCTCCGACCCGTTCGGGATCAGCGGATTATAGGCCGCCAGCTCGTCCGGCACCTGGGCGGCGCCGCCCTTTTCGATCAGCAGCATCTCCTGCACCTGGAAGAGCATGGTCTCGTAGCTCTCGAAGTAGAAGGTGCAGTAGGGACCGAGGTCGATCCGGCGCAGGCGTTTCAGCGGCAGCAGTTCGGCGCGGCGTTCCTTGCGGACCTTGGCGAACTCGGCGTCGGGCAGCAGGTCGTCGGGCGTGATTTGGCGCTGGGCGAGCGGCATCAGAACACTCCGTAGGCGCGGGCGAACACTTCGATCGGATGGGCCTCGGCCGGCCGGCGCGGCGCGGTCTCGGCCGTGTCGTCGCCGATCAGCTGGGCCAGGTGCTTGCAGGCCAGCGGGCAGTCCGAGCACAGCGTCTCGTTGCCCTTGGCGCTCACCTGGCGGGCGGCGGGTCGGCCGACCTTGTTGGCGACGTGATGGGTGTCCTTCATGACGCCGAAGGTGCCGCCGTGGCCCGAGCACCGCTCGATCAGGTCCACCTTGGTGTCGGGGATCAGCTTCAGCATCTCCAGGGACTTGGCGCCCATGTTCTGGGCCCGCGCATGGCAGGCGTGGTGGAAGGTGACGCCGCCCTCCACGGGCTTGAGACCCGGGACGAGGCCGTAGGTCCTGGAGAGCTCGACCACATACTGGGCCACGTCCTTGGTCGCCGCCGACAGCCGGCCCACGGCATGGTCCTCGGGCAGCATCAGCGGCCATTCGAACTTCATCATCAGGCCGCAGGAGGCGGTCAGCGCCACCACCTCGTAGCCGTCGTCGATGTAGGGGGCGAAGGCGGCGGCCACCCGGCGGGCCTTGCCGGCCACGTCCTTCAGATCGCCCGCCTCCAGCTGGGGCATGCCGCAGCATTCGGGATAGACCAGCTTCACCTCGACGCCCTGCAGCGCCAGCACCTTGGCGGCGGCCACCGCCGTGTCCGGCTGGTTGTAGTCCACGAAGCAGGTCGCATAGAGCGCGACCTTGCGCAGGCCGAAGGCGGGACCGTCAGGGTTGGGCGCCAGCGGGGTCTTCAGCCGGTCGGTGGCGGTCCTGGAATGGTACTTGGGAAGCTCGGCCTCGGCGTCGATCTGGGCGATGGCGTCCAGCAGCTTCCGCAGCGGCGTGTTCGAGCGCGCGGTGATCCAGTTGGCGAGGCCGGCGACCGGCTTGGCCAGCTTGCCGTTGCGGTCGGTCTGACCCAGTTGTTCGCGCACGAACTCCTTCTCGCCTACCCGCCGCCTGGCCGCGCGGTAGCGCAGGATCAGGTGCGGGATGTCGATGTCGAAGGGGTGCGGCGGGACGTAGGGACACTTGGTCAGGAAGCACATGTCGCAGAGCGTGCAGGCCTCGGCGACATGGGCGTGCTCCTTGGGCCCGATGCCATCGACCTCGCCCGAGGGGCTCTCGTCGATGGCGTCGAACATCCTGGGGAAGCTGTCGCACAGGTTGAAGCAGCGCCGGCAGGTGTGACAGACGTCGAACTGCCGCTGCAGCTCCGCCTCGACCTTGCCCAGGTCGTAGTAGTCCTCGTCCTGCCATAGGATGGGACGGCGGAACGGCGCGTCGAGGCTTCCCTCGCGCGGCGGCCCTTTTGCTTCTTCGCTCATGGACACATCGCTCGATCTTGCCGGCCTGCGCCCCTCCTCACCCGTAGGGGGAGGGGGACCATGCGCAGCATGGTGGAGGGGGCTCGCGACACGCGCGGTGGAGGCGGCACTCCCCCTCCACCGCGTTCCGCGGTCCCCCTCCCCCTATGGGTGAGGAGAAGGACCGCATCGCGAGCCGAGCGTTCAGTCGAGCGTGTCGAGGGCGCGCTGGAAGCGGCCGGCGTGGGACTTCTCGGCCTTGGCCAGCGTCTCGAACCAGTCGGCGATCTCGTCGTAGCCTTCCTCGCGGGCCGTACGCGCCATGCCCGGGTACATGTCGGTGTACTCGTGCGTCTCGCCGGCGATGGCGGCCTTCAGGTTGTCGGAGGTGCCGCCGATGGGCAGGCCCGTGGCGGGATCGCCCACCGATTCCATGAACTCGAGGTGGCCGTGGGCGTGGCCCGTCTCGCCTTCCGCCGTGGAGCGGAACACCGAGGCGACGTCGTTATAGCCTTCCACGTCGGCCTTCTGGGCGAAGTAGAGATAGCGGCGGTTCGCCTGGCTTTCGCCGGCGAAGGCGGCCTTGAGGTTCTCGATAGTCTTGCTGCTCGCAAGCGACATGTGGATCTCCCTAGACGGCGGCGAACCCCCCGGCTCTACCGCCATGCGCGGGGGACTATGGACCGCCGCCCCGATCGATCAACATGATATGCTCTATGCATAGGATCGAGCGGCTCTATGGAGCCTTGCCGCACCGTGACGGGTTTCCGCCTTCGAACCCCATCGGAGGCGATCATGGCCGACAACAGCAAGATCCAGGGCGAAGGCAACTACGACGCCGCCCGCAAGTTCGACAAGGACGAGCGCGACTTCATCGCCAAGGGCGATGTGGAGCGGAAGGCCCGCGAAGCCGAGCAGGCGCTCGACGGTCCCGAGAGCGCGGAGCTGGAGAAGGCCCGCAAGGACGCCGGGGCCGGCAAGACTCACTAGCGTCGCAGATTGCGGAACGTAATCGAGTACCGGTGCGCCCTGGCTTCGGGGAGCGAGTGCTCCCAGTCGGTGCGCGCCTCGCCATCCAGCAAATAGGCCGAGCGCGGTTCGATGGGCACGTTGATCCGGTCGAACCGTGCGCCTGCCCTTCTGCGGAACCGCATGACCGCGGGGGCCAGCAGCGACACGCCCACCACCTTGTCGAACACCGGCCGGTCACGATGCCAGCCGATGGGCGCGCCCTCGCGGTATTCGTTGATCAGGACGTGGGCGAAGGCCTCGCCGGGCAGGCCGGCGAAGGCGGCGGCGCGGGCGCGGAGCGGGAGAAGCCAGTCCGGCAGCGGGTCGACCGCCACCAGACCCGGGCCGTTGAAGTCGTACTTCAGCCCGAACGAGATCACCCGCCGGCGTCCCTCGTAGCCCCGGAACTGGAAGGGCTCGAACGCCAGCATCTCCAATCGCTCGGCCAGCTCGCGTTCCTCGTCCGGCGTAACCAGGCCGGCCTGGTAGCGGAAGCCCGGCGGGGCGGCTGGGGGAAGGTCGAAGAGTGCGCTCACGCACGCTCAGATGGGCGCAAACGAAAGCGGCGGGAAGGTCGCCCTTCCCGCCGCCGGTCTTTCGCGTCCGTTATCCGCGCTTCTCTCTAGTAGCGGGGATAGTCGTTGTAGCCGTAGCGACGGTCCTCATCGCGGCGGGCCATGCGGATCTCGGCCGACAGGTTGTCGAAGCGACGATCCAGGTCGGCCCGTTCCCAGTTGTTCAGGCCATTGCGGCTGTAGCGCGCCTCAAGGCGAACGATGCCGTTGAACTGGGCGCGGAGCTGATAGGCCTCGCGGCGGGTCAGCTGGCCGGACCGCACGCCCCGGTCGATCCGATTGTCCAGCCGCTCCAGGCGTTGCTCGATCGGCATCCACTCACGGCCGTAGCCATAGCCTTGGGCGGAGGCGGCGCCGGCGCCGGCGGTCAGCGCGGTCGCGGCGGCCAGGGCGATGATCATGGTCTTCATCAGGTTCTCTCCTCAGAACGCGGGTTTGTGTCCCTCGTCTGGGCGGTCAGAACGACCGACCGCCTGGATGGTTCAACCGATGTGGCGCCTCAGTAACGGTTCCAGCCGTAGACGCGGTCGGAGTCCGCGCGCGCCAGGCGGATCGACGTGCTGAGCTCGTCGAACCGGCGATTCAGGTCGGCCCGCTCCTCGGCGGACAGGCCATCCACGCGGTAGCTGGCCTCGACCCGGGCGATGTCGTCGAAATCGTCGCGCAGGACGTCGGCCTCGGCGCTGGTGAGCTGGCCGCTGCGCAGGCCCCGCTCGATCCGGGCGTCCAGGTCCAGTTTGCGGTCCTCCATGGCGACATAGCTGTCGACGGCCCCGCTGGTCCGGACGGCCAGACGCATCTGATCGTCGATCAGGGCGAAGCGGCGATCCAGGTCGAGCCGCTCGCGGGCGCTCAGGCCGCCATAGCGGTAACGACCTTCCAGGGCGACCAAGGCGGCCGCATCGTCCCGTATCACCCGCGCCTCGGCGCTGGTGATCTCACCGGTGGCCAGGCCCGCGTCGATACGGTCGTTCAGGACGGCCTGGCGCTCGATGATCGGCATCCAGACCTGGGCGGAGGCCGCGGTCGCACCCAGCGTCAGGGCGGCGGTGGCGGCCAGTAGGAGGGTGGTGTTCCTCATCGTTTCGGACTCCTCGAGCGGTCTTCCGCTCGTCTTGTCCCCCGATGGGGATGCCAAACTCCGCTCGGTGGAATTGGTTCAGCGGCGCCGCAGCCGCGTTCACGCATCCGTGAAGTCACGCCAGGGCGCGGCGGTCGCACACTCTGGCGCCGTGAGAGCCCTGATCCTGGCCCTGATGCTGTTGGCGCTGCCCGCGCAAGTGGCCGCACAGGGTCGCGCGGACGTGATGTACGTGCCCACGTCGCCCCGGACCGTCGCGGCGATGCTGGCGCTGGGGGAGGTGGGCCCCGGCGACGTGCTCTACGACCTGGGCTCCGGCGACGGGCGCATCCCGATCGAGGCGGCGAAGCGGTTCGGCATCCGCGCCGTCGGCGTCGAGATCGATCCCGAGCGCCTTCGCGAGGCCAACGCCAACGCCCGCGCCGCGGGCGTCACCGACCTTGTGAGCTTCCGCCGCCAGGACCTGTTCCGGACCGACGTGCGCGAGGCCACGGTCGTGACCCTCTACCTGCTGCCGGACCTGAACCTGCGGCTGCGGCCCCGGCTGCTGACCGAGTTGCGGCCGGGCGCACGCGTCGTCAGCCACGCCTTCGACATGGGCGACTGGACGCCGGAGAAGGTGGTCGACGTCGGCGACGGCGACCGGATTTACCTCTGGCGGATACCCGAGCGGCCGCCTAGCCCAACCGCCCGATCGCCTCGGCCACGGCCTTCGGCTTCTCCAGAGTGATCATGTGGCCGGCCTCGGGGATCGAGACCAGCTCCGCGCCGGCGATCCCCCTCTTGAAGGCGTGGGCGTAGACAGGCGGGATCAGGCGGTCGCTATCGCCCCAGACGATCACCGCCCTGGCCTTGATCCGGTAGAGCCGCTGCTGGAGTCCCCGTTCCGGGATCGGGAACAGTATGCGGCCGGCCATGCCCAGCTGGCGGGCGTTGGTCACCAGGTAGGTCTGCAGGAAGTTGGGGTCGGTGACGTCGCGGCCCGCCGTCATCATCGCCGCCCCGGCCGCCGCGTCGTGGAACAGCAGCTCCGGCATCTCGTAGGGTAGGGTCGCGAACAGGTCGGCGATCGGGTGCGCGTCGTCCCAGAGGCCGGCCGGGGCGATCAGGGCCAGGCGGGAGACGTCGTTGGGCGCGATCGCCGCCATCTCGGCCGCGATCATCCCGCCCATGGAATGGCCGACCAGGATCGGATCCTTCAGGCCCAGGGCTTCGACCACGTCCCAGGCGTGGAGCGTGAAATCCAGCATGTCGCGGATCTCGGGCGCCTCCTCGCTGTCGCCGTAGCCGGGGGTCAGCGGCGCGTAGACGGTGTGCGCCTTCGCGAGTTCGGCCAGCAGCGGATCGTCGGCGGTCACCCCGCCGGCGCCGTGCAGGAACACCAGGGCCGGACCCGAGCCGCCCTCGAAATAGCGAACCGGGACGTGGCGGGTCCGGACGGTCTTGAGCTCCATCTCAGGCCTCCACCGCATAGGTCTTCATCAGGTCTTCGCGGGTCGGCGCCTGGGCCGGCAGGCGGCCCGCGGCGACGCGGTCCTTCAGCGGCGTGGTCCAGAAACGGTTGTCGTGGTCCCAGTCGGGGAACATGTTCCTGAGCTTCGGCATCACCTTCTCGGCGAACAGCTTGGTGGAGTACATGCACTTGTCGGCGGGCATGTTCCCCACGTGCATCAGGCAGAAGATGTTGCCGACGTTCAGGCCCTTGATCAGGTCCTCCATCCGCTGGCGCACGGTCTCGGGGCTGCCCGCGATCACGTGGCCCTGCTCGGTCAGCTCCTTCCAGGTCAGCTGGGTGTAGCCGCCGGTGGGCGGGGCGTACTGGGACAGCGCGCCCGTCTGGATGGTCTTGATGGTCCGGTAGCCCGGCGCGTCGGCGAACCCCGGATAGACGTGCAGGCAGCGGTTGTAGAAATAGCTGACGTGCTCGGAATAGAGCCGCTCGGCCTCCTCGTCGGTGTCCGCCACCAGGATCGTCTGGGCGAAGCCGGCGCGGTAAGGGCTCTTGTCGACGCCCCGCTCCTCCACCCGCTTCCAGTAGCCGTTCATCAGCGCCTGGGCGCGCAGGTATCCGGAGAAGCTGAGGTAGGAGTACGAGTAGGTGTTGTCGATGCAGAAGTCGTAGGTCTCCACCGACCCGCCGCCCGGGATGTGCACGGGCGGATGCGGCTGCTGGATCGGCCGCGGCCAGATGTTCACGTGCCGGAGCTTGTTGTAGCGGCCGTTGAAGGCGAACGGCTCGCGCGTGGTCCAGGCCTTGATGATCAGGTCATGGGCCTCCTGGTACTTCTCGCGCGTCAGGCTGGGGATCTGGCCGTAGCAGTAGTTGGTGTCCATCGAGGTCCCGACCGGGAACCCCGCCACCAGCCGTCCGCCCGAGATGCAGTCCAGCATCGCGAACTCCTCAGCGACCCGGACCGGCGGATTGTAGAGGGCGATGGAATTGCCCAGCACCACGACCGCGGCGTCCTTGGTCCGGCGCGCCAGGCCCGCGGCGATGATGTTGGGGCTGGGCATGATGCCGTAGCCGTTCTGGTGGTGCTCGTTCACGCCCACGCCGTCGAACCCGAGGGTGTCGGCGTACTCCAGCAGGTCCATGTAGGTGTTGTAGACCTCGTGGCTCTTCGCCGGGTCGAACAGCTTCTGGTCGATGTCCACCCAGACCGAGCGGTGCGTCTCCCGGAAATCGTCCGGGAGATAGGGCCACGGCATCAGGTTGAACCAGGTGAACTTCATGGTCCGTCTCCTCCGCGGCGCCCTCTCTGATGGAGGGTCGCTGAACGACGATAACCTACGGACGCCGGCCGTCACCCCCAAACCTCGCCGCCCGCGCCGCTGACGAAGATGTGAGAGCGAAATTTCTTTGGATCATTGATTTTCCATTGGAACGGTCTATATTGCGAATTGTTCGCAATAGGAGGCCGCGATGCGTTTCGCCGCCAAGACCGCCAGCTGGTCGCTGGTTCACATGACCGTCGCCATCGCGGTGGCCTATGCTCTCACCCAGAACTGGCGCGCCGCGCTGGCCGTGGGCCTGATCGAGCCGATATTCCAGACCATCGCCTTCGCGCTGCACGAACGCGCCTGGGCCAACCGCGAGCCGATCCCGGTCCGCGTCCACGCCCGCCACTGAACCCAAGGGGACCCACCATGGCCGACAAATCCCAGAAGAAGGTCGCCGCCGGCCTCTCGAAGCTGCTGGCCGACACCTACGCGGTCTATCTGAAGACCCACGGCTATCACTGGAACGTTCGCGGCCCGAACTTCGGCTCGCTGCACAACCTGTTCATGACGCAGTACACCGAGATGTGGGCCTCGATCGACCTGATCGCCGAACGCATCCGGGCGCTGGGCGAGTATGCCCCGCAGGGCTACGCCGCCTTCGCCGAGCTGTCGAACATCAAGGACGGGAATCCCAAGAACGACGCCGAGGCGATGCTGAAGGAACTGGTCGCCGACCACGCCGCCCTGGTCGTCACCGCCAAAGCCGCACGCGACGGCGCCGACGACGTCACCGCCTCCCTCATCGACGCCCGGGTCGAGGCCCACGAGAAGCACGCCTGGATGCTGCGCGTCTCGATCGGCTAGAGCCCGAACGGCCAAGTGTCGTCCTCGCCCGCGCCGGTCGCGGCGGCGGGCAGAGGCGTCACCGCGGTGGTTTCATCGAACCAGACCCAGGCGTCGAACTGTTCGGAGAGGCGGCACTCGGCGTAGTGGCTCCAGCGTTCCGTCTCTGGGCGGTAGATCACCCCGATGAAGCGCTCCAGGCGGGGGTCGGAGAGCGCGCGGCGCACGCCGTTCTTCTGCCCGGACCGGAGGTCCAGCAGGTAGCGGTCGATCCCGGCGTTGTGGGACTGGCGCTCCTGGCTCTCGGCCAGCGACGGGGGGATTGCTTTCACCTCCATCGGCGCGTCCCAGTCGGACGCACACGCCACCGCGCCCGTATGCGTGCCGAAGCCGATCAGCCGGGCTTGTTCGCCCCAGGCCTGGCGGCAGAGCTGGCCAAGGTTGAGCTCGTCGCGAACCAGGCCCATCTCGGTCGCCCGAGCGTCGCCGATGTGGGCGTTGTGCGCCCAGACCACCGCCTTGGCGTAGCGGCCCCGGGCCTCCAGCACCGCCTGCAGCGTGTCGAACATGTGGGTGTCGCGTAGGTTCCAGGCCTCGGCGCCGCCATAGTACATGGCCCGATAGTAAGCCTCGGCGTCGCGGACCAGCCGGGCGCTCTGGGTGGCGTCCAGCAGGGCGTCGTCGCCGCCGCGCGAGACCTCGCGCACCTGGCGCCGCAGCATGTCGGCCAGCATCGAGGTCACCGCGCCCTCGCAGCCGGCATAGCGGCCGGACACCGCCATCCGCCCGTAGGTCGCCGGTTCCTGCGCCCAGGGGTTCAGGCAGCCGTAGCGCTCGCGCGCCACCGTGGCCGCCTCGGGATCCACGCGGTCCAGATAGTCCACCACCGCCCGCATCGAGCCGGCGAGGTTGTAGAGGTCCAGGCCGTAGATGCTGGCCTGCTCGCTACGGGAGCGGGTGCGGTTGTGCGCGGCGAGCCAACCCAGGAAGGCGTCGAACTCGCGGTTCCGCCACATCCAGGTCGGGAACCGGGCGAAGGCCCTGCTCGCCGGGCGCGGGAGGCCGCGGACGCGGGCGTCCAGCACCCGGGCGTCGGGCCAGTCGGCCTCCAGGGCCACGATGTTGAAGCCGCGCTTCTCCACCAGCCAGCGGGTGATCGCCGCGCGCGCTTGGTAGAATTCGGAGGTCCCATGGCTGGCCTCGCCCAACAGCACGACGCGGGCGTCGCCGTAGCGGTCGAACATCTGGCCGAAGGCGGGATCGTCGAAGGCCGGCAAGGGCTCGGCGACCGCGGCGATCTGGGCGGCGTTGCCGCGCAGATGGACGCGCGCCGGCTCGACGTTCGGACGAATGTCGGGCATGGCCAAGCTCCGGGAGACGCTACGCAACGGCGCGACCATCGGCTTGGTTCCCGGCAGAAGCTGGGTGGGAGAATGGCGAAATGGCGGTCGTTGAGCTGCGCAAGGTCGAGACGGTCTACCAGGGCTACGTGACCCTTCTCGCCGCCACGTTCTCGGGCCCGGACGGCGAGGTGTTCCAGCGCGAGATCGAGCACCATGGCCGCGCCGCCTGCGTGCTGCCTTACGACCCTGAGCGCCGGACCGCGCTCATGGTCAACCTGCCCCGCGCGCCGGTGATCTGGGCGGGCGGGCCGCCCGAGCTGCTGGAGGCGCCGGCCGGCATGGTCGAGAACGAGGACGCCGAAGACACGGCCATCCGCGAGGCGCTTGAGGAATGCGGCGTGACGCTCACGCGCCTGGAGCCGTTGGGCTCGCCGTTCTCCTGCCCCGGCGTGTCCAGCGAGCGGGTCGACCTGTTCCTGGCCGCCTATTCCGCCGCCGACCGCACCGCCCCAGGCGGCGGGGTCGAGGGCGAGCACGAGCACATCGGCGTCGAGGAGGTTCCCCTGACCCTGCTCTGGACGTGGGTCGAGCAGCGCAAGATCGAGGACCTGAAGTCCCTGGCCCTGATCCTGGCGCTTAAGGTCCGGCGGCCGGAGCTGTTCTCCTAAACCCGCCTTCCGCACCGGGACCCTTAGCAGCAGCCTGCGCTGTAGAGTGCTAACATTCTGGATTCATGGAACATTCATTCGGGGTGAGCTCTCATCTCCTGGAGCGCGGCTGCAATGTCGCAGGCCGCGCGCCAGCCAGGTCGCGAGGTCGTCGAATGAAAGCGTCGCCCGAATTCAGAAAACAGCTCGAGGGATACAGCCTGACCACGGCCGAGATCCTCTATCGGATGCCGGACCACCCTTCGCTGCTGCAGAGCTATCTCTGGCAGGACTACGACATCTTCCCGGAGTTCCCGACGCTCCGGAAGTTCCTCGACTTCTGGACACGCACCCTCGACGGTCCGCTGTTCAAGGTCACCGTCGGCCACTGCAAGCTGATCAAGCCGGCCGAGCTGAAGGCGATCGACGCGGAATTCCGCCTGAACTAGAGCGCGTCAGGCGAAAGCGGATGCCGGTTTCGCCGCCCGACGCGCTCTAAAGCTTTGAAGAGCGAGCCTTTTTATCTGGTTCAGGTGATTCCACCTGAACCAGAAAGGCTCTGGGGCGGCTGCGCCCTACCGGTATTCGTAGTGGCAGCGCTTCTTCTTGGCGTTGCTCTTGGCGATCTGGTGGCCGGCCACCGCGCCGACGCCGGCCCCGATCAGGGTGCCTTCGGTCTTGTTGCCGCTCCCGGCGACCACATTGCCCAGCACGCCGCCGCTGACGGCGCCGATCACTGTGCCCTTGTTGGCCTTCTTCTTCACGTCCTTGCAGACCAGGACCCGCTTGGCCTCGGCCGCCGTGGGGACGGCGACGAGGGCGGTCCCCGCGGTGGCGAACACGATGGCAGCGATCAGCCTGTTGCGCATGGATCTCTCCTTGTTGGGTTCGACACGCAGGTCATCGGTAACCCCCAAGGCAGCGCTAGGTTTCAGGCGGGCGTGTGGCATGTTGCCGCCGACGCGGATTCGGTGAGGGCATCGGTGCAAGGAAAGTCGCTCGGAGCGGCCGGCGCGGGCCTCGTCGTCTTCGTCTGTTTCCTGATCGCGGCCGTCGAGGGCTACGACATCCAGGCGTTCGGCGTGGCCGCGCCCAGGATGATCCCCGAGTTGGGGCTGAACCCCGCGCAGCAGGGCTGGGCGGGCAGCGCGGCGATGATCGGCCTGGTCATGGGCGCCTTCGGGGGCGGCTGGCTGGCCGACCGCTATGGCCGCAAGCCCGTGCTGCTGGGCTCGGTGGCTGCGTTTGGCCTCTTCTCGCTGCTGACCGCCACGGCCCACAGCTACGAGGCCCTGCTGTGGGCCCGGCTGGCCACCGGCCTCGGCTTCGGCGGGGCCATGCCCAACCTGATCGCGGTGGCGGTGGAGATCAGCAAGCCCGAGCGCCGGACGGCGACGGTCTCGGCCATGTTCTGCGGCATGCCCGTGGGCGGCGCGACCTCGGCCCTGATCGCCCGGCTGGCCGGCGACGGCCTGGAGTGGCGGACGATCTTCATCGCGGGCGGGGTAGTCCCGCTCCTGCTGCTGCCGGTGATCCTCCTGCTCTTGCCGGAAACCCGGCCGCCGCACGATCCCGCCGCCGATCGCAACCTGGGCCGAGCCCTGTTCGCCCAGAAGCGCGCGGCGCCGACCGTGCTGATCTGGCTGGCCTTCATGATGACGCTGGTGGTGCTGTATCTGGCGCTCAACTGGCTGCCGACCCTGGTGGTCGACAAGGGCCATGCGCCGTCCGAGGGCTTCATGGCGGCCATGGTGTTCAACGTCGCCGGGGCGGCAGGCTCGATCCTGGTGGGCGCGGTCGCGGACAAGCTGGGATGGCGCTGGCCACTGGCGTTCGTCTACCTGACCCTGGCCGCAGCGATGGCGGGGCTGGCGGCATCGGACGCGCCCATGGCCATCTTCGTCCTCTCCGGCGCGGCCGGCTTCCTGGTGATGGGCGCGCAGTTCTCGCTCTATGCCGTGGCGCCCATGCTGTACCCGATCCACCTGCGCGCCGCGGGCGCCGGCGCGGCCATCGCCGTGGGGCGGCTGGGCTCCATCGGTGGGCCCCTGATCGCCGGCGAGCTGCGCAACGCGGGCGCGACCCCGGGCGAGGTGTTCCTGTCCATGGCGCCGGTGGCGCTGACAGCGGCGATCCTGCTGGTGGCGTTGGGCAGGGCGGCCAAACGGCAATAAGTGTGAGAATGCGAATGACTCGCATGATCGACTGATCTATAGGCCCTTCCTCAACACCCGAGGGGGCCTATGCGGACTGCGACTTCCACCATCGCCTTGATCCTGGGCGCGGCGCTGACCGCCTCGCCGGCGTCCGCGGAGGAGGCCGATCAGGGCCGGGAAGTCGGCGAGGTGGTGGTCACCGCCGCTCGGACCATCCTGCCCGCCAACGCCTTGCCCCTGACCGTGGACGTGATCGACAAGAGCGCGCTGGATCAGCAGGTGTCGATCAGCGGCTCCGTAGTGGACGCGGTGGCGGCGCTGACGCCCTCGTTCTCGCCCACCCGCCAGAAACTGTCGGGCGCCGGCGAGACCCTGCGCGGACGCTCGCCGCTCTACGCCATCAACGGCATTCCACAGTCGACCCCGCTGCGCGACGGCTCGCGGGACGGCTTCACCATCGACCCGTTCTTTGTCGACCGGGTTGAGGTGATCTTCGGCTCCAACGCCCTGCAGGGCATCGGCGGCACGGGCGGGATCGTCAACCAGGTCACCGTGGGCGCGCCCAGGACCGAGGGCTTCAGCGGCCGCACCCTGGTGCAGACCCTGGCCGACAACGGTTTCCACGGCGACGGCTCCGGCTACAAGGCCGCCGGCCTGGGCGGCTGGAAGGCCGGCGCCTTCGACGCCACCCTGGGCGCCGCCTACGAGGCCCGCGGCGCCTACTACGACGGCAAGGGCGAGCGGGTGGGCTTCGACGCCGCCCAGGGCGAGACCCAGGATTCCAAGAGCTGGTCGCTGTTCGGCCGCTTCGGCTACGCGGTCGGCGAGACCGCCCGGGTCGACCTGATCCTCTCTCGTTTCCAGCTCGAGGGCGACGGCGACTACCTGAACGTCCCGGGCAACCGGACCACGGGCGTCCCCTCGACCGCGGTGCGCGGCGTTCAGCGCGGCACGCCGGCGCGAGGCCGCACCGAGAGCGCGGCCCTCTCCTACACCGACACCGACCTGATGGGCGGCAACCTGGTCACCCAGGCCTTCTTCAACCGCAGCCGGGACCTGTTCGGCGGCGATAGCTCGGCCACCTTCCAGGACGTCCGCATCGCCCCTCTCGGCACGCTGTTGGACCAGTCCGAGAACCGCTCGCGCAAACTGGGCGCCAAGTTCAGCTACGAGCGCGCCATCCCCGGCTTCGAGAACCTGACCGCCATCGTCGGCCTGGACCTGCTGAAGGACCGGACCGAACAGGCCCTGGTCCGCACAGACCGCGTCTGGGTGCCGCCCACCGACTATCGCAGCATCGCGCCCTTCGCCCAGGCCAACCTGGCCCTGTTCGACAAGAAGCTCCGCATCGCCGGCGGCCTGCGCAACGAGAACGTCCAGATCAAGGTCGAGGACTTCACGACCCTGGCCTTCTATGGCTCGCGGTTCGTCTCAGGCGGCTCGCCGGAGTTCCACGACACCCTGTTCAACGGCGGGGTCATCGTCGAGCCGACGCCCGGGGTCCGCGGCTACGTCAGCTACGCCCAGGGCTATACCGTGCCCGACGTCGGCCGGATCACCCGCTCGATCAACGTCGCCGGCGTCGACATCGACGACTATCTCGACATCAGCCCGATCGTCTCAAACAACCGCGAAGTCGGCCTGGAGCTGAAGCGCGGCTGGTTCGACGCCAGCGCCAGCTACTTCTGGTCGACCAGCACCAAGGGCCAGCTCCTGGTCCTGGTGGGCACGGTCTTCGAGGTCCAGCGCCAGCGGGTCGAGATCGAGGGCCTCGAGCTGAACGCCACCGTCCGTACGCCGGTCGAGGGCCTGACCTTCCAGGGCGGCTACGCCCACCTGAAGGGCCGCGCGGACTCGAACGCCGACGGCCGCGTCGACATCGACCTCGACGGCGCCAACATCTCGCCCGACCGGATCGTGCTGGCGGCGAACTACAACGCGGGGCCCTGGTCCACGCGGCTGCAGGTCGGCAAGTACATCTCACGCGACTTCGACGGCGCCGATCCGCGCAACAGCTTCGAGGGCTACACCCTGGTGGACGGCTCGGTCCGCTACCAGTTCGAGCAGTGGGGCGGGCTCAGCCTGTCGGTCCAGAACCTGCTGGACGAGTACTACATCGACTACAACACCGACACGCAGCAGCCGACCAACAACGCCCGGTTCTTCTCGGGCCGCGGACGGACCTTCACGCTCGGCTGGGACTACCGCTTCTGATGGGCCTGATCGACCTCCTGCACCGTTGGATGGGCGGACTGGTCGGCCTGCTGCTGGCGGTGCTGGCCGTGTCCGGGACGGTTCTGGCGTACAAGGACACCTGGGTGCTCCTGCCGCACGCCGGCGACGCCCAGGTCCAGGACACGGCGACCCTGGCCGCCGCCGCCGAGGCGATCATGACGGCGCCGGACCGCCCGCGCAGCATCGTCTTCGCCACCAAGACCTTCGGTCTGAACCAGCTCAGCTATCCCGAGGCCGGGGCCGGCGCCTACACGACCCAGCAGGGCGAGCTGGTCACCCGCTGGGCCAGCAAGTGGGAGCGGCCCGAGGTCTGGCTGTTCGACCTGCACCACCACCTGTTCACGGGCGACACCGGCGAGATCGTGGCGGGGATCGCCGGCCTCTGCGGCCTGGGCTTCGTGATCACCGGGGCGATCCTGTGGTGGCGGATGCGGCGCGCCTACGAGTTCCGCCCGTGGCCGCGCAAGTTCGAACGCTTCTCGATCCTGCGGCACCACCGGGACCTGGGCATCGTCATGGGCCCGATCCTGGCGCTGTCGCTGATCACCGGGACGATCATGATCTTCCGGCCGGTCGCCGACCTGATCCTGGGGCCGGGCACGTCAGCCGCGGTCACCGAGGCGCTGAAGCCGCCACCCCCGCGGAAGGCGAAGCTGGCCGAGCATCCGGACTGGAGCGGCATGATCGAGACGGCGCGACGGATCTATCCGACCGCCGAGGTGCGCATCCTGTCCCTGCCCCGCGGCAAGACCGGCCTCATCAGCCTGCGCCTGCGCCAGCAGCAGGAGTGGCTGCCCAACGGCCGCACGACCCTCTACTTCGCCGCCGACACCGGGGCGCTGGTGCGGGCCGGCGACGCGCTGGCGATGCCCCGGCAGGTCCAGGCCTACAACGCCCTCTATCCCCTGCATTCGGGCAAGGTGGGCGGACTGCCCTACCGGCTGCTGGTCACGCTCTCGGGCCTGACGCTCACGGTGCTGGGCAGCCTCACCGTCTGGACCTTCTGGTTCCGCAGGACGCCGCGCCGGCGCCGCAGGGACCCGGTCCCGGCGACCTAGGCCCGCGCCGGGATCGTCAGGCCGCGCTGAACCGCCGATCGGGCCAGGCCACGGTCCAGCCAGATGGGCACGTTCTTCAGGGTGTCGAAGGCGACCAACTCGCGAGCCTCGTAGAAGCCGATCAGGTTGCGCACCCAGCCCAGCAGCGAGACGTCGGCGATGGTGTAGTCGTCGCCCATGATCCAGGTCCGGCCTTCGAGGCGGCCGTCCAGCACCTCCAGCAGCCGTCGGCTCTCGGCCACGTAACGGTCCAGGGGTCGCTTGTCCTCGTACTCGCGGCCGGCGAACTTGTGGAAGAAGCCGACCTGGCCGAACATCGGCCCCGGCCCGCCCATCTGCCAGTAGACCCACTGCAGGGTCTCGTAGCGCCGCGCGGGATCGGCGGGCAGCAGCTTGCCGGTCTTCTCGGCCAGGTACTGGAGGATCGCGCCGGACTCGAACAGCGCCAGCGGCCGGCCGCCCGGCCCATCGGGGTCGAGGATTGCAGGGATCTTGCCGTTGGGGTTCAGCGACAGGAATTCCGGCGTCTTCTGGTCGTCGATCCCGAAATCGACCAGGTGCGGCTCATAGGCCAGCCCGATCTCCTCCAGCATGATCGACACCTTCACCCCGTTGGGCGTCGGCAGCGAATAGAGCTGCAACCGGTCGGGATGCCGGGCCGGCCAGCGCCGGGTGATCGGGAAGGTCGAGAGGTCGGTCATCCGGGAGGCTCCACCGCAGGAAGCCTCCCAGATGGGAAACGGAAGCCTAGGCCGCCAGGACCTTGCGCCGACCGCGCACCGCGACCCCCACGCCGCCGAAACCGATCAGCATCAGCGCCCAGGTCGAGGGTTCCGGAACGTAGCCCGCGCCCTGCTGGATGACGATGTTGTTGGTCACCGTACCCAGGTCGGTCCCGGTCACCGTGAAGGTCACGTTGTAGGTGCTGTTGACGTTGGCGTCATAGTTGATGTCCCCGACGTTGCCGGGGCCGCCATTCAGGAAGTCGAAGCTGAGCCGCAGGCTGTTCTGTTCGCCGCCCAGACCGTTCGGGTTCTGGGCGTTGTCTGGCGTGAGCAGCGCGTTGTAGCTGGCCGAGCCGCCCGCAAGGTTGGTGATGGTGAGGCCGGAGAACAGGCCGGCGGGGTAGACGCCGCCCAGGACGTCGAACGACCAGTCGAGACTGATGACGCTGCCCAGCGGGATGACGTAGACGTTCCCGGCCGGAGCCGCCGCCTCCTCCTTGAAGACGTGGCCGCGAAGCCCGAGCTCCACAGTACTGCCGCCCGCCGAGGCCGTCGTCACGGTCCAGTTCCCCGGCGCATAGTCGTTGCCGGTGCCATAGTAGGCGCCGTTAACGAGTTCAGCGGCCTGGGCCCCGCCGGCCAGAAGGCAGGCTGAAGCGGCGGCCACGAACGTGGCGCGCGCGATGGTTTTGAAAGTCATGTGTTCCCCCCGAAATGGTTAACGGACGCTACAGGCCCCGGTAGAGCGCCGATATTCCATTCGCCTCTCAGGCGTTTTCCACCACAACCCTGGCGATGCGCAACGCCGTACGCCGCGCAAACCGTGCGCGAGGCCGGCGCCTTAGAACGTGTCCGAGAGCCGCAACTCGTGGCCATCCTGCGAGCAGGCGGCCAGCGGGGGCCGGTGCGCGGAAGCCTGCGCGGCGGCGTAGAGGTTGAGACCGTAGCGGTCCTGGGCCGGCGCGACGCGGGGGCTGGAATAGGCGATCGACGAGGTGGGCTGGGCGTTCATCATCGGCACGTCGACCAGGCCTTGATACTCCCAGGCCTGGGCCTGGGACCGCTTGGTCCAGGGGTCGGGCGTGCTGTCGTCGTCGGCGCGGCAGACGACCGACATGTAGCCGGTCTCCATCTCAAGCCCGTTCGCCCCGGGCTTCTTGGTCATGGGCAAGTACAGTGCGTCGATCGGCTTCATCCCGAAGTAGCGGATGAAATCCTCCAGCGCCGGGATCGACATGTACCAGAAGGTGTTCGTCTCGACCTGCAGGCGGCCCGAGGCGTTCCACTCCATGGTCTGGTCGTTGCGATTGACCACGTTGGTGGAGATGATCATCAGGCCGTTCTTCTTCAGCAGCCCACGCGCGCTGGCGATGACGTGGAGCGGCGAGAAGACGTGATAGAGCAGGCCGGACATGTTGATCAGGTCGTAGCCGCCGAACTTCGCGAGCTTCCGGCTCAGGTCGTACATCAGGCCGACGCGGGCGTAGTCGAACTCCACGCCATAGGCCTGACGGATGAAGTTGAGCTTCTCCAGGCAGTGGTCGACCGCATCGACGGCCAGCACGCGGGCCGCGCCGCGCCGCTTCATCAGCGTCGGCATCAGGCCTTCCATCGTGCCGAGGTCGAGGCACTCCGCGCCCGTCAGGTCCGCGCCGCGCAGGATCTGTCGCGGAAGCAGCGGAACGGCCGGCTCGTAGATCCCCTTGGCGACCTGGCCGGGCGACAGTTCTACTGAGTAGTACCACCACTTCTTGAGCAGGGCGTCGGCCGCGCTGAGCGACATGTGGGTCTCCGTCCAGAGCGCCGCGCATCGCGGTGGCCGGCTACCTATCCTGAGAATCGCTAGGCGCGAAGCCGGATGGCGGAGAGGGTGGGATTCGAACCCACGATACCCTTTCGAGTACGCCGCATTTCGAGTGCGGTACTTTCAACCACTCAGCCACCTCTCCGGAGCCGGCGCAGGCCTCCCGTAAAGGGGCCTGCTGAGCGAGGGCGCGTTCTACTCATCTGGCCGGTGTCACGCAACTGCGATCTGAAGCCGCAAGTTTCAGCGCCGCCCAGGGTCGCCCGGCGACCCGGCTAGCGGGGCCACAGCACCATCTGGGTGCAGCGGAACACGGCGATGGTCTTGCCCGTCGTCTCGTTGACCGCCTCGGCGTCCCAGACCTGGGTCATGCGGCCGCCGTGCAGCAGGCGGGCTTCGCAGGTCACCGTCTCGCCCTCCTTGGCGGTGCCGAGGTAGTTGGTCTTGAGTTCGATGGTGGTGAAGCCGCTCGCGCCGTCGGGCAGCGAGGCGACGCAGCCGTAGCCGCAGGCGCTGTCGACCAGCGCCACCACCGAGGCGGCGTGCATGAAGCCGTTGGCCGCCATGTGCCTGCGCGCCACGGTGTAGCGGCCCCGGGCGCGGCCATTGGCGACCTCGTCCCAGGCGATGCCCAGTTCGCCGGGCAGGGTGCCCTTCTGGCGTTCCGCGAACAGGGCGGCTTGGTTGCCTTCGAGCATGACGGTTCTCCTTGGTGGTCGCGCTTCAGGTGGGAAGCTGACGTTGCGACAGCCAAGTGCAGAGACTGAACCGCCGTCAGGACTGACCCTACGGACGATTGCTGCGGCGCCGTCGGGCGGCTAAGCCCATACCCATTCTTCAGCGCACGGTCGGGAGAGGGCATGAGCATCAAGGGCAAGGCCTACGTCATGGGGGCCTACGAGCACCCCACCCGAGACGCCCCGGACAAGACCACCGCCCAGCTCCACGCCGAGTGCGCGCGCGGCGCGCTGGAGGACGCAGGCCTCGGCTTCGACGACGTGGACGCCTATTTCTGCGCCGGCGACGCGCCGGGGTTCGGGGCCATGTCGATGATCGACTACATGGGCCTCAAGAACGTCCGCCACATGGACACCACCGAGACCGGTGGCTCGTCCTATATCGCCCATGTGGGCCACGCGGCGCAGGCGATCGCGGCGGGCAAGTGCCAGGTGGCGCTGATCACCCTGGCTGGCCGGCCCCGCAACGGCGGCAATCGGCCAGGCGCGGGCGGGGGCGGTCGTCCGCAGCAGGGCCTGAGCGACGGCGCGCCGGAAGCCGGGTTCGAAAACATCTACGGCGGCTCGACCCACAACACCTACGGCATGTGCGCCATGCGGCACATGTACGAGTACGGCACCACCTCGGAGCAGCTGGCCTGGATCAAGGTGGCGGCCAGCCATCACGCCCAGTGGAACGAGCACGCGTTCCTGAAGAACGTGGTCACGGTCGAGGAGGTGGTGAACTCCCGCATGATCTCCGACCCGCTGCACCTGCTGGACTGCTGCGTGGTCACCGACGGCGGCGGCGCCCTGATCATCACCTCGCCCGAGATCGCGAGGTCGCTGAACCGCCCGAAGGTGAAGCTGCTGGGCGCCGGCGAGGCGCCCAAGGTTCAGCAGGGCGGCAAGCTGGACCTGACCTACTCCGGCGCCGTGTGGTCGGGCCCGCGCGCGTTCGAGGAAGCCGGCGTGACGCCGGCCGACATCAAGTACGCCTCGATCTACGACAGCTTCACCATCACGGTCCTGATGCAGATCGAGGACCTGGGCTTCTGCAAGAAGGGCGAGGGCGGCAGGTTCGTGGCCGACGGCGGCCTGATCTCTGGCGTCGGCAAGCTGCCGTTCAACACCGACGGCGGCGGCCTCTGCAACAACCACCCCACCAACCGCGGCGGCATCACCAAGGTGATCGAGGCGGTGCGCCAGCTGCGCGGCGAGGCTCACCCCAAGGTGCAGGTGGCGAACTGCGACCTGGCCATCGCCCACGGCACCGGCGGCTCGCTGGGCGTGCGCCACGGCGCGGCGACCATCGTCCTCGAACGGGAGGCCTGAGAGCCATGTCCGACCCCCAACCTTCCTCTGAAAAGATGACCCGGCCGGTCCCGGCCCCGGCCGTCACCCTGGAATCCAAGCCGTTCTTCGACGCGGCCGCCGAGGGCAAGTTCCTGATCAAGCGCTGCTCCGCCTGCGGCGAGGCGCACTGGTATCCGCGGACGATCTGTCCCTTCTGCCACTCGGATAAGACCGTCTGGGAGGAGAGCCAGGGCGAGGGCGTGATCTACAGCTTCTCGATCCTGCGCAAGTCGCCGAGCGGCCCCTATGCGCTGGCCTATGTCACCCTGGACGAAGGCCCGAACGTGCTCACCAACATCCTCGACGTGGCGCCCGAGGACGTGAAGATCGGCATGCGCGTGAAGGTGAAACTGCAGCCCACCGACGGCGGGCCGCCGGTTCCGGTGTTCGTGCCGGCCTGACCTCACCAATTGCTCCCCCGTTGGGGGAGCTGTCGGCGAATGCCGACTGAGGGGGTCCTCAACGGCCGCGGATGACCCCCTCCGGCGCTTCGCGCCACCTCCCCCAACGGGGGAGGAGCTTTACCCACTCGCCTCCGCCGCCAGCTTCGCGATCAGCTGCGCGGCCTCGCGCGGGTCCGTCAGCCGATGCTTCGCCAGGTGCGCCAGCGCCGGGTCCGCCATCTCGGCGTCGATGCGCTTTCGGCGCCCGTCATAGGTGTCCCACGCCCAGCGGATGGGGTGTTCCCTATCCAGCCAGCGCAGGAAATTCTCGGTATTGCCGGTGCCGGGCCACAGTTCCTGGCCGGTCCAGGACCGGTGGAACGAGCGTCGGAACACCCGGGCCATCACCACCCACTTGGGATAGTCGAGCCAGACGGCGTGGGTGGCGCGGGCCAGGATCAGCGGGCGGACCTTCGAGTAGTTCCCGCAGCTCACCCAGGCATCCTCGGCCGCGACGGCGGCCACGCGGCGCCTGAACTCCTCGGGATCGCCCCGGTGCAGGTCCTGCCAGTTCGGCTGCCAATTGATGGCGTCGAGGTCGATGTGGCGCGCGCCGATGGCCCTGGCCAGCGCGCCGGCGAAGGTGGTCTTGCCCGACCCCGACGTCCCGCTGACCGTGACGCGCACCTGCTTCAGGCCCCCTCGCCGAACTCCGCCATCACCTCGCCGGTATGCTCGCCCAGCTTGGGTGGGTGGCGGCGGATGTTCGACGGCGTCTTCGCGAACTTCACCGGCGGCTTCATCAGCCGATAGGCGCCCATCTCCGGGTGCTCGTAGCCCTCGAAGAAGCCGACCGCGCTGAGGTGCGGGTCGTCGGGCAGGTCGTCCAGCCGGTTGGTCTTCACCACCGGGATCGACAGGGGCTTGAGGATATCCAGCCACTCCTGGGTGGTCTTGGTCGCCGCCGCCTGCTCGATCAGGCCGTAGAGCTCCTGGATGTGCTTGGCCCGCGTCCCGTAGTCGGCGAAGCGCGGGTCGGAGCGCATCAGGTCGCCGTAGCCGGCCGCCTGGAAGAACAGGTCCCACTGCTTGTCGGTATAGGGCAGCAGGCCGATGTAGCCGTCCTTGGTCTTGTAGGGCTTGCGGTTGGGGTTGATCACCCGCTGGTAGCCCCACTGGCCGGTCGGCGGCTCGAAGGTGTGATCGTACAGGTGCTCCACCATCAGGAAGCTGGTGACGCACTCGAACATCGGCACCTCGACGAACTGGCCCTCGCCGGTGCGCGCCTTGTGCAGCAGGGCCGCCGTCACCGCCTGGGACAGGAACAGGCCCGAGACCTTGTCGGCGATCAGGGTCGGCAGGATGCGCGGCATGGGATCGCCGTCCGTCCGGCCCAGGATGTCGGCCATGCCGGACGCGGACTGGATCAGGTCGTCGTAGGCCGGTTCGCCCGCATAGGGCCCGTCCGAGCCGTAGCCGGCGGCGTGGACGAAGATGATGTCCGGCTTGATGGTCGCCACGTCCTCGTAGCTGAGGCCCAGCCGCTTCATGCCCTCATAGCGGACCGAGGAGGCCAGCACGTCGCAGGACTTGATCAGCTTGCGCAGCGCGCGCTTACCGGCCTCGGACTTCATATCCAGCAGGATCGAGCGCTTGTTGCGGTTGATGGTCAGGAAGATCGGCCCCATGCCCCGCGGCGTGCCTGCCGGCTGGTGGCCGGCCCAGCGCATGATGTCGCCGCCGTCGCCGCGGCCGGAGCCCGGGTCCTCGAGCTTGATCACGTCGGCGCCCTGGTCGGCCAGGATCTGGGTGCCGTAGGCGCCGTTGACCACGCTGGTCAGGTCCAGGATGCGGATGCCGGCCAGTGGGCCGGTGGGCGTCTTGGCCATGGTCTTCGGGGTCATAGGTTTCCTCTCACGGATGTTCGAGCCGTTCGATCATGGCCTGCAGGTCGGCCACGATCGCGTCTTGTTTCTCTTCCAGGCGCGGGACCCGGCCCGCCACGCCCACCGCGGCCACCCGGCCGAACGGGCCCTTGGGCAGGGCCGCGCCGATGATGCCCAGGCCGGGCGAGATGCTGTTTTTCGAGAAGGCGTACCCGCGGGCCCGGACCTCGTTCACGCGGGCCATCAGGTCCTCGCGCGACTGCATGGCGCCGTCGCCGGAGGCGTTGATCCGCCGACGCAGCCGCTCGATCTCCGCGTCGCTCTTGGCCGAAAGCAGCACCAGCCCCATTCCGGACCGCGCGAGCGGGCGCAGCGTGCCGGGCGGCGCGCGGAACTGCAGCGGCTCGGACGAGTGGATGAGGTGGACATACTGGGCGTGGAGGTCGCTCTGGACCGCGAGCACCACGGTCTCGCCGGTCTTGCGGTGCAGGTCCTCCAGCGCCGGCAGCAACTGGCCCTCCCCGAACAGGGCGTCGGGCACCCAGGCGCCCAGCACCGCGATGCGCATCGTTGGAAAGTAGGTTCGCCGTTCTCGGTCGTAGTCCAGGTAGCCCAGGGCCACGAGCGACTTCATCAGGGCGGAACCGGAGGAGGTAGGGTAGCCCAGCTCGTCCAGGATTTCCTTCAGGGCCAAAGGCCGCCGCTGGCGCGCGAAGACCTCGAGGATCTCCAGCGCCCGCTGCGCCGACTTCACTGCCCCTTCGGCCACAAAACCTCCCGAAATCGGCTCCAGTTCCATGAATAGAGCCATATGTTCCACATATATGGAAATACAATCCACATATGGGCGTTTCCTGTCAGAGCTAGTATCGGTTCCTCCGGCCCTGTTCAATGGCCGACAACAAGAGCCCAGGGGAAACGCCATGCACTTCGAGCTCGCCGAAGAGCACCGCATGCTCAAGGACCTGGTGCAGAAGTTCGTCCGCGACGAGCTGATGCCCCTGGAGGCCGACGTCATGGCCCGCGAGGCGGAGGGCAAGGGCCTGTACCTGCCCGACGCCGACCACCAGCGCCTGGACAAGAAGGCGCACGAGCTGGGCCTGTTCGGCCTGGACGCGCCGGAGGACGTCGGCGGATCCGACCTGCCGATGATGGCCATGGTCGGGGTCGAGGAAGAGGTCGGGCGCTGCGTGACCCCCTACACCCTGCCGCCGGACAGCCCGAACCTGCGCATGCTGATGGCCACGGTGAACGAGCGGCAGCGCGAGGCCTACCTCGCGCCCTACGTCGCCGGTAAGACCGTCTCGGCGATCGGCATCTCCGAGCCCGGCGCCGGCTCCGACCCCGCCGCCATGACCACCTACGCCGTCCGGGATGGCGACGACTGGGTCATAAACGGCCGAAAAATCTGGATCACGCGAGCCCAGGACGCCGATTTCACGATCCTGATGGCAGTGACCGACAAGGAAAAGGGCGCGCGGGGCGGTATGACCGCGTTCCTGGTCGACAAGGGCACGCCGGGCTTCAACGTCCTGCGGCGGATCCCGATGGTGGGCGGGCAGTACACCTACGAAATCGCCCTGGAGGACTGCCGGGTCGAGGGGTGGAAGCTCCTGGGTCAGGAGGGCGCCGGCTTCGCGCCCATGCAGGTGCGGCTGGGCACGCGGCGGATCCAGATGGCGGCCTGGTCGATCGGCATGGCCCAGCGGGCGCTGGACATGGTCATCGAATATGCGCCGCAGCGGAAGACCTTCGGCGCGCCGCTCTCGGAGCGCCAGGCGATTCAGTTCTGGGTGGCGGAAGCGGCGACCAAGATCCACGCCGCGCGGCTGATGACCTACGACTGCGCCTGGAAACAGGACAACGGCCGCGACGTCCGCTCCGAGATCAGCATGATCAAATGGTTCGCCACCGAGATGGCCTACGAGACCGTCGACCGGGCCATGCAGGCCTTCGGCGCCATGGGTATGACCAAGGAACTACCGCTGCAGCTCATGCAGGCGAAGCTGCGGACGATGCGGATCTATGACGGCCCCACGGAAATCCATAAGTGGGTGGTGGCCAGGAACCTGTTGGGGACGAGACGATGAAGCAAGCTTACGGCGACCACGTGAAGGTCGCGATGGACGGGCATGTGGCGGTGGTCACCCTGGACCGGCCGCCGCACAACTTCGTCTCGGTCGAGTTCATGTCCGAGCTGGCCGACGCCATGGAGGCTGCGGACGCTTCGAATGACGTGCGCGCCATCGTGCTGCAGAGCGAGGGCCGCACCTTCTGCGGCGGCGCCGACTTCTCCTCGCCCACCGACAAGGTGGCGTCCAGCATGGCGGGGGTGAACGCCCTCTACGACCAGGCCGTGCGGCTGTTCTCGATCCAGACCCCGATCGTGGCCGCGGTGCAGGGCTCGGCCGTGGGCGCAGGGCTGGGCCTGGCGCTGGTGGCGGACTTCCGGATCGCGGCCCCCGAGGCCCGCTTCGCCGCCAACTTCGTGAAGCTGTCGTTCCACCCCGGCTTCGGCTTGACCCACACCCTGCCGCGCCTGGTGGGCGAGCAGCGCGCGGCGCTGATGTTCCTCACCGGGCGGCGGATCAAGGCCGAGGAAGGCCTGGCCTGGGGCCTGGTCGACGAGGTGGTCCCGATGGACGAGCTGCGGGGCGCGGCCCTGAAGCTCGCCCAGGAGATCGCCGAGAACGCGCCCCTGGCGGTGAAGGCCACCCGCAAGACCCTGCGCGCCAAGCTGGCCGCCGACGTGCGCGCTCAGACCAACATCGAGCATGAGGAACAGGCCCTCCTGCGCGCGACCGAGGACTTCGCCGAGGGGGTCCGATCGGTGGCCGAGCGCCGGCCTGGAAACTTCGTAGGCCGTTGACCATGCGCGCCGCGCTCCTGGCCCTGGTCATCGCGGCCTGCGCCAACGCCCCGGCGTCGGCGCAGGCCGTGGTCGATCCCGCCGGGCGCGCGACGATCCAGGTCCGCAGCCGGCCGGACGCGGCGGGCCACACCTACCGCTATCGCAGCGAGACGCGGTTCGTTCAGAAGGACGACCAGGGCGGCCAGAGCCAGTTCAACACCCTGATCTTCGACCTGGAGGTCCTGGGCCCCCGGGTCGACGGCCTGCGCCTTCGCTACACCCTGCGCGAGGGGCTGGTGCAGGACAGCGCGGGTGCTTCGATGAGCGCAGCGGTGGACGCCGCTGTCGGCGTCAGCCTCGACTTCCGGCTGGACCGTCAGGGTCGTCTGGTCGCGGTCGACAACTGGCCGGAGTACAAGGCTCGCCTGCTGACGCGGGTGGACGCCGCCCTGCCGGCCACCGACCCGGTCCGACGGACGATTCACGAGCGGATGGAGGGCCCGCCGCTGGACGCCGCCCAGGAAATGGTCCTGGGGGACGTGGCGATGATGGCGATGATGGAACCGGCCGGCCGCCTGCCGCTGGGCATGACCCAACTGGATGACCCCGACGCCGCCAAGGCGACGCTGGCGGTGAAGGTCGTGGCGCCCGGCTGCGTCGTCGGGATCGAGCGCCAGACCAGCCGCAGCCTCGCCGGGGGCGCCCGCGCGGCGGTCAGCAAGGCCGAGGTCTCGGTCCATGACGGCCGCGTGCTGACGCTGGAGGAACGCCGCGTCACCCGCGCGCCCGGCGGCTCGCAGGAAGAGACGATCACCATCCGCCGGATCAGCGCGGCGCCGGCCTGCTGAACGCCGGCTACAGCCGTTCCATCTGCTCCAGCTGGCGCGCGGCCCCGACGATGGCCGGGTAGGGGTGCAGCACCAGGTAGGTCGGGATGGTGGCCACGTAGTCGGACAACCGCCCCTTGTCCTCGAAGCGGGCGCGGAAGCTGCCCGCGGCCAGCCGCTCGGCGATGCGGGGCGCGATCCCGCCGGACACGTACACGCCGCCCCGGGCCCCGAAGGTCAGGGCCAGATCGCCCGCCACCGCGCCCAGGATGCCGCCGAACCGGTCAAGCGCCTCGGCCGCCAGCGGATCGCCGACCAGCCCCTCCTTGGTCACCGCCACCTCGTCGGGGAGGGCCGGCGCCTGACCCTTGAGGTCCGAGAGGGCGCAGTAGAGTTCATAGAGCCCATGACCGGACAGCAGCCGCTCGATGGAGACGCGGCCGTGCTTGGCCATCAGCCGCCGCAGCACCTCGACCTCGACTTCGTCTGAGGGGGCGAAGCCGGCGTGCCCGCCCTCGGTCGCCAGCGCGATGTCGCCCCGGTCGCTGCGCGCCAGGGCCGCCACGCCGAAGCCGGTGCCGGCGCCCAGGGCGACGAGCGGGCAGTCGTGCGGCCCCTTCGGCAGGTTCTTGCCCAGCGGCCGCAGATCGGCGCCCTCCAGCAACGGGCAGGCCAGCGCCTGGGCGGCGAAGTCGTTGATCAGTTCGACGGCCTCGAACTCGAAATGGGCCAGGAGGTCGCCCTCCGACACCCGCCAGTCCAGGTTGGTGAACTCGATCTCGCCGTCCATCACCGGCCCGGCCACGGCGATCACCGCCTTGGGCGGCCGCTTCTTGCCCACGGTCGTCTCGATGTACTCGGCGACGATGTCGGCCAGGCTCGCGTAGTCCTTGCACGGGAAAGCGCGCGGATTGCGAACGTGGCCCTGCGCGTCCACCAGCGCGAAGCGGGCGTTCGTGCCGCCCACGTCACCGACCAATCCAACCCAATGCGGTTTCATCAGGCGGCCTCGAACAGGGCGCAGGCGCCGGCGTCAGCGGGGCCGGCGGCGCGGCGCATCCAGCCGAAGAGCTCGCGGCCATACCCCTGGCCGGCCGGCGGCCCTACCGCCCGTTCCCGTCGCATCAGCTCGGCCTGATCCACCTTGATCTCCAGGGTTCCGGCCTCGGCGTCGAGGCGGATGATGTCGCCGTTGCGGACGTAGGCCAGGGGACCGCCGACGGCGGCTTCCGGCGTCACGTGGATCGCCGCCGGCACCTTGCCGCTGGCGCCGGACATCCGTCCGTCGGTGACCAGCGCCACCTGGAACCCTTTGTCCAGTTGGACGCCCAGCGGCGGGGTCAGGGAATGGAGTTCGGGCATGCCGTTGGCCTGGGGTCCCTGGAAGCGCACCACTGCGATGAAGTCCCTGTTGAGCTCGCCTCGCTTGTGGGCGGCCAGCAGGTCGTCCTGGTCGTCAAACACCAGGGCCGGCGCCTCGATGATCCGGTGCTGGGGCTTCACCGCCGAGGTCTTGATGACGCCGCGACCCAGGCCGCCGGTCAGGACGCGCATCCCGCCCTCGGCCTCGAAGGGATCGTCGGCCGGCCGCAGGATGTCGCGGTTGAGGCTGGCCGCCGGGCCGTCGCGCCAGACCAGCTTGCCGTCCTCCAGGAAAGGCTCCTGGGTGTAGCGCCGCAGGCCCGCGCCCGCGACGGTGCGCACGTCCTCGTGGACCAGACCGTGGTCCAGCAGGGTGCGGGTGACGAAGCTCATGCCGCCCGCGGCGTGGAAGGCGTTCACGTCCTCGGATCCGTTCGGATAGACCCGCGCGATCAAGGGGGTGACGCGAGAGAGGTCGTGGAAGTCCTCCCAGGTCACCAGCACGCCGGCCGCCCGCGCCATGGCCAGGATGTGCAGGGTGTGGTTGGTCGAGCCGCCGGTGGCCAGCAGGCCTGCGATGGCGTTGACGATGCTCTTGGCGTCCACCACCGCCGAGAACGGGGTGTAGTCGTTGCCGCCGTCCCGGATCTCCACCGCCCGCTTGGGCCCATGGGCCGTCAGTGCGTCGCGCAGGGGCGTGTTGGGGCTGACGAAGGCCGCGCCGGGCAGGTGCAGGCCGGTCATCTCCATCATCATCTGGTTGGAGTTCGCGGTGCCGTAGAAGGTGCAGGTCCCGGGGCCGTGGTAGCTCTTCATCTCCGAGTCCAGAAGCTCGTCGCGGGTGGCCTTGCCCTCGGCGTAGAGCGCCCGGGTGCGGGCCTTCTCGGAATTGGAGATGCCCGAGGTCATCGGGCCGCTGGGTACGAAGATGGTCGGCAGGTGCCCGAAGGCGGCGGCGCCGATGAACAGGCCCGGCACGATCTTGTCGCAGATCCCCAGCATCAGGGCCGCGTCGAAGGCGTCGTGGGTGAGCGCCACCGCCGTCGACATGGCGATCACGTCGCGGCTGAACAGCGACAGCTCCATGCCGGGCCGGCCTTGCGTCACGCCATCGCACATGGCGGGCACGCCCCCGGCGTACTGGGCCGTGGCGCCGACCTCGTGGGCGGCCTGGCGCAGGATGTCGGGAAACCGCTCGTACGGCTGATGGGCCGAGAGCATGTCGTTGTAGGCCGAGACGATGGCGATATTGGGCGCGGTGGGGTCGCGCATGCGCTGCTTGTCGCCGTCGGGCGAGGCGGCGAAGGCGTGGGCCCAGTTGGCGCAGGAGAGCTTTCCGCGGCCGGGGCCCGCCTGGCGAGCCGCTTCCATCCGGGCCAGGTAGTCGGCGCGGGTCTCGCGGCTGCGCTCGACGATCCGCTGGGTGACCTCGGCGGTGACAGGATGCATGGGTTTCAACCTCCGTCCGGGGTCCACAAGATGCGGATGGGCGCCTTGGATTGCGAGATCAGCCGGCCGACCGGCAGGTCCTCGCCAGCCAAGGCCCGCTCGACGACCCCGCGCTTAGCCTCCCCGGCGATCAGAAGAAAGGTCGCCCGCGCATTCCGTAGCGCCGAAAGGCTGAGGGTGATCCTAGGAACGGGCGGCTTCCCCAGGCCGGCGGGCACGGCGCGGGTCAGGTCTTCGGTGGTCAGGGCATCCTCAAGTCCGGGGTCGCCGGGGATCAGCGAGGCGATATGGCCATCCTCGCCCATGCCCAGCATCACGGCGTCGAAAGGCTGCAGCGCCGCCAGGGCCGCGGCCGCGGCCGCGGGCGCAGGCCAGAGCGGAAGGAGATGGGCCTTGGCCGCCCGCCCGATGAGCAGGCGTTCGCGCACCACTTTGGCGTTGGACGCCGGATCGTCGGGTCCGACACAGCGCTCGTCGGACAGCGTGACGACGACGCGCCGCCAGTCGATGGCGTCCGAAGCCGCCAGCCGATCGAATACCGGCCCCGGCGACCGGCCACCCGTGGCCACCAGGCTGGCGCGGCCGCGCGCGCTGAGCGCCGCCGCGAGTTCCGCCTCGATCGCTTTCGCCGCGACGTCGGCCAGGGTCTCTCCGTTCGGGTAGGTCTCGATCATGCGTGCCTCCATAACGCGCTACGCGCCTCCGGGGAGCCCTGGGTCGCCACCATTTCGCGAACGGCATGGAACCGCACGGGTCTCCCCGGCGTCCTACTCCCCGGATGTCAGACGCCGGCTCAGGGACGCGCCCGGCGCGGAGGAGTTCGCCATGCGTATCGCCCAGGTCGCCCCGCTGTACGAAGCCGTGCCGCCCCGCCTTTACGGTGGGACGGAGCGGGTTGTCGCCCATCTCACCGACGCCCTGGTGACCCTGGGTCATGACGTAACCCTCTTCTCGAGCGCGGACGCCAAGACGCTGGGCAAGCTGGCCGCCGTGCGCGACCAGGCCATCCGCCTGGATCCTGCGCCGCTGAAGTCGGACCTGGCCGCCCACCTGAACCAGCTCGCCGTCGTGCGGCGGCGCGCGGCCGAGTTCGACGTGATCCACTTCCACACCGACATGATCCAGTTCCCGATGTTCGAGGACATGCCGCAGAAGACCATCACCACTCTGCACGGCCGCCTGGACCTGAAGGACCTGCCGGAGGTCTACCGCCGCTGGCCACAGTTTCCGCTGGTGTCGATCAGCGACGACCAGCGCCGGCCGCTGCCCTTCGCCAACTGGGCCGCCACGGTCCACCATGGCATGTCCACCGAGCTCTACCGCTTCAGCCCGCAGGGCCAGGGATATCTGGCCTTCCTCGGTCGGATTTCGCCGGAGAAGCGTCCCGATCGGGCGATCGCCATCGCGACCGCCGCCGGCAGGCCGCTGAAAATCGCCGCCAAGGTCGACAACGCCGACCGGGCCTATTTCGAGGACGCCATCGAGCCCTTGCTGGCCAATCCCCTGGTCGACTTCATCGGCGAAATCGGTGACGGCGCGAAGTCGGACTTCCTCGGCGGGGCGGACGCCCTGCTCTTCCCCATCGACTGGCCCGAACCCTTCGGCCTGGTGATGATCGAGGCCATGGCGTGCGGCACGCCGGTGATCGCCTGGGCGAACGGCTCTGTGCAGGAGGTCGTCGAGCATGGCCTGACCGGCTTCATCGTCCGCTCGGAGGCCGAGGCGCACGAGGCCGTCGCCCGCCTGCCGGAGCTGGACCGCCGGGCGATCCGCGCGCGCTTCGAGGAGCGGTTCTCGGCCGTCGCCATGGCCCGGCGCTATCTGGAGATCTATGAAAGACTCCCCCAGGAGCAGACGCTAACGGAGGCCGCGTGAGCCCGGAATAGCCCATGAACGACCTCGCGCCGTCGCACACGACCCCCGTCGAATGGGGTGACATCGAGGAACCTCGGGTTCCCCAGCGCCTCTACGCGCTCAAGGACCGCGACACGTTCATCGTCGCCGACAGTCACGGTGACATCGCCGGCGCGGCGGACGGCCTGTTCCATGACGACACCCGCATCCTGTCGCGTTGGGAGGTGATGCTGGGCGACAAATCGCCGACCTTGCTGTCGGGCGCGGTCAGCCAGGACAATGTCTACTTCACCTCCCACGGCCTCAACCGCGCGATCCCGGTTCCCGCGGGGCCGGCGGGACCGCCTGGCGTGGTCCACATCGAGCGCAAGCGGTTCCTCTGGGCCGACCGGCTGTACGAGCGGGTCCGTCTGACCAACTACAACGCCGAGGTCTTCGTTCTGCCGGTGGTGTTCCGCTTCGCCGCCGACTTCCGCGACATGTTCGAGGTGCGCGGCGCGAGGCGGCGCGCGCGCGGCCGGATCTCCACGCCTGAGGTGGGGGAGCGCTCGGTTCGCTTCGGTTACGAGGGGTTGGACCAGGTGGTCCGCGCCAGCGTGGTGGCCTTCTCCGAGCCCCCGACCTCGCTGACCGCCGGGCAGGCCGAGTTCAACGTCTCCCTCAAGACGGACGAATGCCGGGAAATCTACGTCGAGGTGGGCGCGACCGAGGCCGACGCGCCGGACCGCGCCCGCTACCGCGCCGCCGCGGCGCGCGCCCGCTACGCCATGCGCGAGCGCCGCCGACGGGGCGCCCGGATCACGACCAACGGCCGGCTGTTCAACGCCTGGATCGACAAGTCGCGCGCCGACCTGGCCCTGCTGACCACGCCCATGAAGAGCGGACCCTATCCGTACGCGGGCATTCCCTGGTTCTCCACCTGCTTCGGCCGCGACGGCATCATCACCGCCTGGCAGATCCTGTGGTTCGAACCGGCCCTGGCAAAAGGGGTGCTGTCGTACCTGGCCGAGTGGCAGGCCACGGAGACCTCGGCGTTCCGGGACTCCGAGCCCGGCAAGATCATGCACGAGACCCGGCGAGGCGAGATGGCCGCATTGGGCGAGGTGCCGTTCGGCCGCTACTACGGCGGGGTCGACACGACGCCGCTGTTCGTGGCCCTGGCCGGCGCCTATGCCGAACGGACCGGCGACTACGCGCAGCTGGACAAGTGGTGGCCGGCCCTGGAGCGCGCCGCCGGCTGGATCGCCGCCAAGGCCGACGATCATCCCCTGGGCCTGATTTCCTACGCCCGCGGCATGGATGGCGGCCTGACCAACCAGGGCTGGAAGGACTCCGGCGATTCCATCTTCCATGCCGACGGGCGCTTCCCGGAGGGGCCGGTGGCGCTGGTGGAGGTGCAGGGCTACGCCTACGCCGCCTATCGCACCATGGCGGCGATGACGGCGCGCCGGGGCGATGCGGAGCAGGCCGAGCGCTGGAGTGCGCGCGCCGCGAAACTGCGGGCGGTGGTCGAAGACCGGTTCTGGATGGCGGAGCATGGCTTCTACGGCATCGCCCTGGACGGCCAGAACAAGCTCTGCCGGGTCTCCGGGTCGAACCCCGGCCACCTGCTGTTCACCGGCCTCCCGCGGGCGGATCGCGCCGAGAAGGTGGCGCGCCACATCTTCTCGGGCGGATTCTTCTCCGGCTGGGGCTTGAGGACGCTGGCCGGCGACCAGCCGCGCTTCAACCCGATGTCGTATCACAACGGATCGGTCTGGCCGCACGACACGGCCCTGGCCGCCCTGGGCCTCTCCTACTATGGCGAGCGCGACGGGGTCGTGAAGCTGACGTCCGCCCTGTTCGAGGCGGCCTCCCAGTTCGGGATGCGCCTGCCCGAGCTGTTCTGCGGCTTCCCGCGCGCGGCCGGCGAGCCGCCGGTCGCCTATCCGGTCGCCTGCCTGCCCCAGGCCTGGGCGGCGGGCGCGGTCTTCATGCTGCTGCAGGCCTGCCTGGGCCTGTCGATCAGTGGCGAGGGCGCCGAGGTCGAGATCCGCAACCCGGTCCTGCCCATCGGCATCGATCGCCTGAACGTGGAAGGTCTGCAGATCGGGGACGGGGCGATCGACCTGACTTTCGAGCGCCAGGGCTCGCGGGTGGCCGTGCATTCCAACAGTCGCGGCCCGCGCCTGCGGGTGCGATACGGTTGAGCTTGGCGGGGAGCAAAACGGCCCTCCGCGGCGTTTGTGTCGGGGAGCAGACCATCGGGCGCGGCTCGCAGGTCATCGTTGCGCGGAGACATCGCCTTTGAGCCAAACCCTCGACCTGTTCCCCATCGGCAACTGCGCGGCGAGCGCCTTGATCGACCGGGCGGGACGCTATGTCTGGGCCTGCGCGCCCCGCGTAGACGGCGATCCGTTCTTCTCGGCGCTGCTGGGCGGCCGGGACCCCGGCGACCCCGACGCTCAGGGGATGTGGTCCATCGAGGTGGACGGCGCCACCGAGACCACCCAGGAGTACCTGCGCAACACCCCGATCCTGCGCACCGTGATCCGCAACGCGGAAGGCGCGGCGGTAGAGATTCTCGACTTCGCGCCGCGCTACCGCCACCTCGGCCGGCAATACCGCCCGCTGGCCCTGGTCCGCATCGTGCGGCCGCTGTCGGGGGCGCCGCGCATCCGCATCCGTCTGCGGCCGATGATGAACTACGGCGAGCGTCGCTGCTATCAGACTGCCGGCTCCAACCACATCCGCTACGTGGGCAAGACGGTGACCCTGCGCCTGACCACCGACGCGCCGGTGAGCCACATCGTGGAGGAGAGGGCGTTTCGGCTCGAGGAGCCGATCGGCATGTTCCTGGGTCCCGACGAAGGGCTGGACGCCGAAGTCGCCATCACCACCACGCGGATGCTGCGGGAGACCACCGACTACTGGCGCGGCTGGGTCCGGACGCTGACCGTGCCTCTGGAGTGGCAGGAAGCGGTCATCCGGGCGGCGATCACGCTGAAGCTCTGCGCCTATGAAGAGACGGGCGCCATCGTGGCGGCGCTGACCACATCGCTGCCCGAGCACGAGGCCGAAGGCGGGTCGGGACGCAACTGGGACTACCGCTACTGCTGGCTCCGCGACGCGTACTACGTGGTGCAGGCGCTGAACCGCCTCGGCGCGGCCGACATGCTGGAAAACTACCTGGTCTATCTGCGCAACCTGGTGGACCAGGCGGTGCGCGGCGAGATGCGGCCGGTGGGCGAACCCGCGCAGCGCGAACTGCCCGGCCTCGGCGGGGCCTGCCCGCCCAACGGCAAGGCGGGCCACATTCAGCCCGTCTATGGCGTCGGCCTGGAGCCGGTGCTGACCGAGTGGATCGCGCCGCATCTGCCGGGCTACCGCGGGATCGGCCCCGTGCGGGTGGGCAACCAAGCCCACGAGCACATGCAGCATGATGTCTACGGCCAGATCGTGCTGTCCACGGTGCAGGCCTTCTTCGATGAGCGCCTGTTGCGGCCCGCCACCGTGGAGGATTTCTGCGCGCTGGAGCCGATCGGCGAGCGGGCCTTCGAGCTGCATGACGAACCGGACGCCAGCCTCTGGGAATTCCGGGGGCGGGAGGCGGTGCACACCTACTCTTCGGTGATGTGCTGGGCCGCCTGCGACCGGCTGGGCAACGCGGCGGCCAAGCTGGGCCTGACCAATCGCGCGACCCACTGGAACGCGCGCGCCGCCAAGGTGCGCGAGACCATCGAGCGCCGCGCCTGGAACGAGACCGAGGGCCGCTTCGCCGCCACCTTCGACGGCGACGAGCTGGACGCTTCGCTGCTGCAGCTGGTGGACGTTCGGTTCGTCTCGCCAGACGACCCGCGCATGCAGGCGACCATGGCGGCGGTCGAGGAAGGCCTGCGCCGCGGACCCTACATGCTGCGCTACGCCGTCGCCGACGACTTCGGCCTGCCCGAGACGGCGTTCAACTTCTGCACCTTCTGGCTGATCGAGGCGCTGCATCTGTCGGGCCGCACGGACGAGGCGCGCAAGCTGTTCGGCGAGATGCTGGATCGCCGCACCGCCGCCGGCCTGCTGTCCGAGGACATCACCCTGGACGGCAAGGAACTGTGGGGGAACTACCCGCAGACCTACTCCCTGGTGGGCCTGATCAACTGCGCGCACCTGCTGTCCAAGAGCTGGCAGAGCATCCGTTAGAGCACGGCCTGCGGCTCCGCCTGCGGCGCGCGATGGAGGAGGCGCGACATAAAGGCGGAGGCGCGGATCCATAGGGCCCAGGCCGCGACGCCGCCGACGAGCGCGACCGCCACGTTGAGCGCCGGCAGGTCCGGAGCGCCCAGCAGCCGCAGCACGCCTCGGAACTGGAAGTGGGTCAGGTAGATGAACAGCGACGCCCCCGACAGGGTCAACACCAGGGCGGTCAGCGGCCGGGGCAAGGGCAGCCGCTTGAGGGCCAGGATCAGCACGCCGGCGGCCAGGATCACCAGGGCGCCGTAGGGGCCATAGAGCGGCGCGGTCAACCCGGCGTACGTCGCCAGCAGGACCAGGACGCCCAGGCGCGCATGATTCGTCTGCGCCAGTGCGATCAGGGCGCCCAGCATCACGGTCGAAAGATGAGTGGTGGGCAGGTAGTTCACCGGCGTGAGGGACGGCGCCCCCTGGGTGAGAAAGTCCGGGATGAAGAGCGCCGGCGCGACGAAACGGCCGAGGCAGCCCAGGGCGAACATGCCCAGGGCGAACCTCCAGGCCGTCACGCGCGTCCCGCCGAACCGCAGGGCGGCCAGGGCCGCCAGCCAGATCAGCGCCATCATCTGGATCGAGCAGTAGATGAACCAGAGATAGAACTCGTGCCCGCCCCAGCGCGGACCCGACAGCGCCGAATAGTCGACGAGATTGCCGTACAACAGCAGGACCGAGAGGTCCGGCGCCTTGCCCAGGGCGGTCTTGACCGCGAACAGGGCGGCCGAGAACAGCATCACGGGCAGAAGCAGGCGGCGCAGGCCTCGGAGGATCGGCTGGGCCGAGCCGCCGCCGAAGGTCTCGGTAAGCTGGAACGCTCCGAACAGGACCCCGAACACGATCATCAGCCCGGCCGTGGCGCCGCCACCGTAGGCCAGCAGGCCCAGGTGGCCCATGACGATCACCACGATGGAGACCGCCCGCACCAGCATCGGGGTGTCGACCACGCTCCAGAACCGGCTGGCCTCGCGCTTGGCCGCGCTGAGCTCGGCGATGGTCATCGCCTGCCAGCCGGAGGGGACGACGCCGATCACCTCCTCGGTGGCGAGGTAGGCCTGGACGTACGACAGGCTGTCTCCGCCGAGGCCGGCGAAGGTGGTGGCGCGCGAGATGCCGTGGTCGCCGAGCACGCCTGACCACCGCGCGATCAGCGCCCGCTCGGTCGGGTTCGCGCCATCGGCGTCGTGCGCGCGCGACGGATCGGGCTGGCCGGCCAGCGCCAGGACCCTTAGCGCCTGTCGGTCGACCTTGCCGTTGGGCAGCAGTGGCAGCCGTTCCAGGACGCGGATGGCGCGTGGCAGCATGTGGGCCGGCAGCCGGACCGCCAGGCCCGCCATCAGCTCGGCCTCGCGCGGCGGGGCGTCGCGGGACGGCGACACGAAGCCGAAGATGCGCAGCGCCGCGCCCTCGCCCACGGCGAGCGCCGCCGCCTCGCCGACCCGAGGCTGGGCCTTCAGCGCCGCGGTGACCTCGGCCAGCTCAACCCGATGCCCGCGGACCTTCACCTGGTCGTCGGCCCGGCCGATGATCAGCACGTCGCCGTCCGGCAGGTGGAAGCCCCGGTCCCCGGTGCGGTAGGTCTTCCCGTCCGGCCCCCGGTCACCGGGCGGGACGATTCGCCCGGCTTCGACGTAGCCGAGGCTGAGGTAGTTCGAGCGCACGGCGATCTCGCCCGCCTCGCCAACGCCGGCCTGCCGGCCCCTGGCGTCGAGGACCAGTACCTGGGCGCCGTTCACGCCCCGGCCGATCGGCACGTTGCGGCCGCCGGCCTTGTCCGCGTCCCCGAAGGCGGCCACGGCCTGCGGCGTCTCGGTCGCGCCGTAGAAGTTCGTCTGCCGCGCGTTCGGCGCGAAGCGGGCCATGTCGCGCGTCAGGTCGGTGGGAAGCAGGTCGCCGCCCCAGAAGAGCCGCCGCAGGTCCGGCAGGCCCCGCACCTTCGCGGCTCCCGCCAGCAGCACTTGGCCCAGGGCCGGGGTGACGTGGGCCACGGTGATCCCGGCCTTCCGGAACCATCGCGCCAAGGCGCCCGGCTCGACCACCGTGTGTGCATCGGGGATCACCACCGTGGCGCCCAGGCCCAGGGCGGTGAAGATGTCGCGCAGCAGCGGGTCGTGCGACAGGCCGGCCAGCATGCTGAAGCGGTCCGACGCTCGCAGGCCGAACGCCTCCGCCTGCCAGGCCGTGAAACGGCTGAGCGGCACGTGCGAACAGGCTACGCCCTTGGGACGACCGGTGCTGCCCGAGGTGAAGAGGATATAGGCGGGGTCTGTCGGCGCGGCGGCGTCCAGGCCGGAGATGTCACCCGCCTCGGCCCCCGCAGGTTCTACCACCTGGACCGAGGCGTCACGGCCAAGCCGGCGGGCCAGTTCGATGGCTTCGAGGCCTCCGGCCGGAACCAGGGCGCGGGGCGCGGCGATCTCGATGAGGGTCGCCAGGCGCGCTTGCGGATAGGCGCTGTCCAGCACCACGAACACCCCGCCCAGGCGGGCGACCGCCAGCAGGGTCCAGACCAGCTCCGGCCGACGCTCCGCCACCACCGCGACCCGGTCGCCTGGCTTGACCCCGGCGGCCAGCAGCTCACCCGCCAGCGCGCGGGAACGCTGCTCGACGTCACCATAGCTGTAGGTCGCGCCCGCGTAGGCGACGCAGTCCGCCTCCGGCGTTTCGGCGGCGCGGCGCAGGAACGCCGCCTGGATCAACTCGCCTCCGCCGCTGGGCAGAGCCGCCGAGAGGTCCGGCAGAACACCGGCCGGGGCAAGGTCGGCCGAGGCCGTGGCGCCGATCGGCGCGCGCACGTCGCGGGCGAAGGCGGCGAGCAGGGCGGCGTACTGTTCCGCCGCCGCGGCCACGCGCTCGCGGCGGAAGGCCTGTTCGCGGAAGTAGATGACCACGTCCAACGCGCCCGCCGCCTCGTAGCGGACGAAGCGGAGGTTCAGGTCGTACTCCCAGTTGCCGTACGACATCTCCGGCCGTTCGATCTCAAGACCCGGCGCGCGCATCACCGGCAGCTCCGGGAACCAGTTCACCCCGAACCGGGGGTGGGCGCCGGTCGCCTTGATCACGTGGTGGTAGGGGTAGGCCTCGTGGGTCAGCGCCATGCGGATCTCGCCGCGCAGGCGCTGGGCGAGGTCGGCGATCGACTGCGCTTCATCCACCTCGGTGGCCAGGATGAGGCTGTTGGAGAAGACGCCGTGGACGCCGTCGGCGCCGGTCTTGGGACGGCCTCGGCTCTGGAAGGTGGTGCAGACCCGGGGCTGGCCGGCGAGGCGGGTCAGCAGCACCAGGGCCACGGCGTAGTGGAAAGTGAACTCCGAGACGCCGATCTCGGCCGCTGCCTGTTTGGCCGCCTGGGTCAATTCCGCGGAAAGCCGCCGGTCGACCGGCCCGGTCCACGTCGCGCCGCCGGCGTCGCCGCCGTCCTCGGCCAGGGCGCCGATCTCATCCACCCCGCCCAGATGGTCGACCCAGAAGGCCTCGGCCTCGCGATAGGCCGGCGCGGCGGCCCAGTCCCAGGCCCACAGGTCGCTGTACTGGACCGGTTCGCCCTCCGGCGCGGCGCCGGCATAGGTGTCGAAGATCTCGACCAGGGCGGCCCGGTGGGTCTCCGCGTCGCTGGTGGCGTGGTGAAAGTAGTTGGCCAGGACGAACTCGTCGTCAGCCAGCTGGATCACCAGGATCTTGGTGAAGCTGGGCGGGCTGAGGTCGCCGCGCTCGAAGAACCAGGCGCGGATCGTCCGCCGGACCTCGTCCGCCGGCGCGCCCGGCATCTGCAGCCACCGCACGCTGGGCCGGCCGCGCGCCTCGACGTAGCGGGTGAAATGACCGTCGCCGGACGCCTCGAACCCGGTGCGCCGACCTTCGTGCCGATCGCAGACCCGCTGGATGGCGTCGCGCATCCGCGCTTCGTCCAGCCTTCCCCGGATGCGCACGGACCAGGGGTTGCCGTAGGCCTCGGCCGAGATCGCTTCCGAGAGGACGTACCGCTCCTCGTTCGGGCTCAGCGGCAGGCCGCTGCGAACCCGCTCGAAGGTCTTGGTCTCGCGACGCCGTGCGAACAAGGTCGGCCTGCCCCAGCGCGCCGGCCCCTCAGCCGCGCGCGCTCAAGCTAGGCGGTGGTTCGCCCATGGAGGCAAGTCCGTCAGTCCGACCAGTCGCGGCCAAAGCGCTCGATGAGCGCGAATGCGCCAGAGGGACCCCAGCTTCCCGCCGCATAGGGCTTGGGATGCAGCCCGGCCTCGGCCCAGGCGTCGGCGACGCCGTCGACCCAACGCCAGGCCTCCTCGACCTCGTCGCGGCGGACGAACAGGGTGGCGTCGCCGTGGATCACGTCCAGCAGCAGGCGCTCGTAGGCAATCCGCCGCCGGCCACCCGCGCCCTCGTAGGTGCGCAGCAGAGACAGCGACAGGGGCAGCGATTGCAGCCGCATGCCGCCCTGGCTGAGGCCCGGGGCCTTGTTCATGAGGCTGAGCTTGATGTCCTCGTCCGGCTGCAGGTCGATGACCAGACGGTTGGGCGCCAGGTCGGCGGTGGAGGCGCGGCCGAAGATGGAGTGCGGCACCGGCTTGAACTGGATGGCGATCTGGGTGCGCTTCTCGGGCATCCGCTTGCCGGTGCGCAGGAAGAACGGCACGCCGGCCCAGCGCCAGTTGTCGATGTCGGCCCTGAGCGCCACGAAGGTTTCGGTGCCGGTCATCTGGCCGCGCTCGGCCTCGTAGCCCTCGGCCGTCTTCCCGAGCACCACGCCCGGCGTGTACTGGCCGCGCACCGACTTGTCCTGCACGTCCATGCGGGTGAAGCGGCGGAGCGAGCGCAGCACCTTGACCTTCTCGTTGCGAACCGAGTCCGGCTCCATGTCGGCCGGCGGCTCCATGGCGACCAGGCACAGGAGCTGCAGCATGTGGTTCTGCAGCATGTCCCTGAGCGCGCCGTACTCGTCGTAGTAGGGCCAGCGCGCGCCGACGCCCTCGGTCTCGGCCACGGTGATCTGCACGTGGTCGATGGTCAGGTTGTTCCAGAGCGGCTCGAAGAGGGTGTTGGCGAAACGCAGCGCCAGCAGGTTCTGGACCGTCTCCTTGCCCAGGTAGTGGTCGATCCGGAAGATCTGGTTTTCGTCGAACACCGCGCCCAGCGAGGTGTTGATATGGCGCGAGGTTTCGAGGTCGCGGCCGATCGGCTTTTCCAGGACGATGCGGGTCTCGTCGGTGGCGATGCCGGCGGCGGCCAGCGAGATGCAGACCTTCTCGTAGAGGCTGGGTGAGATCGCCAGGTAGAAGAACGGGGCCTTGCAGCCTTCCAGCGCCGGCTTCAGCTTTGCCGCGCCCTCGGCCGTGGTGGCGTCGGCCCCGACATAGTCGAGGCGGGCGGAGAACCGCTTCCACACCGCCTCGTCGATCCCCTCGGACCGCTCGGCCAGGACAGCGTAGGTCTGCTCCAGGAAGGCGTCGCGCGTGAGGTCGGCTCGGGCAGTGGCGACGACGCGGAAGCCCTTGGGCAGGAAGCCGTCGGCGTCCAGGAAGTAGAGCGAGGCCAGCAGCATCCGGCGCGCCAGGTCGCCTGTGGCGCCGAACAGCACGATCGCGTCCGCCTGCGGGGTTGCGGGCATGGGGCCTCCCTTGTCGAGCGCCGGAGACCAGCGCGCGCCGCGCCTCGGGTCAAGGGCGGAAGGGGATCGAATTCCACGCTATCGGCGTTAATCCACCCGAGCGGGTGGGAGAGAGATGCCAGTTGAGTCCCTGATGGTCAGTCTGCCGGCGCCCAAGCCCCTCCGGCTTGGCGAGGCTGCGCTGTTCCTCGACCTGGACGGAACACTGGCGCCCATCGCCGCGCGGCCCCAGGACGTCCAGCCCGATCCACGCCGAACGCGCCTGCTCGACATCCTCAAGGAGGGCCTGGGCGGCCGTCTGGCGGTCGTCAGCGGCCGCACGCTCGAAGACATCGACCGAATCCTCGAAGGCCGCATCGTCTGCGTGTCCGCCATCCACGGCCTGGTGCGTCGCGACTGTGACGGCCGCCTGCACATGCCCGAGCCGCACCCGGGCATGGCCCGAGCCGTCGCGGCGTTGCGCGAGTTCGCGACCCGGGACGCCGGCCTGCTGGTGGAGGAGAAGGGCCCGAGCGTGGCGCTGCACTTCCGCCTGGCCCGGACGCGCGCCCTAGACGCCCGCGCGCTCGCACGCCGGGTCGCCGCCGAGACCGGCCTTTCGCTGCAGGAGGGCGACATGGTGCAGGAGCTTCGCACGCCTGGCCCGTCCAAGGGCGACGCCGTGCGCGGCTTCATGGAAACCCCCGCCTTCCACAACACCACCCCCGTGTTCGTGGGCGACGACGCCACCGACGAACACGGCTTCGCCGAGGTGGCCCGCCTTGGGGGCTTCGGCGTGCTGGTGGGACGTCCCCGCGAGACCCACGCCCGTTTCGGCCTTCGGAATGTGGAGGATGTGCTGGCCTGGCTGGAGGCCGCGAGATGATCCTCCTTCGCCGAGGCTACGGAGGACAAGGCCCTCAAACAGGACGTGTCCTGCGAAGCTCCACCAGGAGCGAAGCAGGATGAGCCGGCTGATCGTTGTTTCCAACCGCGTGAGCTTGCCGTCCGGCGACGGCGAGGAGAGCGTGGGCGGGCTAGCCATGGCCCTGGCCGCCGCCCTCAAGCAGTACACCGGCATCTGGTTCGGATGGAGCGGGAAGACCACCGAAACCTTCACCGGCGAGCTCAACATCGAGACCGTGGGCGAGGTCACCGCGGCCACCGTCGACCTCGAGGAGATCGATCTCGAGGAATACTACAACGGCTACGCCAACAAGACGCTGTGGCCGCTGTTCCACTACCGCAACGACTTGGCCGCCTTCGATCGCGCGTTCGACAAGGGGTACACCCGGGTGAACCGGCGGTTCGCCGAGACCCTGGCTCCGCTGATCCAGCCCGAGGACACCATCTGGGTCCACGACTACCACCTGATCCCGCTGGCCAAGGAGCTGCGCAGCCTGGGGGTGAAGAACCGGATCGGATTCTTCCTGCACATTCCCTGGCCGGCGCACCAGGTGATGATCAACCTGCCCCGCCACCGGCAGCTGGTGGAGTCGATGTTCGACTACGACCTGGTCGGCTTCCAGACCGCCGAGTACCAGCAGGCGTTCGAGGAATATGTGCTGTCCGAGGCCGACGGCAGCCTTGTGCGGCCCGGCTGTCTCAAGGGCTTCGGTCGCTACCTCGACGTGGGCGCCTTCCCGATCGGGATCGACGCCGCCGACTTCGCCGCGATGGTCAACGGCCCGCGGGCCCGGCGCATGCGCAATCTGATGGCCGCCCACACGGTCTTCCGCCACCTGATCGTCGGCGTGGACCGCCTCGACTACTCCAAGGGCCTGGAGGAGCGGTTCCTCGGCTTCGAGCAGTTCCTGATCCGCAACCCCGACCTGCGCCGCGAGGTGCTGATGCTGCAGATCGCGCCGCTGAGCCGCGAGTCGGTCGAGGCCTACCAGGAGATCCGCGCCCGGCTGGACTCCCTGTCCGGCCGCATCAACGGCGAGTTCGCCGACGTGGACTGGGCCCCGTTCCGGTGGGTGAACCGCAACTACCGCCGCGACGAGCTGGCCGGGATCTATGGAGCGGCGCGCGTCGGCATCGTCACGCCGCTGCGGGACGGCATGAACTTGGTGGCCAAGGAGTATGTGGCCGCCCAGAACCCCGACGACCCGGGCGTGCTGATCCTCTCGCGCTTCGCCGGCGCCGCGCGTCAGATGCCGGAGGCCCTGCTGGTTAATCCCAACAGCCCGGAGGAGATCGCCGACGCGCTGAAGCGCGCGCTGGCGATGGAGAAGCCCGAACGCATTCGCCGCTGGACCAGCCTGTTCGAAGGCGTTCAGCGCGAGGACGTCACGGCCTGGCGCGACGCCTTCGTCAGCGCGCTGCAGGACGGCGCCGTTGAGAACCGGCCGGCATTGGTCGTGTGATGGCCGACAAGCTGGCGCGCTATCGGTCGATGCGGGATTTCGGCAAGACCGCCGAACCCGAGAGCGCCGCGCGGACCAAGGCCTCCAAGCGGCTGCGGTTCGTCATCCAGAAGCATGCCGCCACGCGCCTGCACTACGACTTCCGCCTGGAACTGGACGGGGTGTTCCTGTCCTGGGCGGTGACGCGCGGGCCGTCGCTGGACCCCGCCGACAAGCGTCTGGCCGTCCAGACCGAGGACCATCCGCTGGACTACGGCGACTTCGAGGGGACCATCCCCAAGGGCCAATACGGCGGCGGCACGGTGATGCTGTGGGACCGCGGCTACTGGGAGCCCGAGGGCGACCCCAAGGCCATGCTCAAGTCGGGTGATCTCAAGTTTACCCTGGACGGCGACCGCCTGAAGGGCTCGTACGTCCTCGTCCGCATGAAGCGACGCGGCAATGAAAAGCGCGACAACTGGCTGCTGATCAAGCATCGCGATGGCTGGGCGGTTGACGAGGACGGCGGCGCGTTGGTGGATGAGGAGGTCACCTCGGTGGCGTCGGGCCGCGGCATGGACGACATCGCCGCCGGCAAGGGCAAGGGGCCAACCAAGTTCATGACCGGCAAAGGCCGCGCCACGGGCAAGGACGTCTGGCGATCGGACAGGGCGGACCAGGACGAAAGGGCCGCTGCGCCGCTGAAGGCCGCGCCGTCTCCCAAGGTGAAAAAGGCCGCCGCCCTTCCGGGCTTCGTGCCGCCACAACTGGCCAAGTCGGTGGACCGGCCGCCCCCCGGGACGGGGTGGGGCCATGAGATCAAGTTCGACGGCTACCGCCTGCAGCTCCGCGTCGAGAAGGGCCGCGCGACCCTGAAGACCCGCAAGGGCCTGAACTGGACGGCGAAGTTCAGCGCCATTGCCAAGGACGCCGCCGCCCTGCCGGACGGGATCTACGATGGTGAGGCCTGCGCCCTGGACGCCCAGGGCTCACCCGATTTCCCGGCGCTGCAGGCGGCCCTGTCGGACGGCCGGACCGACGATCTGATCTTCTTCGCCTTCGACGCCCTGTTCCTCGCCGGCGAGGACCTGCGCGAGCTCCCCCTGCACGAACGCAAGCTGCGGCTGGCGGCGGTGATCAAGGCGGCCGGCAAGGCGCTGGAGCGGCGCATCCGCTACGTCGACCACTTCGAGACCGCCGGCGACGCCGTCCTGCAGTCGGCCTGCCGCATGTCGCTGGAAGGGATCGTCTCCAAGCGCCTCGACTCTCCCTATCGGTCGGACCGCAGCGAGACCTGGGTGAAGTCCAAATGCCGCGCCGGCCACGAGGTGGTGATCGGCGGCTGGACCGGGGAGGCGGGCCAGCTCCGCTCGCTGCTGGTCGGCGTCAATCGCGACGGCAAGCTGATCTATACAGGTCGGGTCGGCACAGGCTTTGGAGCCGACAAGGTCCGCAGGGTGCTGCCTAAGCTGGAAACGGTCGAGAGCAAGATCAGCCCATTCTCCGGCCCCGGCGCACCACGCAAGGAGTCCAACGTCCACTGGGCCCGGCCCGAGCTGGTCGCGGAAATCGAGTTCGCCGGCTTCACCACCTCTGGCATGGTGCGGCAGGGCGCGTTCAAGGGGCTACGCGACGACAAGCCCGCGCGCGAGGTGGAGGCCGAGACGCCCCAGCCCGTGGACAAGGCCGAACTGGCCCAGCCGAAGCCGGCGCGGACCGCGACCAAGGCCGGTCCGCCCGTCGTCATGGGCGTGACCCTTTCCAGCCCCGACAAGCCGATCTGGCCCGACGACGGCCACGGGCAGCCGATCACCAAGCTGGAGCTGGCGCAGTACCTTGAGACCGTTGGCCCGTGGATGATGCGGCACATCAAGGGCCGCCCATGCTCGATCATCCGCACCCCGGACGGGATCGAGGGCGACCAGAGGTTCTTCCAGCGCCACGCCGGGAAAGGGTCCTCGGCCCTGCTCACCGAGGTGAAGGTGTTCGGGGACCACAAGCCCTACCTGCAGGTGGACCGGATCGAGGCGCTGGCGGCCCTGGCCCAGATCGGGGCCGTCGAATACCACCCCTGGAACTGCCAGCCGGACCAGCCGGAAGTCCCGGGCCGCCTCGTCTTCGACCTCGACCCGGATGAGGACATCTCCTTCGATCGGGTCATCGAGGCCGCCAGGGAGGTGAAGGCGCGCCTGGAGGCGCTGGGCCTCGTCGCCTTCTGCAAGACGACCGGCGGCAAGGGCCTACACGTCGTCACGCCGCTGCTCGACGGCAAGGGCAAGACCGACTGGAAGATGGCCAAGCAGTTCGCCCAGGACGTCTGCCTGGCCATCGCCGCCGACCAGCCGGACCGCTACGTGGTCAATATGTCGAAGGCCAAGCGGGTGGGGCGGATCTTCCTCGACTACCTGCGCAACGACCGCATGGCGACGGCGGTGGCTCCCCTGTCGCCCCGGGCCCGCCCGCTGGCGCCGGTGAGCTTCCCGCTGAACTGGAGCCAGGTGAAGAAGGGCCTGGACCCCAAGGCCTGGACGATCCGGACGGCGCCGGCGCTGCTGAAGAAGACCAAGGCCTGGGAAGACTACTGCGATGCGGAACGGCCGCTGGTCGATGCGATCCGGAAGCTGAAGAAGGGCTGATCCTTCATCCTCTTCCCGTCATCCCCCGGGCTCGACCCGGGGATCCAACAGGCTTGTCCGGAGAGTCCCCATGGATGGCCGGGTCGAGCCCGGCCATGACGAACATTCGCGACGTCAGCGGCTCGCCACGCGCGATCGCTTCTTGCCAAGCGGATCGGACACGCATGCCCGCCGTACCCGTTCGTTCAGCGCCTCGCGCTCGTCGTCCTTCATCCTGCTCATGGCCAGGGCCGCGGCGCTGCCGGCGAAGGGGACCACCAGGTTGCCGGCGAGGGCGATCACCGCGCGGCCGTCCTTGTTGTCGTCGTAGCGGGCCACGGCCTGGCGCGCCTGGCGGCAGTCGCGGGTGGCGTATTCCGGGTCGCGCTTGTTCAGCGTCTTCACGGTCTGGCGGGGTGAGGTGGCGCAGCCGGCGGCGATCAGGCCCACGGCTCCGAGCATCAGGAAGCGTCGCAAGGTTCGTCTCTCCGGTGCGTCCCGGGAAGGCGAACCGCGCGCGGGAGCGAAGGTTCCGCGCTCAGGCGAGGTTGCGACCCATCCAATCGACGCCGAACGCCACCAGATCGCGCGCGTCGATAAGCTCGGCGCGGGCGTTCCCCACAGTTCCCGCCCGAGCGCGGCCGGCGCCGAGATAGGCCTTCAGAATCATCGCGAAGTAATCCTCCCCGGTCCACTCGACGATGCCGGCGGTGTCGTCCAGGCAGCTCACGGTGCGGACCACCGGCCCGTCCGGCCCCAGCACGCGCCGGTGGCGCAGCGTTCCGCGCTTCTCGGCCACCGGAGCCAGATACTCGGCGTAGTGCAGCAAGGTGACGGTGTCCGGATCGGCGCCGAGCCTTAGCACCGATCCGCCCAGGTCGCAGAGATGCTCGAGCGGCGAGCCGGGGCCATAGTAGTCGTCCCAGGGCGGGTCCCGCAGCAGCGCGGGGGCGAGTGCGCCGCGGGCCGCGAAGCGGCCCTCCGGGTGATCGGTCACGGCTGTGCCGGGGTGTCGCCGGAACGCCTCGGCCAGATGGCCCACATCCTCCTCGGCGGGCGTGATCAGCGGGTCGAATGGGATGGCGTCGGCCAGGAGGGTCGCACGTTCCGCCGGCGGCTTCTCGTTGACCCAGTCCCAGTCGTTGGCGGCGCCAAGCACCATCATCAAGCCGCCGTCCGGTCCCACCGCCATGTCCAGCGCCGCGATCACGCCCTCCGCCCCGCCCTCGACCGGTCCGATCCGGCGCAAGGACGCGTGGACCATCACCGCCTGCCCGGCCCGCACGCCCAGGCGGCGAAGGTCGTCTGCAAGGTCGGACGGCCGGCGCACGGTTCAGCCGCCGTAGCCGTCCACGATGTAGACCCGGCTGGTGGAGGTCGCCTCGCGGATCGGCAGGATCGCCAGATACTCGGGCGAGCTGCGCCAGGCCCGCGCGGCCGCCCGGCTCTCGAAGCGCAAGACGACCAGCCGTTCCGGCGGCGGCGGGCCGTCCACGCGTTCCGGCGCGCCACCGCGGATCACATACTCGCCGCCGTATTTCGCGATGATCGCCGGCACCTGGTCGGCGTAGGTTTGGAACCGCTCGGGTGCGGTGACGACGATCTCGTTGATCACATAGGCGGCCATGCGCCGAAGGATGGGGTCGCGGCCGCCCGGCCGCAAGACGCTCAGGTTGGCTGGGCGACCTTCGCCCACGGCGGCGGGTCCAGGACCCGGTCGACCAGCAGGGAGTCGGCATATTCCTTCATCGACTTCAGCTTGCCGTTCTCCAGCCGGCAGACCAGGCAGTACTCGTTATTGTAGAGCTGGCCCCGCTTGGTGGTGACACAGCCGTGGTGCTCCACGACCACCATGTCTCCCTCGGCGATCAGGTTCACCAGCTGTGCGGTGTAGCGGTCGGCGAACTGGGCGAAGAGCGGGCCGTACAGTTCGCGGCGCACGGCGTCCTTGCCGGATATGGTCCGCGACCAGGGGGTCTGGCCGGTGATGGTGAAGCTGAAGTCGTCGTCCAGGGCGTCGAGGTAGGGGCGGCTGTCGCCACGGCCCAGGGCCTCGAAGATCTCTCTCATCAGCTGCTTGTTTTCGGCGGCGCTCATGGCGGACTCCTCTGGTTATCGAGCCATATGGCCGCCTGGATGCACATGCTTCCAATCGATAGTTGGAAGACGTTATATTCGTCGGATGAATTTAGCCTCGCTGGACCTCAACCTGCTGGTCACCCTGGACGCCTTGATCCGTGAGGGCAGCGTCAGCCGCGCCGCGGATCGGGTGGGTCTGTCGCAACCTGCCGCAAGCCATGCGTTGCGCCGCCTGCGCGAGGTGATGGGCGACCCGCTGTTGGTCCGCGCCGGAACGCGGATGGAGCTGACGCCACGGGCCGAGGCGCTGCGCGAGCCTCTGGCCGCCGCGCTGGCGCAGGTGGAAGGGCTGTTCGCCGAGGAGGCCTTCGACCCCGCCACCAGCCGGCGGCGGTTCCATGCGATGGTCCCCGACGTCTCCACCAGCATCCTGCTGCCCCCGCTTGTGCGGCGGCTGGAGGCAGAGGCGCCGCATGTGCGGTTGAAGCTGACCCCGTTCCGGCCGCCGGGCCTGATGACGCCCGAGTTCACCCGCGCGCTGGACTTCATCGTCGCCTACCAGGCCCACGACTTTCCGGGCTTCCACCGCGAGCGGCTGTACGTGGACTCCGACGCCCTGGCCGTCCGCAACGGCCGTCCCGGCGCGCACCGGCTGTCGGACCTGGACGGCTTCCTCGCGGCGCGGCACGTGGCGGTCGTCTCACGCGGCGAGACCATCGACCCTATCGACGCCTGGCTGGAGGAGCTTGGCCACAGGCGTGACGTGGTGCTGACCACGCCCACCTACCTTCAGGCCCTGGAGGTCACGGCGCGCACGGACCTGGTGGCCTTCGTGCCGTCGCGGCTGATCGCTGGCGTGGGCAAGGACCTGGGCCTGCGGCGGATCGAGCCGCCGCTCGACACCGGCCACGACGAGCAGGACCTGCTGCACCCGGCCCGCCTGCACACCGACCCGGCCTCGATCTGGATACGCCGGCTGGTGCTGGAGATCGGCCGCGGCCAGGCCTGACGTCAGGCCCGCTTCTTCGCCGGCGTCTTCTTGGCCGCGGGCTTCTTCGCTGGAGCCGCGGCCTTGCGCACCGGGGCCTTGCGCCGGTCGCCGCCCAGGCTGCGCTTCAGCGCCTCCATCAGGTCGATGACCTCGGCCTCCTTGGGCTCCTCGACCTTCTTCACGCCGTGGCCCTTCTGCTTTTCCTTGATCAGAGCCCTGAGCGCGTCCTCGTAGCGATCGTTGAACTTGGACGGGTCGAAGGGGCCCGCCTGTTGGCTGATGATCTTCTCGGCGATCTCGACCATGGCGGCGGGAGGCTTGTGGGTCGGGATGCGGTCGAACACCTCGTTGGCGTCCTTCACCTCGCGGTTCGAACGGAGCGAATAGGCAAGGATGCCCTTGCCGCGCGCTTCCAGCGCCATCAGCCGCTCGCGCTGGTGCATGACGAGGCGGCCGAGCGCGACCTTGCCGGCCTTTTCCATGGCTTGGCGAATTACGGTGAAGGCCTCCACAGCCATGTCGCCGTCGGGGGTGAGGAAGTAGGGGTCGTTCCAGTAGAGGCGGTCGATATCGTCCTCGTCGACAAACCGCTCGATATCCAGCGTCCGCGTGGTCTCCAGCCGGACGTTCTTGATCTCCTCGTCGGTGACGACGACGTAGTGGCCCTTCTCGACCTCGTAGCCCTTGACGATATCGGACCGGTCCACCGGCCCCGTCTCCGGATCGGTGGGGATCATCTTGATCCGGTTGTTGGTCTGCTTGTGCAGCATGTTGAAGCTGACGTCACTGGTCCGCTGGGTGGCGGTGTAGAGCGCGACGGGGCAGCTCACGAGGCTGAGGCGCAGGTAGCCCTGCCAGGTGGGACGAGTGGCCATGGGAGACTCCGGATTCGGCGGACTCAACGCGCCTACGGCCGAGTCAGTTCGCGACTCTTCAAACTCGTCATCCCAAGGCCGGCCGAAGGCTGGTCCGGTGGACCCAAGCCGCTTTCGACATCTTCCCGATTCAGCTTGGGTCCCCCGGATCGCTTCGCGACCGTGGGAGGACGACGATGGAGGCTATTTCGCCAAGCCCAACGTCGGCAGGGCGGCCGCCTGCTGGAAGTCGATCTGGGGCTTGCGGAAGTGGGTCCGCACGCCGCTCTCGATCCCGAACTCCATCAGCTTGTCCGTCGCGTCATAGGCCGGCCAGGCCTCGGCCCCGCACCTGGGGATCGAGGTCTTGGCGAAGCTGACCCAGCAGGCGTGCATCAGCGCCGCCATCGCCTTGTCGTCCTCGCTGACGACGCTCATCGGCGTGCGCCGGCCCCAGTACTCGAAGACGTACTGGATCTCGGCGGCGTGGGCGGCGGTCTTCACCGCCGGGCGGAAGCGCGAGCCGACATAGGAGAAATGGTAGAGCCAGGCGGGCTTGCCGGTGGCGGCCTTCTCGGCTGCCCAGCGGGCGGCGCCCACCATGATGCGGTCGGTGAAGATGGCGCGCGCCAGGACTTCGTCGCCCTTCGCCGCCTCTTCCGTGTAGACCGCGCGCGCGGTGGCGGGGATCAGGGCCAGCTGGGCCGGCGTCAGCGGCCCAAAGCCCATCAGGGAGTCCTCGCCGGAATTGGCGCCGATGATCAGCGGGACGTCGTCAAAGGTCCCGCGAGCCAGGGCCTGGGAGGGGCTCTCGGTCATCAGCTTGCCGTCGATGAACGGGCCGTAGGCGCCGCCGATCGGGACCAGGGTCTCGACCGGAATGGCGCGCAATTCGTCCGCCGTGGCGGTGGTCGCGACGCCCGCCTTGGCGAGCGCGGCGGCGCCTTCCTGCTCCTTGGCGGCCAGGGTCACCGGCGGGAACCAGCCGCCGCCAGACTGTACGATGGCCTTCTGGTAGAGCCCCTTGGCCTTGGGGGTGGCCAGCAGGGCCAGGGTGCTCATGCCGCCGGCCGACTCCCCGAAGACCGTGACGTTCTTCGGGTCGCCGCCGAACGCCGCGGCGTTGCGCTTCACCCACTCCAGGGCGGCGATCTGGTCCATCAGGCCGAAGTTGCCGGTGGGGGCCGACTCCGCCGCCTTGGTCAAGGCTGGGTGGGCGAAATAGCCCAGGGCGCCCAGGCGGTAGTTGATGCTGACCACCACCACGCCGTCCCGAGCGAAGTTGGAGCCGTCGTAGACCCAGCCGGCCCCGGTCCGATGGCTGCCGCCGTGGATCCAGACCATCATCGGGGCGGCCCCCTTTGCTCCCTTGGCGACAGTCTTCGGGGCAAAGACGTTGAGCTGCAGGCAGTCCTCGGAGATCGGGCCGTTGGCGCCGCCGGTGTTCGGGGTGTCGTTGGCGTTCATCGGCTGCGGGCAGGAGGGGCCGTTCTTGGTGGCGTCCCGCGCGCCGGTCCACTTGGCGGCCGGCTGCGGCGGGGCCCAGCGCAGCTTGCCCACCGGAGCCGCCGCGAAGGGGATGTTGCGGAAGACGTTGGCCTTGTCCGTGGCCTCTCCGGTCAGGACGCCGGTCTCGACGTTTGCCGTCACGGGCGTCTGGGCATGGGCGATGCTTGCCGCCATCCACGCCGCCGACAGTATCACCACCAGACGCATCCCAAGCCTCCCCACGATCTGCACGGGATTAGCCTAGGTTTTCGGAGGTGCGGCAACCGGGTCGCGTCCGAGGGACACAAAGTCGCCGCACAACCTGGAATACTCAAGCTAGGACGTTGCGGGGGCAGCGTGTCGGGGGACAGTCTTGCTTCAGCGTATCGTTTGGCTCGCGTCGGCGGCCAGCCTCGCCCTGGCCGCGCCGGCCCTGGCCCAGCAACCCGCCAAGTCCCCGCCCGCAAAGCCGGCCGCGAAGCCTGCCGGCACGGTTGGCGAGATCGTCGTCGAGGGCGCGCCGCCGCCGGTCCGGGTGGACGCGGAGAAGAAAAGCTACAGCCTCGCCAGCGACCTGCAGGCCACCACCGGGTCGGTCAGCGACGCCCTGCGCAACGTCCCCTCGGTCGAGGTGGGCGTGCAGGGCAACATCAGCCTGCGCGGCGATCCGAACGTCACCATCATGATCGACGGCAAACCGTCCGGCATGTTCAAGGGCGAGGGCCGCGCCCAGGCGTTGCAGAGCCTGCCCGCCGACCAGATCGAGCGGGTCGAGGTGATCACCAACCCCTCCGCCGCCTACAGCCCGGAAGGCACGGCCGGCATCATCAACCTGGTCACCAAGAAGACCGCCAAGCCGGGCGTCTCGGGCAGCGTGCGGGCGAACTTGGGATCGGAAGGCCGCAAGAACGGCGGGGTCAACGCCACCTACCGCAGCGGCCGCTTCACCTATTCCGGCGACGCCTCGGTCCGGCAGGATGTCTTCGAGCAGCACTTCACCATCGACCGGGATTTCGCCGATCCCACCGGCGCTGGCCGCATCCGGGAGTTCCGGGCCGCTGGCGGCTCGGGCCAGGCGGTGATGAAGAGCGCCCGCGTCGGCGTGGACTTCGATCCCGACGACAAGACCCGCATCACCGGCGGGATCCGCTTCCAGGACGTCAGCTTCAAGTCGCACAACGTCGACACCGTGGACCGGACGGCCCTGGGCGTCCCGCTCCGAGGCTTCAACACCGCCAACGACCAACGACAGGGCCGCATCAGCGTGGAGACGGCGCTCAACGCCTCGCGCAAGTTCGGCGAGGGCCACGATCTCGCGTTCGCCTTCACGCGGGAGCAGATCGACGAGGACCGGAGCCGGGTTCTGCTGCGCCAGTTCCGCCTGCCGGCCGGTCCCCCGGTCTTCGAGGACAGCGAACCTCGCAACCGGCTGGCGCGCACCCAGGTCAAGCTGGACTACACGCGCCCGCTGCCGGACAGCCGGAAGCTGAAGCTGGGCTACGAGTTCAACGGCGACGACAATGACTACGTCGCGGTGTTCGGCCAGGCGACCCTGCCCGGTCCCGTCGCGATAGACCCGACGCGATCGAACCTGTTCCGCCTCGACCAGCGGGTGCACGCCGCCTACGCGACCTACGAACAGCCGGTGGGAAAGGTGACCGTGCTGACCGGCCTGAGGGCCGAAGCGACGCTGATCGACCTGGAACAGGTCACCCAGGCTCGGAAGGACGAGAACGACTACGTCCGGCTCTATCCCAGCCTGCACCTGGGCTACCCGCTGGCCGAGGGCCAGCAGCTCACCGCCAGCTACAGCCGGCGAGTCCAGCGGCCTCAGGCCGGCGACTACAACGCCTTCCGGGTCTACTTCGACCCGCAGAACCTGCTGGAGGGCAATCCGGACCTGAAGCCGCAGGTCACAGACTCGTTCGAGCTGGGCTACCAGTACCGCAAGACCGGGACGGTCTACCTGGCGACGGCCTACTATCGCGACGGCCGCGACGCGGTGAACGACATCTTCCGCGATCTGGGGAACGGCCAGATCCTCCAGACCAAGGAGAACATCGGAGCCTTCCGCTCGGCGGGCCTGGAGCTGGTGGCCAACGGCCGGCTGCCCTTCAAGCTCCGCTACAATGTCAGCGGCAACCTGCTGTGGTCGCAGATCGACGCCACCGACCTGGGCTTCGGCGCCGGTCGGCGCTCGGCCTACACGGCCTCCGGCCGCGCCTCGCTGGACTGGCAGCCGACCGACAAGGACTTCTTCCAGCTCCAGGGCTACATGTATGGCAAGCGGCTGCTCTCGCAGGGCTACAGCGAGCCCCAGGGGATCGTGAACCTGGGGTACCGGCACAAGTTCGCCGACAACCTGTCCGCCGTGGTGACGGTGCAGGACATCTTCGCGCTCTCGAAGTTCGACAGCCTGATCGACACACCGGCCTTCCGGGAGCGGACCGCGGGCGCGCCGAAGAACCGGGCGATCTTCATGGGCTTCAGCTACACCTTCGGCGGGGGCAAGGCGCGCGACACCTTCGATTTCGGCTCGGGCGGCGGGAGCTGATTGCGCTTGTGATTTACCCATGTAATCTTCTGTAGATTACGGGCGTAAGTTGGGGTGGGCGGGCATGCGTTTCCTATGGCTGACGGCGCCGATCCTGCTGGCTTCCTGTCCAGCCCTGGCGGCCCCTCCGGCGCCCCCCAAGCCAGAGGCCGGCAAGACGGTGCAGGAGGTGACGGTCACCGGGGCCTCGAGCCAGGGCCTGCGCACCGAGGCCGACCGGCGCAGCTACGGCATCGCCGGCGACCTGCAGACCACCACTGGCTCGATCGGCGACGCCCTGCGCAACGTGCCTTCACTCAGTGTCGACGTGCAGGGGAACGTGGCGCTCAGGGGCGATCCGAACGTCACCATCATGGTCGATGGCCAGCCCTCCGGGCAGTTCCGGGGCGAGGGCCGGGCCGCGGCGCTGCAGAACCTGCCCGCCGACCAGTTCGAGCGGGTGGAGGTGATCACCACGCCCTCGGCCGAGTTCCGCCCCGACGGCTCGGGCATCATCAACCTGATCAGCAAGAAGGTGAGGAAGCCGGGCTACTCCGGCTCGGTCCGCGCCACCTACGGCAGCGAGGGCCGCTACACCGGCGGGATCAACGGCGGCTACAACTCCGGCAAGCTCAGCCTCTCCGGCGACGCCAGCATCCGCCGCGATCCGCAGAAGTTCCGGCTGACGGAGGCGCGCGAAGGCCTGCAGGGACCGACCGGCCCCGTCGAGAGCGCATACCTGTCCCAGGCCCGCGGGAATGGGCGAATCGTCTCGGGCCGGGGCGCCGCCGACTACGACCTGGACTCCAAGACCCGTATCGGGATCGAGCTGCGGGGAAACCGCATGCGGATCGACGACAATCGCATTTACGAACAGGAGGTCACGCGGGACGCGGCCGGCGCGCCCGTCCGCCTGTATGACCGCGCAGGTCTGGTCGACTTGACCCGCAACAACCTGGCCGCCACCACCAGCTTCCGCCGCAAGTTCGACGGCGAGCGGGACCTGTCGCTGAGCCTACGGCTGGAGCGGACCGAGTTCGACAATCGCGCGCGGGCGGATGTGGCGACCCGCCTGCCGACATTCAGCGGCTTCTATGAGGACATCCGGTTCGAGAGCCGCCAGGACGAACTGGAGCTGAAGGCCGACTACGTCCGACCCTTCGAGAGCGGCGGCAAGCTGAAGGTGGGCGCCGACCTCAGCCTGCAGGACTACGGCAGCGACGTCCTGGGCCAGCGCGGGGCCGGTCCCGGATCGGTGGTCAGCCTGCCCGGCCTGAGCAACCGTTACCGCTACGAGTTCCTGAGCCCCGGCGCCTATGCGACCCTTGAGCGGCCGCTGGGCCCGCTGACGGTCTTGGCGGGGCTGCGGCTGCAGGCGGTGGACATTGACATCCTGCAGGCGACCACGGGCGAGACGTTCAGCCAGAACCGGCTCAACGCCTATCCCAGCCTGCACCTGAGCTACCGGCTGAGCGAGGAGCAGCAGGCGACCCTGGCGTACAGCCGGCGGATCCAGCGGTCGAACCCCGAGGACCTCAACCCCTTCCGCACCTACATCGACCCCTCGAACCTGCGGCAGGGCAATCCGGACCTGCAGCCGCAGAAGATCCATTCGTTCGAGGCCGCCTGGCAGCTCCGCAAGGGGCCGACCTATTATCTGGCGACCCTGTTCTACCGGGACGCCCGCGACATCCCGACCGACGTGTTCACGGACCTGGGGGGCGGGGTCCTGCTGCGCAGCCGCGAGAACCTGGGCGAGCGGAGGTCGGGCGGGCTGGAACTGGTGGCCAATGGCCGGATCACGCCGAAGCTCACCTACAACGTCAGCGGCAACGCCACCTGGAACGAGATCGACGCCGGCAACCTGGGCTTCACCGGCAAGCGCTCCGACATCGCCCTGGGCGGCCGCGCCAGTCTGAGCTGGCAGGCGACGCCCAAGGATTTCCTGCAGGTGAGCAGCAACGTCTGGGGTGGGCAACTCACGCCGCAGGGCCGGGTGAAGGCCTATGGCTTCCTCAACCTCGGTTACCGGCACAAATTCAGCGATGACCTCTCGCTGGTGATGACCGCGCAGAACGTGTTGAACACCTCGGATTATGTCGTGGTGGTCGACACGCCGGACCTGCGTCTTCGCCGCCGCAGCGTGGGCAATATGCGGGCGGTGTTCATCGGCTTCACCTGGGCTTTCGGCGGCGAGGGCAAGCGACCGCGCGATCCCGGGTTCGACTTCGGCGGCGGCCCGCCGGGCGGCTGATTTCGGACTCGTTCCGCTTGACTCCTCATGCCCGCAGTTCCAGAACAAAGATGGAACAAAAGGAGTCCCAATGCCATGTCCGGTTTCCGCGCCACGCGGCTTGCCGCCCTGGCCGCGAAGATCGCCGCCCTGGAGACCGGCGGGCGGGCGGACAGGGGCGGACTGCCTTTCGGCGACGCCCGCATAGATGACCATCTGCCCGGCGGCGCCCTTCCACTTGGGCGCTGGCACGAGGTCACGGGCGGGGGTTTGGAGGCCGAGACCTCCGCCGCCCCGGCCGCTTTCGCCGCCCTGACCGCCGCGCCGCTGGCCCGGAAGGGCGAGGCGGTCTGGGTAATGCGCCGCGACGACCTCTGGGCGCCCGGGCTGGCGGGGCTGGGGTTCCCGCCCGAGCGGCTGATCCAGGTCTGCGCCCGGGACGAGGCCGAGACCCTGTCTGTGATGGAGGACGCCCTGGCCACGGTCGGCGTCACCGCCGTCTTTGGCGAGGTGGAGGCCGTGAACCTGACCGCCGGCCGCCGGCTGCAGCTGGCCTGCGAGAGGCGCGGCGCCACCGGTTTCGTGATCAAGCGCCGCCCGTTCGGCGGGACGGCCAAGGCCGAGGCCGCCGGCTCGGTGGCCGCCACCCGCTGGCGGATCGCCTCCGCGCCCTCCGAGCCGCCGCCGGGGGAGTTCGGCCTGGGCGCCCCGCGCTTCCACGTGACGCTCGAACGCTGCCGGGGCGGACGCACCGGCGAATGGATCCTCGAGGCCGATCGGGCCTATTCCTGGGAGGCAGGCGATGTCGCGCATCCTCTGCGCCTGGTCACCGACCTGGGCGATCGCGAACTGGCGCCGGCGGAACACGTCGAACGCCGCGCAGCCTGAACGCTCCTCCCCCGCCCCCTCCGGGGCAGGGGAGGAGGGTCTGCCGCCCCTCGCCCTGATCGAGACCGTCCGTCAGGTCCGTCGCCTGTCCGCCATCAGTCCCGAAGCCGCAAAGCTCGGCCTCTATGTGGGCCAGAAGGCCACCGACGCCATGGCGCTGGTCCCGGAGTTGACCACCGCCGAGGCCGAGCCGGAGGCCGACGCCCTGGCGCTGACTCAGCTGGTGGACTGGTGCGTGCGCTTCTCGCCGGCCGTGGCGGCCGACCGGCCCGATAGCCTGTTCCTGGACATCTCGGGCGTCGCCCACCTGTTCGGCGGCGAGGCCGAGCTGATGGCCGACTTTCAGGGTCGCCTGGCCGCCAACGGCCTGCCGTTCCGCCTGGCCATCGCCGACACGCCCGGCGCGGCCTGGGCCTTGGCCCACTTCGGCCGCGACGGGACCATCGCGCCCCCGAACGGCCAGGGCGAGCTGATCGCGCGCCTGCCGCCCGCGGCGCTGCGCCTGGACCCCGAGGCCGCCGCCCAGATCGAGCGCCTGGGCCTGCGCCGGGTTGGCCAGCTGATGGAGATCCCGCGCGCGCCGCTGGGCCGTCGGTTCGGGGCCGCCACGCTGGAGCGGCTGGATCAGGCGCTGGGCCGTAGCGCCGAGGCCCTGGCCTTCCGCCGCCCGCCGACGCCCTGGATCGCGCGCCTGGCCTTCTTCGAGCCGATCAGCGAGCCCGAGGACATGGCGCGGGTCACGGAGGACGTCACCGCCAAGCTCTGCGCGCGGCTCGAGGCCGAGGGTCATGGCGGCCGGCGTTTCGAGATCGCCTTCCATCGGGTGGACGGCAAGGCGGTGTCGGTGGCCATCGGCCTGTCGCTGGCGGGACGCGATGCGAAACGGATCGCGCGCCTGTTCCAGCCCAAGCTGGAGACCGTCGACCCCGGTTTCGGCGTCGAGAGCGTCACCATCGCCGCCTATGCGGTGGAGCCCGTCGGCGGCCATCAGACCCGCATCGACGCCGGTCTGGACGCGGCGGTGGAGGACGGTCTGGCCCCCCTGGTCGACCGCCTGGTCAACCGCCTGGGTCCCTGCGCGGTCTGGCGGGCAGCGCCCGCCGAGAGCCATGTCCCCGAGCTGTCCATCACTCGAGAGGTCCCCCTGGGAGCCCCCGCCAACGAAGCCCGGCCCTGGGACCGCGAGGCGCCTCGGCCCGTCCGCCTGTTCCGCCGGCCCGAGCCGCTGGAGGGGGTGATCGCGCTCACCCCCGACGACCCGCCCAGCCAGTTCCGCTGGCGCGGCCGCCTGCACCGCATCCGCCGCGCCGAGGGCCCGGAGCGGGTGGGCGAGGAGTGGTGGAAGGCCGACGTCGCCGACGTCTCGGTCGGCCACGTCCGCGACTATTATCGGGTAGAGGACGCCGAGGGTGGCCGCTTCTGGCTGTTCCGCGCCGGCCTCTACCGGGACGGCGAGCCGGCGAAGTGGTGGCTGCACGGGCTGTTCGCATGACCCGCTACGCCGAGCTTCAGGCCACCACCAACTTCTCGTTTCTGCGCGGGGCGTCGCACCCCTGGGAGCTGGTGGTGGGCGCCGACGCCATCGGCCTCGAAGCGGTGGGGATCTGCGACCGTAACAGCCTGGCGGGCGTGGTCCGCGCCTGGCGACAGGTCGAGGACCTGCGGAAGCAGGGGTCCCCGATCCGCGCGCTCACCGGCTGCCGCCTGGACTTCGTGGACGGCACGCCCAGCCTGCTCGTCTACCCCTCCGACCGGGAGGCCTATGGCCGGTTGACCCGGCTGCTCACCGCGGGCCAGCGCCGCTCGGAGAAGGGCGAGTGCGAACTGCATTGGGAAGACTTCCTGGGCCATGCCGAGGGGCAAGTGGTCCTGGTCGTTCCGCCGGACCGTCTGGACCAGATGTTCGAGGGCGACCTACGGCGGATCCGGGGAGAGTTGCCCGACGTCTGGCTCGCCGCCGCCCGCCGCTATGGCCCCCGCGACCTGCACCGGCTTGCGCGCCTCGACGCCATGGCCCAGGCTTCGGCGATCCCGATGGTGGCGACCAATGACGTCCTCTACCACGGCCCGGAGCGTCGTCCCCTGCAGGACGTGCTGACCTGCATCCGCGAGACCTGCACGATCCAGGAGGCGGGCCTGCGCCTGGAGGCCAACGCCGAGCGCCACCTGAAGCCGGCCCAGGAGATGGCGCGGCTGTTCGCCAAGTTCCCCGGGGCGGTGGAGCGCAGCGTCGAGATCGCCGAGCGCGTGGACTTCGATCTCGGGCAGCTCCGCTACGAATACCCCGACGAGCCCGTCCCACCGGGCAAGACCGCCATCCAGCATCTGCGCGACCTGGCCTGGGCCGGGGCCGACTGGCGCTATCCGCAGGGCGTGCCCGAGAAGGTGCGCGCCACGGTCGCCCATGAGCTCGACCTGATAGAGGAGCTCGACTACCCGAACTACTTCCTGACCGTCCACGACATCGTCCGCCACGCCCGCGACGAGCTGAAAATCCTCTGCCAGGGCCGCGGCTCGGCGGCCAATTCCTGCGTCTGTTTCTGCCTGGGCGTGACGGCGGTCGATCCCACCAAGGAGGATCAGGACCTCCTGTTCTCGCGCTTCATCTCACGCGACCGCCGCGAACCTCCGGACATCGACGTCGACTTCGAGCACGAGCGGCGCGAGGAGGTGATGCAGTACGTCTACAAGCGCTATGGCCGTGATCGCGCCGCCATCGTCGCCACCGTCATCCACTATCGCCCGCGCATGGCCATCCGCCAGGTGGGCAAGGCCCTGGGCCTGACCGAGGACATCACCGCGGCGCTGGCGAACACCGTCTGGGGCAGCTACGGCGACAGCGTTCCCGACGAGCACATTCGGCAGACGGGGATCGATCCCGACGCGCCCGAGATCCGCCGCGCCACGGCGCTGGCGCAGGAGCTGCTGGGCTTCCCGCGCCATCTCTCGCAGCACGTGGGCGGCTATGTCCTGACCAAGCGGCGGCTGGACGAGACCGTCCCCATCGGTAACGCGGCCATGGAGGACCGCACCTTCATCGAGTGGGACAAGGACGACATCGACGCCCTGAAGCTGATGAAGGTCGACGTCCTGGCGCTGGGCATGTTGACGGCCCTGAAGCGGTCCTTCGATCTCCTGCCGCCTCTGGAGGACGGGACCGTCATCACCGATGTCGCCCACATCCCGCAGGGCGACAAGGCGGTCTACGACATGCTCTGCCGCGCCGATTCCATCGGCGTGTTCCAGGTGGAGAGCCGGGCGCAGATGTCGATGCTGCCCCGGCTGAAGCCGCAGAAGTTCTACGACCTCGTCATCGAGGTGGCGATCGTCCGGCCAGGGCCGATCCAGGGCGACATGGTGCATCCGTACCTGAAGCGCCGGGACGGGATCGAACCCGTCGACTACCCGTCGCCCCACCCCGACCACGGCCCGCCCGACGAATTGCAGGCCATCCTGAAGAAGACCATGGGCGTGCCGCTGTTCCAGGAACAGGCCATGCGGGTGGCCATCGTGGCCGCCAAGTTCTCGGACGACGAAGCCGATAAGCTCAGGCGCTCCATGGCGACGTTCCGCAATGTCGGCACCATAGGCACGCACGGCGAGATGTTCGTGAAGGGCATGGTCGATCGCGGGTACGACGCCGCGTTCGCGGAGCGGTGCTTCAAGCAGATCGAGGGCTTCGGCTCGTACGGCTTCCCGGAGAGCCACGCGATCAGCTTCGCGATCCTGGTCTACGCCTCGGCCTGGGTGAAACACCATCACCCGGACGCCTTCCTGGTCTCGCTGCTGAACAGCCAGCCGATGGGGTTCTACCAGCCGGCCCAGCTGGTCCGGGACGCCCGCGAGCATGGGGTGGAGGTGCGGCCCCCGGACGTGATGTTCAGCAACTGGGACTGCACGGTGGAGGAGAAGGACGATCCCCGCGAGAAGCTGCGGCCCGTCCGCCTGGGCCTGCGGCAGATCAAGGGGTTCAAGGAGAAGGACGCCGAGGCGCTGGTGAAGGCCCGGGAGGCGGGGGCCGACAGCATCGAGGCCTTCGCCCGCCAGGCCCTGCTCTCCCGGCGCGCCCTGGAGCTGCTGGCCGAGGCCGACGCTTTCCGCAGCTTAGGATTTCCCCGCCGCGAGGCGCTGTGGGCGGTGAAGGGGCTCTCCGGCGAGTGGGGCGCGGAGAAGCACGCGCCCCTGCTGCTGCGCCAGAGCCTGAAAGAGGCCCAGGTGGAGCTTCCGTTCATGAGCCAGCCCCAGCACGTGGCCGAAGACTACCGGACCACCAGCCTGTCTTTGAAGGACCACCCGGTCCGCTTCTTCCGCGAAGAGCTGATCCGCCAGAAGGTCGTCCCCTGCCAGGTCCTGAAGACCGTCCGCGACCGCCGGCGACTGTCGGTGGGCGGGCTGGTGCTGGTCCGCCAGCGGCCCGGGACCGCCAAGGGCGTGGTGTTCATGACCATCGAGGACGAGACCGGCATCGCCAACATCGTGATCTGGCGCGACGCCTTCGAGGCGCACCGTCGACTGGTGATGACCTCGGCCTTCCTGATCGTCCACGGCCAGGTGCAGCGGGAGGGCGAGGTGGTCCACGTGGTCGCTGAACGCTTCACCGACCTCTCCGGCCGTCTGTCGGAGCTGCGCGAGGACCAGGGCGAGATCGCCGTCCACTCGAAGGTCTCGGGCCGCCTCATCCGCAGCCGGGACTTCCATTGATGCCAGGCGCGATTTCACCGAACAGGTTGTCGGAGTAGGCTTCTCTCGCGCGTCCTTGGGCTGGGAGGTTCCAGATGACGCAAGCGATCCAACTGCTGGTCGGCACCCGCAAGGGCGCCTGGATCTATCGCAGCGATGCGGCCCGACAGGCGTGGTCCGTCCAGGGCCCGCTGTTCCTGGGCCAGATCGTTAACCACTTCGTCCGCGATCCGCGCGACGGCCGCACCCTGCTGATGGCAGCGTCAACCGGCCACCTCGGCCCCACGATCCTGCGCTCCACGGACGGCGGGGCGACCTGGGCCGAGGCCAAACGGCCGCCGGCCTTCCCCAAGGGCGATCCGCATGGCCGCTCGGTGGATCATTCGTTCTGGCTCGAGCCGGGACACGCCGACGAGCCGGGGGTCTGGTGGGCGGGATCGTCGCCCCCTGGCCTGTTCCACAGCACCGACGGCGGCGAGACCTGGGACAGCGTCGAGGGCCTGAACCAGCATCCCCAGGTGATGGACTGGTTCCCGCCCGAAGGCGGCACGCCCGACGGGGCGATCCTGAACCAGATCGTGGTCGACCCGCGCGACGCCCGGCACATGTACCTGGCCACCTGCTCGGCCGGGGTGCTGGAGACGACCGACCAGGGCGCGACCTGGCGGCCCCTGAACCAGAACGTCCGCTGCGACTTCCTGCCGGATCCCTATCCGGAGTTCGGCCAGGATAGCCATTTCGTCGCCTTGGCACCCACCGACCCGGATCGGCTCTGGCAGCAGAACCACTGCGGGATCTACCGGCTGGATCGCCCTGGCGAGCGCTGGGAGCGGATCGGCGAGCAGATGCCTCGGGACATCGGCGACATCGGCTTCACCATCGTGCCGCACGCCCGCGACCGCGACACCGCCTGGGTCTGGCCGATGGACGGTACGGAGGTGTGGCCCCGCACCAGCCCCGGCGGGCGGCCCGCCGCCTACCGGACCCGTGACGGCGGCGCCTCGTGGGAGCGTCAGGACCGCGGCTTCCCCGCCGAGCAGGGCTGGTTCACCGTCAAGCGCCAGGCGTTCTGCGCCGACCGCGCCGACCCGCTGGGCCTCTACATCGGCACCACGGGCGGCGAGATCTGGATGAGTGGGGACGAGGGCGAGAGCTGGCGCCAGATCGCCGCCCACCTGCCGGAGATCTATTCCGTGGTCGCCGTAGAGGCCGCATGATCCGTGTCTCGATCCCCTCGCAGCTTATCGCCTACACCGACGGGGCGACGCGGGTCGAAGCCGAGGGCGCGACCGTGGGCGGTGTGCTGGACGACCTGGACCGGCGTTACCCCGGGCTGAAGTTCCGGGTGATCGACGAACAGGATCGCATCCGCCGGCATATGCGAATCTTCATCGGCCAGGACGAGGCCAGGCGCACGGACGCGGCCGTGCGAGACGGCGGCGAGCTGCTGATCTTCGGAGCTCTGTCCGGCGGTTAGAGCGCCATGACGCCCTTCCTCGGCGTCGGCGTGCCCAGCGTCTGCGCGCACAGTGGCGCGCCGGCGGCCATCAACGCCTCGCGCCGTCCGGCCGGGTTGGTGCGGATCTGGGCTTCCTCGAAAGGCAGCAGTCCGGCGAACGCCGGATGGGCGAGGGTGCGGGCCACATAGGCCGCCGTCTTCGGCCAGCGCTTGATGTCGATCGCAAACCGCGCGTAGGCGGCGTTGCGGAAGAAGGTGGCGATGGAGATGTCGGCCAGGCCAATGTCGCCGAACAGGAACCCATAGGCCGGGACCTGGCTCTCCAGGTAGTCCAGCACCGCCGGTACATCCTGCGCCAGGGTCTTCTCGGCGCGGGCCCTGTCGCCCGGCTCGCCCCAGACGGCCGGGTGGACGACCAGCGGATAGAACAGGCCCCAGATGAAGACGTCGCCCATGCGGCTGTCGGCGAACTCCTCGAGCCAGCGGGCCCGGGCGCGGTCCTTGGGATCGGCGGGGAGCAGCGGATGGCCGGGATAGGCCTCGTCCAGATAGGCGCAGATCACGGAGCTGTCGCAGAGCGCCAGGTCGCCGTCGACCAGCACGGGGATGCGCCGAAGTGGGCTGAGCCGCTCGAACTCGTCGTCGCCGAAGAAGGGCGTGATCGGGTCGATCTCGTAGTCCAGCCCCTTCAGGGCGAGGCACGCGAGCACCTTGCGCACGTAGGGCGAGACGTAGCTGCCGATGATCTTCATACGCGCCTCCGGTTGATCGGGCGCAGGTTGTGGCGTCGTCGGCCGTGGGTGCAAGGGCCAGTGCCGACTAAGCGACCTGGGGAAGGTCGTTGTAACCCAGCGCCAGCGCGACCGCGCGCGGGTGGAACGGCTTGGCGATGAACTGCGACCCGGCGACGCCGTCCGATGCGCAGATCGCGGCGCCCGTGGCGGACACGAACACGATCGGCAGGTCAGGATATGCGCCGCGGGCCCGGTGGGCGACGGCGATGCCGTCGGCGCCGGGTCCAAGGTCGATGTCGCTCACCAGAGCTGCCAAAGGACGACCTCGATCTATGGCTTCGAAGGCGGCTTCGCCACAGTATACTGATTCAACATTAAAGCCGCACTCTTGTAGATGCTCGCTCAAACTATGGTTCAGGATGAAATCATCTTCGACAAGGAGGACGCGAAATCCCGACATATCATCTAGCCTCTTGAGGAGGAATAACCCCAAGGGTTGCAGTTGTATCCATGACAACTAAATTTACTGCCGCACTTTCGGGTGACGTCTTGAATTACTCAATGCAATCAACGATTGTGTGGAAGGGGCCGCCCCGGAGAACAGGGCGGCCCGACCTCAGAACCGCAGCGCGCGGGCTTCCTTCACGTGCGGCAGGGCCTGGATCTTGGCCAGCAGCTTCTCGGACGGCTCCTGGTCCACGCCGACCAGGGCGATGGCGTCGTCGCCGGCGTCAATGCGGCCCAGGTTGAAGGTCGCGATGTTCACGCCGGCCTCGCCCAGCAGGCCGCCCAGCGCGCCGATGAAACCCGGCTTGTCCAGGTTGTTCACGTACAACATCCGCGCGGCGAACGGGGCGTCCAGGTCCATGCCCTTCACCTCGACCACGCGCGGCGCGCCAGCCTGCACCGTGCCCGCGAACGAGCGCTTGCCCTTCTCGGTGGTGACCGTGATCCGCACCAGGCTCTCATAGATCGGCGAGTCCTCCTGGCGGCTCTCCGAGAAGGTGATGCCGCGCTCCTTCGCTACCGCCGGCGCCGAGACCATGTTGATCTCCGCCAGCATCGGCCGCAGCACCCCGGCCAGGGCCGCCGCGCTGAGCGGCTTGGTGTTCAGCTTGGAGACCTCGCCCTCGAAGGCGATGTCCACGGCCAGCACGCCGAAGTCCAGCATCTGGCCGGCCAGGGCCCCCAGCTTTTCGGCCAGGGCCACGAAGGGCTTCAGGCGCGGGGCTTCCTCGGCGGTGACCGAGGGGCTGTTCAGCGCGTTGGTCACGGCGCCGGTCAGCAGGTAGTCGCTGATCTGTTCGGCGACCTGCAGGGCGACGTTCTCCTGGGCCTCGTTGGTGGAGGCGCCGAGGTGGGGCGTGGCCACCAGGTTGGGGGCACCGAACAGCACGTTCTCCTTGGCCGGCTCGGCCGAGAACACGTCGAAGCCCGCGCCGCCGATATGGCCGCTTTCCAGACCGGCGCGCAGCGCGGCCTCGTCGACCAGACCGCCGCGGGCGCAGTTGATGATCAGCACGCCCTTCTTGGTCTTGGCCAGATTCTCGGCCGACAGGATGTTGCGGGTTTTGTCGGTGAGCGGGGTGTGCAGGGTGATGATGTCGGCCCGGGCCAGAAGCTCCTCCAGCTCGACCTTCTCCACGCCGATCTCGACGGCGCGCTCCGGCGACAGGAAGGGGTCGTAGGCCACCACCTTCATCTTCAGGCCCAGGGCCCGGTCGGCGACGATCCCGCCGATGTTGCCGGCCCCGATCAGGCCCAGGGTCTTGGCGTAGAGCTCCACGCCCATGAAGCGGTTCTTCTCCCACTTCCCAGCCTGGGTGGAGGCGTCGGCGGCGGGGAGCTGGCGGGCCAGGGCGAACATCAGGGCGATGGCGTGCTCGGCGGTGGTGATCGAGTTGCCGAAGGGGGTGTTCATCACGACGACGCCGGCGGCGGTGGCCGCGGGGATGTCGATGTTGTCCACGCCGATGCCGGCGCGGCCGATGACCTTCAGCTTCTTGGCGGCGGCGATGACGTCCTTGTTGGGCTTGGTGTCCGAGCGGACGACGAGGCCGTCGTAGTCGCCGATCACGGCGATCAGTTCGTCCTTGGTGAGGCCGGTCTTGATGTCGACGTCGACGCCGCGCTGGCGAAAGATGTCGACTGCGGCGGGGCTCAGGCTATCGGCGATGAGAACGCGGGGCATGGTGAATCTCCTAAGGGAGCGCCCTCCCGGCTCGGCCGGGAGGGACTATGTGCAGTGGGTGGAGTGGGCCGCTCTAGGCGGCTTGAAGGGCGTCGAGAGTCGAGGCGAAGGCCCAGTCGAGCCACGGCGTCAGCGCGTCGAGATCGGACGTATCGACCGTGGCGCCGCACCAGATCCGCAGACCCGGAGGTGCGTCGCGATAGCCGCCGATGTCGAGGGCCACGCCTTCCTTCTCCAGCGCCGAGGCCAGCTTCTTGGCGAAGTCGGCCTGGGCGTCGGCGGAGAGGCCGGTCACCCGCGGATCGACCACCTTCAGGCACACCGAGGTGTTGGAGCGCGTCGCCGCGTCCTCGGCCAGGAAGGCCACCCAGTCGGTCTTGGCGACCCAGCCGTCGAGCACGGCCAGGTTAGCGTCGGCCCGGCGCTGCAGTTCCGGCAGGCCGCCGGCCTTCGCCGCCCAGGTGAGCGCGTCGAGGTAGTCCTCGACGCACAGCATCGAGGGCGTGTTGATGGTGGCGCCTTCGAAGATCTCGAGGTTGACCTTCCCGCCCTTGGTCATGCGGAAGAGCTTCGGCATCGGCCACGGCGGGCTGTAGCTTTCCAGCCGGGCCACGGCGCGGGGCGACAGGATCAGGACCCCGTGCGCGGCCTCGCCGCCAAGCGCCTTCTGCCAGGAGAAGGTCACGGCATCGAGCTTGGGCCAGTCGAGCGCCTGGGCGAAGGCGGCGCTGGTGGCGTCGCAGATCACCACGCCGGTGCGGTCGGCGGAGATGAAGTCACCGTTCGGAACACGGACGCCCGAGGTGGTGCCGTTCCAGGTGAAGACCAGGTCGGCGTCGGGATTGACCTTGGTCAGGTCGGGCAGTTTGCCGTAGGGCGCGTCCAGCACCTCGGCGTCCAGCTTGAGCTGTTTGACCACGTCGGTCACCCAGTCCTTGCCGAAGCTCTCAAAGGCCAGCAGCTGGACCGGCTTGGGTCCCAGCATCGACCAGAGCGCCATCTCGACGGCTCCGGTGTCGGAGCCGGGCACGATGCCGACGAGGTAGTCGTCCGGCACGCCCAGCACCTCGCGGGTGCGGTCGATGGCGTCCTTGAGGCGCGCCTTGCCGATCTTCGACCGGTGCGAACGGCCCAGGACGGCGTTGCTGAGGTTTTCGGGATTCCAGCCAGGCCGTTTGGCGCAGGGCCCGGAAGAGAACTCGGGACGAGCCGGGCGCATGGCCGGCTTCGCTCCCACGAGATTAGCGGGGGTAGTCATAGCGATGTCTCCCATCCTTGCAGATGAGCAGCGCCCCGTTGGGGGGGCGTGGCCCGCCGGCCAAAAGCCCTCGTTTGTGCTGCGGCGCAAGAGAAACATTTCTAACGAGGTGTGAAGGCCGGCTCTCAGCAAGGCGGAGCTTGGCCCGACCTGCGGCGATGTGATCCAAGCACGGCATGGAGAAGGGCAAGGCTTTCGATTGGCTGGTGCTGGCCGTGCTGGTGGCGATCTGGGGATCGGGCTTCGCCGCCCTGAAACTGGCCACGGCGCACATTACCCCGGTGTGGAACAGCGCCGCGCGGATCGCCATCGCCGTCGTCACGCTGGCCGCGGTCATGGCCGTCCAGCGCCAGAAGCTGCCTTCGTTCCGGCACCCGGCCTGGAAGGCCTATGCCGTGATCGGCTTCTTCGGGATGGCCTTCCCGTTCGTGCTGTTCGCCTTCGCCTCCCAGCGCCTGCCCTCGGCCATCGTCGCGATCTGCAATGGCGCCTCGCCGATCTTCACCGGCCTGCTGGCCCATCTGTTCATCGCCGGCGGCGATCGTCTGACGGGGCGCAAGGCCGCGGGCGTGGCCTTGGGCTTCGCCGGCCTGGTGACGCTGGTCGCGCCGCGCCTGCTCCAGGGCTTCACGGTGGAGACCGCCGCCCTGGCGGCCGCGCTGTTCGGCGCCGTCCTCTACGCCATCTCCAACATCGTGACCCGGCAGGCGCCGGCCGTGTCCTCGACGGCGGGCGCCCTGATGATGTGCCTGTGGTCGCTGGTCTTCGCGGGCGGAGCGGCGGTGGCGCTGGAGCCGCTGCCCCCGTGGCCGCCGCTGTCGTCGCTGCTGGCGGTCACCGCGTTGGGGGTATTCTCCACCGGCCTGGCGACCGTGGGCTACGTCTTCCTGATCCAGCGGCGGGGGCCGCTGTTCATGTCCATGTCGATCTATCTGGCGCCCTGCTGGGCGACCGCGCTCGGCATGGCGGCCCTGGGAGAGCGCCCCGGTTGGCCGGCGTTCACGGCGCTGGCGCTGATCCTGGCGGGCGTGGCGCTGGTGACGGTCGCGCCGCGGGCGCGCTCCTAGGGCGCGGGCGCGCCGGCAGCGCTTCGGGCGGCCTTCGCCTGCCTGCTCCAATGCTGCACCGTTCCCACCAGCAGGGACAGGTGGATAGCGACGAAGTTCAGGTTGTTCAGGAGGACGTGGAGGTAGTTCTTCTTGATCTCGCCCACGAGGTAGACCGAGTGGAGGGCGAACTGCGCCGCGTAGAGCAGCATGGCGACCCCCAACCAGGGGCGGCCGAACCGCAGGAGCACGAAGAGGAGGGCGCCTGCTGCGGCGCCATCCAGCGTCATCTGCACCATGAGCCCGATGGGGCCCTGCGACTTCTGCCCCACCACGTAGGCGAAGATCATGGTGAGGATCTGGTTGCCCGCCACGATCGCCGCGCCCCAGCGCTCGGCCGCACCGCCGCGCCAGAACGCGAGCGCCCACACGACCAGCGTGAAGGACGTCAGTGAAATGATCAGCGGCGAAGGTGCATGCATGATTAAGCGCCCCTAATCCGGATTAGAGGCGCCCAACCAGTTAATCTATTGCAATGATCCGTCAGGTAACGACGGAAAGTTCGGTCAGCCGACTTCCCGCATCACCGTTTGTTCGCGAGCCGCGCCTTCGGCGGGCTTTTCGTCGAAGCCCATCTTGGTGCGGATGCCGAGGCGAAGCTTCGCTTCGTTCAGCTCGTTGTGCACGGCGACCATGGCGGTGCGAGCTTCGCTCAGCGCCTTCATGGCTTCCATCATCTTGATTTGCACGTCGTCAGCAAACACCAGCGAGGTGTTCACGTCTTGGCGAGCCTTGAGCATTTCGCCCATCAGCTCGGTCGCCTCGATCAGAGCGCCATCAACGGCGGCTTCGGTCGAGAAGAGCTTTTTGGCCACGCTTTTGGCCACGAAAACCTTGTCCATCTGGATACACCCCTAAAGTTACCCGACACCCGTTAAGGTAAAGCAAAGGTTACCCTGCACGCAAACGATTCAATGGTTGTTAACCATGTTTTCCCCTGCGGCCAGTTGTAGCGTGGCGCCAAAGGCACAGTTTTGAGTGAAACGGAGAGCAGTTCCAGACCGGCACAGAAGCGAAGCGTTAGGATTATCGGTCTATCCCTGCGTGTATGAACCGGCCGGGGGACACGTCTGGAAACGGCGCGCCAAAGGGCGCTGCCCCGACAGCGACGTTCCATGCCCGCGTGGCGGGTGTCGGCTTGGTCACCACCGTCGTGGTGCTGGTGGCCGCCTGCCTCACCTTCATGCTGCAGCAGTGGGCGGTGGCCCGCACGCAGTCGCACAAGTTCCATGAGGGCCTGACCGAGATCGCCGCCCAGATGGTGAGCCCGTCGATGGAGCCCGCCGGAAGCATCCGCCTAAGCCAGGCGATGGCGGCCGTGCAGGTCAGCAAGGACGTCGTCTCCGCGCGCGTGATCGACAGCGCCGGCCGCGAACTCGCCAGCTTCCGCAGCCGCGAGCCGATCGAGGGCTCGACCGAGACCTTGTCGCGCCCGGTGGTCCTGGACGGCCGCACGGTCGGACAGTTCGTCATTACTGTAGAGCAGCCATCGCTCACGCCGATGCTGCCCCAGTTCATCGCGCTGACCTTCGTCTTGCTGTTCGGCGGCGTGGGCGTGGCGCTGTTCCTGGCGCGCAGCTTGGCCCACCGGGTGATCCAGCCCGTCCAGGTCCTGTCGCAGGCCATGCACGAGGTCGCCGCGGGCGGCAGCTTCAATCCGGTGGTGGTCGAAGCCTCCGACGAGCTGTTCCAGAGCCTGACCGAGAGCTTCAACCACCTGCTGGGCACCCTGGCCGAGCGCGAGGACGACCTGAGGTCCGCGATGCGCGAGCTGGAGCTGGCGCGCGACGCCGCCAATGCGGCCAATGTGCTGAAGACCCAGTTCCTGGCCAACATGAGCCACGAGATCCGCACGCCGCTGAACGGCGTCCTGGCCATGGCCGAGGTGATGGCTCTGGGCCAGCTGGACGAGGTGCAGCGCGATCGCCTCGACGTGATCCGCCGCTCGGGCGGCCTGCTGCTGGCCGTGCTGAACGATGTGCTGGATCTCTCCAAGATCGAGGCCGGCAAGCTCACCCTGTTCGAGGACGACTTCGACGTCGAGGTCGCCATCGACCAGGCGCGGGAGAACTTCGAGGTCATGGCCCGGTCCAAGGGCCTGGGCTTCCAGGTCACCATCACGGACGAGGCCAAGGGTTGGTGGCGCGGCGACGCCGACCGCCTGCGCCAGATCGTCGGCAACCTGCTGTCCAACGCGGTCAAGTTCACGCCCCAGGGGTCGGTCAGCGCCGCCGTCGACATCAGCGAGACGGGGGGCCTGCGGCTCGTGGTCCGCGACTCCGGCGTCGGCATCTCGCCCGAGAAGCTGCCCAGCCTGTTCGAGAAGTTCACCCAGGCCGACAACTCGGCCACCCGCCGGTTCGGCGGCACGGGCCTGGGCCTCGCCATCTGCCGCGAGCTCACCCAGATGATGGGCGGCTCGATCGATGTCGAAAGCCGCGAGGGCCACGGCTCCACCTTCATCGTCGAACTGCCGCTCAGCCGCGGCCGCCCGGCCTCGCTGCAGGCGGCGGAGCCGTCTCAGGCCTGCGAGGACGGCGACCTGCGCCTGCTCGCCGCCGAGGACAATCCCACCAACCAGCAGGTGCTGGCCGCGGTGCTGGGCTCGCTGGGCATCGAGGTGCATATCGTCCCCGACGGCAAGGAAGCCGTGGAGGCCTGGCGCACCGGCTCCTACGACCTGATCCTCATGGACATCCAGATGCCGGTGATGGACGGCATCAGCGCGGCCTCCGCGATCCGCGACGCCGAACGGGCCACCGGCCGGCGGCGAACTCCGATCGTAGCCCTGACCGCCAACGCGCTCACCCACCAGGTCGAGGAATACCTGGCGGTCGGCATGGACGCCCACGTGGCCAAGCCGATCGAGATCGCCAAGCTGTACGACGCGATCTCCGCCGTCCTGAACGCGGCCGCCACCGGCAGCCGCCAGGCCAAGGCGGGCGCGGCGGCGTAAAGCCCCCATCCACCTGAACGCGCTGCAATCTAGGTGAACCTCGCCCAACAGCGAGGCTCAGACCTGCGTCATGCGCCGCATGGTTTCTTAGCGTCATTGAAGGCCGATCCCCGGCCGACACGGACCTTGGAGACCAGATATGAAGACGCTGATCGCCGCTCTGGCCGCCGTCACGACCGTGACGGCCTTCGCCGCCCCCGCCGCCGCCCAATCCTATGGCCGCCACGAAGACGGCCGCTATGAGCAAGGTCGCTATGAGGAAGGCCGCTACGGGCAAGGCCGCTATGAGGATAACCGCGGCGCCTACAACCTGAACCAGCGCCAAGCCCGGCTGAACGACCGCATCGAACTCGGCGCCCGTCGCGGCATGCTGACCCGTCGCGAGGCCGCCAACCTGCGGGGCCAGTCGTACGAGATCGCCCGCCTGGAAGCCCGCTATCGGGTGAACGGCCTGGACCGTCGCGAACGCACTGACCTCGACCACCGCTTCGACCGGCTGGAAACGCGGATCGCCCGCGCCGTCCACGACCGCGACTACGGCCAAGGCTACGGCCACCGCCGCTAACACCGGCCTCCGACATCCCGCCGGGCTGACGCCGGGCGGAGAGGGGACGCCCCCGGAGCTTCGCGCTTCGGGGGCGTCTCTACGTCTGGGGCCCGGCGCGCAGCCGGCTTTCTATCATCGTCACGGCCTGACCGCGCAGCAGCACGCGGTCGCCCTGGTGCTCGCACTCCATGTCGCCGCCCCGGCCGGGATAGGCCTGGTGGAAGCGCACGACAGGCCGCCCCAGCTTCTGGGCGTAGAGAGGCGACAGTATGCAGTGGAGAGAGCCCGTGCAGGGGTCCTCCGGGATGCCGGAGCCCGGCGCGAAGAAGCGATCGACCACGTCGTAGGGACCCGTCGTCGCCAGGGCCGCGACGCCGACGTTGCCGCGTCCGCCGGTGGCCTCGCCTGAGATCCGGTTCAGCGCCGGGATGTCGGGCCGCAGCTTCCGAACGGTCTTCTCGTCGTCGAACAGCGCGATGAGGTAGGACGACGCCCACACTTCCGTGGGCTCGGCGCCGAGGGCCTCGGCGAGCCCGGCCGGCGTCGTGGTCCTCACCGGCGGCTGCGCGGGAAAGTCCATCTCGTAGCCCGCGATCGTGCGGGCGACGGTCAGCGGACCCGACTGGGTGTCGAACACGATCCGATCGGCTTCGACCCCGAGCTCGGCGAACAGAACGTGGCCGGACGCCAGCGTGGCGTGCCCGCACAGCGGGACCTCCAGCAACGGCGTGAACCAGCGCAGGCCGAAACGGGCCGGATCGGCCGTCCGGAGCAGGAAGGCGGTCTCGGCCTGGTTGTTCTCCGCCGCTAGCGCCTGCATCCAGGCCGCGTCCGGCCAGGCTGCGACCGGCTCGGCCACGCAGGCGGGGTTGCCCCGGAAGGGCTGGTCGGCGAACGCATCGACGGTCCACTGGCGCAAGACTGGCCTCCTCGAAAACGGCCCCAGGACTTGCGTCGCGGCGGCGCGGGCGGCAAGGGCCAGTTACCGCGGGATGGCCCGCCGGAGGCTCCGATGACCTATGACGTGAGCGATGATCGGGAGCGGTTCGACCTGGTCCGCGCGCATCGCTGGATCTCGACCCAGAGCTACTGGGGCGAGGGCATCCCGTTCGAGACCTTCGCCAAGGCCTGCGCCAACAGCCTGACCGTAGGCGCCTACGCCGCCGACGGCGCGATGGCCGCCATGGCTCGGGTGGTGACCGACCGTGCGACCTTCGGCTGGGTCTGCGACGTGTTCGTGGACGAAGGCCACCGAGGGGCCGGCCTGGGCAAGCGGATCATGGCCTACCTCAAGGACCATCCGGACCTGCAGGGCTTCCGCCGCCTGCACCTGGCCACCCGCGACGCCCACGGCCTCTACCGTCAGTTCGGCTTCACCGAGCTGACCAAGGTCGAGAACTGGATGGAGATCCGAGACCCCGACGTCTACCGCCGCTAGTCGGCGACGACCTCAAGCTCCGGCCAGCGCGCCTTGGCCCGCTCGGCGATGGCCCCGAAGTTCGGGCTGCGGCGGCCGGGGTTGTGGCGCATCCGCATGGCGAAGAGGTCGTCCAGGCCGAAGGGCGCCTGGATCGTCATGGCGTCATGAGTGTCCAGCCGCACGGCCACCGCGAAGACCGGGCTCACGAACCGGGTCAGCGCTTCGGCGCAGCTAGCCAGCGGCGCGTAGGGTTCGCCGAAGTGGCCTTCGAACCAGACGTGGACCCGGGCCTGGTTGCGCACCTCGACCATCTCGCGCAGAGGCGGCTCGAAGGCGCGGGCCACCCGCTGGATCACGACGTCCTCGGCCTCGTAGGAGACGTCCGAGGCGTCGAAATAGCCCACGTCATAGTCCCTGATCCCGTAGTCCAGCGGCCGGCCGGTGAGGTCGTTGAACACGCGCTGGTAGACGGCGCCCGAGAACACCAGCCAGTCGGGCGGATTCAGCTCGCGCAGGGTCCGCAGCACGTGCATCAGCGGCTCGGATCGGCGGAGGATATCCTCCAGGCGCGCCTCAGGCGTCACGACCGCCCTCGCAACGGCCAGCCATGGTCCAGAGGCCCATGGCCCTGACCCAGGCCCGGCGCGCGCAGCATCGCCTCGTGCACATAGTCCCATGCCACCGCCACCGCCGCCGCCAGAGGCAGACCCTGAGCGATGCCCGTGGCGCATGCGGAAGCCAGGGTGCAGCCCGTCCCGTGGGTGTGGCGGGTGTCGATCCGCTCGCCCTCGAAGGCGGTCTCACCGTCCGGCGTCATCAGCACATCCACGACCCGATCGCCGGCCACGTGGCCGCCCTTCATCAGCACCGCCTTCGCCCCGGCCGCCAGCAGCGCCTCGCCGGCCCGGCGCAGGTCGTCCGTGGTCTCGACCGCCAGGCCGGTCAGCGCCGTGGCCTCCGGCGCGTTGGGGGTCAAGAGCGCCGCGCGGGGGATGAGCAGTGCGCGCACCGCCGCCACGGCCTCCGCGGCCAGCAGCGAGGCGCCGCCCTTGGCCACCATGACCGGATCGATCACCGCCGGGACGCGGGCCTCGTCCAGCAGCTGGGCGACCAGCTCGACGGTGGCCGCGTCGCCCAGCATCCCGGTCTTGATGGCGTCGGCGCCGATGTCCGACAGCACCGCCCGCGCCTGGGCCTCGATCACCTCCAGCGGGATCGGGTGTACGCCAGTGACCCCCAGCGTGTTCTGCACGGTCACCGCGGTGATCGCCGTGGCGGCATAGCCGCCCAGCGCCGTCACCGTCTTGATGTCGGCCTGGACGCCGGCGCCACCCCCGCTGTCGGAACCGGCGATGATCAGGACTCGGCCCAGGGTCTGCATGGGCTCCAGATAGTCAGCGTCCGGCGCAAATTGCATCGGGATTTACGAACTATCCCCAACCGTCCAGCCTGCGCGCCATGGACGCCGACGCCTTCGCCGACCGCTTCGCCGACGCCTACCAGGGCGTCTACCTGCACGGCGTGCGCCGGGTGCGCGACAAGCGCGACCAGCTCACGCGGGAGACCACCGCCTTCCTGCTGCACCTGGCCGAGGCCGGACCGATGACGCTGACCGAACTCTCGCGCCACCTGGACCGTGCGCCCTCCACGCTCAGCGAGATGGTCGATCATCTGGCGGGCAAGGACCTGGTGCGTCGCGAGCCCGACCCCGGCGACGCGCGCCGCGCCTTGATCTGGCTCACAGCCAACGGCCGCGAAATACTGGCGGAGACCTTGAGGGTGCTCGACCGCGAGCGCCTGACCCGCGCCGCCGCCAAGCTCGCCCCCGAACGCCGCGCCCTCCTCGCCGAGGCGCTCGCCGACCTCGTCCAAGCCCTCAAGACCGAAAGGCCCGACCCATGACCCACAAGTGCGAAAGCTGCGGCATGCCCATCGAGAACGGCCGCTACTGCCAGTATTGCGTCGACGAGACCGGCGCGCTGCAGGACTTCGACACCCGCTTCGCCCGCATGGTCGATTGGCAGCTCCGCGAACGCGGCGGCGAGCGCGCGGCGGCCGAGCGCGACACCCTGGCCTACATGGCCACCCTGCCTGCGTGGCGGGACCACCCGAAGGTGAGGGCGGCGATCAAGTAATATGCCACTTGAGATATATTTCCCTTGAAGTATATATCTGGCCATGACGCCTTTCGAAGCCGTGGCCGAGCCCAGTCGCCGGGCCATTCTGGACATCCTCCGCGCAGGGGAGCGGCCGGCCGGAGACCTCGTCTCGGCCTTGGCCCTCAGCCAGCCGGGCGTGTCGAAGCACCTGAAACTGCTGCGCGAGGCCGGTCTCGTCGCCGTCCGCGCCGACGGTCCGCGACGGCTCTACCGCCTGCAGCCCCAGGGCCTGAGTGAGCTGGAGGCTTGGCTGGCGCCCTATCGCCACTTCTGGGCGGACCGGCTCGCCGCCCTCGACACCCATCTGGAGCGTGACCAATGAGCGTGACCGACCGCGACCTCGGCGAGGTCACCCGCCACGGAGACACCGTGACCATCGTCTTCCGGCGCCGCTACGCCCGGCCGCTCGAGAAGGTCTGGGCCGCGCTCACCGTGCCCGAGCGCCTCACCGACTGGTTCGCCGAGGCCAGCGTCGCCCAGTTGGCGGTCGGCGGGACGATCCAGCTCTATTTCCCCGGCGCCGACTATCGCTCGATCGCGAAGATCACCGCCTATGACCCGCCGCGCACCATCGCCTGGACATGGTCCGATCCCGATGGGAGCAAGGCCTCCAACGTCCGGTTTGACCTCGAACCGGACGGCGATGGCTGCCGGCTGACCCTGACCCATTCCGACCTGCCCGCGAATGAAGCGCGCGGCGTGGCCCCCGGCTGGCACGCCCACCTGATGGCGATCGAAGACGCCGCCGACGGGGTCTTCACCCCGTGGGACAAGCTGATCGCGCGCGAGAAGCAGGTGAACCCGCTCTACGACGACCTCGCCTAGCGGGCCTGACGGATCGCGGCTTCCACCGCCAGCGCCTGCACGGTCTCGCGCACATCGTGGACCCGCACCGCAGCCACGCCCGCCGAGGCCCCCGCCAGCGCCGCGGCGATGGAGCCGCCCAGCCGCTGGCCCGCCTTCGCGCCACCGTCCAGGGCGCCGATGAACGCCTTGCGGCTGGCGCCCAGCAGCACCGGGAAGCCTAAGGCCACGATCCGATCCAGGCCGGCCAGCAGGGGGAGGTTGTGGCGGGTCGTGTGCTTGCCGAAGCCGATGCCGGGATCCAGCCAGATCCGCTCGCGCGCCACGCCCGCCGCCATCGCCGCCTCGGCCCGGGCGAGCAGGAACGCCGCCACCTCGGCTGCCACATCGTCATAGTGTGGCTCGGCCTGCATGGTCCGAGGCTCGCCCTGCATGTGCATCAGCACGACCTCGCAGCCGAGTTCGGCGGCCACGGCCGGGCTGTCCGGCGCGTAGCGCAGGGCGGTGACGTCGTTCCAGATCGTGGCTCCGGCCGCCATCGCCGCCCGCGCCACCTCCGGCTTCATGGTGTCGACCGAAATCGGGACCGCGCTCTCCGCCCGGATCGCCCGGACCAGCGGGACGATGCGTCCGATCTCCACCTCGGCGCTAACCGGGTCGGCCCCTGGCCGCGTGGATTCCGCACCGACGTCCAGGATGTCCGCCCCCTCCGAGATCAGCCGCCGGGCATGGTCCAGCGCCGCCTCCGGCGCCAGGAAGCGGCCGCCGTCGGAGAAGCTGTCGGGGGTCGCGTTGACGATCCCCATGACCTTTGGGCGGGCGATGATCTGCTGTTGGGAACTCATGAGGCCTCAACCAAGTCATACTGTGGCCCGTAGCTTCACGGGAAGACGCCAGGAGAAGGACGCCGTGGCCGACATCAATGGGACGAGTGCGCGCGACACGATCAACGGAACCGCCGTCGCGGACATCCTGTCCGGCCGCGACGGCTCGGACAGCGTGTTCGGCGGCGCCGGGGACGACACGCTCTACGGCCACTCCACCGCGGACACCGAGGCGGGGTCCCACCTCATCGACGCCGTGCGCGTGGCGTCGGGGCTGTCCGGTCCGCTGTTCGCCGCCTCGCCGCCCGGCGACCCGGACCGGCTGTTCATCGTGGAGCAGCACACCGGCCGGATCCGCATCCTGGACCTCAACACGGGCCAACTGAGCGGCGACCACTTCCTGGACCTGCCCGACGGCAGCCTGGCGGCGGGTGGGGAGCAGGGCCTGCTGGGGCTGGCCTTCCACCCCAACTATGCCAGCAACGGCCTATTCTACGTGAACCTGACCAATGCGGCCGGCGACACCGAGATCCGCGAATACCGGCGGTCGGACGCCAACCACGCCGACGCCCTCTCCAGCCGGACGATCCTCGGCTACGACCAGCCGTTCGCCAACCACAACGGCGGCTGGATGGGCTTCGGGCCCGATGGGATGCTCTACATCGCCTCCGGCGATGGCGGATCGGGCGGCGACCCGCAGAACAACGCCCAGAACCTGGATAGCCTGCTGGGCAAGATCCTGCGGATCGACGTGAATTCGGACGCCTTCCCAGGCGACGCGGCCAGGAACTACGCCATCCCCGCCGGCAATCCCTTCGCGGGCGCCACGGCCGGGGCCGACGAGGTGTGGCTGTACGGCCTGCGCAATCCCTGGCGCGCCAGCTTCGACAGCGCCACCGGCGACCTGTGGATCGGCGATGTGGGCCAGGGTGCACGGGAGGAGATCGACCGCATCGCCGCCGGCCAGGGCGGCCTGAACCTGGGTTGGCGGTTCATGGAAGGATTCCAGCCGTTCTCCGGCGCGGCGCCGGCCGGCCTGACCGCCCCGATCCTCGACTACGACCGGACCACGCCGCTCTACTCCGGCGTCTCGGTGACCGGCGGCTATGTCTACCACGGGCCGGGCGGCGCCAACGGGCTCTATGTGTTCGGCGACTTCGGCAGCGGGAATGTCTGGACGGTCGCCTATGGGGGCGGCCAGGCCCAGGACTTCCTGAACCGCAACGCCCAGCTCTCGGTCTCCGGCGGCGGCGACATCGACCAGATCGCCTCGTTCGCCGTGGACGGCACGGGCCGGCTCTACCTGATCGGCCTGGACGGCGACATCCACCGGCTGACGCCCAGGGCCACCGCTGGCGACGCCAGCGACTATCTGCGCGGCGAGGAGGGGGACGACCGCATCTTCGGCGGCCTGGGCTTCGACGACGTCCATGGCAACCAGGGCAATGACACCGTCTCGGGCGGCCTGGGCGGCGACTGGGTGGTGGGCGGCAAGGACAACGACAGCCTCAGCGGGGACGAGGGCGACGACATCGTCTACGGCAACCTGGGGAACGACACCGGCGACGGCGGGACGGGCGCCGACCTGGTCCGCGGGGGCCAGGGCGACGACGTGCTGCGCGGCGGCGATGGGGCCGACTTCATCTCCGGCGACCTGGGCTCGGACACCCTCACCGGTGGGGCGGGGGCCGACATCTTCAACAGCTTCGGCGACGCCGGCGTCGATCGGGTGACGGACTTCAACCGGTCCGAAGGCGACCGCGTCCGGTTGGACGCCGGCAGCGCCTACACGGTGGCCCAGCAGGGCGCCGACACCGTGGTGTCAGTCACCGGCGGCGCGACGGTGGTCCTGGCGGGCGTGCAGCTGTCGAGCCTGACGGGCGACTGGATCTTCGTGGGCTGAACACCCGAGCAAGAAAAAGGGCGGCTGCCTTTCGACAACCGCCCTGATTTCAGCTCAGGCCCGCCCCTTACGCAGGTTCGGCGCTGGGCTTCGGCGAGATCGGCACGGCGACCGAGGGGCCGGCCGGGCGCTTGGATTCGCTCTCGTCGCGGTTCGGCGCGACACCCTTGAGGGCGCCCATGATCTCGTCGCCGGTCAGGGTCTCGTACTCGAGCAGGGCCTTGGCCAGCATGTGCAGATCGTCCAGCTTCTCGGTCAGGATGCGGCGGGCTTCGTCCTCGCCACCCTTCACCAGCTTCTTGACCTCCTGGTCGATCAGCTTGGCGGTGTCTTCCGAGACATTCTGGTTGCGCGCGACCGAGTGGCCCAGGAACACCTCTTCCTGGTTCTCGCCGTACTCGACCGCGCCAAGCAGGTCCGAGAAGCCCCACTTGGTGACCATGGCGCGGGCCAGCTTGGTGGCCTGGCCGATATCGGAAGAGGCGCCCGAGGTGACATGCTCCTTGCCGAAGATGATCTCTTCCGCGACGCGACCGCCGAACAGGATGGCCAGGCGCGAGGTCATCTGCTGGTAGGACATCGAGAACTTGTCGCGTTCCGGCAGCTGCATGACCATGCCCAGGGCGCGGCCGCGCGGAATGATCGTGGCCTTGTGCACCGGGTCGGTGTTCGGGACATTCAGCGCCACCAGGGCGTGGCCGCCCTCGTGGTAGGCGGTCAGCTTCTTCTCGTCCTCGGTCATGACCATCGACCGGCGCTCGGCGCCCATCATGACCTTGTCTTTGGCGTCCTCGAAATCGCGCATCGTGACCATGCGGCGGTTCTTGCGGGCGGCCATCAGGGCGGCTTCGTTGACCAGATTGGCCAGGTCGGCGCCGGAGAAGCCCGGGGTGCCGCGGGCGATGACCTTCACGTCCACGTCGGCGGCCAGCGGCACGTTCTTCATATGGACGCGCAGGATGCGCTCGCGGCCGTTGATGTCCGGATTCGGGACGACCACCTGGCGGTCGAACCGGCCCGGACGCAGCAGCGCGGGATCCAGCACGTCGGGACGGTTGGTGGCGGCGATCAGGATGATGCCTTCGTTGGATTCGAAGCCGTCCATCTCGACCAGCAGCTGGTTCAGGGTCTGTTCGCGCTCGTCGTTGCCGCCTCCCAGGCCCGCGCCACGATGGCGGCCGACGGCGTCGATTTCGTCGATGAAGATGATGCAGGGGGCGTTCTTCTTCGCCTGTTCGAACATGTCGCGCACGCGGCTGGCGCCGACGCCCACGAACATCTCGACAAAGTCGGAGCCCGAGATGGTGAAGAACGGCACGCCGGCCTCACCCGCGACGGCGCGGGCGATCAGCGTCTTACCCGTGCCGGGGGGGCCGATGAGCAGCGCGCCCTTCGGGATCTTGCCGCCCAGGCGCTGGAACTTCTGCGGGTCCTTCAGGAAGTCGACGATCTCCGTCAGCTCTTCCTTGGCTTCGTCCACGCCGGCCACGTCCTCGAAGGTGACGCGGTTCTTGTTCTCAGTCAGCAGCTTGGCCTTGGACTTGCCGAAGCCCATGGCGCCCCGCGCCCCGCCCTGCATCTGGCGCATGAAGAAGATCCACACGCCGATAAGCAGCAGGATGGGCAGCGAGTTCAGCAGCAGGCCGACCAGGGTGATGCCGCCCGCGGGCTTCACCGAGATGTTCGCGCCCTGCGCCTCGAGGCGCTTGACCAGTTCGTCCTGGTTGACCGGCGTCGCGGCCGTGAAGGTGCGGTTGCTCTGGTCGGTGATCTCGACCATCGGGCCGCGGATCTCCGCCGTCTTCACCTCGCCGGCGTTCACCTTGGAAAGGAGCTGGGAATAGGTGACCTCGTGGGTCCCGGCGGCGCCACGGCCCCCGCCCGTCATCATGCTGTAGAGCCCGATCAGGACGACAACGATAACGCCCCAGATCACGAAATTGCGGAGGTTCATAAGATGACCGTTCCCAGGAAAGCGGCGTTCCAGATCCGTAAATAGGACGCCGGCCGGTGAGAGACCATTTAACGAGGGCTCATTGCGACGGAAAACCGCGCCTTAAGCATATACGCAAAAAGGGCCGCGCCGGTGGCGCAGCCCTTCAAATAAGCATCATTCGTGCCAGGTTTTAGGCCTGACCAATGGCTTTAGCGCGTCGGCTTCTTCGGCGCGGCGATCAGGCCTTCGCGCTGGGCGCGCTTGCGGGCCAGCTTGCGGGCGCGACGGACGGCTTCAGCCTTCTGGCGAGCGCGCTTTTCCGACGGCTTCTCATAGTGGACGTGCCGCTTCATTTCGCGGAACGAGCCTTCGCGCTGCATCTTCTTCTTCAGCGCCTTAAGGGCTTGGTCGACGTTGTT
>Ga0255338_1000699_pt1 | contig 88036 bp, 76 predicted proteins | sample MeOH1_35cm_T4_19_FD_203715 | JGI IMG/M metagenome (GOLD analysis project Ga0255338, IMG submission 203715) | Sandy soil microbial communities from University of British Columbia, Vancouver, Canada - MeOH1_35cm_T4_195 | ecosystem: Engineered > Artificial ecosystem > Sand microcosm > Unclassified ... | reverse complement strand
GGCATTCAGGCGCTGCAGCCCGCGGATGCTGGCATCGAACACGCCCTTGCCGCGCTGGCGATCCACGTTCTCTTCCAGATAACAGGGCATCGAGGCCACCACCTCCACCCCGTGCGCCGCCAGGAACGGCGCCAGATCCTCGTGGCCGGTGAGCTCCAGGATGGTCAGGTTGCAACGGTCGATGACCCGCACGCCGCGTGCCCGGGCCGCGATGACCAGCCGCCGGAAATGGCGGTTGAGTTCCGGAGCGCCGCCGGTCAGATCCAGCGTCTTGATACCGGGGCTGGCCCCCAGAAAGGCGATGACGGCATCGACGGTCTCGCCCGACATCTCCTCGGTCCGGTGCGGGCCGGCGCCGACGTGACAATGCAGGCAACTCTGGTTGCAGCGGTAGCCGAGATTGACCTGCAGCGTCTCGACCGCGTCTCGATGGATGGCCGGAAAGTCGGTCCGGGTCAGCAGGTGAAGAGTGGCGTGCATGGGGGATTACAGTGACGTAGCCCTTGGACGGATGGGACCCGAATTCCTTACCGGCGCAGCCGGGGTGTAAGAAAAGCAGTGGCAGCTCCGTCCAAGGCACGACGCCTCGTAAACCGGAGACTCCGCCAGGCATGTCAGAAATGTCAGTTTCGATCGCGCCGCCCGGCAGGGCCGACAAGCCCGGCTTCAGTGCCGAGGCCCTGGTTTCCCTGCGTGCCGACATGCTGCGCTTTGCCCAGCTTCAACTGCGCAACCGGGAGACGGCCGAGGACATGGTCCAGGAAGCGATCGAAGGAGCGCTTCGCAATGCTTCGTCATTCGCCGGCAACTCCAGCCTGAAGACCTGGGTGTTCGCGATTCTCAGGAACCGGATCGTCGACCATCTGCGGCAGGCCGGCCGCACCGTGTCCATGTCGAGCCTGGTCGATGATGGCGACGACTGGCAGGAACGCGTCGAAGCGATGTTCACCGAACGGGGGCACTGGCGTGACGATTCCCGGCCGGCGCCCTGGCCCGATCCGGAAGAATCGATGCAGAACCGCCAGTTCTGGCTGGTCTTCGAGACTTGCCTGGATCACCTTCCAGAAAACACCGGTCGGGTCTTCATGATGCGTGAGTTCCTGGGCCTCGAGGCGCAGGAAATCTGCGCGCAGCTGGGCATCTCGACCAGCAATTGCCACGTCATCCTGCATCGGGCGAGGCTCAAGCTGCGGGGTTGCATGGGAGCCGGGTGGGGATATTCGGGAGGAGCCAAATGCTGACTTGCAAACAGGTGACGGAGCTTTGCTCGCAGGAAATGGATCGCCAGCTTCGCCTGGTCGAGCGCCTGTCACTGAGAAGCCACCTCATGATGTGCTCGGGATGCTCGAACTACCGCCGCCAGCTGTTCACCTTGCGGGAGGTGGCCCGGGCCTACGCCGACGGTCGGGCCGTCGTGACGTCGGCTCCCGAGCCGTCCGAATGACAGGCGCGAGCACCCGCCAGCACTGGCCACAATGCCGGGGCATTCGGGCATCCCCTCGCTCCAGTCGAACGAGAAGGTCCGGATGACCCGAAACCGCGGCGCAGGCGTCGCCGCCTCGAGATAAGCCTGGGTCAGGTCCCGGTCGATCTGGCGCTTGTGCCGGATGTGTGCCGCCCCAGTTCCAGCGGCCGGGTTGGCTAGAATTCCATGCGTGCCAGCCGGCACATTCGCTAGGGGTGTTGCCTGCCCGTCCCGGGCGGCTGAGAGAGTCCCTTTGAACCTGATTGAGGTAATCCTCGCGCAGGGAAGTCGTCGACCGCGGTCGATTCGGGTGCGGTCTCGAGCCACAGCCTCATGCCGGTCTGGACCATTCGTCGCTGGGGATTCGCCATGGTCACGGTCTGCACCCTCCTGGCGTTGGTGCTGCCGATGCACAGCCTGGAACCGTTCCTGCTGATGCTCAGCTCCGTCTTCGTGCCCTTGTTCGGCGTGATCATCGGGCGACTGGCGAGCGCCGATCCGGTGTCCCTGCTCGCGCGCGCCAGCAAGGTCGAGGCCGTGCCGATCGCAATCTGGATCATCGGCATTGCCACGTACCACCTGTGCCGCGTCTACGCGCCCTCCTTGGGAGCGGCGCTACCGTCACTCTTGCTGACGTGCACGCTGGCACTGGCGACGCGGCCGGGCAGTGGCGCGACGCAGGTCGGCGCGCGTTGACAGACGGTCAGCATCCCCAGGGGCTGGGGGCGCACCGACCGGCAGGTCGCCGGCGCTCGTCGACCGGGCTCAACAGGCTGAGTGCTGCCCGCTTTCCGAATACCTCGCGCCGGCGCGCTGTCATGCTGCCGTTGTTCAGACTCCCGAAGCGGTCGACCAGATCCAGGTAGATCGCCATGGCGTTGCAGCCAAGGCGCAGTTGCTGTTCGATGAACGGCCGGTGCGGCTCGCACGTCGACTGCGCCGTGAGGCGCGCAGCCGGTGGCCAGGGTGGAGCAGTTTGGTCCGCCGGGACGGTGGCTACCCCGAGGCAGTTTGCTTGCTCGGCAGCCAGCCGGCGCTGCCAGGCACGGATCGTGTGCCGCGAAATCCCGGTGACCCGTTCGATCTCGCGCTGGCTCGCGCCGGCGCGCAGCAGCGTCACCAGCGTCGTTTGCAGATGTGACTTCAAGTTTGCCCTTGGCCGCGGCCTTCTCAATCTTGGCAGGAGTGACCGAGCCGCGCTTGCTGTTGATTTATTGCGGTAATGGATCAGACTGGCGCTTGGCGTATCGACTTCGCCGGCCCTCGAGCCACAAGGACCATAAGGGAGCACGACAATGAAAGAGAAAGAACTCCGATTGGCGGTCGTCTTGTTCGGCGGCGTGTCGCTCGCGATTTACCAGCACGGCGTCAACCGAGAAATCCTCAATCTGGTCCGAGCATCAAAGATCTGCCATAGGGACAAATCACTTGAAGGCGACGCAAAATCCGGATCGGGCTTTCATGCTTATTATCCTGACGAGCCGGAGAGGTCGACCGGAGACGTCTACCTCGAATTTCTGCAAACCCTTGGGCGCGACATTGATCTTCGGGTCATCGTCGACGTCATCGCGGGCGCATCGGCGGGTGGGATCAATGGCGTGGCGCTGGCGACGGCGCTGGCCCATGATCTGAGTCTGATGCCCATTACGGACTTATGGCTGACCGAAGCCGACATGCTCAATCTGATGGCACCCGAGGCCAAGGCGCGACTCTGGAGCAAATGGTATTTCTGGCCGTTCGTACACCCTCTGCTCGCCCGCCTCGACCGCGAGGGGTTCCTGCCCGCAAAAGCCGACGCGCAAATGAAAGAACGAGTCTCGGTTTTTTTGCGCTCTCGCTGGTTCAAGCCTCCCCTTGACGGTCGTCGTCTGACCATGCACATGCTGGATGGCCTCGCGGCAATGGGGAAATCCGGGTTGGCATCCGAATCGCTGCTGCCAACGGGTGCGAAACTTGACCTTCTGGTCACCGTGACCGACTTCAGAGGGCTCGTCCGGCCTATCTTCATCCATGATCCGCCGGTCGCACATGAAAGGGAGCACCGCCACATTCTTCGCTTCAGCCTCGACCATCGCAGAACCGGACATCTGCAGAGCGACTTTGACGTCGATAGTCTCCCATCCCTTGCATTTGCAGGCCGGGCATCGGCTTCCTATCCTGGGGCATTTCCGCCGGCCCAGATCCGTGAGCTCGACGACATTCTGGCTGAACGACACAGGCCGTGGCCGGCGCGCACTCATTTCCTGGAACGCAATTTCCGCCGGTACCTTGAGCAGGGGGAAAATCCCGAGGAAGCGGTGCTGGTCGACGGCAGCGTTCTCGACAACAAGCCGATCATGGCCTGTGTGGAGGCTATCCGCACTCATGGCGCTTTCCGCGAAGTGGATCGCCGGCTCGTCCTGATAGACCCTCATTCCAGACGCGACATAGCCGTGGCCGGTACTGGCGTGCCGGGTTTTTTCGCCACTTTGCGAGGGGCGCTCTCGGACCTGCCTCGCCACGGCCCGGTCTATAACGAACTGGCTGTGATCAGCAGATACAACAGGCAGGCCCGGCGGTTGAAGGAGGCCATCTTCGACGCCCGACCCCATGTCGTGAGGATGATCGAGCAATCGACCGCCGGGGGCATCAGGGCCGCTTTCACCGCCGATGACTTACGGCACTGGCGGCTCACATCCACAAATCTGCTGTCCGGAACGGCGATTGTCTATGACGCGTGGATGCATTCTCTTGTCCTCGAAGCGCTGGACTTTATCGTTCAGATCATCGTCAGCGCCTGTCAGTACGCAACAGATTCGCCGGAAGCGCGCTGTGTCCAGGAGGCCATCGAGGCGTGGGCCAGAAAACACAGAATCATCGTCGCTTCCTACTCTATGCCGGAGCGTATTTATGAAAACGTCGATTTACCGCCTTTTGCGAAAATCATTCTGAATTTCGGAGTCACCTACAAGAAAAGGCGGTTGCATTTTGTCCTGCAGGAAATTAACGATCTCTATCAGAATGTCTCGGATGATGATTCCTGCGTGGTCGATCCGGAATCTCTCGATCTTCTAAAAATAAAAATTCAAAAGTGCGTTGATGAGCTATCGGAGTATGACGGCATGAATTTCTTGAGTCGTCATGCCATTGCCATGTGCCGAAGGCTGTTTATTGGTAAGACCGACAATGAAAAAATCTCTGAAGACAGCGTTGATGACATATCGCGACTGGTCGACAGGCTGGAGGAGGAGTGCGACCTGCCTCGGACCATGGATAATTCGGACGTGGTGCTGGCGTCTCCCTTGCTTTTGAATATGGGAGAACGGTGTCGTGTTGCCATTCTCACTGGATATCTTGGGTACTTCTACTGGGACATCATTCTGCGCCCAACGGCAAGTGCCCTGTCGCTGGACGCAGGTCCGATCGAGGAGATTCTGATCGACCGCATCAGCCCCGAAGATGCGACCACGATCACGCCCTACGACCGGAAGAATTCCCTGATTGGCGGGTCATTCGCCGGCTTTGGCGGTTTTCTTAGCCGGTCGATCCGCGAAAATGACTATCTGTGGGGTCGGCTCCACGCGGTGGATCGGCTCTTCGATATTCTGGCCAGCACGGTTCCATCGCATATGCGCGGTGATTTCGATATTGCCGCCCTGAAGAAACGTGCGTTTGAGAGGGTGCTCGAGGAGGAGGGCGGGCGGCTCAAGTTTGTCCCGGAGCTGCTTGCCCAGCTCAGGGCGGCCATCGCGCGCCTTTGACCCGATCCATCGGCTCCATCGTCGGTGCTGAGCAAGCAACGCGATGGACGTCCGCACCTTATGACGGCATCGATGCCACCTCGCATACCCCAGATGCCATAGAGGCGCTGCCGATATGCCACGGCGCTGGCGCGGGAGTACAGTCCCATTTTGGCGCGATACAGCGCAGCGGCGCACGCCGTGACGAGGAGGCCCCATGATGCAGCTGCAGCAGCGCGAGCACATCGCAACGGTGATGCAGGTGGCCGGCGACGGCGCCTCGCCGCCGAGGACGCTGGCGCACGACGAAATCATCCGCGCTTCCTGGCAGCGCTGCGTGCACGAGCACGGGCTGGACCCCACGCGCATGCGGGAAGCCACCATCCTGCCGGGTGAGCGCCTGCGCGAGCACCAGGACCAGATGGAGGAGTTCCTCCAGATCGCGCGCCACGGCCTGGAGACGCTGTACCGCAAGGTCGCAGGCATGGGCTACGCGGTGCTGCTCACCGATGCGCGCGGCGTGACGGTGGACTTCATCGGCGATCTGCAAATCGACCACAGCCTGCGCCGCGCGGGCCTGTACCTCGGCTCCGACTGGAACGAAGTCAATGCCGGCACCTGCGGCGTGGGGACCTGCATCAGCACCGGTCACGCGCTGACCGTGCACCAGGGTGACCATTTTGATGCGACGCACATAGCGCTCACCTGCACCGCCGCGCCGGTGTACGGGGCACGGGGGCAACTCAAGGCCGTGCTCGACATCTCGGCGCTCACCTCGCCGCTGCCCAAGGCCAGCCAGCACCTGGCCCTGCAACTGGTCAAGGTCTACGCCCACCATGTCGAAAACGCCAGCTTCCTGCATCAATTCAGGCACGATTGGGTGCTGCGGCTGAGTGCGGCGCCGCAGTTCCTGGACATGAATCCGGAGTACCTGCTCGCGGTGGACGCGACGGGCCGCGTCATCGGCCACAACCGGCGGGCCCAGCTGCTGCTCGAAGCCGACGGGCACGCTCCGATCCTCGGATGCCGATTCGACGAGCTGTTCAATGCGTCGTTCGACGACCTTGGCCGTTTTGTGCGGCTTCGCCCCTCGGACCAGCGTGCCATCACCCTGGCCGCCGGTGGGCGGCTGCTGTTCATCCTCGCATCGCCCCCGGTGGCGCGCTGGACGCCGCCGGCGGGCCCCACCAGCGGACGCAAGCTGCCCGCGCCGCTCGCCACGCTGTCCGGCGGCGATCCGCAACTCGATCGGCAGATCGAGCGCGCAGCGCGGCTGATCAATTCACCCGTGAGCATGTTGCTGACGGGCGAGACGGGTACCGGCAAGGAATACTTCGCCAAGGCACTGCACGAGAGCAGCGAGCGGCGCAGCCGGCCGTTCGTCGCGGTGAACTGCGCGGCGATCCCGGAGACGCTGATCGAAAGCGAGTTGTTCGGCTACCTGGCGGGGAGCTTCTCCGGCGCGAGCTCGAAGGGCAAGCCCGGGCTGATCCAGCAAGCCGACGGCGGTACCCTGTTCCTCGACGAGATCGGGGACATGCCGCGCGCCTTGCAGCCACGGCTGCTGCGCGTGCTGGCCGAACGCGAGGTGCTGCCGATCGGCGCGACACAACCGGTGGCCGTGAACATCCGGGTGATCTCGGCGACGCACTGCGACCTCGAGGCGCTGGTGCGCGAGGGGCGTTTCCGCGACGACCTGTACTACCGCCTGAACGGAGCGCGCATCACGCTGCCGCCGCTGCGCGAGCGGCACGACCTCGACTGGATCGTCAACCGGATGCTGCGCCAGGGCTGCGCCGGCGAACCGCCGGCGCTGGCGCCGGACGTGCGCGCCTGGCTCCGGGCGCAGCACTGGCCGGGCAACCTGCGGGAGCTGCGCAACGTGATCGAGTACGTGCGCACGGTGTGCAGCGACGGCTATGTCCGGCTTGCCGACCTGCCGGACGCCATGGGCACCGGGCCCGCCTCGCCTGCGGCGCGTCCGCACCGCCCCGCGCCTGGGGCCGAAGCGATGTTGCTGATGCAGTACCTGCGCGCCGCGAGCTGGAATGTCACGGCCGTGGCTCGCCAACTCGGCGTCTCGCGGATGACGCTGTACCGGCGCATGAAGCGCTTTGGCATCGTCTCGCCGAATCATCTGGACGACGCGCCATCGCAGTGATGTTTCCGGCTCCGCGCCGACCTGCGCCGGCTGCGGCCGGACGGCAGGCCGCGGACCCGCGAGCCTCGAGCCTCGGTGCAGGTGTCACAGCTGCACGCGTGACACCTGTCTCATCGTGACCACTGCACGGGTCTGGATGCTGCACCGCCGCGAAGCCGGCCGACATTGCGCGACACAGCGCCCCCGAGCGTCCTGACGCATGGCCGCGCGCGCGGCACGCGCGGACTGGGCTGCCGGCACACAACTTGCTGCGACTCGTGTCCATCTCCAGGGCGACGAGGCAAAGCATGCCGGCCGGTCATTCGAATGCCACACCATGCATCGGCATCATTGCCAACCCGGTGTCGGCGCGCGACATCCGCCGCATCGTCGCCCATGCCGGCAATCTGCAGATCGCCGATCGTGTGAACATCGTGCTGGGAGTGCTCACCGCGGTGGCGGCGATGCGCGTGCGGCGCGTGCTGATGATGCCGGACAACGGCGGTATCCGGGCCATGCTGATGCGCAGCCTGAAGCGCGAAGACAATCTGCACCATGCGTGCCCCGAGGTCGAGTTCCTCGACATGGAGCCGACCTCCACGGTGGACGACACCTTCCTCGCCGCACGCATGATGCACGCCGCCGGCGTGAAGGCGATCATCGTGCTCGGCGGCGACGGCACGCACCGCGCCGTGGTGCGCGAATGCGCGGGCACGCCCATCGCCGGGCTGTCGACCGGCACCAACAACGCCTTTCCCGAGATGCGCGCGCCAACGGTCACGGCGATGGCGGTCGGGCTCTACGCGACCGGCCGGCTGGACGCGCAGCAGGCACTGGCGCCCAACAAATTGCTCGAGGTCTCGATCAACGAAGGCCAGCGCCAGGACATCGCGCTCGTCGATGCCGTGATCTCGACGGACCGCTATGTCGGCGCACGCGCGCTGTGGAAGACCGAGAGCCTGGCCGCCATCTACCTGGCATTCGCCGACCCGCAGGCCATCGGTCTGTCGGCCATCGGCGGGCTGCTGCACCCGCTGGGGCGGCGCGAGGCTGGCGGCCTCGCGGTGCACCTCAGCGACGACCCGTCCACCCGCAAGCTGGTGCTGCGTGCGCCGATTGCGCCGGGCATGGTGCGAGAGGTCGGCGTCGCGCACTGGGAGCCCATGCCGGCGGGCTTGCCCTTCCGGGTGGCGCTGCAGGCCGGCGTGGTCGCGCTCGATGGCGAGCGCGAGATGGCCTTCAGCGCCGGTGACCGCGTGCGCATCACGTTGCGCGAGAACGCGTTTCGCACGGTGGACGTAGCCCGTTGCATGCAGACCGCCGCACGCGAGGGCCTGTTCCGCCTTTCTTCATCCACCCCGCAGAGGAGACCCGCACCATGGCAGGCAAGAATCCCTTCCCCTTGAGCCGCGACGCGCTGCTGCAGTGCTATCGCACGATGCGCACGATTCGCGAGTTCGAAGAGCGGCTGCACATCGACTTCGGTCGCGGTGACATCCCCGGCTTCGTGCACCTCTATGCCGGCGAGGAGGCCGCGGCTACCGGGATCATGGCCCATCTCGGTGATGGCGACCGCATCGCCAGTACCCATCGGGGGCACGGTCACTGCATCAGCAAGGGCGTGGATGTCGTCCAGATGATGAAGGAGATCTACGGGCGCAAGGGCGGCGCCTGCAACGGCAAGGGCGGGTCGATGCACATCGCCGACCTCGGCAAGGGCATGATGGGCGCCAACGGCATCGTCGGCGCCGGCGCGCCGCTGGCATGTGGCGCCGCACTGGCTGCCAAGTTTCGCGGCAAGGGCGAGGTCGCGGTCAGCTTTGTCGGCGACGGCGCGAGCAACCAGGGCACCTTTCTGGAAAGCCTGAACCTGGCCGCGATGTGGAACCTGCCGGCGATCTTCGTGGTCGAGAACAACGGCTACGCCGAGACCACATCGCGCGACTACGCGGTCGCGGTGGACTCCTATGTCGATCGCGCCGCGGGCTTCGGCTTGCCGGGCATGACGGTCGACGGCACCGACTTCTTCGCCGTGCACGAAGCGGCCGCCGAGATCATCAAGCGGGCGCGCGAAGGCGGTGGCCCGGCGCTGCTGGAGTGCAAGATGGTCCGCTTCTACGGTCACTTCGAGGGCGATGCGCAGACCTACCGCGGCCCGGGCGAGCTGGAGGCCATCCGCGCCGACCAGGACTGCATCAAGAAGTTCGCCGCGGCCGTCACCAGGGCCGAGGTGCTCTCGGCCGCCGAACTGAAGGCCGTCGACGACGAGGTGCTCGCCGTCATCGAGGACGCGGTCCGGCAGGCCAAGGCCGCGCCGCTGCCCGCCGCGGCCGATCTCACGACCGACGTCTACGTGACCTACTAACTCGAGGAGACGCTCATGGCCAGGAAGATCAGCATGAAGCAGGCGATCAACGAGGCACTCGACCAGGAGATGACCCGCGATCCGACCGTGATCTGCATGGGAGAGGACATTGTCGGAGGCGCCGGCGGCGACGGCGAAATGGACTCCTGGGGTGGCGTCCTGGGGGTGACCAAGGGCCTGTATGCCAAGCATGGCGACCGGCTGATGGACACGCCGCTGTCGGAGAGCGCCTATATCGGCGCGGCCGTCGGGGCAGCGGCCTGCGGCATGCGCCCGGTGGCCGAACTCATGTTCATCGACTTCATGGGCGTGTGCTTCGACCAGATCTACAACCAGGCTGCCAAGTTCAGGTACATGTTCGGCGGCAAGGCCGAAACGCCGGTGGTGATCCGCACCATGGTCGGCGCCGGTTTTCGCGCCGCCGCGCAGCACAGCCAGATGCTCACGCCGCTGTTCACCCACATCCCGGGGCTGAAAGTGGTGTGCCCGAGCACGCCGTACGACACCAAGGGGCTCCTGATCCAGTCGATCCGCGACAACGACCCGGTGATCTTCTGCGAGCACAAGAACCTGTACGGTTTCGAGGGCGAGGTGCCCGAGGCCTCGTACGCCATTCCGTTCGGCGAGGCGAACGTGGTGCGGGAGGGCAGGCACTGCTCGATCGTGACCTATGGGCTCATGGTGCATCGCGCACTGGAAGCCGCCGCCGCGCTGGCCAAGGAAGACGTCGAGGTCGAGATCATCGATCTGCGCACGCTCTCGCCGCTGGACCTGGACACGGTGCTCGACAGCGTCACCAAGACCGGACGCCTGGTGTGCGTCGACGAAGCCAGCCCGCGGTGCAGCATCGCGGCCGACATCTCCGCGCAGGTCGTGATGCGGGCCTTTGGCGCGCTGAAGGCCGGCATCGAGATGGTCACGCCGCCGCACGTGCCCGTGCCGTTCTCTCCCCCCCTGGAAGACCTCTACATCCCAAGCGGTGCGCAGGTGGCCGACGCAGTGCGCAAGACGCTCAGGGAAGGAAAGCTCTGATGGATGAGTCAACGAGGGCGGTCATCACGCCCATCGTCATGCCCAAGTGGGGGTTGTCCATGAAGGAAGGGACGGTCATGGCCTGGCTGGTCGAAGAAGGCGCCGACATCAGCGTTGGCGCCCCAATCCTCGAAGTCGAGACCGACAAGATCGCCAACGCGGTGGAGGCGCCCGACCCGGGCATCCTGCGCCGCAAGGTGGCGCAAGACGGCGAGACGCTGCCGGTGAAGGCACTGCTCGGCGTGATGGCCGGGGCCGGCGTGAGCGACGCTGACATCGATGCCTACGTGGCGGCCTACGTCACGCCGGTGGAAAGCGAAGGCGAGGAAGCGGAGGCCGCGCCGGCCTACCAGTTCGCCGAGGTCGACGGCCTGCGGATCCGCTACGCGCGCAGGGGCACCGCCACTGGCGTGCCGGTGCTGTTTCTCCACGGCTTCGGCGGCGACCTCGACAACTGGCTGTTCAACCTCGATGCCGTGAGCGAGCAGGCACAGGTGATCGCGCTCGATCTGCCCGGCCACGGCCAATCGACGGTGCGCCTTCCGGGCGCCGGCATCGGGGCCCTGGCCGGCTTCGTCGCGCGCTTCATGGAGGTGCTTGGGATCGAGCGGGCGCACCTTGTCGGCCATTCGATGGGCGCGGCCATCGCCGCGCAGCTGGCGCTGGATGACCCGCAACGGGTCGCGTCGGTCGCGCTGATCGCGGCCGCCGGCCTCGGGCCGGAGATCGATGCGGGCTACACCGAAGACTTCGTGGCAGCGTCGTCGCGGCGCGAGCTGAAGCGGGTGCTTGAGCAGCTCTTTGCCAACCCGGAGCTGGTGAGCCGCCAGATGGTCGACGACGTCCTGAAGTACAAGCGTCTGGATGGCGTGACTGAACTGCTCCGCGCGCTCGGCCGCACCCTGTTCAGCGGCGGGCAGCAGGCCGAGCAGCCGGGGCTGCGGCTGGGGCAGGCCGGCAAGCCGGTGCTGGTGATCTGGGGCCGGGAGGATCGGATCATCCCCGCGCACCATGCGGGCGCTGCCCCGCCAGGCGCCACCGTGGAGGTGCTCGATGGCGCCGGCCACCTGGTCCAGATGGAACGCGCCAACGACGTGAACCGGCTGCTCAAGCAGCATGTCGCGCAAATTGCAGACCCCGGGATCGGGTAGTCCGCCATCGCAAGGAGATCGCCATGGAAGCAAACAGGGAAAAGCTGCTCTGGATGTACGAAACGATGCTGGAGATTCGTGACTACGAGGAGACGATGGCGAATGTCTACCTTGAAGGCAAGCTGCCGCCGCACATTCAAAAAGGACTGGCCTTTGACATCGGGTCCGGGCCCGTGCCCGGCGAGATGCACCTCTCTGCGGGCCAGGAGCCGGTTGCCGTCGGCGTTTGTGCCCACCTCAAGCGGGAAGACACGGTGGTCGGCACGCATCGACCGCATCATTTCGCCATCGCCAAAGGCGTGCCGCTCGACAGGATGACGGCCGAAATGTTCGGCAAGGTCACGGGTCTTGGCAAGGGCAAAGGCGGCCACATGCACCTGTTCGATCCCGAGCACAAGTTCAGCTGCAGCGGAATCATCGGCGCCAGCCTGCCCCCCGCTTGCGGCGCCGGACTCGCGGCCAGGAAGATGGGAAAGGACTGGGTGGCGGTCGCGTTCTTCGGCGAGGGCGCAGCCAATCAGGGTTCCTTCCATGAATCGCTGAACCTGGCCGCACTCTGGCATTTGCCGGTGGTCTTCGTTTGCGAAGACAACAGTTGGGCGATCTCCGTGCCGAAGTCGCAAGCCACCTGCGTGCAATGGGTCGCGGACCGCGCCTCGGCCTACGGCATACCCGGCGTTCTGGTGCCGAACAACGACGCGCTCGAAGTGTACGAGGCGGTCGGCCCGCTGATCGAGCGCGCGCGCCGCGGGGCCGGCCCGGGCCTGATCGAAGTGAAGACGGATCGTTACCTGGGGCACTTCCAGGGCGACCCGGAAAGCTATCGTCCCAAGGACGAAGTCGTCAACCTGCGCAGGAACGATCCGATTCCGAAGCTGGCGGGCGTCCTGCAGAGCCTCGGCCTGATGACCGAAGGCGAACAGGCCGCAACCCTGGCGCGCGCGAAGAAACGCGTCGCCGACGCCTTCGCGTTCGCCCGCGAGAGCGCCTACCCAGCACCGCAAGATGCGCTCGATGATGTGTTCGTCTGAACCCGCACCCACCGGACCGAGGAGCAGAACATGGCTGCGACACGCAAGCTCACGATGGCACAGGCGATCACCGAGGGAATCGCCCAGGAAATGGAACGGGACCGCAATGTCTTCGTCATGGGCGAGGACATAGGACGGTATGGCGGCATCTTCGGCGCCACCGGCGGCTTGCTCGACAAGTTCGGCGCCGAACGGGTCATGGACACGCCGATCTCGGAAACCGCGTTCATCGGTACCGCCACCGGGGCGGCCGCGGCGGGCCTGCGGCCGATCGTCGAGCTGATGTTCGTCGACTTTTTCGGCGTCTGCATGGACCAGATCTACAACCATCTCGCAAAAAACACGTACATGGCCGGCGGCCACATCCGGCTGCCGGTGGTGCTGACCACCGCGATCGGCGGCGGCTACAACGACGCTGCCCAGCACTCGCAATGCCTGTATGCGACCTTCGCGCACCTGCCGGGGATCAAGGTCGTGGTGCCGTCCAACGCGTATGACGCGAAGGGCCTGATGATCCAGGCCATCCGCGACGACAACCCGGTCATGTTCATGTACCACAAGGGGATCATGGGCCTGCCCTGGATGGCGTATTTCGAGGGCAGCAGCAACGAGGTGCCGGAAGCGCCCTACACCATCGCATTCGGACAGGCCAGGGTGGCGCGCGAGGGGAAGGATGTCACCATCGTCACCATCAGCCAGATGGTGCAAAAGGCGTTGGCCGCGGCCGCCGAACTGGCCCAGCGCAACGTCAGCGCGGAAGTCATCGACCTGCGCACCCTGGTCCCGCTCGACAGGGCCACGGTACTCGAATCGGTCGCCAAGACCGGGCGCCTGCTGATCGCCGACGAGGATTACCTGGGCTTTGGATTGAGCGGCGAAATAGCGGCCGTCGTGGCGGAGAACCTGGACGCAGTGACGCTGAAGGCTCCCATCAAGCGGCTCGCCGTGCCCAACGTGCCGATTCCCTACAGCCGGCCGCTCGAGCAGTTTGTCATTCCGCAGGTGGGCAGCATCGTCGATGCCGCGCAGGGACTGATGAAAGCGCGCGTCGCAGAGAGGCTTGCTGCATGATCGAGATCACCTTGGCCCCCGACGCCTGGACGGACATCGATCCGGGAACGCACGCGCTGGTGGACCAATGGCTGGTCGGGGAGGGCGATGCGGTGCGCGCCGGCCAGCCCATCGCCAACGTCGTCCTCGTCAAGACCAATCAGGAAATCACCGCTCCGGCCGATGGACGCATCGAGAAGATCCTGGTCAGGAGCGAGGAAACCTTCGCCCGAGGCGAGCCGATCGCCCTGCTGAAGGAGTCAACGTAAGCACCGCCGCTGAAGAACAGGCGTGGAACATCGCACGGCTCGCGGCGTTCGATGGCGTGCCGCGTTTTCGCGTCTGGACACACCGGTCCCCGGCGGTCGTGCTCGGCAATGCGCAGCGACCACTGCGCAACCTCATCGGCCAACGCGTCGATGGAAGGACCGAACTGCTGGAGCGAAAGGCCGGCGGCGGAGCCGTGCTGACGGGACCGGGGATGGTCAGTGCCTCGATCGTCCTGCCCTGCGGGCATCCGTTGCTGTGCGATAGCCTGGTTGACAGCTACCGCTGGCTGGGGCGGCTGCACGTTGCCGCGCTCGCGGAGTTTGCGATAGCGGCCTCTGCAGTGCCGCCACGCGCGCTGCACCTGGCCAACGCTGTGATGGCGGCTCGAACAGTGCACTGGGCCTGCTTCGGCGGCCTGTCGCCCTGGGAAGTGGTGGACGCAGGCTGCCGCAAGCTGGTTGGCCTGGCACAGAGAAGGCAGGGTGCCGGGGTGTTGCTGGTGGCCGGGACGCTGGTCGGTGCCACCGACTGGCGCTTGCTGTGCGACGTGATGGGACACCCTGAGGATGAGGCCGTCCTGCTGCGCCGCACCGCATCCTGTGAACAGCTGGCTGGCTGCTCGATTGAACCCGCAAGCTACGCTTCCGTGTTGACGCGACTGCTCGGCGAGGCGCTCGGTTCCCGTTCGGCGACAGGAGAAATTCAGTGCCACCGAGCTCGATGACGCCCTCATCTGACCGGTTTCTACAAGGGCAGCCGGATCCGGCCGGGCGCCACGTTTGGCTTTGACGGCGATCGGCCGCCGCGCTGGGCGGTGCCATACGGCACGCCGTTGCCGTCGAAGCGTGAAGCGGTGCCCTGTGACACCAAGCCGCCGGAGGCTATGGCCATGGCCCACGGCAAAACGGGAATGCGCGGCACTGCACCGTCGGCATACGACACCAAGCCGGCCGATGCGTCAGCGCTGGCGAAGTCAAGCGCCGGCAAGTTTCCGGCCAGCTTGGCCTGAGGCTCAGCGCTCGTTCCTCGACGCGGAGCGGGAGGTGGGCAGTAGAAGTGCCTAGTGCCCGGAGTGCCGGCCTGGTTGTCTTCTGCGCGGTTCGCCCTCATAGCTTCACCGCCCATCAGCGTGTAGGGTATGTCCTACGCGCGTAGCCCCTTTTCGACCGCGGGCACCGCGTTACCCCTACTATCGGTCACCTATACTTTGTATAGAATGCCTCAGGCGTTCGGCGATTTCGATTCAGCGCTGACCAGGGCGGTCAATCGCATCGCAGCCGGAAATTCCGAGTGCGTGTATTTCTCGGAGCACGCTTTTCTTCGACAAGAGGCCAAAGAGATCGACCACGGTGACGTTTGGATATGCCTGCGCAGGGGCAAAGTTTTTGGCCCGGAGCACGAAAAGGGCGAGCTGCGGGCGAATGTCGTTCATCAAGGGGTACACGTGAGAGTAGCCATCGGTGGACTGGATCATGCAGCTGGCGACTGGAATAGTCTGCGGTCGTTTGTGGTCTGTACGGTAATGAAGGCGTGAAATGTTGAATTTTAAAGGTTGCGGTCTACCCAACGTGTATCTCGCCGACGGTCACCACGAAGTCGTGTTTGACGGCGGTAAGGCCTATTCGTACTCCGACATCGCCGGCCTATATCATGAGATCGCACGAAGTGTGGCGACCGCGGCGTGCCCCATGACGGGGGACGAGTTTCGCTTTCTTCGTAAGCGGCTCAATTGGAGCCAGAGTGAAGCCGGCGCTGTACTGGACAAGACAGCCCAGGCCGTTGCTAAGTGGGAGAAAGGCGAAACCCCCGTACCCAGATCGGATGCAGCCATGCTGCGGCTGGCATGGCTGAATACGTTCTCTCCGGAGGACACCAGACCTGTCGTGGCTCACATGTTGGCCGACTGGCATAACGAGCCCGTGCTCGAATACATTTTGATGTTCACGGGTGGCAGATGGGCGCGAACCGAGCGGCACTGGTCAACTGCGGCAGCAGAGCTGTCGGCTCAAGCCATTGCAGATGCTCAGCGCGCATCGCGCGAGGAATACAGCGCGGCTGATCCTGTAGTAGAGGTCCGCCAATCAGAAGGTGGATCAATTGAGTAACGAGCTTGTCCATGACTTCGACCAGAAGGCGCTTGTTCAAGCTCTTCTGAAGGCAGAAGGCATTTCGACTGGACTCTGGCGCCTTGCCGTCCGCTTCCGGTTGGGCCAAGTCACGGGCCGTTTCGTTGGGAAGGAAGGCCCGGAGTTCCTCACGCCGGCTGCTATCGCGGGCGTCGAAAGAGTAGCTCTTGTTCCGGCGCAATCGCCAGGGCCTCTTATCTTCGACGCTGCGAAGTTACTCGCGGACGAGGATGTGGCTCCTCAGAGAGTGCCATACACCCCCGCCGCGGCACCTACGGCACCACCGAAGAAAAGCCCGAAGCCTCCAGCGAAGAAGTCTGTGCGCCGTACATAGCGCACGGGTTGGCAAGGGGTTCGCTGGTCGCCGTCGCTGTACCACTCGCCAGGATCCCCGGCGCACGAGCGCTGGCTAAGGGGCACGCCGTACCTGGGCATTCGGGCGGACTCTTAATCCTTCGAGCTATCGGATTACGTCCGCTCAACCCCAGCGGCGCAGACGCTGCCTACATAGCCGCCTACGCGGTGCGCTGATCGGGCGCTGGTGCTCAGAAAACGAAAGCGCCAGCTCTAAGGCTGGCGCTGCGTTTTCTGGCTCCTCGACCTGGGCTCGAACCAGGGACCTACGGATTAACAGTCCGGCGCTCTACCGACTGAGCTATCGAGGAATGTGTCGGCTCGGTGGCGTTCACCGAAGCCTCGAATTATAGCGGTTTTTTCGGCCTTCTCGTCCGTAGCGAACGCCCGGCGCGATTTTTCCTCAGTCGAACACCGGCGTCTCGACGCCCAGCACCTTGTGCAGCTTGGGACTCGTCGTCGTGTACTGCAGGTGGACCTTCTTCTCGGGGAAGATGAACGGCGCGGCGGCGAACGCGGCGAGGGCGCACTCGTGGAAGCCCGACAGGATCAGCTTCTTCTTGCCCGGGTAGGTGTTGATGTCGCCCACGGCGAAGATGCCGGGCACGTTGGTGGAGAACTTCTCGGTGTCCACCTTCAGCTGCTTGCGCTCGATGTCCAGGCCCCAGTCGGCGATCGGCCCCAGCTTGGGCGACAGGCCGAAGAAGACCAGCAGGATGTCCAGCGGCACGGTGCGCGTGACGCCGTCGCCGCCCGTGACCTTCACGGCGGTGAGCTTGCCGTCCTTTTCCTCCAGGCCGGTCACCTGGCCGACCATGAACTGCATCTCCATCTGCTCGCACAACTCGTGCATGCGCGCCACCGAGGCGGGCGCGGCACGGAAGCCGTCGCGCCGGTGGATCAGGATCACGCCTTCGGCCTTGTTGGCGTTGCCGTCCTCGTTGCCGGGCGTGAAGTTCAGCGCCCAGTCCAGCGCGGAATCGCCGCCGCCGACGATCACCAGGTTGCTGCCGGCGAAGTCGGCCGGGTTCTTCACCCGGTAGAACAGCTGCTTGCCCTCGAACTTGTCGAGGCCCTCCACCTTCAGCGTGCGCGGCTCGAAGGCGCCGACGCCGGCCGCGATGAAGATGGTCTTGGTGAGGAATTTCGTCGCCTTGGAAGTCTCGACGAAGAAGCGGCCGTCGTCCTGCTGCTGGACCACCGTCACGGTCTGGCCCAGGTGGAAGGTGGCGCCGAAGGGCTCGATCTGCTTCAGGAGCGCATCCGTCAGCTCCTTGCCGGTGCACACCGGGATCGCCGGGATGTCGTAGATCGGCTTGTCGGGATACAGCTCGATCGGCTGGCCGCCCGGGTAGGCGAGCGAGTCGATCACGTGCGCCTTGATCTCCAGCAGGCCCAGCTCGAACACCTGGAACAGGCCCACCGGGCCTGCGCCGATGATCACGGCATCCGTTTCGATCGGGCCGTCATGGGCAGCGGCGGTCTTGATCACTTCTTCGTTGAGGTTCGGTTCCATGCTTCCTTACTTGACCAGCTCCTTGAGCTTGTCCGTCCTGTCTTTCCATTCCTCGGCATCCGGCAGCGCGGGCTTGCGCTTGGTGATGCTCTTCCAGCCCGGTGCGTGCGACAGGTCGGCGTTGAGCTTCGTGAACGCCACCTGGTCGGCCGGCACGTCCTCCTCCGCGAAGATCGCGTTGACCGGGCACTCGGGGATGCACACCGCGCAGTCGATGCACTCGTCCGGGTCGATCACCAGCATGTTCGGCCCTTCGCGGAAGCAGTCCACGGGGCAGACATCCACGCAATCGGTGTACTTGCAGCGGATACAGGATTCGGTGACGACGTGAGTCATTGTTCTGGGTCAGGGTCGGGAAAACCCCTTGATTTTACTGGGTCGCGAGGCCCCGCCCCGGACGCGGCCTTACAGCGTCCCGGGTTTGAGCCTGGTCAAACTCAACCCACCAGGACGGCCCCCGCGGTCTTCTGGCTGGCCGTGTCCACCAGCACCAGCGCGCCCAGGGTACGCGAACGCGCATAGGGCAGGGTGGCCAGCGGCTCCTGCAAGGCCAGTTCGACGTGGCCGATCCCGTTCGGCTCCAGGTGGTCCGCATCCTGTTGCGCCAGCGTGTTCACGTCCAGCTTGTGCAGGATGCGCCTGACCTTGGCCTTGACCCAGCGGTGCCCGTGCAGCGCCCAGTAGCTGCGGCCGGCGACCAGGGGCTCGTCGTCGAGCCAGGCAATGGTGGCACGGAGCTCGCGCGCGGGCGTGAAGGCGCCGGGCGCCAGCAGCCAGTCGCCGCGCGACACGTCGACTTCGCGGTCCAGGACGATGCCCGCGCTGTGGCGCGAGCTGATGGCGGCGGGCTGGCGCGCGTGATCGAGCACCTGCGCCACCGTGGCGGACTGCCCGCCCGGAAGCACCATGACTTCGTCGCCGGGGCGCACGCTGCCGGTGGCCACGCGGCCCCAGAATACGCGCCGGCCCTGCGAGGTGTCGGCCGAGGCGGAGAACTTCTCCACCCACTGCACCGGGAAGGCGAAGGCTTCGGCCGTTTCGGCGGGGGTCACATCGAGCTGCTCCAGCAGGGCCAGCAGCGACGGGCCCTGGTAGCCGCACCAACCCGGCTTCGCCTCGACCACGTTGTGGCCCTTGAGCGCGGAGATCGGCACGATGGCGCCCGGCTCGACGCCGGCGGCCTCGGTGAAGCGCTCCAGCGCGTCGCGGATGTTGGTGAAGGCGACCCTCGGGTCTTCCACCGCATCGAGCTTGTTCACCGCGAACACGATCGCGGGCACCCGCAGCAGGTTGCACAGCAGCGTGTGGCGGCGCGTCTGCGGCAGCAGCTCCAGCCCCGGGTTGGCCCACTTCAGCTTGGTCGCGTCCACCAGCACCACGGCGGCATCGGCGCTGGAGGCGGCCGTCACCATGTTGCGGGTGTACTGCTCGTGGCCGGGCGCGTCGCCGATGATGAACTTGCGCGCCGGGGTGGCGAAGTAGCGGTACGCCACGTCGATGGTGATGCCCTGTTCGCGTTCGGCGGACAGGCCGTCGGTCAGCAGCGCGAGGTCGGCCTCGCCCGACTTCGAGACCGAAGCGAGCTGGTCCTGCAGCACCGCGCGGCTGTCCACCAGCAGGCGGCCGATCAGCGTGCTCTTGCCGTCGTCGACGGAGCCGCAGGTGATGAAGCGCAGCGCGGCGTCGTGGTCGGTGGTGTGGGCGGTCATCAGAAATATCCGTCCTTCTTGCGCTTTTCCATCGAGGCGTCGGAGGTCTTGTCGTCCATCCGGGTCGCGCCCCGCTCGCTCACTTCGGCCGCCAGCGTCTCGGCCACCACTTCGCTCGCATTGGAGGCGGGGCTTTCCACCGGGCAGGTGCAGGTGATGTCGCCCACGGTGCGGAAGCGCACCGTGCGCGTCACCACCTCCTCGCCCGCCTTGGGCGGGGTGAGTTCGGTCACCGGCACCAGCAGGCCGCGGCGTTCGACCACCTGGCGCCGGTGCGCGTAGTACAGGGAGGGCAGCTCGATGCGCTCGCGCTCGATGTACTGCCACACGTCCAGCTCGGTCCAGTTGGAGATCGGGAACACGCGGAAGTGCTCGCCGGGCGCCAGGCGCGTGTTGAACAGCGTCCAGAGCTCGGGCCGCTGCGCCTTCGGCTGCCACTGGCCGAAGCTGTCGCGGTGGGAGAAGATGCGCTCCTTGGCGCGGGCCTTCTCCTCGTCGCGGCGGGCGCCGCCGATCAGGGCGTCGAAGCGGAACTCCTCGATCGCCTCCAGCAGCGTCACCGACTGGTGCGCGTTGCGGCTCTCGTCGGAGCGCGCCAGGCGCACCGTCCCGCGCTTCATCGAATCCTCGACGCCGCGCACGACCAGTTCGGCGCCCAGCTGCTTGGCCCGCAGGTCGCGGAAGGCCGTGACCTCGGGGAAGTTGTGGCCGGTGTCGATCATCAGCAGGGGATAGGGGATGCGGCCGGAACCGGAGGTTCCTCCTGTGACTCCGAAGGCCTTTTCCGCGCACTTCAGCAGCACCAGCGAATCCTTGCCGCCGGAGAACAGCAGCGTCGGCCGTTCGAAGGCGCCGGCCACTTCGCGCAGCACGAAGATCGCTTCTTCCTCCAGCGCGTCGAGATGCCGGTTGCTGATGCGCGTGAGGAGCTGGGGTTCGGTGCGTGCGTTCATGCGGGGACCTTTTCTTCCTTCACGTGCAGGCCGCATTCCTTGGCGGCTTCGTCCTCCCACCACCAGCGGCCGGCCCGGAAGTCCTCGCCCAGGCTGATCGCCCGCGTGCAGGGCGCGCAGCCGATGCTGGGATAGAAGCGGTCGTGCAGCGGGTTGTAGTCGACGCCGTGGCTCGCGATGTAGTGCCACACGTCGCCCCAGGTCCAGTTGGCCAGGGGATTGAGCTTGGTGCGGCCGTTCTTTTCCACCTCGGAGCCATCCACCAGGGGAACCTCGGCGCGCGCGGCGGACTGCTCGCGGCGCAGGCCCGTGATCCAGGCCTTCTGCCCCGCCAGCGCGCGCTCCAGCGGCTCCAGCTTGCGGATGTGACAGCAACTCTTGCGCAGCGCGATGCTGCGGTACATCGCGTCCTCGCCTTCGCGCGCGACGAAGCGGACCACCGCTTCCTGCACCGGCCGCCAGACCTCGACCGGTGCGCGCGACGTGGCCTGCGTGCGCGCCAGCAGATCGAGCGTCTCCTGGTGCAGCCTGCCGGTCTCCAGCACGAACACGGGGATGTCCAGCTCCAGCGCGTTGATCAGGTGCGTGATCACCACGTCCTCGGCGCCGAGGCTGGAGGCCTGCTTCAGCGGCGTGAACTCGGAAGCAGCCTGGGTCAGCAGCTTCTGCGCCTCGGCGAGCCTGGCCTCGTAGTCCTTCGAAGGGCGCGCATGCAGTTCGATCGCGCTCATCTCAGCTCCGTGCGAACAGGGGCTTGGGCACCACCGTGTCCGCCTGGTAGAAGGCGGCATAGCGGTCGAACTGGCGCTGGGCGTCGGCGATGTCCTTGCCCTCCTTCAGCACGGCGCTGGAAAAACCCGTGCGCTGCATCTGCACCAGCTGGTCGATCAGCACGTCGCCGGTGGCGCGGATGTCGCCCGCGAACCTGCGCCGGCGGCGCAGCAGGTAGGCCTGGCTGAAGGCGCGGCCGTCGCTGAACTTGGGAAAGTGCAGCTCGATGCGGTCCACGCCGTCCAGGGCCAGTTCGGCCACGTCGGCGTCGTTGCCCACCGCCAGCACGTTCACGTTCTCTTCGGCCTGCGCTTCGCCGGCCTGCAGGATGCGGATCACTCGGTCGGTCATTGGAAGGTCCTCCGCGCTGCGCGCTGCGCAATTCGCCTTGAGGCGGCCCGGCGGCTCATGCGATTTCCCTTTCCACGAAGCGGGCGGCGTTGGCCGCGGCCTTGAAGGGCTCGTGGCCCACGCGCCTGAGGGTGGCGATGAAGGGTTCCAGCTTGCCGTCGGCCGCGGGCTGGCGCAGCGCGCGGTAGGTGTCGATCAGGGCCTCGATCACGCCCGGCACTTCCTCCTTGGCGAAGGAGGGGCCGACGATCTTGCCCGGGGCGGCGGGGCCGGAGAGCTCCGAACCGTCGGAGCCGCCCAGCGTGATCTGGTACCACTCCTTGCCGTCCTTGTCGACGCCGAGGATGCCGATGTGGCCGGCGTGGTGGTGGCCGCAGGAGTTGATGCAGCCCGAGAAGTTCAGGTCGATCTCGCCGATGTCGTATTCCTCGTCGAGGTCCTGGAAGCGCTCGGTGATCGCCTCGGCGATCGGCAGCGAGCGCGCGTTGGCCAGCGAGCAGAAGTCGCCGCCGGGGCAGGCGATCATGTCGGTGATCAGGCCGATGTTCGGCCGCGCGAGCCCCAGCTTGCGGGCCGCGGCCCACAGCTCGGGCAGATCCTCCTGGTGCACCCAGGGCAGCAGCAGGTTCTGCTCGTGCATCACGCGCGCCTCTCCGGCGGAGAAGCGGTCGGCGAGATCGGCCACGGCGTCGAACTGGTCGGCGTTGCAGTCGCCCGGGTTCTGGCCCAGGCGCTTGAACGACAGCACCACGGCGCGCAGCTCGGGGTTGCGGTGCGGCAGCACGTTGCGCTGCAGCCAGCGGTCGTACAGCGGGTCGGCCTCGGCGCCGGCGCGCACGATCTCGTGCACGCGCGCTTGCGCGGACTCGCGCGGCGCGCGCTCGATGCGCGGGGCGACGAACTGCGCCGCGATGCGCTCGTATTCGGCCTGCGTGATGGTGTGCGGGGCGCCGTCGACCTCCACGATCTGGCGGAATTCCTGTTCCACCTTGTCGATGTAGCGCTGGCCCTCGGCCTTCACCAGGATCTTGATGCGCGCCTTCCAGACGTTGTCGCGCCGTCCGTACTGGTTGTAGACGCGGATGCAGGCCTCGAGATAGGACAGCACGTGCTGCCACTCGACGAACTCGCGCACTACGGTGGCGATCACCGGCGTGCGGCCCATGCCCCCGCCCACCAGCACCTTGAATCCGAGCCGGCCGGCCTCGTCCTTGAGCAGCTGCAGGCTGATGTCGTACCAGCCCAGCGCCGCACGGTCCTCCCTGGCGCCGTTGAGGGCGATCTTGAACTTGCGCGGCAGGAAGACGAATTCGGGATGCAGCGCCGCCCATTGGCGGATGATTTCCGCGAACGGCCGCGGATCGGCGATCTCGTCGACGGCGATGCCGGCCAGCTCCTCGGTGGTGATGTTGCGGATCGCGTTGCCGCTGGTCTGGATGCCGTGCATGTTCACGCTGGCCAGCAGCTCCATCACGTCGGCGGCCTTCGTGATCGGGATCCAGTTGAACTGCACGTTGGTGCGGGTGGTGAAGTGGCCGTAGCCGTATTTCAGCTTCGTGACCACCTGGCGGTCGGTGCCGGGGATCGGCACCGGGCCGAGCGCGAGCTGCTTTTCCTGCGCTTGCTGCAGCAGGGCGGGATCGGGCTGGTCGTACTCGCGCGCCACCCGGGCCAGCACGCGCAGCTGCGCGCTGGAAAGCTCGCCGTAGGGCACGGAGATGCGCGCCATCGGGGCGTAGCGCTGGATGTACCAGCCGTTCTGCAGGCGCAGCGGCCGGAGTTCTTCTTCCGTGAGCTTGCCGGCCTGCCACCGTTCCAGCTGGTCGCGGAACTGGGCGGCACGGGCGCGCACGAACTGCCGGTCGAATTCTGTGTATTGGTACATGGGTGCGGACTTGACGGCCCACGGCGGAGCCGGAGCCGGGATTTTGGAGAGCCGGCTTATTAAACAGAACGATTTTTTTCTTCGACTCTTATGCCAATAAGCTTATGCAAGCGGCGGCATGCGAGCGGGCGCGGCTTTTTCGCAAATGCACGCCCGGCCCTCTTTCAAGGATCTGCCAGCTCGGCCGATAATGAGTTGACAGCAATTCGTTACATGGCCCAGCGCATCTTCATCAAGGTGGTCGGTTTTTCGGACGAGGAGCGGCATGCCCTCAACACCGTGTTCCGGCTCTCCGAGCAGTGCCTGACCATGTACCAGCTCTGGACGCCGGCGGCGCCCGAGCCGCCGCGGGTGGCCCTGCTGGACGGGCAGAGCTGGGAAGCGCGGGTGGAAGCCGAGTCGCCCCTGCGCCGGGACCTGCGCCTGTTCTGGGTGGGCGCCAATCCGCCGGCCGCCATCTCCCGCGCCTTTGCCCGGCCGCTGGGCTGGGGCGAGGTGGTCGAGGCGCTCGACCAGCTGTTCTCGCCCGAGTCGGGGCTGGACCTCGACCTCGACCTGGAGCAGGGTCCCGACTCGGTGATGTCGCACAAGCAGGCGCTGATCGTCAGCGCCGACCGCGACCAGCGCCTGTACCTGCGGGCGCGGCTGGCGCTGGCGCGCCTGACCCTGGCCGACGAAGCGCAAACCGGTGCCCGGGCGCTGGAGCTGGCGCGCGGCAAGCAGTACGACCTGGCGCTGGTCGACTGCAACCTGCCCGGCGCGGATGCCTGGGCCTTGCTGCGGCACCTGCGGCAGGGCCCGCAGGCGATCCGCCACGTGGCGATGACGCAGTCCGGGCGCAGCATGTCGGAGCACCTGCGGGCATGGCTGGGCGGCGCCGGGGCGCTGCTGGAGAACCCGCCGCACCCGGGACGGCTGGACGCCTGGCTCAGCCGGATCGAGCTCGGTCCTGCCTCCTGACGTCGAGCGCCTGCGCCAGCCGCGCCTCGATCGGCAGCGGCTCGCCGTGCAGCCGCGCGGCGATCAGCTCGCCGCACAAGGCCGCGAAGGTGAGGCCGCGCGAGCCCATGGCGGTGCTGACCCACAAGCCCGGTTCCAGCTCGCCCACCAGCGGGCGCCGATCGGTGGAGGCGCAGCGCACGCCGCTCCAGGAGCGGGTTTCGCGGCGCCGCATCGCGGACTCCACCGCCTGCGCGGCGCGCGGCAGCAGCGCGCGCAGGCGCTCCAGGTTGGCCGCATCGTCCTCGCGCCGCAGCGACTCGTTGGCGTCGCCGCGGCCGTAGGTGGAACCGGTGATCCAGGCGTCGCGCTCCAGCAGGGGCACGCGCGGCAGGAAGTGGCCGTTGCCGTTGACGGGGCAGGGCGGCAGCAGCGCGGCGTCGTCGCCGTGCGGGCCCCAGGTGACCTGGCCGCGCACGGGATTGAGTTGCAGGCGGCCTTCGAGCAGCGCCGCGCTGTCGTGCGCCGCCGCGACCAGCACCAGTGAAGCCTGCCCCAGCACGGCGCCGGCGGCGTTCTCGAGCCGCCAGGCGGCGCCCTCGCGCACGATGCGCGCCACCTTGCGCCCGCCGCAGAAGCGCACGCCCGGCGTGTGCAGCCACGAGCGCACCAGGGCCGCGGGCTCGATCCAGGCCGCGTTCTCGTGCCACCAGGCCGCTTGCGCGGGATCGATGCCGGCCGCGCGCTTCTGGTCCTCGCTGGCTGCGCGGCTCCAGGGCTGCAGGGCCTCGCCCAGCGAGGGCAAGGCCCGGCGATCCTCGCCGCGCCATTCCAGCACGCCGGTGCGCCGCCACTCCAGGCCGCCGGCCAGCCGCGCCTGCGCTTCCTGCAGCGTGATGCGCACGCCGGCGCGCGACAGGCGCGACAGCGGGTTGTCGTCGGGCGACTGATGCGGCGCCAGCAGGCCCGCGGGCAGGTCGGAGGCGCCGGTCGCGGGGCCGGCCGCAGTGTCGAACACGCGCACCGACCAGCCGCGGCGCGCCAGGCTGCAGGCGGCAGCCGCGCCGGCCAGCCCGCCGCCGATCACGATGCAGTCCTGCGCCTGCAGGCTGCCCGGCGCCTGCCCACCGCTGGGGGTCTGCGCGCTGCCGTGTGGCTGGGCCGCCGCGCCTTGCGCCGCCGCTGCCGCGCCCCGAGGCTCCAGCCCCTTCACTTGCCAGGCCGGCTCGTAGCGCGCCGACAGGCATTCGCGCTTGGGCGGCAGGCCGGTGCGCTTTTCGACCTGCCAACCGCGGGCCTGCAGGTCGCGCCGCAGCTGGCCGGCCACCGACCAGGTCGCGAGCGCCGCGCCGCGCCGGCACAGGCGGGTGACGCCCTTGAGCGCATCGAGCGACCACATCTGCGGATTGCGCTCGGGATCGAAGCCGTCGAGGAACACGGCGTCGGCGCGGAAGGACTGTTCGCGCAGCATGGGCGCGATGTCACCCACGCACAGCGTGAGCAGCACCCGCCCTTCGGCGAAGGCGAAGCGATGGAAGCCGGGCGTGAGCCCCTGCCACTGCGCGGCGAGGTCCTGCGCCAGCGGCAGCAGCCCGGGCTCGTTGGCGGCGCTGCGCAGCAGGTCGTCGGCGGCCACGGGAAAGGCTTCCACCGAGGCGAAGTGCAGCAGGCGCGGGCGCTGCGGATCCTGCAGCCAGGCGAGCCAGGCGGCAAGGAAGTTCAGGCCCAGCCCGAAGCCGGTTTCCAGCACGCGCCATTGCGCGCGGCCCGCCCAGGCCGCGGGCAGCCCGCAGCCTTGCAGGAACACGTGGCGGGCCTGCGCGAGGCCGCCGCTCGCGGAACGGTAGATGTCCTGGAAGCGCGGGCTGCGCGGGGTGCCGTCGTCGTCCCAGGCGACGACTTCGCTCATCGCTTCAGCGGGTCGGCGGCACGTAGCCGGCGGCCTGGTCGGCGCCGGCGCCGAAGAAGTGGTTCTCCATCTGCCGCTTGAGGTATTCGCGGGCGCGCTGGTCGGCCAGGTTCAGGCGGTTCTCGTTGACCAGCATGGTCTGGTGCGCCAGCCACTGTTGCCAGGCCTCCTTGCTGACGCTCTCGTAGATGCGCTTGCCGAGTTCGCCGGGGTAGGGCGGGAAATCGAGACCCTCGGCCTCGCGGCCCAGTTTGATGCAGTGGACGGTGCGAGCCATGGCACGCCTCTCTTCGGATTTGCTTATGCGGATATGCAAACAGGAACTCTGTCGTTCGCGTTGCGCGCTCGGGCTTCCAGAATGCGCCCCGATCACAACGAGAACGCCCCATGAGCCTTCGACGCGACTTTATCAAGATTCCGTTCGCCCTCGCCGCGGCGGCAGCCCTGAGCCTGACGGGGCTGCCCTCGCTGGCGCAGCCGCTGCAGCTGCTGAACGTGTCCTACGACCCGACGCGCGAGCTGTACGTGGAGTTCAACCAGGCCTTCGCGAAGTACTGGAAAGGCCGGACCGGCCAGGACGTGCAGGTCAAGCAGTCGCATGGCGGCTCGGGCAAGCAGGCCCGCTCGGTCATCGACGGCCTCGAGGCCGACGTGGTGACGCTGGCGCTGGGCGGCGACATCGACGCACTGGCAAGCCACGGCGGCTGGGTGGGCAAGGACTGGCAGCGGCGCCTGCCGCACGGTGCCGCGCCCTACACCTCGACCATCGTGCTGGTGGTGCGCAAGGGCAATCCGAAGAACATCCGCGACTGGGACGACCTGGTGCGGCCCGGCGTCTCGGTGATCACACCCAACCCCAAGACCTCGGGCGGTGCGCGCTGGAACTACCTGGCCGCCTGGGAGTACGGCCGGCGCAAGTACGGCAGCGAGGCCCGGGCGAAGGATTTCGTCGCGCGTCTCTTCGCCAACGTGCCGGTGCTCGACACGGGCGCCCGCGGCGCGACGATCACCTTCGCCCAGCGCAACCAGGGCGACGTGCTGCTCGCCTGGGAGAACGAGGCCCGGCTGCTGCAGAAGGAATTCGCGGGCAAGGTCGACCTCGTCTATCCGTCGCTCTCGATCCTGGCCGAGCCGCCGGTGGCGGTGGTGGACCGCAACGTCGAGCGGCGCGGCACGCGCGCCCTGGCCGAGGAATACCTGAAGTACCTCTACACCGAGGAAGGGCAGGACATCATCGGCAAGAACTTCTACCGCCCTGCCGTTTCGAAGGCGGCGCAGGCGAAGTACGCCAGGCAATTCCCGCCGCTGGACCTGTTCACCATCGAGCAGGCCTTCGGCGGCTGGGCGAAGGCCGACAAGGAGCACTTCGCCGACGGCGCCAGCTTCGACCAGGTGTACGCGCGCAAGTAGCCCGCGCACTGCCCGCACGCTCGCGCCGGCATCTTCCGCGATGTCCCCGGTGCGCCTGCTGCTGCACCTTCGCATCGGGATCTCCATCGGCGGGTGGAAGGCTGCGGGCGGCCGCTGCGCAGAAAAAATATATTTGAAGCCCATGTTTCAAGCGGCGCGATCGTCCACCCGACGGACGGCGCGCAGCGGCGCGACATTCGCCGCAGCCTGCTTCCGCTCCATCGCCCAGTCGCGTTTTCACCCGGAAAGCGGGCCCACGCCAATAGCACGCCGGCGGCTGTTGCGCGTTGACAAATCTCCCTTACCTCGCATCGGGACATTGACCTGGCTCAAGATTTAATGATGTATCTTCCGCACCTCTTTAACGGAAGCGAGGAAAAGAAATGGCGGGATCCCCCTGGGTGCGGCTTCGCTGGCGGGCGCTGGCCGCGATCGCGGCGGCGCTGATGTTCGGCGCCGCCGGGCCGGCGACAGCGGCCACGCGGCAGTTCGAGATGAACATCGAGGACACGCGCATCACGCTGGTCGAGAAGCAGCAGTTCCACACCTTCGCGTTCGCGGGGCAGGTGCCCGGCCCGCTGTTCCACGTCGACGAAGGCGACGACATCGAGGTGGCGGTCAACAACCTGACCGCGCTGCCGCACACGATCCACTGGCACGGCCTGCGGCAGATGGGCACGTGGAAGATGGACGGCGTGCCGGACGTGACGCAGGAGGCGATCAAGCCGGGCGACAGCTTCACCTACAAGTTCAAGGCGGAGCCCTCGGGGACCATGTGGTACCACTGCCATGTCAACGTCAACGAGCACGTGGCCCTGCGCGGCATGTGGGGGCCGTTCATCATCCGGCCCAAGAAGCCGGTGCCGATCGAGAAGCGCGTCACCAAGGAGTTCGTGCTGATGCTGGCCGACTGGGAGTCGAAGTGGGCCGACAAGCCCGGCTTCGGCGGCGTGCCGGGCGGCGTCTACGACTACTTCACCATCAACGGCAAGTCCTTCCCCGACACCGAGCCGCTGCGGGTGCAGAAGGGCGACGTGATCCGGTTGCGCTTCATCGGCGCGGGCGACCACGCGCATTCGATCCACATCCACGGCCACATCATGCAGATCGCCTTCAAGGACGGCTTTCCGCTGGCCAACCCGATCCTGGGCGACACGGTGTTCATCGGCCCCGGCGAGCGCTACGACGTGATCATGGAGATGGACAACCCGGGCCGCTGGATGATCCACGACCACGTGGACACCCACACCATGAACGGCGAGCGTCCGCACGGCGGGATCATGGCCGCCATCGAGTACACGGACATGCGCAGCGACGACGCCTGGTACATGTGGAACAAGCGCGTGCCCAAGCCGGACTTCTATTACCAGGACTCGCTAAAGAAGGGCCCCGGCATCTACACGAACCCTTCGTTCAAGGGCAAGGCCGTCCAGTAACCCCCCAAGGAGAGACCATGCAATTGCGACACCTCGTCGCCTGCGCAGCCCTGGCCGCTGCGCTCCCGCCGGCCGCGTGGGCCGGCGGCGCGGACATCCTCGAGAGCCAGTGCGTCGCCTGCCACGCGATCGCGAAGCCGCAAGGGCGCACCGTCGAACAGGTCCTGGAGCGCAAGGGCCCGGACCTGTACTACGCCGGCTCCAAGTTCAACAAGGAATGGCTCGCGGCGTGGCTGCAGAAGCCCACCGTGCTGCGCCCCGCCGGCGCGATGTACTCGCGTGCGGTCAAGGCCGGCGCCGGCGGCGCGGCGGACACCATCGACCCGGCGGCCCTGCAGCCGCACCCGAAGCTCGGGGCCGACGATGCCGCGGCCGTGGCGACCGCTCTGATGGAACTGGGTGCGCCGGAAGGCCTGGTGGCCAAGGGCGCGTTCAAGAACGACCCGCCGGGCGGCATGGCGGCGCTGCTGTTCAACAAGCTGCGCGGCTGCGCCTCCTGCCACTCGGCCAAGCCGGGCGCGGGCGGCGCCTCCGGCCCGGAGCTCCATACGGCCGGCGCGCGCCTGCAGCCGGACTACGTGGTCGCGTACGTCAGCGATCCGCACAAGTTCGATCCCAAGGTCTGGATGCCGCACCTGAGCCTCACGCCGGCGGACATCCAGCGGCTCACCGCCTACCTGATGACCCTGAAGGAAGGAGCTCCCCAGTGAAGCTGCATCCCGCCCTGGCGGCCGCCGCCGCACTCCTGCTCGCCGGCGCGAGCCAGGCTGCCGAACCTTCGCCGCACGCGGTGAAGCTGTACGACACCTACTGCGTCCAGTGCCACGGCGTCAACCGCGACGGCAACGGCATCAACAGCCCCGCGATGGCCGTCAAGCCGCGCGACCACACCGACGCCAAGGCCATGGGCGACACCCCCGACGACGTTCTCTTCAAGGCGATCAAGGGCGGCGGGCTTGCCGTCGGCAAGTCCGTGCTCATGCCGCGCTGGGAGGACGTCATCTCGGACGACGAGATCAAGCAGCTCGTCGTCTACCTGCGCTTCGTCAGCAAGACGGACACCAAATGAAGAACCAGAGGAAACCAAGGATGAAGAAACAGACGATTGCGCTCGGCCTGGCCGCGGCGCTGGCGGGCGGGGCGTTGCACGCCGAGACGGTGAAGGTGACGCTCACCGCCAAGGAGGTCGACCTGCCGATCGACAACAAGGGCACCATGTACCGCTCGTGGACCTTCGACGCCCAGGTGCCGGGCCCGGTGGTGCGGGTGCGCGAGGGCGACGTGGTGGAGTTCTCGCTGGTCAACGACAAGGCGAACAAGAACTCGCACTCGGTCGACTTCCACGCGGCGCGGGTGGACGTGGTGAAGGATTTCGAGCCGGTCAAGCCGGGCGAGACGAAGAAGTTCACCTTCAACGCCAGCTATCCCGGCACCTTCTTCTACCACTGCGGCGCCGACCCGATGATCCAGCACATCGCGCGCGGCATGTACGGCGTGATTATCGTCGACCCGAAGGACGCCTCCGCGATGCCGAAGGCGGACCGCGAGTACGTGCTGGTGCAGTCCGAGCTGTACCGCAACCCGGACAACCAGGACGAGATGATGGCCAACAAGTGGACCAACGTCATGTTCAACGGCGGCATCTTCAAGTACGACCCCGTGCACGACCCGGCGGCCACGCGCATGCTGCAGGCCAAGCCGGGCGAGCGCGTGCGCATCCACTTCGTCAACGCCGGCGTCAACGAGTTCGCGTCCTTCCACGCGATCGCCGGCATCTGGGACCGCGTCTACCAGAGCGGCAACCCGAAGAACCAGAGCGTCGGCATGCAGAGCTACGTGGTCGGGCCGGGCGATGCCGCCGCCTTCGACATCATCTCGCCGGTGGAGGGCGCCAACGCGCTCGTGAGCCACTCGATGCGGCAGGCACTCACCGGCGCCATCGCGATCCTGCAGTTCACCAACGACGCGGACCCCAAGATGGGCCGCGGCGACAACATCCTGGTGAAGTGACGCAGTGCAGGGGGCACGCCCCCCTGCGAAGGAGCTCCCGTGAAACGCTTGAGCGCATTCGTGCTGGCGGCCGCGGCCGTCGGCGCCGCCGTCACGGCCGCGGCGACCTGGCTGCCGTGGGCGCATGACGGGCACGCCGCACACACCGCGCACGCCGCGCACGCCGCCGCGCAGGCCGAGGCGTCGCCGGCGCCGCAGGAGGCCGGCTGGTATTGCCCGATGCATCCGGACTACACGTCCGCGCAGGCGGGCAGCTGCCCGCTTTGCGGAATGGACCTCGTGCAGACAGCGGCGGGCCGCACGGTGCGCCACACCGACCAGTTCCATGTTCCTGCGGAAGTCCAGCATCGCATGGGCGTCGTGGTGCGGCCCGCGCAGGCGCTCGCCTTCGAGCCGGTGGTCGTCGTGCCGGCCCAGCTGGTCGGCGACGAGCGCCGCGCCGTCTCGCTGTCGCCCAAGGTGGAAGGCTGGATCCGGCGGCTCGGCGTGGCCGGCGCCGGCCAGCCGGTGCGCCGCGGCCAACTGCTGTTCGAGATCTATTCACCCGAGCTGCAGCAGCGCCAGCGCGATTACATCGACCTGCTCGGGCGCCGCGACGCGCTGCAGGCGCGCGCCGGCGGCATGGGCGCGACGGTCGGCAGCGCGACGCCCGACCTGATGATGGCTAGCGTGGCGCGCGAGCGCTTCCTGCAGCGCAGCCGCCTGCTCGCCGCCGACGTGCCCGAGGCCGTCGTCGCCGAGATCGAGCAGACCCGCCGCGTGCGCGACACGGTGCCGGTGCTGGCCGAACACGATGGCGTAGTGACGAACGTCAGCGCCCGCGAAGGCGCGTTCGTGATGCCGGCGCAGACGGTGCTGTCGTATGCCGACCTCGGCGCCGTCTGGGCCGAGCTGTCGCTGACGCCGGAGCAGCTGCGCCTGCTCGGACCCCGCGGGCGCGTCACGCTGCGCACCGCTGCCGGCCCTCTCGAGGCGGCGCTCCCCGGGGCCGGCCACGCGATCGTCGATCCGGCCACCCGCCTGGCGCGCCTGCGCGTGCCCCTGCGCTCGGCCGGCCCCGGGCTGCGGGCGGGAACGCTGGTGGACGCGGAGATCCGGCTGGCGGGTCGCACGGCCCTGATGGTGCACAAGGACGCCGTGATCCGCACCGGCCACGGCGACCTGGTGATCGTGGCCGACGGCGCCGACCACTTCCGCCAGGTGGCGGTGCAGCTCGGCGCCGAAACGCGCGACGAGGTCGAGGTTGCGAGCGGCCTGGACGCCGGCGAGCAGGTGGTGGTGAACGGCCAGTTCCTGCTCGGTGCGGAGGCCTCGCTGGCGGCCTCGCGGCAGCGCCTGGCCGCAGCCCGGGAGGCGCGGTGATCGGCTGGCTGATCCGCCTCTGCCTGCGGCACCGGCTGGCCGTCGGCGCCGCGGCCCTGGGCCTGCTGCTCACTGCCGTGGCCCTGGCCAGCCAGCTCAAGCTCGACGCGCTGCCCGATTTGTCGGAGACGCAGGTGATCGTGAAGGCGCAGTTCCCCGGCCAGCCGCCCCAGCTGGTGGAAGACCAGCTGACGTATCCCCTCACCACCGCCTTGCTCGGCGTGTCCGGCGCGACCACCGTGCGCGCGGTCTCGATGTTCGGCGAGGCCTACGTCTACCTGCTGTTCGACGAAGGCGTGGACATCTACTGGGCGCGCTCGCGCGTGCTGGAACGGCTGGCGCAGCTGGCCCCCGCGTTGCCGGCCGGCGCGAGCACGGCGCTCGGCCCGGACGCCTCCGGCACCGGCTGGATCTACCAGTACGCCCTGGTTTCGCGCGACGGCCGCACGCCGGTGGAGCGCCTGCGCGCGCTGCAGGACTTCGAGCTCAAGCCCGCGCTGCAGGCGATTGCGGGCGTGGCCGAAGTGGCGAGCTTCGGCGGCGCCGCGCGCCAGCTGCAGTTCGAAGTCGATCCGCAGCGCCTGCTCGCCCAGGGCGTGGGCCTGGAGCAGGTGACCGCGGCGATCCGCTCGGCCAACCAGGCGCGGGGCGGCGGTGCGCTGGAGATGGGGCGCAACCGCTACCTGGTGGCCGTCGATGCGCGCATCCGGCGCGCCGACGACCTGCTCGATGCCCCGGTCGACGACGCCGGCGGCGTGCGCCTGCGCCAGCTGGGGCGGGCGAGCTTGGTCCCTGCGCCGCGCGAAGGCGTGGCCGACTTCAACGGCCGCGGCGACACCGCCGGCGGCATCGTGGTCATGCGCCAGGGCGAGAACGCCGACCAGGTGCTGCAGCGCGTGCGCGAGCGCGTGGCGCTGCTGCAGCCCTCGCTGCCGCCGGGCGTGGAGATCGTGCCGACCTACGACCGCTCGAAGATCATCCGCGCGGCGGTGCTCTCGCTGGCGCACCGGCTGGCGGAGGAGGCCGCGGTGGTCACGCTGGTGTGCGCCGTCTTCCTGTGGCGCCTGCGCTCGGCGCTGGTGGCGATCGTGGTGCTGCCGCTCGGCCTGGCGGTCGCGCTGGCGGTGCTGCGGCTGCAAGGCGTCACGGCCAACATCATGTCGCTGGGCGGACTGGCGATCGCGGTCGGCGCGATGATCGACGCCTCGGTGGTGATGGTCGAGACCCTGCACCGCAAGCTGGAGCGGCTGCCCCACGCGCCGGGTGTGCGCGAACGCTGGGCGCTGGTGCGCGACAGCGCGCTGGAGGTGGGGCCCGCGCTCTTCACCTCGCTGCTGGTGATCACGGTGTCCTTCCTGCCGGTGCTGTCGCTCACCGGCCAGGAGGGCAAGCTGTTCGGTCCGCTGGCCCTGACCAAGACCTACGCCATGGCGGCCGCGGCGGTGCTGTCGGTGACGCTGGCGCCCGTGCTGATGGGGGTGTTCGTGCGCGGGCCGGTGCGGCGCGAGCATCGCAACCCGGTGAACCGGGTGCTCAAGCGCGGCTACCTGCCGGCCCTGCGCTGGGTGCTGGCGCGCCCGCGCGCGACGGCGGCGGTGGCCGCGCTGGTGGCGCTGTCGTCGCTGTATCCGCTCGCGCGCATGGGCAGCGAGTTCATGCCGGCGCTGGACGAAGGCGACCTGCTGTACATGCCCACCACGCTGCCCAGCGTCTCGGTGGAGGAGGCCGCCGAGATCCTGCGCATCACCGACGCCGCCATCCTGGAGCTGCCGCAGGTCGCCAGCGTGCACGGCAAGGCCGGCCGCAGCGACTCGGCGACCGACCCGGCGCCGCTGTCCATGCTCGAGACGGTGATCGCGCTCAAGCCGCGCTCCGAGTGGCCGCAAGCCATCTCCACCGAGGAACTGGTGCGCCGCCTCGACGAGCGGGTGCGCCTGGCGGGCCTGTCCAACTCCTGGGGCTTTCCGATCCGCACCCGCATCGACATGCTGGCCACCGGCGTCAAGACGCCGCTGGCGCTGCGCATCTCGGGGCCGGACGTGCAGGGCATCGAGCGGCTGGGCGCGCGCGCCGAGGCGGTGCTGGCGAAGGTGCCCGGCATCCGCAGCGTCTATGGCGAACGGGCCGCCTCCGGGCGCTTCGTCGAAGTGCGCTTCGATCGCGCCCGCGCCGCCGTCCACGGCGTGCGGGCCGCGGACGTCGCCCGGCTGCTGGAAGGGCCGGTGGGCGGCATGCCGGTGGACACGCTGTACCTGGGGCGCGAACGCTATCCGATCGTGGTGCGCTTCCTGCGCGAGAGCCGCGACTCCGCCGCGGCGATCGGCCAGCTGCGCCTGCGTTCCGGCAATGGCGCGACCGTGCAGCTCTCGGAAGTCGCCGACGTGGCGGTGCGCGACGGCGCGATCGAGATCGCGAGCGAGAACGCCCGCCCGGTGGGCTACGTGCTGCTCGATCTCGGCGACGGCGACGTGGGCGCCGTGCTCGCGGGCGCGCGCGAGGCGCTGCGGCAGGCCGGCCTGCGCGAGCCGGGCTACACGCTCGAGTGGGCGGGCCAGTACCTGCGCCTGGAAGCGGCCTCGCAGCGCCTGATCCTCATGAGCGCCGCCACGGTGGCCATCGTGCTGGCCATCCTGTTCCTGCACTTTCGCTGCTGGCGCCGCATCGCCCTGGTGCTGGCGAGCCTGCCGTTCGCCGCCACCGGCGCGGCCTGGGCCCTGTACCTGTTCGGCTTCCGCTGGTCCTTCGCCACGGCGGTGGGCATGCTGGCGCTGGCGGGCGTGGCGGCCGAATTCTGCGTGGTGATGCTGCTGTACCTGGACCAGGCGCTGGCGCGCCGCCCGGGCGGCGCGCGGATGGTCCGGCGCGCGGCGCTGCGCGGGGCGCTGCTGCGGCTGCGGCCCAAGACGATGACGGTCGCCGTGATCCTGGGCGGGCTCGCGCCGCTGATGGTCTCGCAGGGCGCCGGCATCGACGTCATGCGGCGCATCGCGGCGCCCATGCTCGGGGGCATGGTCACCGCGCCGCTGTTCTCGCTGTTCGTGGTGCCGGCCCTGTATGCCTGGTGGATCGGCCGGGCGCCGGCTGCGCGCGGACAGCCTGCGGAGGCCGACGCGCCTGCGCTGCCGGCAGCGCAGGCCTCCAGGGCCTAGGCCGGATTGCCGGAACCTGGCTTATGTGGTACACGTCATACATGATTTGCCGGGCGAGCGGCAAGTTGCCGGGCGCGCGAATTCAGGGCGGCCGGCACGCCGCCGCCCCAAGGAGTTCCTGCTGCCATGCGGCTGACGCTGTACACCGATTACACGCTGCGCGTGCTGATCTACCTGACCCTCAAATACAAGAGCGGGGAGAAGACGACCATCCAGGAGATCGCCGATTCGTACCAGATCTCGCGCAACCACCTGATGAAGATCGTCCATGAGCTGAGCCGGCACGGGATCATCGAGACCTCCCGTGGCCGCGCCGGCGGCCTGTGGCTGGCCCGCACGCCGGCGCACATCACCGTCGGCGAGGTCGTGCGGCTGGTCGAGCCGGACATGACCATCGTCCAATGCCACGAAGCGGGCCAGGAGCAGACCTGCAACGCCTGGCGGGCCTGCAACCTGACCCGCGGTTTCCGCCGGGCGCTCGACGCCTTCCTGCGCGAGCTCGACGACATCACGATGGAAGACGCGGTGACCGTGCCGCGTTTCGCCGCTTCCGTGCTGGGCCTGGATGGCGGCGGCCGCAAGGTCATCCCGCTGGCGAGCGTTGCGCCGCAGCAGCGCAGGCCCAAGGCGGCCAAGCCGCCCGGGCCTGCCCCGGCCGGGGCGAAGGCGGGCGCCGGCGCCAGGCGCACAAGCGCGCAGCGGGCCGCCAAACCCCGCGGACCCGGCGCGCGGCGGGATTAGCGCAGGCGCGAGGCGTGCGCCGGACACGCTGGCGCGAGCGCCGTCAGGCGCGGATCGCCGCCTGGCCTTCGTTGGCGGCTTCGCTCACCTGGGCGACGATGTCCGCTTCGGCGGACGCCAGCCCTGCGGCCTTGGCCGCATCGCCCATCGCCATGCCCTCGGCGCGCACGAAGCGCACGTCGGTGATGCCGAAGAAGCCGAACACCGTGCGCAGGTAGCTTTCCTGGTGGTCCATCTGCGGCGCGGACGCGTAGGCGCCGCCGCGGCTGGAAGCCACGATCACGGTCTTGCCGGCGGCCAGGCCCACCGGGCCGGTGGCGGTGTACGTGAAGGTGCGGCCGGCCTGCGCCACCCGGTCGATCCAGGCCTTCAGCTGGCTCGGGATGCTGAAGTTGTACATGGGCGCGCCCACCACCACCACGTCGGCCGCCAGGAACTGGCTCACCAGCCGCTCGGAGACGGCGTTCTCGCGCCGTTGCGCTTGCGTCAGCGTGGCGGCGTCGAGGCCGAGGCGAAAGCCCAGCGAGTCGGCGTCGAGGTGGCTCGGCGCATCCAGCGCCAGGTCGAGGTGCTCGACCACCGTGCCGGGATGGCTGGACTGCCATTGGGCGACGATGCGGCGCGTCAGTTCGCGCGAGACGGAGTTGGCGCCCAGCGGGCTGGAATCGATGTGCAGCAGTTTCATTCGGGTCTCCGGTAGAGGGGCCGGGAGGGGATCGGCCGAGGAAAGTATTCTGCGGACGCACCGTTCGATTGATAAGACCCCGGTTTCGGGTTAGATTGTTCCATCCATAGGACGATCAAATGCAGGACCTCAACGACATGCTGTTTTTCGCCGAGGTGGTGGACCGGGGCGGTTTCGCCGCCGCCGGCCGGGCGCTGAAGCTGCCGAAGTCCCGCCTGTCGCGCCGCATCGCGGACCTGGAAGGCCGGCTGGGCGTGCGGCTGCTGCACCGCACCACCCGCAAGCTGTCGCTGACGCCGGCCGGCGAGACCTACCACCGCCACTGCGTCGCGGTGCGCGAGCAGGCCGAGGCGGCCGAGGAAGCGGTGATGCACGTGCAGACCGAGCCGCGCGGCACGGTGCGCGTGACCTGCCCGGTCACGCTGGCGCAGACCACCATCGGCCCGCTGCTGCCCCGCTTCCTGGCGGCGCATCCGCAGGTGCGCATCGACATGCAGGTCACCAACCGCGTGATCGACCTGGTGCAGGAGGGTGTGGACGTGGCGCTGCGGGTGCGGTCGAACGTCGACGACAGCGGCACGCTGGTGATCAAGAGCCTGGGCGAGACCCACGGCGTGCTGGTGGCGAACCCGCAGCTGCTGCAGCGCTTCGGGGCGCCGGGCAACCCGGAGGCGCTGCACCACCTGCCGACCGTGGCCATGTCGGCCGCGGACGGACGCGCCAACTGGCACCTGCTCGGCCCGCGCGAGGCGCAGTACGAGTTGCAGCACCGGCCGGTGTACACGGCCGATGACCTGATCACGCTGAAATTCGCGGTGCTGCACGGCACCGGCATGTGCGTGCTGCCCGACTACCTGTGCCGCGACGAGATGCGGCGCGGCGAACTGGTCCCGGTGCTTGCCGGCTGGGCGCCGCCGGTGGCGCGGGTGCTGGCGGTCTATCCCTCGCGGCGCGGGATGGTGCCGGCCGTGCGGCGCCTGCTCGATTTCCTCGGGGAGAACGTGGTGGGGGAAAGCATCGCCGGCGCGGCGTAGGCCGCGTGGATGCTGCAGTTCAAGCGCTTCGCGGCCCGGCTTCCGCGGCTTCGCCGCGCCAGCCTACGGCGTCACGTCCCGCGTCGCTCCCCCGTTGGCCAGCAGCGCCGCCGCCTGGTACACGTCCAGGTACTGCCGCGCGCTGTCCTCCCAGCCGAACTCGCGCGCCATCCCGTTGGCCTGGATGCGGCGCCACTGCTGCGGCTGCTTCCAGGCGGCCAGCGCGCGCGCCAGCGCGTCCTGCAGGCCGGCGGCGTCGCAGGAGGGCATGACGAAGCCGGTGCCGTGCTGCGGGTGGGCCGTCGCATCGGTCACGGAGTCGAGCAGGCCGCCCACCGGCGCCACGATCGGCGGCGTGCCGTAGGCCTGGCTGTACATCTGGTTCAGGCCGCAGGGCTCGAAGCGCGAAGGCATCAGGAAGGCATCGGCGCCGGCCTCGATCAGGTGCGCCAGCCCCTCGTCGAAGCCGAGCGTCACCGCCACCTGCCTGCGATGCTGGCGCGCCGCTTCGGCCAGGGCCTGCTGCAGTTCCGGCGCACCCTGGCCCAGCACGACCAGCTGGCCACCCGCGCGCACCAGCGCCGGCAGCGCGGCGAGCACGATGTCGATCCCCTTCTGCGCCGTGAGCCGGCTCACCACCGCGAACAGGGGCGCCGACGGGTCCGCGGCGAGCCCGACGCGCTGCTGCAGGATCGCCTTGCACTGCGCCTTGCCGGCCAGTTCCCCGCGGGTGAAGCGCTGCGGCAGCAGCGGGTCCTCCGCCGGGTTCCACAGCTTGCGGTCGATGCCGTTCAGGATGCCGCGCAGCCGCGCGGCGCGCGCCCGCAGGATGCCGTCGAAGCCGGCGCCGTGCTCCTGCGTCTGGATCTCGCGCGCGTAGCTCGGGCTGACGGTGGTGATCGCGTCGGCGAACTGGATGCCCGCCTTCAGCATGGACAGGTCGCCCCAGAACTCCACGCCTTCCATGCCGCGCCAGTGGTGCGGGATGCCCAGCGCGTCGGCTTCGCCCATCGGGAACACGCCCTGGAACGCGAGGTTGTGGATGGTGAGGATGGCGGCGGCCGTGGTCTCGTGCGGCGCGATCATGCGCGTCTGCGCCAGGTACAGCGGCGCCAGGCCGCAGGGCCAGTCGTTGGCGTGCACGACCTCGGCGCTCCAGCCGCGCAGCGGCGAATGCACGGTGCCGAGCTGCGCGGCCACCCGTGCCAGCAGGCCGAAGCGCATCGCGTTGTCCAGGTAGTCGCGGCCCTTGCCGTCGACGTAGGGGCCGCCCGGACGCTGGTAGAGGGCCGGACAGGCGAGCAGCAGCAGCGTGACGCCGGTGGCCACCTTCACCGGCACCAGCTGCGCCGCCGGCCAGTGGCTGTAGGCCGGCAGGTCGACGCCGTCCCCGATCTCGCCGCTGACCTTCATGCCGCGGTAGGCCGGCATCAGCAGGTGCACGTCGTGCCCCAGCTGCGCCAGCATCGCGGGCAGGGCGGCGCTGACATCGCCGAGGCCGCCGGTCTTGACGTAGGGCGCGCACTCGGGCGTGGCGAACAGGATCTTCATGCGCTCTCCTCGGCATCGGCCACCAGCACGGCGAACGGCAGCCCGCCCGCGCCGGCGAACAGCTCCGTCAGGGGGACGGTGGCCTCGTCCTCGCTGTGCAGGGCGCAGCCCGCGCCGGTGAGCCAGTTGCGCCAGCGGCGAAAGCGCCGCAGGCCGGCTTCGCTGCCGACGCGCAGCAGCGTGTCCTGCCACAGCGCGGGCGACCAGTCGGCGTCCTCGCCGTGGCACAGGGTGCAGGTCAGGCGCGCCACCAGCACCAGCACGGCGTGGCCTTCGCAGACGCGAGCGAAGGCCAGCGCATGTTCCTCGGCCGGCCCTTCCACTGCCAGCTGCAGGTAGCTGCCCTGGCGGAACAGCCTGCTGCGTTCGCGCCGCAGCGCCAGCAGCCGCCAGGTCACGAGCTGCTTGATGCGGCCGTCGGCGGCGCCGGCATGCAGCGCCTGCCAGTGCGCCTGCGATGGCCAGCCCTCGCGGTACAGCGCCTGGATCGCCGCCAGCGAGCGAGCCAGCGCCGGGTAGTCCACCGGCCGGCGGTTGTCGGGATCGACCAGGCTGAAGTTCCATTGCTCGCAGCCCTGGTAGACGTCCGGCACGCCGGGGCAGGTGAACTTGAGCGCCAGCTGCGCCAGGCTGTTGCGAAAACCGAAGGGCGCGATGCGCTCGGCGAACTTCTGCAGTTCGTCGGCGAAGGGATTGGCGCCGGCGCGCAGCACGCCGTCGACGTAGCGTTCGACCGCGGCCTCGTAGTCCTCGTCCGGGCAGACCCAGGTGGTGTGCAGCTTGGCCTCGCGCACCGACTTCTTCATGGTGGCCTGCACGCGATCGCGCAGGTCCGCACGTTCCGTGTCGTCGGGCGGGCGCGCCGGCCACAGCCCGGCCAGGGTCTGGAACAGCAGCCAGATGTCGTTGGTCGACGGCAGGTTGCCCTTGGGCGTGCGCGTCACATAGAGCTGCGCCCACACCGACAGGCGCAGCAGGCAGTCCTCCCACTGCGCCGGGATCTCCGACAGCACGTCGATGCGCGCGCGCAGGTCCTCGCCGCGCTTGCTGTCGTGCGTCGAGGTGCCCAGCAGGCAGTGGGGCCGGTCGCGCTGCCGCTTCTGGTTGGCGTAGTGGAAGGCGGAGACGGAGACGCCGAAGCTGCGCGGCTCCCCGCCCACCTCGTTGAGCGACAGCAGCGGCACGTAGCGGTAGAAGGCCGTGTCCTCCATCGCCTTGGCCGTGACCGGCGCGGTGAACTGCTGCCAGCGCGCGAGGAAGCGCTGGCGCGGCGCGGGCGGCAGGTGCACCGCCTCGCCTTCGCCCAGCAGCACCTCGCGCAGGTAGTCGAGCACTGTCGCCTCCGATGCGCCGAGGCGGCGCTGGGCGGCGGCGATGGCCCAGTCCAGGTGGCGCCGGTCCATCTCGCCCGGCGCTTCGTCCACCCGCAGGTAGGTGCGGTAGACCGGGAAGGCGGCCGCCACTTCGGCCAAGGCCCAGCGCAGGCGGTTGCGGGTGAAGTCGCAGCGCCGCCGGTTGCCGCGCGTCAGGCGGTGCAGCGTGTGGGCCAGCCAGTTCAGCTCCGAGTACAGCGAGGTCTCGATGATCAGCTTCTTGCACTGGTACAGGATCTCGTCGAACTCGGTCTCCTGCCCGGTGAAGGCCTGGTAGGCCGCGAGGATCGCGTTCTCGTGCCGCGACTCGACGAACAGGCCGTTGACCAGCGCGCCGAAGCGGTAGCCGGTGTCGCCGTGCACCGGCCAGCCCTCCGGCAGCGACTCGTGTTCGGCCAGGATCTTCTCCGCCACCAGGTACAGGGCGCGCGGCGGATGGCCGGCGACCTCGGCCTGCGCGGCGTAGCGGGCCTGCAGCTGCTCGAAGTAGGCCTGCGGGTCCGACAGGCCGTCGGGGTGGTCGATGCGCAGGCCCGAGAGCAGGCCGTCCTGCAGCCAGTGCAGCACCTTGCGGTGGGTGGCCTCGAACACCTCCGGCCGCTCCATGCGCAGCGCCGCCAGCGTGTTCACGTCGAAGAAGCGGCGGTAGTTGACGTCGTCGCTCGCCACCCGCCAGTCCGCCAGCCGGTACGCCTGCGCCGCGATCAGCTGCTCCAGCGCGTCGAAGCTGGCCGCCTCGCCCGCCTGGCCGTTCAAGCGCTGCACGCAAGCCTCGATCCAGCGCGCCAGCCATTCATGGCGCGCGGCCAGGCGCGCGAGCTGGCGCTGGTAGACGGCGGCGTCGCGCACCCGCGTGCGCCTGGCCTCGGGATCCGGATCGTCGCGCACCGGCAGGCGGCCGAAGGAATCGAGCAGCGCCGCCACCACGGCGTGGCTGTCGCCCTCGCTGTCGTCGCGCGCCGGCGGGGCCGGCAGGGCGGCGAACACCTCGGGATAGCTGCGCGGATCGATCGGGAAGCGGTGGCCCCAGTAGCGCAGGCCGAACTGGCCGTGTTCCAGCTCGAAGTGCAGCTGGATCTCGCCGGCCTCGAGCACCTTGCCGAAGTGGTCGCCCAGCACCGGCAGCAGCACGCGGCCGGCCATCTCGGGCTGGGCCGGCTTCCACTCGATGTCGAAGGTGTCGGCGTGCGGCGAGGCCCGGCCGTGTTCCAGCACGTCGAGCCACCAGGCGTTGTCGGCCTCCAGCACGCCCATGTGGTTGGGCACGACGTCCAGGATCTGGCCCATGCCGTTGCGCCGCAAGGCCCGGCACAGGCGCGCGTGGGCGCGCTCGTCGCCGACCTCGGGATTGAGCTCGCCGTGGTCGACGATGTCGTAGCCGTGCGTGCTGCCCGGGCGCGCGCGCAGGTAGGGCGAGCTGTAGAGGTGGCTCACGCCCAGCGCCTGGAGGTAGGGGATGGCCTCGGTGACGTCTTCGAAAGTGCAGCCCTTGTGGAACTGCACGCGGTAGGTTCCGCAGGGGATGCTGGCCGTGTCCGGCGCCGGCAGCGCGAGCGGCGCCTCGTCCAGCGGGCGCGGGCCGCTGCGCTCCGCGCGCAGCACCGCGGCCAGCGAGGCCCAGCGTGCATCGCTGCCCAGCCCTTCGACGGTCACGGAGAGCTTGCGCCGCCAGTTGGGAAAGCGGTCCTCGGTGGTGCCCGGCACGTTCACCTGCAGCAGCTGGCCCGTCAGGTCCTCCAGCTGCACGCCCACCAGCCAGCAGGGCGTGCGGGCCAGGAAGGCGTAGACCGCATCGACGAAGGCCTGCGAGGCATCCGGCATCGAGGTGGCTTGCACCGAGCTGCCGGGCGGCAGCAGGTCCTCGTGCTGCAGCGCCAGCAGCAGGTGGGCGCGATCCTGCGCGCGCCCGAGCACCTGCTGTTCGTGGGCGGACTCCTGCGGGTACAGGCCCAGCCTGGCGGAGAGTTCGATGTCCTCGCCCAGCCAGAAGCCGCGCAGCGTCGGCAGGTCGTGCGTGCTGACCACGGCCAGCGCCTTGGGCTGCCACTGCGCGGGGCGGCGGAAGCCGCCGTCTTCCTCGCGCTCGAACAGCAGCGGCTTGTACGACAGCAGGTTGCCCTCGCGCATGTGTTCGCGCATGCGCGGCGCCACGTTGCCCAGGTCCTCGCCGATCACCATGCACTGGTGGCGCCGGCTCTCCAGGGCCAGCACGCCCATCAGGTCCTCCAGCGGGTAGTCGACGTAGGTGCCGCCGTCGGGGCCGGTCCAGAACAGGCGCATCAGCGCCATCACGTGGTCCAGCCGCAGCGCGCCGCTGTGGCGCATGTTGGCGCGCAGCGTGTCGATGAAGGGCTGCAGGCGAGCCTGCTTCAGGCGCTGCGGGCTCCAGGGCGGCAGCCCCCAGTCCTGCCCCGCGGGCGCGAGCGGATCGGGCGGCGCGCCGGCGTGCATGCCCAGGGCGAACATCTCGTGCTCGACCCAGGTCTCCGCGCCGCCGCCGTTGACGCCGACGGCCAGGTCGCAGTACAGGCCGATGCCCATGCCGCGGGTGCGCGCGTAGCGCTGGCAGGACTCCAGCTGCACTTCGGCCAGCCATTGCAGCCAGAAGCGGTAGCGCACGTCCGACGCGTGCTCCTGCGCGAAGGCGCGCACCGCGCTGCCCTGCGGGTCGCGGTAGTCCTCGGGCCAGGCGGGCCAGCCCCAGACCTTGGCGTCCTGCGCGAACAGGTGCGCCTGCAGCGCCTCGAACAGGGCATGGCGGCCGAGGGTCGGTTCGCGCTCGCGCATGTAGGACAGGAAGTGCGCGCCGCGCGAATGGTCCTGGTCCAGCTCGTTGCGCTCGAAGTCGCGCCACAGGATGCGCAGGATCTCCTCCTTCGCCGCCGCCGCGCCGGGGTAGTCCACCAGCTCCGTTTCGCGCAGCGCGCGCAGCCGCTCCTGGAAGGGCTCCGACTGCACCTTCTGCACCGCCTCGTCGCAGCCGCTCAGGTCCACCAGCGCCTGCACGTCGAGGTAGAGCGGGTTCAGCGCCTTGCGGCTTGAAGGGCTGTAGGGACTGGCCGCTGCCGGGTTGTGCGGGAACAGGGCGTGCAGCGGGCTCAGGCCGATGAAGGAGGCACCCTGGTGGGCAGCGGCGTCGCACAGCCGCCGCAGGTCGCCGAAGTCGCCGACGCCCCAGTTGCGCGAGGAGCGCAGGGCATAGAGCTGGATCGTGCAGCCCCACCAGCGCTCGCCCTGCTGCAGGCCGGAGGCGACGTGGCAGGCATGCGGGGCGACGACCACGCGGCAATGTTCCTGCGCCGGCGCACCTTCCAGCGTGAGGCGGTAGTAGCCGGGTGCGAGCGGCCCGGTCAGCGCGATCGCGGCCTGCTGGTAGCTGCGCAGCAGCTCGCCGCGCGCGAGTTCGGCATCGTTGTCCTCGTGCGCGAGCCGCCAGCGGGCGGCGGTATTCTCGTGGCTGGTCCAGCGCAGTTCGATGTGCTCGCCTTCGCGGGCCACGTGGACCAAGGGCAGGCCGAGGTGCTGCGTCGGGCCGGGGCGGCCGTCGCCCGTCATCGCGTCCACGGCGCGCTGCAGCACAAGCTGCGGGACGACTTCCTCCTTGCCCCAGAAGCCGTGGTAGCGGTCGGCCACCCCGAGCCGGCGTGCGCGCTCCGCCAGCAACGTGGCGTCACCCTCCGCCACCGGACTCATGGGGCCCCCACGCTTGTCACTTCGTGTACTGCGCTGGCCTTGCAGGCCGCGGCGCCGCCGGAGTCGGCGCCTCTTCGGGCTGTCCAGGCCTGCGCAGGCAGGCCCGGAGCCGCAGCCCTCAGCCCCGAGGGGGCCTTCGCGCCTTCGGGCGGCCGTGCGGCGCTCACAGCGTGATCTCCTCCCCGAGCGTCCAGCGGGCCGACCAGGCCGGCCAGCTGCCGCGCGGCGTGCCGGCGGGGTAGCGGTGGCTGAAGACCAACTGCGCCTCCACCGGCCCCAGGTGCTGCGCCTCGACCTGCAGCGCGCCGGGGCCCAGGTTCAGTTCCAGCGACAGCATCTGGCCGTCGCTGTAGCGCCACTGCACCGCGAGCCCGCGTTCGCCGATGCGCTGCGCCGAATGACTGCCGGTGAGCAGCAGGTGCTGGCGCGGCGTGATCCACTTGCGGCGCGCCGCCAGCGCCGCGCGCACCGCCTCCAGCCGCTCGCGCCCGCGCGGCGTGCGCGCCTGGGCCGCATCGGGCCGGCTGGCGTCGAAGGTGTCGCTGCTGCAGGGATCGGGCAGGTCCGCCGCGTCGGCGTGGCCGAACTCGCGCTTGCGCCCTTGCTGCACCGCGCGGCGCAGCTCGCCCTGCCAGTCGGCGAAGTAGAGGAAGGGTTCGCTCGCGCCCCATTCCTCGCCGAAGAACAGCATCGGGATCGCGGGCGTCAGCAGCGCCAGCAGCGTGGGCAGGCCCGAGGCTTCGGGCGGCACGAGCTGCGCGAGCCGCTCGCCGCGCGCGCGGTTGCCGGCCTGGTCATGGTTCTGCGCGAAGTTGACCAGCGTGGTCAGCGGCTGCGGCGGCGCCGCCCGCACCACCGCGCGGGCGCCGCCTTCCTTGCGCTTCGAACCCTCGAACAGCATGCCGTGGGTGAGGCTGCGCGCCAGCAGGTCCAGGGGCGCAGCGCCGTAGTCGTGGTAGTAGCGCTGCGTCTCGCCCGTCAACGCCACGTGCAGCGCGTGGTGGAAATCGTCGTTCCACTGGCCGTCGAAGCGCCCCGGCTGCGCCCCGGGGGCGAGCAGCGCGCTGCCGTTGTCCTCGTTCTCCAGCACCAGGTGCACGTGGCGGCCGTGCGTGGCCTGGCGCACGCGCTCGGAGAGTTCCTGCAGCACGTGCACGGGGCTGCCTTCGTCGTGGATGGCGTGCACGGCGTCGAGCCGCAGGCCGTCGAAGCGGAATTCCTGCAGCCAGTAGAGCGCGTTGTGGATGAAGAATTCGCGCACCGGGCCGCTGCCGGGCCCCTCGAAGTCGATCGCCGCGCCCCAGGGGCTGGTCTTGGTGCGCGAGAAGAAGCCCGGCGCGTAGAGCGACAGGTAGTTCCCCTCGGGTCCGAAGTGGTTGTAGACCACGTCCAGGAACACCATCAGCCCGAGGCGGTGCGCCTGCTGGATGAAGTGCTTCAGTTCGTCGGGCGTGCCGTAGGCGTCGTGCGGGGCAAAGGGCAGCACGCCGTCGTAGCCCCAGCCGAAGCGGCCGCCGAAGTTGGCGACCGGCATCAGTTCGAGGGCGGTGATGCCGGTCTCCGCCAGGTGCTGCAGCCGCTCCTCCGCCGCCGCGAAGCTGCCTTCGGGCGTGAAGCTGCCCACGTGCAGCTCGTACAGAACGGCCTCCTGCCAGGGCCGGCCGGTCCAGCCGCCGTCCCATTCGAACTGCTTCGGGTCCACCACGCAGCTCGGGCCGTGCGGGCCTTCCGGGTTCTGGCGCGAGGCCGGGTCGGGCACCAGCCGAGCGCCGTCGATGCGCCAGCGGTACAGGGTGCCGGCGGTGGCGTGCGGCACCTGGCACTCCCACCAGCCCTCGGCATCGGCTTCGGCCGGATGGATCTCGGGCGATGCGCTGCCCCGGTCCAGGGCCACTTCCGCCAGCTTCGCCGCCGGGGCCCAGAGCCGGAAGGTGACGCCGCGCGCGTCCAGGCGGGCGCCGAACGGCATCTCGTGTCGGCAGCGCACGCTCAGGCCTCCACCGGCTGGGTGAGCAGGGCCATCGAATGCGCCGGCAGCTCCAGCTTGTCTTCGGCGCGGAAATGCCGCGCGGCCTCCTCGCCGAGGACGCCCTCGGGCGTGTAGACCCGCAGCGACCATTCGCCCTCGTGCCCGGCCGATTCGGGGACGGTGAAGGTCACGTCGTCGCCGGTGGCGTTGAAGGCCAGCAGCACGGAGCAGCGCGCGCCGTCCTCGGCGGCGGGCGCGAAGCGGGCGTCGAGCACCGCGGCGATGCAGCGCACGGCCGGATTGGTCCATTCCTCGCCGCTCATCTCGGTCCCCCAGACGCTGTACCAGACCACGTCGCGGCGGCGGTCGTGGTCCGGCCGGCCACTGAGCCAGGAGGGCTGGCGCAGCACCGGCAGCTGGCGCCGCAGGCGGATCATGGCGCCGGTGAAGTCGACCAGCGGGTCCTGCCGCCGCGCCTCGCCCCAGTCGAACCAGCTCACCGGGTTGTCCTGGCAGTAGGCGTTGTTGTTGCCGCCTTGCGTGCGGCTCATCTCGTCGCCCGCCAGCAGCAGCGGCACGCCGCGCGAGGCGAACAGGGTGGCGAGGAAATTGCGCTTCTGCCGCTCGCGCAGGGCCAGGATCGCGGGATCGTCGCTGGCCCCTTCGGCGCCGCAGTTCCAGCTGCGGTTGTGGCTCTCGCCGTCGCGGTTGTCCTCGGCGTTGGCCTCGTTGTGCTTGTCGTTGTAGCTCACCAGGTCGTGCAGCGTGAAGCCGTCGTGCACGGTGACGATGTTGACGCTGGCGCGCGGCGAGCGGCGCGAATGCGAGTAGACGTCCGCCGAGCCGCACAGCGCGGCGGCGAAGTCGCCCAGGCTGCCCTCCGTGCCGCGCCAGTAGTCGCGCACGCGGTCGCGGTACTGCCCGTTCCACTCGCTCCAGCCCTGCGGAAAGCCGCCGACCTGGTAACCGTGGTCGCCCAGGTCCCAGGGCTCGGCCACCAGCTTGGCGCGCCGCAGCACGGGATCCTGCGCGACGGCCGACAGGAAAGGGCCGCGATGGTCGAAGCCGCCGTGGCCGTTGCGGGCGATGGCGGGCGCCAGGTCGAAGCGGAAGCCGTCGACGTGCATCTCCTCCACCCAGTAGCGCAGGCTGTCCATGATCAGCCGCAGCATCGCCGGATGGCTGGCGTTGAGCGTGTTGCCGGTGCCCGTGAAGTCCATGTAGTGCCGATGGTCCTCCGTCAGACGGTAGTAGCTGCGGTTGTCGATGCCCTTGAAGCACAGCGTCGGCCCGAGGTGGTTGCCCTCGCAGCTGTGGTTGTAGACCACGTCCAGGATCACCTCGATGCCGGCCGCGTGCAGCGCCTTCACCATCGCGCGGAACTCGGCGGGCCCGCCGGCCGAAAGATAGCGCGGTTCCGGGGCGAAGAAGGCGATCGTGTTATAGCCCCAGTAGTTGGCCAGGCCCAGGTCGATGAGGCGCCGCTCGTCGTTGAAGGCCTGCACCGGCAGCAGTTCGACCGCGGTGATGCCCAGGCGCTTGAGGTGGGCGATCGCCGGTTCGCTGGCCAGGCCGGCGAAGGTGCCGCGCAGGGGCTCGGGCACCTCGGGCATCTGCTTCGTGAAGCCGCGCACGTGCACTTCGTAGAAGACGCTGTCTTCCATCGGCGTGGCCGGGGGGCGGTCGTCGCCCCAGTCGAAGTGCGGGTCCACCACGATGCACTTGGCGGCCTGCGCGGCGTTGTCCGCCGGGTCCATGTGCAGGTCGCGCTTTTCGTGCCCGAGCGGATAGGCGTACTGCCAGGGCGCGCCGCGCAAGGGCCGGTCGATCGCCCGGGCGTACGGATCCAGCAGCAGCTTGTGCGCGTTGCAGCGCCAGCCGTGGTGCGGGTCGTAGGGCCCGTGCACCCGCAGCCCGTAGCGCTGCCCGGCCGCGAGACCCGGCACGAAGCCGTGCCAGGTGTCGTCGGTGCGCGCGGGCAGGGCGATGCGCCGCTCCTCGTGACCGCCTGCGGCGTCGAACAGGCAGACCTCCACCCGCTCGGCGGCGCTGGCGTGGACGGCGAAGTTGACGCCGCCCTCGCAAAGGGTGGCGCCCAAGGGCCACGGCCGCCCGGGAGGGCAGCCTGGAGTGGCCCCGGCTGCCGCCGGATGAGTGCTGGCGCGGTGCGCGCGGGACGACTTGCCGACGGCTTGCGCCGTCATGCAAGCGCCTCGATCGTCGGCGCCACCTCGCCGAACTGCGCGTCGCGATCCAGCGGCGCGCGCAGGCGCGAAGGCCGCAGCTGCGTGGGATAGGCGCCGGCCGGCACCACCACGATGCCCGAGGGCGTGACGGGGAAGCGCTTGCGGTCGGCCTCCAGGTCGAAGCCGATCCTCTCGTCGGCCGGGATGTCGTTGTCCTGGTCGACGATCGCGTTGCGCACCCGGGCGCCGCGGCCGATGCGCGAGCGCTCCATGACGATGCAGTGCTCCAGCCGCGCGCCCGGCTCCACCAGCACCGAGCGGCGCAGCATCGCGTGATCCAGCTCGGCGCCGTCGATGATGCTGCCCGAGCCCACGACCGAGCGGTTGATCACCGCGTTCTCGATCTGGGCCGACTCGGCCTGGTCGGGGCTGGCGTAGATCGGCCACAGCCGGTTGGTCATGCGAAAGCGCGGGTGCGCGCCCAGGGTGTCGAAGTGCGCCTGGTAGTAGGCGTCGATGGTGCCCACGTCGCGCCAGTAGGCGTGCTCCTCGTAGGCCTCGGTGCCCGGGATCTCGTTGGTGGCGAAATCGTAGGCCACCAGCTTGTGGCTGTTCACCATCGAGGGCAGGATGTGCTTGCCGAAGTCCGTCTCGCCGCTTTCGTGCATGCGTTTGAGCTGGCGCAGCAGCACGTCGGCATCGAAGATGTAGTTGCCCATGGAGGCCAGCGCGTGGGTGCGGCTGCCCGGCATCGGCTGCGTGGTCTGCGGCTTTTCCTTGAAGTCGATGATGCGGTGGTCGTCGTCGACGTGGACCATCCCGAACTGGTCGCACTCGTCCAGGGCCACCGGGAGGGTCGCCACGCTGCAGTGCGCCTTGCTCCTGACGTGGAAGTCGATCATCTGCCGCACGTCCATGCGGTAGACGTGGTCGGCCCCGAACACCGCCACGATGTCGGGCTGCATGCTCTCGATCAGGTGGATGTTCTGGTACACCGCGTCGGCCGTGCCCTGGAACCACGCCGGGCCGTGGCGCATCTGCGGCGGCACCACGGTGATGAAGTGCTGCGGGATGAAGCGCGCCATGGTCCACGAATGGCGCACGTGCTCGATCAGCGACTGCGACTTGTACTGCACCAGCAGGTAGATCGAGTAGATCTCCGAGTTCACCATGTTGGACAGCACGAAGTCCACGATGCGGTGCTTGCCGTTGAACGGGACCGCGGGCTTGCAGCGGTTGGCGGTGAGGGGGTGCAGGCGGGAGCCTTCACCGCCGGCCATGACGAAGGCCAGTACGTTTCTATTGGCGGGCATGCGGTTCTTCCTGGGGGATGAGCGGGCGATTGGAGAGGATCACGGTGCCCAGCGGCGGCACGGTGACGAGGGCGCTGGCCGGCCAACCGGCCACGGGGTGGGCCGTGGCAGTCACGCGCCCCATGTTGCCGACGCCGCTTCCGCCATAGAAGGCGGCGTCGCTGTTCAGGATCTCGTGCCAGTTCCCCGGCTCCGGCATCGCCACGCGCAGCGCCTGCCGCGGCTCCGGGGTCATGTTGCAGATCACGACGGCCATGTCCTCCTCGGTGCGGCCGCGCCGCAGGAAGGTCAGCAGCGTCGTCTCGTGCCGCTCGCAGGGCAGCCAGCTGAAGCCGCGGCCGTCGAAGTCGTTGCAGTGCAGGGCCGGCAGCCGCCGGTAGGCGCCGTTGAGGTCGGCCACCCAGCGCGCCAGCCCCGCGTGGTAGGGGCGCGCCCACAGGTGCCAGTCCAGTGTCCGCTCGTGATGCCACTCGTCCAGCTGGCCGAACTCGCCGCCCATGAACAGCAGCTTCTTGCCCGGGTGGGACCACATGTAGCCGTAGAGATTGCGCAGGCCGGCGAAGCGCTGCCACTCGTCGCCGGGCTGCTTGCCCATCAGGCTGCCCTTGCCGTACACGACCTCGTCGTGCGACAGCGGCAGGATGAAGTTCTCGTGGAAGGCATAGACCAGCGAGAAGCGGATGTCGTCGTTGTGCCAGTGGCGGTAGAAGTGCGGCCGCGACGCGTAGCGCAGCGTGTCGTTCATCCAGCCCATGTTCCACTTCATGCCGAAGCCCAGCCCGCCGAACTCCACCGGCCGCGACACCGCCGGCCAGGCGGTGGATTCCTCGGCGATCATGTGCACGTCGGGGAAGTGCGCGTAGACCGTGGTGTTGAGGTCCTGCAGGAAGCGCACCGCCTCATGGTTCTCGCGCCCGCCGTGCTGGTTGGGGATCCACTCGCCGTGCCGGCGCGCGTAGTCGAGGTAGAGCATCGAGGCCACCGCGTCCACGCGCAGGCCGTCGAAGTGGTACTTCTCCAGCCAGAAGAGGGCGTTGGAGATCAGAAAGTCGCGCACCTCGTAGCGGCCGTAGTTGAAGATCAGGCTGTTCCACTCCGGGTGGAAGCCGCGCCGCGGATCCTCGTGCTCGTACAGCGCCGTGCCGTCGAAGCGCGCCAGCGCATGCGGGTCGGCCGGGAAGTGCGAAGGCACCCAGTCGAGAAACACGCCGATGCCCTGCTGGTGCAGCGTGTCGACGAAGGCCATCAGGTCCTGCGGCGTGCCGTAGCGCGAGGTGGGCGCGTAGTAGCCGGTGGTCTGGTAGCCCCAGGAGCCGTAGAAGGGATGCTCGGTGATCGGCATGAGCTCCACGTGCGTGAAGCCCATGTTGTGGCAGTGCGTGGCGAGGCGGTTGGCGAGCTCGCGGTAGTTGAGGAAGCGGCCGTCCTCCTCGCGCTGCCAGGAACCGAGGTGCACCTCGTAGATCGAGATCGGCGCCTGCTGGCCCTGGCGCTGCCAGCGCGTCTGCATCCATTCCTGGTCGCCCCAGTGGTGCGCGAGGTCCCACACCTGCGAGGCGGTGCCGGGCGGATGCTCCATGCGGAAGGCGTACGGGTCCGCCTTGTCCATCCAGTGGCCCCAGGCGTTCTGGATGCGGTACTTGTAGCAGTCGCCCGGCCGCGCACCCTCGACGAAACCGGCCCAGCGGCCGCTGCCGTCCTCGGCGCGCTGCAGCGGCTGGCAGTTCCAGTGGTTGAAGCTGCCGATCACGCCCACGTTGCGCGCGTTGGGCGCCCACACGGTGAACCAGCTGCCCTTGTCGGTGCAGTGGGCGCCCATCACCTCGAACTGTCGATGGTGATGGCTCGCCCTGCGCTGGACCATCGGGTCCGGCCGCGCGGGAGGCGGGGTGCTCTTCTCCTCTTGCTGCAAGTGGGGCTTCATGGCCTGCGTCGTTCTAGACTGGCCATTCTCGATTTGGCGACGCTGCTGCGGTGAAGGAAGCACCGACCAAGCCGCGTAGGCCGGAACCTACATACGGATCAGGAGGTAATCGTCGGTGCCGCGTCAGTAACCTACCGACGCCGAGCTGGGGTCGGACGCCGAGGTAGCGTGAGCTCAGACGCCGAGGTAGTGCTCGAGCAGATGCGGTTGCGCGTGCAACTCGGCCGAGGTGCCTTCGAACACCACTTCGCCCTTCACCAGGATCACGTTGCGATCGGTGATCTGCGTAACGTGCTTCCACGCCTTGTCGACGATCACGCTGGAGATGCCGCTGGCGCGGATCACGCCGCAGATGCGCCAGATGTCGCGTGCGATCAGGGGCGCGAGTCCCTCCGTGGCCTCGTCGAGGATGAGGACATCGGGATTCGTCATCAGCGCGCGGCCGATGGTGAGCATCTGCTGTTCCCCGCCTGACAGCTGCTGCCCGCCATGGTTAAGGCGTTCCCTCAAGCGCGGGAACGTGTCGAGCACGCGCTCGTAGGTCCAGTCGCGTTGCCCGCGCGTGCCCGGCCGCGCCGCCATCACGAGGTTTTCCTTCACGCTGAGATTGCCGAAGATGCCGCGGCCCTCCGGCACGTAGGCGATGCCCAGCTGCGCGACCTCGTACGGCGGCCGGCCGAGGGTGCTGCGGCCCTTGACCTCGACGCTGCCGTCGCGCGGCGCGACGATCCCCATCAGCGATTTCAGCAGCGTGGTCTTGCCCATGCCGTTGCGGCCCATGAGGCCGATGGTCTCGCCGCGGTCCACGTGGAAATCGATGCCGCGCAGGATGTGGCTGGCGCCGTAATAAGTGTGGATGGCGCGGGCGGAGATGAGGCGTTCGCGTTCGCGTTCATCAGCCATGCGCCGTTTCCTCTTCTTCTTCCCCCAGGTACGCCGACTGCACGTGCGGATCGGCGCGCACCTGCGCCGGCGTGCCGCTGGCGATCACCTGGCCGTTGACCATCACCGTCAGGTGGTCGGCGAGCGTGAACACGGCGTCCATGTCGTGCTCCACGAGCATCATGGCGTGATCCTTCTTCAGGCGCAGCAGCAGTTCGACCATGCGCTCCGCTTCGGCCGTGCCCATGCCGGCGAGCGGCTCGTCCAGCAGCAGCACCTGCGGATCGGTGGCGAGCGTCATCGCGATCTCGAGCTGCCGCTGCTCGCCGTGGCTGGTGGCGGCGGCGATCTGGTGGCGCCGGTGCTGCAGGCCCGCGAGTTCCAGCGCGCGTTCGGCGCGCTCGTTGGCCGCGCCCACGGTCTGCGCGAGCTGCAGCCAGCGCGCCGGGCGCGGCGTGCGCGATTGCGCGGCCAGCCGCACGTTCTCCCACACGGTGAAGGGCAGGAAGATGTTGGTCTTCTGGTAGCTGCGGCCGAGCCCCGCGCGCGAGATGCGCTGGGGGCTCCAGCCGGTCACCTCGCGCCCTGCCAGCGTGACGCTGCCCGTGGTGGGCGCGATGTCGCCCGAGAGCAGGTTGGTCAGCGTCGACTTGCCGGCGCCGTTGGGCCCGATCACGGCGTGAATGCGGTCGCGCCAGAGTTCCAGCGTCACCCCCTGCACGGCGGCGAGGCCGCCGAAGCGCTTGGTGAGCTTGTCGGCCGCCAGCAGCGTTTCACTCGACATGCGCTGCCTCCGTGGCGGCCAGCGGCGGCTCCTGGATCTGGGTGTCGCGGCGGCGCAGCACGCGCTCCGCCAGCCCGAGCAGGCCGCGCGGCGCGAAGGTCACCACCAGCACGATGAACAGGCCCATCCAGAGCTGCCAGTGCTTGCCGGTCTCGAAGCCGCCGATCGCCGGCAGGTCCTTGAAGGCGTGCAGCAGGTACTCGAAGGCGAAGGCGCCGGCGATGGCGCCCGCGAAGTTGCCCATGCCGCCGAGGATGACCATCATGATCGCGTGCGCGCTCATGTGGAAGCCCATGAGCTCGGGATTGATGAAGCCGGTCTGCGCGCCCCAGAGGTAGCCCGCCAGGCCGGCCAGCGCGCCCGAGAGCGTGAAGGCCGCGAGCTTGTAGCCGAAGGTGCCGAAGCCCATCGCGCGCATGCGGTGCTCGTTGACGCGGATGCCGGCCAGCGCGCGCCCGAAGGGGCTGAAGAGGAGCCGGCGCAGGAACAGGTAGACCAGCACCAGCATGGCGAGCGTGAAGTAGTAGAAGACGCGCTTGTCCTCGAGGTCGAACAGGCCCGCGTTCGGCTTGAAGTTGATGTAGACGCCGTCGGAGCCGCCCAGCACCTTGTTGTCGAAGAACAGGTAGAACACCATCTGCGCGAAGGCCATGGTGACCATGATGAAGTAGATGCCCTTGGTGCGCACGACGAAGAAGCCGATCACCAGGGCCGCCAGGCCGGAGGCCGCCACCGCCACCGGCAGCGTCCACCACAGGCTCGCCGCGCTGTCCTGCGGCGTGACGAAGGCGAGCGCATAGCCCGCCAGGCCGAAGTAGGCGGCGTGCCCCAGCGAGACCAGGCCCGTGACGCCCAGCAGCAGGTCCAGGCTCATGGCGAAGATCGCCAGGATCATCATGCGCGCCACCATCTGCGCGTAGAACTCGGTGCCCACGAAGGGGAACACCAGCAGCGCGACCAGGCCGGCGGCCAGCACCGCCTGCACGCCGCGCGGCAGGGTCTCGAGATTGGCTTTCGGCGCGCTCACTGTTTGAAGAGTCCTTCAGGTTTCCACAGCAGCACGGCGGCCATCAGCATGTAGACCAGCATGCCCGCGATGTGCGGCAGCAGCACCTTGCCGAAGGTATCGACCAGGCCCACCAGCAGGGCGGAGATCAGCGCGCCGCGCACCGAGCCGATGCCGCCGATCACCACCACGACGAAGCACATGATCAGTACCTGCGAGCCCATGTTCGGGTACACGCTGGAGATCGGCGAGGCGATCATGCCGGCGATGCTGGCCAGGCCCACGCCCAGCGCGAACACCACCGCGTGGATCAGTTTCACGTTGATGCCCAGCGCCTCGGTCATTTCGTGATTGAAGGCGCCGGCGCGGATCTTCATGCCCAGGCGCGTCTTCGAGATCAGGAAGTACAGGCCCAGCGCCAGCAGCACGCACACGCCCGACATGAACAGCCGGTACACGGGGTAGGACAGGTTGTCCGTGAGCGGGATGGAGGCCGAGAGCAGCTGCGGGATGGTGACGCCGTGGACGTCGTCGCCCCACAGGATGGAGCGCGATTCCTCGAAGATGTAGATCAGCCCGAAGGTGAGCAGCACCTGGTCGAGGTGGTCGCGGTGGTAGAAGTGCCGGAACAGGATGCGCTCCAGCACCAGGCCGAACAGCACCGACAGCACCGTGCCCGCCACGATGGCCAGCGCGAGGCTGCCGGTCTTGGCGGCCAGCGACCACGCGAGATAGGCGCCGAGCATGTAGAAGCTGCCGTGCGCGAGGTTCACCACGCCCATGATCCCGAAGATCAGCGTGAGGCCGGCGGCCAGCATGAACAGCAGCAGGCCGTACTGCACGCTGTTCAGGAGCTGGATGAGGAAGTTGGGGAGATCCATGGAGAAAGGGAGGAGGGCCCGCGAGGTCCCCGTAGGCGGGTGGTGAGCCGCGAAGCGCGCGAACCCCGGCGTTTGGGCGCGGGCCTCGCAGGAGCTGGGGTTCCCGGCGCGCATTGCGCGCGGTCACCGCCAGCCTGCGGGATCGCCGCCAGGCCCGCGGCTCGCGTTCAGGCCGAGGCCAGCTTGCAGCCCGCGCCCGAATCCGACAACGCCTTCGCGGCGATGCCGACCACCTTGTTGTCGCCCTTCTCGACGCGGCGCAGGTAGATGTCCTGCACGGGGTTGTGGGCCTTGCTCATGGTCCACTTGCCGCGCGGGCTGTCGATGGTCTGCGTCTCCAGCGCGCGGTACAGCGCCTGCTTGTTGGCGATGTCGCCCTTGACCGTGGCGACGCCTTGCGACAGCAGCACGCCCGTGTCGTAGCCCTGCACGGCGTAGACGTCCGGCTGCAGCTTGAAGGCCTTGGCGTAATCGAGGCGGAACTGGCGGTTCTTCGGCAGGTCCAGCGAGTCGCTGTAGTGCAGAGTGGTCATCACGCCTTCGGCCGCCGGGCCGGCGGCATCGAGCACGCCTTCGGTGAGGAAGCCCGAGCCCCACAGCGGGATCTTGTCCTTCAGGCCCGCGGCGGCGTAGTCCTTGATGAACTTGGCCGCGCCGCCGCCGGCGAAGAAGCAGGCCACGGCGTCGGGACGCAGCGAGGCGATCTCGGTGAGCAGCGCCTGGAATTCGACGTTGGGGAAGGGCAGGCCCAGTTCCTTGATGATGGTGCCGCCGGCCTTGGTGTAGCTTTCCTTGAAGCCCTCGAAGGCCTCGTCGCCGGCGGCGTACTTCCACGTGATCCACACGGCCTTCTTCAGGCCCTTGTCGACCATCGGCTTGCCCAGGGCCAGCGTCGGCTGGCTGTTGGTGAAGGAGGTGCGGAACACGTTGGGCGCGCACAGGGCGCGCGTGGCCGCGTGGGCGCCGGCGTTGGGGATCAGGCTCAGCACGCCGCTTTCGCGCGCGACCCGCTGGATCCCCATCTGCACGCCCGAGTGCACGGTGCCGATCAGGACATCGACCTTGTCGCGCTGCACCAGGCGGTTGGCGTTCTCCACGCCCTTGGACGGCTCGGATTCGTCATCGACCTTGAACCATTCGATCTCGCGGCCGCCGAGCTTGCCGCCGCGCTCGTTGATGGCCATGCGCACGCCGTTCTCGATCGCGACACCGAGCTGCGCGTACGTTCCCGTGTAGGGCAGCATGAAGCCCACCCGGATCTTGTTGGACTGCGCGCGCGCGATCTGCGGCAGCAGCAGGCCGGTGGAAGCCGCACCGACAAGGGCGGCGCCGCGGGAGAGCACGAGGCGGCGGGTGGTCATGAAAGCTCCTTCGTCTTGTGTAATCGTTGCGCAGGAATTGTGAGCGCACGGGGCGCGCGGGCGCCACATGGCTTTCCCTCAGGAATGGGCCTAGGCTGCGCCTTGCGCGCGCAGCTTGAAGCGCTGGATCTTGCCCGTGGCCGTCTTCGGCAGCTCGGGGACGAAGGCGATCCAGCGCGGGTACTTGTAGGGCGCGAGGCGCGTCTTCACGTGCGCCTGCAGGTCGTCGGCCGAGACGTCCTTGCCGGGCTTGAGCACGACGTAGGCCTTCGGTTTGACGAGGCCGTCCTGATCGGCCACGCCGATCACCGCCGCCTCGAGGATCGCGTCGTGCGTCATGAGGCAGGCCTCCACCTCGAAGGGCGAGACGTAGATGCCGCCCACCTTGAGCATGTCGTCGCTGCGGCCGCCGTAGGTGTAGTAGCCGTCGGCGTCGCGCGTGTACTTGTCGCCGCTGCGCGTCCACTCGCCGGCGAAGGTGCTCTTGGTGCGGGCGCGGTTGTTCCAGTACATGAGCGCGGCGCTGGGCCCGCCGATCTGCAGCTCGCCGATCTCGCCGGGGCCGCATTCGTGGCCGTCGTCGCCGACGATGCGCAGCTCGTAGCCCGGCACCGCCTGGCCCGTCGTGCCGTAGCGCACCTTGCCGGGCCGGTTGGACAGGAAGATGTGCAGCATCTCGGTGGAGCCGATGCCGTCGAGGATCTCGCTGCCGTATTCGCGCGTCCAGCGCTCGCCGATCTCCGCCGGCAGCGCCTCGCCGGCGCTGGTGCACACGCGCACGCGCAACTCCGATTTCTTCGGCCGGCCCGGTTCCGCCAGCAGCGCCGCATAGAGCGTGGGCACGCCGTAGAAGATGGTGGGCCGGAACTTCTTCAACACGCCGAACACGTCGGCCGGGGTCGGCCGGCTCGGGAGCAGCACCGTCGTCGCGCCGACGCTCATGGGGAAGGTGAGCGCGTTGCCCAGGCCGTAGGCGAAGAACAGCTTGGCCGCCGAATACACCACGTCGTCCTCGCGGATGCCGAGAATGGGGCGCGCATAGAGTTCAGCGGTCTGGACCAGGTGGCTGTGCAGGTGCACCGTGCCCTTGGGCGTGCCGGTGGAGCCGCTGGAATAGAGCCAGAAACAGGCGTCGTCGCTGCACGTGCCGGCGACCTCGGCGTCGGGCTTGCCGGAGGCGATCATGTCCGCCACCGAGTTCTCGCCGCTGTCGCCGGCGATCACCATCTGCTGCAGCGTGGAGATCTTGCCGACCAGCGGCTCGAAGACCGGCAGCAGGGGTTTGGAGACGAACAGCGCCTGCGCGCGCGAGTCGCGCAGCATGAAGTCGAAGTCCTTGGTGGTGAGCAGCGTGTTGGCCGCGATCGGCACCACGCCGGCAAGGATGCTGCCCAGGAACACGACCGGCCACTCCAGCGTGTCCAGCATCGCCACCAGCACCCGCGTCTCCGGCGCGATGCCGCGCTGGCGCAGGGCGTTGGCGAAGCGGTGCGACTGCTGCGCGAGCTGCCCGTAGGTGAGCTGCGCGCCGCTCGCGGCATCGATGTAGGCGACCTTGTTGGGGCGCGCGGCGTTGCGCTGCAGCAGGTCGTGCGCGGCGTTGTAGTCGCGCGGGATCTCCACCCGGGGCGGAGAGCTGCTGTGGTCGGCGTGGCTCAGGTGCATGCTTGTCTCCTCGTATTCGCGCCCGGTGTCTCCCGGGTCGTCGGCGCAGCGTATGCCGCCTTATGCCACTGCTCTTTGCGTTGCCGCAAGAACTTCCTTCAGCCACTCGCGGCACCAGGCCGTGCCCAGCTCCTCCGGCATCGTGCCGGCGCTCGCGTCGTGGCACCACACCTCCCCGATGCGTTGCGCGCCCAGCCCTTGCAGGCGCTCGTCGAACTTCCGGCCGCCGCAGCAGAAGGTCTGCGCGTAGGTGCGGTCGCCCAGCGCGATCACGCCGTAACGCACGTGCCCCAGGAACTTCGGCTTGCTGTCCAACGATTCGTAGAGGACCCGGGCGTTGTCCGGGACGTCGCCAGAACCGTAGGTGGACGTGCAGATGAGATATACCGCATCTTCGTCGAAGACGTCAATTTCCAATCCGTCCATCAGGGCCACTTCGATCTCGTCCACGAGGTCGGCGCAATCCATCTGGATGGCCTGCGCGACGTAGTCGGCCGTGCTGGTCATGGTGCCGACGAGGATCTTGAGCTTCATGCGGGATCTACTAAAGTGCAGTAAGGTTCTTGACGCGGTACTTCGACGAAGTATACTGCCATTTGCGCTAGCGCAAACAATTCCATCAAGAAACCTGCTAGGACCATGACAGAAACCGACAGCCGCGCCACGATGGCCGAACTCGGCGCCCGCGTCCGCGCCTGGCGGGCCCGCCGCGGCATGACGCGCAAGCAGCTTGCTGCCGATTCCGGCCTTTCCGAGCGTTTCCTGGCCGACGTCGAAACCGGCAAGGGCAACGTCTCCATCCACTCGCTGGAAGCCGCCGCCCGCGCGCTGAACATCACCGTGCTCGACTTGCTGCAGGACGCGCCGCGTCCCGCCCTGGCGCGGGTGCAGGGCCTGCTCGCGCGGCTGGACGAACAGCAGCTGGAGCAGGCGTACTCGCTGCTGGCCTCGACCTTCGGCCTCGCGGACGCGCATGGGCGCGAACAGCGCATCGCCCTGGTGGGCCTGCGCGGCGCCGGCAAGACGACGCTGGGCGCGCAGCTGGCGCAGGAGCGCGGCGTGGCTTTCATCGAGCTCGACCGCGAGATCGAGCGCGAGGCCGGCACCAGCATGGCGGAGATCCTGCTGCTGCACGGCCAGGCCGGCTACCGCCGCTACGAGCGCCGCGCGCTGCTGCGCATCGCGGAGCAGCATGCCGAGGGCGTGGTGATGACCACCGGCGGCAGCATCGTGAGCGAGCGCGAGACCTTCGACCTGCTGCAAAGCCATTTCTTCTGCGTGTGGGTGAAGGCCAGCCCCGAGGAGCACATGAGCCGCGTGGTCGCCCAGGGCGACCTGCGGCCCTTCAAGGCCGCCCGCGGCGAGGAGGGCGAGGTGTCGCGCGCCGCCATGCACGAAGCGCTGGAGGACCTGCGCCGCATCCTCGCCAGCCGCGAATCCCTCTACGCCCGCGCCGATGCCGTGGTGGACACGGCGGCGCGCAGCGTCAAGCAATCCCTGAAGGACCTGGAGCGGGCGGTGCCCGCGGCCCAGCCCACGACCCTGGAGACGAGATGAGCGCCGTCACCGAACCGCTGCTGTTCAAGCAGGTGCTGGCCGGCGAGGAGCGCGAGCTGGTGAGCTTCGCCACCCATCCCTCGCGCTACCGCCACTGGAAGATCGCCGTGGAGGGCGACGTGGCGCGCCTGAAACTGGACATCGACGAGGACGGCGGAATCAAGCCCGGCTACAAGCTCAAGCTCAATAGCTACGACCTCGGCGTCGACATCGAGCTGCACGATGCGCTCAACCGCATCCGCTTCGAGCATCCCGCCGTCAAGGTGCTGGTGTTCGAAAGCGGCAAGGACCGCATCTGGTGCTCGGGCGCCAACATCTACATGCTGGGGCTGTCCACCCACGCCTGGAAGGTGAACTTCTGCAAGTTCACCAACGAGACCCGCAACGGCCTGGAGGATTCCTCGCGCCACGAGGGCCTGAAGTCCGTCGCGGCCGTCACCGGCGCCTGCGCCGGCGGCGGCTACGAGCTGGCACTGGCCTGTGATCGCGTCGTGATGGTCGACGACCGTTCCTCCACCGTGAGCCTGCCGGAAGTGCCGCTGCTGGGCGTGCTGCCCGGCACCGGCGGCCTCACCCGCGTGACCGACAAGCGCAAGGTGCGGCGCGACCTGGCCGACATCTTCTGCACCACCAGCGAGGGCGTGCGGGCCGACCGCGCCAAGGCCTGGAAGCTGGTCGACGACCACGCCAAGCCGCAGGTCTTCGGCGCGCTGGTCGAGAAGGAAGTGGCGGCGCTGCGCGCGCAATCGACGCGCAGCGGTCCCGAACGGGGCATCGAGCTCACGCCGGTGCGCGTGCGCATCGACGACGAGGGCTACCACTACGGGACGGTGGACGTGCAGGTCGATCGCAGCGCACGCATCGCCACGCTGACGGTGACTGCGCCGGCCGCCGCGATCGCGTCCACGCCGGAGGCGATCGTCGCCGCGGGCGCGGACTGGTGGCCGCTGCAGCTGGCCCGCGAACTGGACGACGCGATCCTCAACCTGCGCAGCAACGAACCGGAGATCGGCACCTGGGTGATCCGCACGCGCGGCGACGCGCAATGGGTCGCCCAGGCCGACGCCGTGCTGGAGCAGCACCAGGCCCAGTGGCTGGTGCGCGAAACGATAGGCGCCCTGCGCCGCACGCTGGCCCGCCTGGACGTGACCAGCCGCTCGCTGGTCGCGCTGGCGGACCAGGGTTCCTGCTTCGCGGGCACGCTGTACGAGCTGGCGCTCGCCTGCGACCGCATCTACATGCTGGAGCTGCCCGATGCGCCGCAGGCGGCGCCGGCGCTGCAGCTCACGCGGGCCAACTTCGGCCGCTACCCGGAGGTGAACGGCCTCACGCGGCTGGCCACGCGCTTCAACGAGGACGCCGCCACCCTGCAGCAGCTGCAGGGCGTGACGGGCAGCGCGCTGCGCGCCGAGCAGGCGCTGGAGCTGGGCCTGGTGACGCTGGCGCCCGACGACATCGACTGGGACGACGAGATCCGGCTGATGCTGGAGGAGCGCGCGTCCCTGTCCCCCGATGCCCTGACCGGCATGGAAGCCTCGCTGCGCTTCCCCGGCAGGGAGACGATGGAGACGCGCGTCTTCGGGCGCCTGTCGGCGTGGCAGAACTGGATCTTCATCCGGCCCAACGCGGTCGGCGAGGAGGGTGCCCTGAAGCTGTTCGGCAGCGGCAGGAAGGCGAAATTCGACTGGAAGCGCGTCTGAAGACGACGGAGGAAGACAAGCAATGAGCACGATCGACCTGCAGGCCAGGATTCCCAACAACGTCCACCTGGCCGACAACCGCCAGCTGCAGCGCGCGCTGGAGCACTGGCAGCCCGCCTTCCTGCGCTGGTGGGACGAGATGGGCCCGAGCGACTTCCGCGCCAACGAGGTCTACCTGCGCACCGCCGTCGGCGTGGACGCCCAGGGCTGGGCCCAGTACGGCTACACGCCCATGCCCGACTACCGCTGGGGCATCTTCCTGGCCGACCGGCAGGAAGGCCGCAAGATCGGCTTCGGCGACTTCATGGGCCAGGACGCCTGGCAGGAGGTGCCGGGCGAATTCCGCTCCACCTTCCGCCGCCTGATCGTCACGCAGGGCGACACCGAGCCGGCCTCGGTGGAACAGCAGCGCCTGCTGGGGCACACGGCGCCCTCGCTGTACGACCTGCGCAACCTGTTCCAGGTGAACGTGGAAGAGGGCCGCCACCTGTGGGCCATGGTCTACCTGCTGCACGCCTACTTCGGCCGCGACGGCCGCGAGGAGGCCGAGGAACTGCTGGAGCGCCACAGCGGCGACCCCGACAAGCCGCGCATCCTGGGCACCTTCAACGAGCCCATGGACAACTGGCTGTCCTTCTTCATGTTCACCTACTTCACCGACCGCGACGGCAAGTTCCAGCTCAAGTCGCTGGCCGAGAGCGCCTTCGATCCGCTGGCGCGCAGCTGCCAGTTCATGCTGACGGAGGAAGCGCACCACATGTTCGTGGGCGAGACCGGCGTCGGCCGTGTCATCAAGCGCACGCTGGAGGTGATGAAGGAGCTGGACACCGACGACGGGACGAAGGTGCGCAGCGCCGGCGCGATCGACCTGCCCACCATCCAGAAGTTCATGAACTTCTGGTTCACCAGCTCGCTGGACCTGTTCGGCTCCGAGGCGTCGTCGAACGCCGCCAACTACTTCAGCAACGGCATCAAGGGCCGGCCCGACGAGGCGAAGTTCGGCGACCACGTCGAGACCGACAGCACCATGACCATCCAGGTGCCGGACGGGCAGGGCGGCGTGCGGGACGAGACCATCACGGTGCGCAACGGCATCAACGAGATCACGCGGCTGGAATACGCCAAGGACTGCAACATCGGCGTGACGCGCTGGAACATGCTGGTCAAGCGCGCCGGCGTGGCCTTCGAATTCAAGCTGCCGTCGACGCGCTTTCGCCGCCACGTGGGCGCCTGGGCCGGCCTGCACACCGACCCGCAGGGCAAGCCGATCACGCAGGCCGAATTCGAGGCCCGCAAAGGCGAGTGGCTGCCGGACGAGGAGGACCTGCGCTTCGTCAAGAGCCTGATGCAGCGCGTGACCGAGCCCGGCAAGATGGCGGCCTGGATCGCCCCGCCCGACCGCGGCATCAACGCGCAGCCGGTCGCCTACGAATACGTGAAGCTGTAAGGCCTTCCTCCCTCCCCCCTCGGGGAGGACAGGGGTACAACCTGTAATAAAAGGTAAGCGAAGCGAGGCTGTCACGGTGCTCGCGCGGGGCCGAAGGAACGAAAGTGCCGAGCGGCAGCGGAAGCGGGGGAAAGGGCCCAGGCGGTCGGCGGGGCGGGACGAACGGCGTGGCGGGCGCCGACGGTATCGGCTTCCCGTCAGCGCCTGGCTGGCATGCGCCGGCAGAGGCGGCGCGGGGGGTGCATCGTAGAATGCGCTCTTGTCGGAGCGTAGCGCAGTCTGGTAGCGCATCTGCTTTGGGAGCAGAGGGTCGTAGGTTCGAATCCTATCGCTCCGACCATCCGGATCCTTCCCCGCCCGAAGGCGCAGCCCGCAGCGATCTTGACGGCCCGCAACCCGGGCCGCGCGTGGCGGGCCATGTTGGAGGAAGCCGCACCGGCCGCAACCGGCGCAGGCACTTCCGCAACTACCGGAGGATTCCCATGGCAAACGCCACGCTCAAGCCCGCCCTCTCGCCCGTCCTGCCGATCCGCACGCCGGCCGACATCGACATTCCCCAGAGCTTCTTCATCGACCATTCCGGCCTGCGCCTGCACATCGACTGGCCCGCCGTGTGCGGCGCCGCGAGCGGCGGCGTGTTCGAGGTGCCGCTCGATCCGGTGACGAAGGCGAGCTTCCTCGACGTGACGCGCTTCCGGCGCGTCAACGTGCTGGTCTCCGGCACCAAGGCCGCGCCCATGCTGCACATCGGCAAGTGGTCGCCCTCCACCTTCTGCGAAGGCTATCCCGTGCCGGCAGACGGCCGCATCCACAGCTTCGAGGTGACCGGCCCGCAGATCCACCTGTCGCTGAGCGGCGCGAAGACGTATGGCGTCGAGGATGTGCAGTTGTGGGTCTATCTGAGATCGTGACCGGCATGGCGGCCTGCCCGGCAGGCCGCTGACCACGAACGCCTGCGCGGGCTCGCACCGCAGCAGGCGTTTTCTTTGCGCCGGCGCTTGACGCCTGCGAGATCGGCCTGTTAAAGTTTCATTTGTACGTACAAATGTGCCATTAGGACAAAAGGATCCGCCCATGCTGACTCCCGTGCGCAAGACCGACCGCCGCATCCGCGCCACCTACGGCCGCTATCTCGAGGAGTTCGAGGTGGGCGACATCTACGAACACCGGCCCGGCCGCACGATCACCGAGGCGGACAACATCCACTTCTCGCTGCTTACGATGAACGCCCATCCGATGCACTGCGACAAGGCGTTCGCGGCCCGGAGCGAATTCGGGCAGCTCCTGGTGAACAGCGGCCTGTCGCTGGCCGTCGTGCTGGGAATGACGGTCAACGACGTGAGCGCCAAGGCCATCGCCAACCTGGGCTGGACCGAGATCAAGCTGACCGCCCCCGTGTTCTGCGGCGACACCCTGTACGCCGAGTCCGAGGTGCTTGCCGTGCGCGAATCCAAGAGCCGGCCGACGCAGGGCATCGTGACCACCCGCACCCGCGCGTTCAAGCAGGACGGCACGCAGGTCATGGAGTTCACCCGGATGTCCTTGATCCCCAAGCGCGGCCACGCGGTCGACGACTGAACAGCGCGCCCCGAGGAGACAGCCAATGACAAGAACTACCGACGCCGATGCAGGCAGCGTCGCCGGCCTCGCCAGTGCAGGCCAGCGCTGGGTGGAAGGCTTCGGCCGCGCCCCTCTGGACCCTGCGGACGCGCCCGATCTGGTCGAGAGCGCGCAGAGGATCACGCACGCGGTGGCGCGCGCAACGCGCAACCTGAGCTGGGACACCCCGGATTCGTTCGACGCCGTCCTGCGGCAGGCGGAGCACTCCAGTGACTGCTGACGCCGACGCCTGCCTGCCCGCCGCCCTTTCGCTGACCGAAGCGGCCGCCCGGCTGCACGATTCCGTTCCGGCGCATGCCTTGACCAGCGCCTGCCTGGCGCAGTTGCAGGCACCCCAGCCCGCGTTCAAGGGTTTCGTGCGCATCCGCAGGGAACAGGCGCTGCAACAGGCCGCCGCGCTGGATCGCCAGAAGCGGGACGGGCAGCCCTGCGGCCTCTTGCACGGGGTGCCCCTGGCGCACAAGGACATGTTCTTCCAGGAGGGCGAACTGGCCGAGTGCGGCAGCCGCATCCTGGCCGGCCACCGCGCCGACCGCACGGCCACGGTGCTGCAGCGGCTGGCGGATGCGGGCGCCGTCAACCTCGGCGCCCTGCACATGGCGGAGTTCGCCATGAGTCCCACCGGCTTCAATGCCCACCTGGGGCATGGCCGCAACCCCTGGTCTCCTGCCCACGTCACCGGCGGATCCTCCAGCGGCAGCGGTGTCGCGGTGGCTGCGCGCCTCGTGTTCGGCGCGCTCGGTTCGGATACCGGAGGGTCCGTGCGGATCCCGGCCGCGGCATGCGGCGTCACCGGGATCAAGCCGACCCAGCATGCGATCTCCACCTACGGCGTGATGCCCTTGTCGCCGAGCCTCGACTGCGTGGGAGTGCTGGCCCAGACCGCGCGCGATTGCGCGCGCCTGCTCGGCGCCGTGTCGGGACCGGATCCACGCGATCCGCGCTGCCTCGCGACACGCCAGCGCGATTTCGAGGACAGGCTGAGCCAGCCCGTGACCCGCGCCGACGTCGTCGCCGTGCCCGAGTTTTCTTCCGCTGCGCTGCTCACGCAGGAAGTCCGCGCGCTGGTGGAGCAAGCGGCCGCGGACCTCGCCGCGGCAGGCGTCACGCTGCGCCGTGTTCCCTTGCCGGACCTCGCGCAGGCGGGCGCACTGGCGACCCTGGTCCTTGGCGTCGAGGCGGCTGCCATCCATGGTCGCTGGCTCGCCGAGCGGCCCGGCGACTACAGCCAGCAGGTGCGGCGGCGCATCCAGCGCGGCCTGCTGTATCCCGGTACCCACTATCTCGATGCCTTGCGCCTGCGCGCCGGCTACCAGGCGGATTTCATCGCCAGGCATCTCGGCGACGCCCGCGCCCTGCTGCTGCCGACGCTGCCCTGCGCGGTGCCGACCATCGAGGAGACCACGACCGGAAGCGAAAGCGAGATCGAGCAGCGCTTCGGCCACTTCTCGTACTGGACGCGCGGCATCAACTACCTCGGCCTGCCGGCGTTGGCGCTGCCCGCCGGCTTCACTTCCAACGGCCTTCCCAACGGCATCCAGCTCGTGGGCCGTCCGTTCGACGAGGGCGCACTGCTGCGCCTGGGGCACATCTTCCAGCAGCACACAGGGTGGCACGCACGCCGCCCGCCCCTTTAGAGGCCCCGCTTCCCGGCAACGCGCGCACTCGACCGCACCGAGGCAGCGCTTCCAACCCTATCAGCAAGGAGACAAACCGTGCATCACACCGTCAACGCGGGCGCCAGGCTGGACCGGCTGCCCATTTCGAGGTTCCACTGGCGCATCCTCGGCCTCATCAGCGGCGGAGCCCTGCTCGACGCCTTCGACGTCTATCTCGCCGGGGGGGTGATTGCGGCGATGGTGAAGGACGGCTTCGCCACGATGGCGAGCGGCGCCACCTTCATTTCTGCCACTTTCGCGGGAATGCTGATAGGCGCTGCCCTGGCCGGGTGGGTCGGCGACCGCTTCGGACGCCGCTATTCCTACCAAGCGAACCTGGCCGTGTTCGGTGCGGCGTCGCTGCTGGCCTGCTTCGCACCCAACGTCGAGATCCTGATCGTGCTGCGCTTCATCATGGGCATCGGCCTCGGCGCCGAACTGGTCGTGGCCGCCGGCACGCTGTGCGAGTTCATTCCGCCGGCGTACCGGGGCCGCTGGGCCGCGCTGATGGGGCTGGCCATCAATTCCGGCCTGCTGCTGGCGACCGGACTGGGCTACGTCGTCATCCCCAACCTGGGCTGGCGCTGGATGTTCGCGTTCGCCGGGGTCGGCGCTCTCACCATCTGGGTGATGCGCAAGCGCATGCCCGAGTCGCCGCGCTGGCTCGAGTCGGTCGGACGCACGGCGGAGGCCGAGGCCACGCTGCGCGAGATCGAAGCGGAAGTCGCCCGGCACAGTGGCCCGCTGCCGCCGGCGGCGGCCGCGCAGCCGGTGGCTCCCGCCGTGCGCGTCCCGATGTCCGTGCTGTTCTCCCGCCCGGTCATCGGCCGCACCGTCGTGGCAGCGATCACCTGCGTGGCGATCAACATGGCGGTGTACGGCTTCGTCGCCTGGCTGCCGACCTTCTTCGTCAAGCAGGGCTTGACCATCGTCCAGTCGCTGGGCTTCACCACCTTGATGGCGTTCGGTGCGCCGGCCGGCGCGCTCGTGGGCTACCTGCTCGGCGACCGCATCGGGCGCACGAAGGGGCTCGTGCTGTTCTCGCTGGCGGCCATCGTGCTGGGCATCATCTATCCCCAGTTGCGCGACCACGCGGCGATCACGGGCGTCGGCTTCGTGCTTGTGACCTCGATCTACACCATCGTGACGCTGGGCCTGTACGGCTACATCCCGGAACTGTTCCCGACGGCCTACCGGCTGCGTGGCACCGGCTTCGCCGGCGTGTGCGCACGGGCGGCTTCGATGACCACGCCGTTCCTCGCCGTGTACCTGTTCCAGCACTTCGGCTTGCCGGGCGTCCTCGCGATGGTGGTTGGCGTGCTGGCGCTCCTGATCATCGGCGTGCTGGCCCTGCGCGTGGAAACCAACCAGCAGTCGCTGGAGGAGATCCGCGTGGCCGAACCCGAAGCGCCGATCGGCAGCGCGCGCATGGCCTCCTGAGGCCGCACATCGACTGGAGAACACCATGAAGACACCCCTCTGCCTGCTGCGCGCGGCCCTGCTCGCGCTGGGCGTGGCCGCCACGGGCGCGGCCCAGGCCGCCTATCCCGACAAGCCGATCAAGCTTGTGGTCGGCTTCCCGGCCGGCCAGGCCACCGACATGATCGCCCGCGTCTTCGCCAGGAAGCTGCAGGACGCCCTGGGTCAGCCCGTGGTCGTCGACAACAAGGCGGGTGCGGCCGGCATCATCGGCTCCGAACTGGTGGCGAAGGCGCCGCCGGACGGCTACACGCTGGTGGTGGGCTCGAGCGGCACCATGGCGATCAACCCGAGCCTCTACTCGAAGCTGCCGTATCACCCGCTGAAGGACTTCCAGCCGGTGAGCATCCTTGCGCTGGTGCCGCTGTTCCTGGCCGTGAATCCGCAGTTCCCGGCCCACACGGCCGCCGACCTGGTGAAGCTGGCCAAGGCCTCGCCGGGCAAGATCAACTACGGCTCCGCCGGCAGCGGCGTGACCAGCCACCTCACGATGGAGCTGTTCAAGCAGGCCCAGGGCATCGACCTGACCCATGTGCCGTACAAGGGCAGCCCCGCCGCGGTGACGGATCTGATCGGCGGGCAGGTCAGCGTGATGTTCGACACCGGCCCGGCGCTGCTGCCCCACATGCGCAGCGGCAAGGTGCGCATCCTGGCGGTGGCCAGCAAGAACCGCAACGCGGCCGCGCCCAACGTGCCCACCATGGCCGAAGCGGGCCTGGGCAACTTCGAGGCTCCGGCCTGGGTCGGCCTGGCCGCGCCCAAGGGCACGCCGAAGGAAGTGGTCGACGCGCTGCAAAAGGCGCTGGCCAGCTGGCGCGATGCCCCGGACGTGCACGATCAGCTGACCGCCGTCGGCGCCGAGCCGACGACCATGAGCGCTGCCGAGTTCACCAGGTACATCCAGTCCGAGATGGACAAATGGGCCATTGCCGTGAAGCTCTCCGGCGCCAAAGTGGATTGAAAGAGATATGACGCCTACCGACAACAGCACCACCGCGACCCTGTCGTCGCGCCTCGCCGGCTTCGCGGCCGGCTTCCGCCTGGAGAGCGTGCCCGAGGAGATCCGCACGCGCGCCAAGCACCTGATCCTCGATGCGCTGGGCATCGCCATCGCCTGCACGCAATGGGACTTCGCCCGCGTCACGCTGGCGGGCCTGCGCGAACTCGCCGGCCCGGGCGGAGACGTGCCCGTGATCGGCCACGGCGAGTCGCTGCCGCTGCGCGACGCGGTCGCGATGAACGCTCTGCTGGTGCACGGGCTGGACTACGACGACACGCACCCCTCCGGCGTGATCCACGCCACCGCCTCGGTGCTGCCTGCGGCGCTGGGCCTCGCCGCGCGCCTGGGCAGCACCGGGAGCGACCTGCTCGCGGCCTACATCCTCGGCATGGAAGCGACCACCCGCCTGGGCGCCGCCGCCAAGGGCGGCTTTCACCAGGTCGGCTTCCATCCCACCGGCCTGATCGGCACCTTCGGTTGCACATTGGCCGCCGCCCGCCTGCTGGGGCTGGATGCCGACGCGACGGTGCAGGCGCAAGGCATCGCCCTGTCCTTCGCCTCCGGCAGCCTGGAATTCCTGAACGACGGCGCCTGGACCAAGCGCCTGCATCCGGGTTGGGCCGGCGCCGCCGGCATCACCGCGGCCACGCTGGCGAAGAACGGCTTCGTCGGCACCCGCGCCGCCTACGAAGGCCGCTTCGGCCTGTACAACAGCCACCTGGGTGCGCTGGCCGCGCAGTGCGACCTGGGCCTCGTCGCCGAGGGCCTCGGCACCGTCTGGGAAACGGCCAACGTGGCGATCAAGCCGGTGCCGGCCTGCCACTTCACCCATGCCTGTGCCGATGCGGCCAGCATCCTGCACCCGGACTGGAAGGGCGCGGCGGTGAAGCGCATCGTCGCGCGTGTTCCTGCCGGCGTGATGAAGACCGTCTGCGAGCCGATCGAGAACAAGCGCCGCCCCGCCAATGCCTACGAGGCGCAGTTCAGCATCCCGTACTCGGTGGCCACGGGCCTGCGCTTCGGCCGCTTCACGCTCGACGCGCTGGAGCCCGCCGCGTTCCAGGACCCGCAGACGCTCGCGCTCGCGGCCCTGGTGGAATGCGAAGCCGACCCTAAGGCGGACTTCCCCCGCTACTACGGCGGCGAGGTGATCGTGGAGCTGGCCGACGGCCGTACGCTCAAGCACAGCGAGCCGATCAACCGTGGTGCCGCCACGCGCCCCATCGGCAACGCCGACATCGTCGCCAAGTTCCACGACAACGCGGCGCGCGCCGTGAACCGCGCGCAGGCCGACCGCATCCGCGCCGCCGTGCTCTCGCTGGAGCAGGGCGGCGCCCGCGAACTGGCGCAACTTCTGGGCACGCCTGCCCGTCTGGAGAACAAGCAATGAACGCCCGCCATCATCCCGCCGTGGAACAGGACGCCGAACAGGAAGGCCTGATCCTGGACATGCTCGATCGCTTCCTGGCGGTCGAGGTCAAGCCGCACGTGCACCGGCTGGAGCACGACGACATCTATCCGGCCGAGATCGTCGAGAAGATGAAGGAGATGGGCCTGTTCGGCTGCATCATCGACACGGAGTACGGCGGCCTCGGTCTGTCCACCTCCACCTATGCCAAGATCATCGAGCGCATGTCGGCGGTCTGGATGTCGATCTCCGGCATCGTCAACTCGCACCTGATCATGGCCATGACGGTGCAGCGCAACGGCACCGAGGAACAGAAGAAGCAGTTCCTGCCCCGCTTCGCCACCGGCGAACTGCGCGGCGGCGTGGGCCTCACCGAGCCCGATGCCGGCACCGACCTGCAGGCGATCCGCACCGTGGCGAAGCGCGAAGGCGACCACTACGTCGTCAACGGCACCAAGATGTGGATCACCAACAGCATGTACGGCAACTGCCTGGCGCTGCTGGTGAAGACCGACCCGAAGGCGGAACCCCGCCACAAGGGCATCAGCCTGCTGATCGCCGAGAAGGGCGAGGGCTTCATCGTGAGCAAGAAGCTGGAGAAGCTGGGCTACAAGGGCATCGACACCTGCGCGCTGGCCTTCGAGAACTACCGCGTGCCGGCCGAGCGCCTGATCGGCGGCGTGGAAGGCAAGGGCCTGCAGCAGATCCTGGGCGGGCTGGAGCTCGGTCGCATCAACGTGGCCGCCCGCGGCCTCGGCGTGGCGCAGGCCGCGCTGGACGAAGCGGTGGCCTATGCGCAGGTGCGCAAGACCTTCGGCAAGCCGATCTGCGAGCACCAGGCGATCCAGCTGAAGCTCGGCGAGATGGCCACCCGCACCCAGGCTGCGCGCCTGCTGGTGTACGCCGCCGCGCAGGCCTACGACCGCGGCGAGCGCTGCGACATGGAAGCGGGCATGGCCAAGTACTTCGCCACCGAGGCGGGCCAGGAGAACTCGCTGGAAGCCATGCGCATCTTCGGCGGCTACGGCTACTCCAAGGAATACAACGTGGAGCGCCTCTATCGCGACGCCCCGCTGCTGCTGATCGGAGAAGGCACCAACGAGCTGCAGCGCATCATCATCGCCAAGCAGCTGATCGAAAGGAACCCGGCGTGAACGCGCGCGACCCCATGGCCAACGCGACTCCCGCAACGGGCGACGACGCCAACCCCGCCGGGCTGCCGCTGGCCGGCCTGCGCATCATCGCCGTCGAACAGTACGGCGCCGGCCCCTTCGGCACCCAGCACCTGGCGGACCTCGGCGCCGAGGTGATCAAGATCGAGAACCCCAACGAGGGCGGCGACGTGGGACGCATGGTCGGGCCGCACTTCTTCGGCCCCGGCGACAGCCACTTCTATCAGTCCTTCAACCGCAACAAGAAGAGCATCACGCTGGACCTGAAGAAGCCGCAGGGCCGCGAGGCGCTGCGGCGGCTGGCGGCGGAGGCGGACGTGGTCTTCAACAACCTGCGCGGCGACCTGCCGGCCAAACTGGGCCTCACCTACGAGCAGCTGAAGGACGCAAACCCCGCCATCGTCTGCGGGCATCTGTCCGCCTACGGCCGCACCGGTTCGCGCGCGGCCTGGCCCGGCTACGACTACCTGATGCAGGCCGAGGCCGGTTACCTGTCGCTGACCGGCGAGCCGGACGGGCCGCCCGCGCGCATGGGCCTGTCGATCATCGACCTGATGACGGGCACGACCGCGGCCATGGGCATCCTGGCGGGCGTGATCGGCGCGCGCGCCAGCGGCATCGGCCGCGACGTCGACGTGAGCCTGTTCGACGTGGCGCTGCACAACCTGGCCTACGTCGGCACCTGGTACCTCAATGGCGGCGGCGCCATCGGCCGCGAAAAGCGCTCCAGCCATCCTTCGCTGACGCCCAGCCAGCTCTATCGCACCCGCGACGGCTGGATCTTCATCATGTGCAACAAGGAGAAGTTCTGGGGCGTGCTGTGCCAGTGCATCGCCAGGCCCGAATGGGCCGAGGCGCCGGAGTACCGCAGCTTCAAGGACCGGCTTGCCAACCGCGAGCGCCTGACCGCGGAGCTCGACGCCGTGCTGCAGGAGCAGACCACCGAGGAGTGGATGGAGCGTTTCGCCGGCAAGGTGCCCGCCGCGCCGGTGTACGACGTGGCGCAGGCGCTGGACAACGAGTTCGTCGCCGAGCAGGAGCGCCTGCTGGAGTTCCCGCACGAGAAGGGTCCGATCCGCATGATCGCCTCGCCGGTGCGCGCCGGCGATCATCCCACCCGGCCGGCGCCGGCGATGGGCGCGGACACGCAAGCGGTGCTGCAAGGTGTCGGCTACAGTGCGGAGCAGGTCGCCGCCATGAAGTCGGCCGGCGTCCTCTGATTTCCATGAACGAAAGTCCCCCTGCTTCCATCCCCCCACGGTCGCTCGCGCTGGCCGCGAACCAGCCCCGCTATCTCCAGCTCGCGCAGACGCTGCTCAACGAAATCGAGAGCGGCCAGTACCCGGTCGGCTCGCAGCTGCCGACCGAGTTCGAGCTGTGCGAGCAGTTCGGCGTGAGCCGGGCGACGGCGCGGGAGGCGGTGAAGCGCCTGGTGCAGATGGGACTGGTCGTGCGGCAGCCGCGGGTGGGGACGACGGTGCGCGCCCGCAGCGCCGGCCAGGCCTACCGGCAAAGCACCACCGAGGTGGGCGACCTGCTGCAGTACGCGGCCGACACCACGCTGGTGATCGAGGCCCGCGAGACCGTGCAGATCGATGCGTCGCAGGCCGAGATGCTGGAAGGGTCGCCGGGCGAGACCTGGCTGCACCTGAAGGGGCGGCGCCATGCGCCCGGCCAGCCCAAGCCGATCTGCACGACCGAGTTGTGGCTGCATCCGGCCTTCCGCTCGATCCAGGGCATCGACGGGCCGCTGAAGCTGGCCGTGCATGCGGCCATCGAGCAGCAGTTCGGCGAGGTGATCACCGAGGTGGAACAGGAGATCCGCGCCGTCGCCCTGGGGCGCGCCGACGCGCAGGCGCTCGACGCGCCATCGAAGAGCCCCGCCTTGTGGGTCTGCCGCAAGTACCGCAACCGCCTGGGGCGGCTGGCGGAACTCGCGATCAGCACGCATCCGGCTGACCGCTTCAGCTACAGCACCGTGCTGCGGCGCGAATGGGGCGCGGGCCACCGATGACGAGCACCTGGCGGCCGCTGGCCGTGACGCTGGCCATCCAGGCTCTGGTGGCCATGGCCCTGATCACCGTACCCGTGATGACGCCCGTGCTGGCGCAGGACCTTGGCATCTCCGGCACCTATGTCGGCCTCTACGTCGGCGTCGTCTACGCGGCGGCGATGCTCGCCAGCCTGTCGGCGGGGGCTGCGGTGGCGCGCTTCGGCGCGATCCGCGTGAGCCAGGTGGGGCTGCTGCTGTGCGCGGCGGGCCTGGCGCTGTCCACGCTGGGATCGCTGACGGCGATGGCCGTCGGCGCCGTGCTGGTGGGCCTCGGCTACGGGCCGGTGACGCCGGCCAGCTCGCACCTGCTGGCGCGCACCACGCCGGCGGACCGCATGTCGCTGGTGTTCTCGATCAAGCAGACCGGCGTGCCGCTCGGGGGCGTGCTGGCCGGTGCCCTGGTGCCGCCGCTGCTGGTGTTCGGCTGGCGCGGCGCCTTGCTCGCCGTGGCGGCCGCCAACATCGCCTGCATCTTCGTGGCGCAGCCGCTGCGCGCCGCGCTCGACGCCGACCGCGAGCCGCAGCGGCCGCTGGTCCTGGGCAACCTCGCGCAGCCGATCCGCATGGTGCTCGGCCAGCCGCCGCTGCGCCTGCTGGCCGGGTGCTCGTTCCTGTTCTCCATCGCGCAGCTGTCGCTCACGACCTACCTGGTGACCTACCTGCACGACATCCTCGCCTACGGCCTGGTGGCGGCGGGCCTTGCGCTGTCCGTCTCGCAGGCCGCCGGCGTGGTGGGCCGCGTGCTGTGGGGATACGTCTCGGACCGCTGGCTCGGCGCGCGGCGCACGCTCGCCTCCCTGGCCGCGCTCGTGAGCGTCTGCGCGGTCGCCACGGCCGCCTTGCAACCCTCGATGCCGGGCGTCGTCGTGCTGTTCGTGCTGGCCCTGTTCGGCGCTTCGGCGATCGGCTGGAACGGCGTGTACCTGGCCGAAGTGGCGCGCGAAGCGCCGGCCGGCCAGGCCAGCATCGCCACCGGCGGCACGCTCGCGATCACCTTCCTGGGCGTGGTGCTCGGCCCGCCTGCCTTCGGCGCGCTCTCCGGAGCCACCGGCAGCTACCGCATCGGCTTCGTCGCCGTCGCCCTGGCGCTGGTGCTGTGCCTCGCCGCCTTGCTGCGGCCCCTGCGCAAGGGCGCAGCCTCCCTCAGGAGCATTCCATGAACCCGTCGGCCCGCAGCTATCTCTTCGTTCCCGGCGACCGGCCGGAGCGCTTCGACAAGGCACTGGCCAGCGGCGCCCATGCGGTGATCCTGGACCTGGAGGACGCCGTCACGCCGCAGCGCAAGGTGCAGGCGCGCGAGGCCATCGCCGGCTGGCTGAAGCAGGCGGGCGCGCGCGTGTTCGTGCGCGTCAATCCCGAAGGCACGCCCTGGCACGCGGACGACTGCGAGCTGCTGCTCGACTCCGACCGGCTCGCCGGCGTGATGGTGCCGAAGGCCGAGGATCACATCAGCATCGCGCGGCTGGCCCGCCACCTCGGCGACGGGCAGGAACTGATCCCGCTGGTGGAGACGGTGGCGGGCCACTTCGAAGCCGCGGCCATGGCGCGGGTGCCGCGCGTGGGCCGGCTCGCCTTCGGCTCCTTCGACTTCATGGCCGATTCCGGGATCCAGGCCGATGGCGAGGAGCTCGACGCCGTCCGCACGAATCTCGTGCTCGTGTCGCGCCACGCCGGCCTGCGCGCGCCGATCGACGGCGTCTCCGCCGCCATCGAGGACGCCGCGCAGCTCGAACGCGACGTGCGCCGCTCGCGCCGCTTCGGCATGGGCGCCAAGCTGTGCATCCACCCGAAGCAGGTGCCCATCGTCCATGTCGGCTTCGCGCCGAGGCCCGAGGAGGTGGACTGGGCCCGGCGCGTGCTCGACGCACTGGCCAGCGGCCCGCTGGGCGCGATCGCCGTCGACGGCAAGCTGGTGGACCGGCCGATCGCTCTGCGGGCCGAGGCGATCCTGGCCGAAGCAGGCGTGGAGCGCGGCGCGGGCAGCGGCCCTGCCTGACATAATCCGCTCGCCGGCGGTTGCATGCCGCCGCGCGTCTTCTGCCCGTAGCTCAACTGGATAGAGCAGCTGCCTTCTAAGCAGCAGGTCGGGGGTTCGAGTCCCTCCGGGCAGGCCAAATTGGCGGCTCACGAACTATCCAAGCAAGTCAAATATCCCTTCGCCAGAGGGAGTGCGCCCCGGGTGTTCGTCTTGCGTGCTCTACAAATGTATCATCACATACCAACACATTGCTGGTAGTTCTGATGGTATGGCGCCCGTCTTGCCGGTCAGATACCAACACCGGAGGCGGAGCGATGGCACTCAAGGACACGTTCGTTCGGCAGGTGAAGCACACCGGCCGCGCGGCGGGCGACAAGTACAGCGACGGCGGGGGCATGTACCTGCTGGTGAATGCTGCGGGCAAGTACTGGCGGCTCAATTACCGGTATGGCGGCAAGCAGAAGACGCTGGCGCTCGGCACCTATCCCGAGGTTTCACTTGCGAAGGCCCGCGAGAAGCGCGACCGAGCGCGGGAGCAATTGGCAGAGGGGCTGGACCCGAGTCTGACGAAGAGGGCGGAGAAGCTGGCGACGGCGGCGGCCGCCGCGAATACGTTTGAGGCCGTGGCGCGCGAACTGCACGCGACGAAGGCTGATGCGTGGAGCCCGAAGTACGCGGCCCGGTGGGTCGAGCGCATGGAGAAGGACCTGTTCCCCCGGATTGGCCGCCTATCACTGCCGGATATTTCCGCGCCGATGCTGTTGGGCGTGCTGCGCACCGTGGAGAAGCGCGGCGCCAACGAAACCGCGCACACACTGCGCCAGACGGCTGGGCAGGTGTTCCGCTACGGAATCCAGACCGGTCGCTGCGAGCGCAACCCGGTTGCCGATCTTCATGGCGCGCTCAAGCCGCTCGTGGTCAAGCACATGGCAGCCGTCCTGGAGCCGACGCAGGCCGGCGAACTCCTGCGCGCGATCCATGGGTACAGCGGCCAGCCGATGACCCGCGCTGCACTGCAGCTCTCTGCGCTGCTGTTCCAGCGGCCGGGCAACATCCGGCAGATGGAATGGGCCTGGGTCGACGTGGACGCCGGCATGCTGACGATCCCGGCCCAGGCCATGAAGCGCCGGCTGCACCAGAAGATCAACGGCCGCCCGCATCTCGTCCCGCTGGCTGCGCAGGCGGTGTCAGTTCTCCGCGAACTGCACCCGCTCACAGGGCATGGCCGCTACGTCTTTCCCTCGCTGCGAACCGGCGCCCGGCCCATGTCCGACAACACCGTGAACGCGGCGCTTCGACGCATGGGGTTCACATCCGACGAGATGACCGCCCATGGTTTCCGGGCGATGGCGCGCACGCTGATGGTGGAGCGGTTGCCCGGCATCGATCCGGAGGTGATCGAAGCCCAACTCGCGCACGGCAAGTCGGGTCCGCTGGGCGCCGCCTACGACCGTGCCGACTACCTGGAGCAGCGGCGCAAGATGATGCGCGAATGGGCGGACTATCTCGACAAGCTTCGGACCGGGGCTAAGGTGATCCCGCTCAAGGTTGCATAAGACGTGTGATCTGCGTCTGCGCCGATCACGTGAAGGGAGCGCGGCGTCACGCTGCCTACGACGTATCCATATACGTTTCCCAAGGGTATCCATACACTTTTCTTTTATCTGGATTTGCCCTTTTGCGGAAGCCGTTTGTGCCTGTAGATTTCTTGGTTTCCATTGGGACATCAGGAGGCAGTGTTGAGTACTGGAACGAGTGAGAAGAGACCCAGCCCACGTTTAACAGGCGCGTGTCCGCCGTCGAATCCCAGCCACGCAGGAGCGGTCACGGTTAGCCGTGCAACTTGCGCCGATTCGGCCGTCGGTCATACAGAAGATGTGGTCATCTGGCGTCGTGAACTGCGCAACATGTGCGGCGGAGTGTGCGGCGAGACGATTCGCGTGTGGATCAAGACAGGCAAACTGCCGCCTCCAGACGTGAAGCTCACTGTTCAGACCATGGGATGGCGGCTGTCGACTCTCAGGACGGCTGGGATTGACTTGCCTCTTCCACCGCGGAATTTGCGGAGTTGATTCGCGCGTCTTCGAGTGCGACGTAGCTAACCATCGTGGCCTTGTCACCAGCATTGGCCTCGCGAATCGGCCGCTGAAACGATCCTGCAGCGTCAGCGTCACGCAGCCGCGCCCGCCGCCAAACCCACGGAGATCCGCTATGGCACATGGACATTCTGTTGCTCCGCGCAAAGCGGCGCGCACCGCGCGGACGCCGGGGCTCTGCACTGTTGACGCCGAGCCGACGCAGACCGTCCAAATGCCGGCGGGCTGCAGGCCGTAGGTGATTCCTGCCGGTCGCACGGTCCAGTCCCTCATACAGGCTGTGTCGCGGTTCCTCGACGCCGCTGTTGCGGTGCTGCAGCAGATGCCCAGCGGCCGCGCGGGTTGGGATGGCGCCGCACCGGCCGAAGACCTTAACGCGGTTCTAGCGTTGATTCAGCAAGCCCGTGGCATGAATGAGGTCGCCTACGAGACGCCTATCGCCCTAGGGCAGCAGTGGCGCGCGGCGGCGCAAGAAAGCGAACATGAAGAAAGAGCCGGAAGGTCAGACCGAAAAGCAGCGCTCCAACGTGGTTCCACTGCGTGGCGCGATGAGGGGCCATGGCGTCCCTGCGCCAGCAGGGATCGAGGGCCGCCGGGAGCCGACGGGCGAGGACGTGATCACGATGCTTCTCGGTTGCGCGCCCGACGGCGTCCTGCGAGAGCTGGACCTCGGGCGAGACACCGGCCCCGAGTGGTCGTCGGTGATCGAGTCCGACCGCACGACGCTCGAACGGAAACTGGCGCTGCACGTCACCGGTAGCCTCAGTTCGCGCGCGGATCAGGTCGAGGCACTTCGCAGGCGCGTGCACTACGCCGGCATCGCGGGCTTGGCCTTGGCGTATGCCTTCCTCCAGCCGGCTTGGCGCCGGGCGAATCCCGATGCGCGCGACACGGTCTGGCAAGTGGGAGTGCCCTACGACGTGCTGATGCAGTTCGGCGAGTCACTTCGGTGCGAAATCGAGGATCGGGTGGCAGGAGTGATCGGGGATCAGGACAGGCACTATGGCGCTGTTGTCATAGCCCTCAGGGCGGACCGTGACGCCGCCAGAGCAGAGTGCGACGCACTGAAGGCAGCCGAAGCGCAAGGAAAGCGCAAGCGGTCCAATGACGCGCTGAAAGGCTCGAACGCTCGTTGGGCGAAGGAGGCTAAGGCGAAATACCTGCCCAAGATGCTGGAGTGGCGGCGAGCGCATCCTTCGACCACGAAGAAGGCTTGCGCCGAGCATTTTCACCAACTGATGGAGGCCGAGTTGAAGAGTAGGGCGCCAGAGTATGAAACCGTGTACGGCTGGCTCGTGCGTCCACCGAAGCCCAAAATGCCCCAGGGCGGTGTACTGACGTAGTAACGCCGTAGGGACTCGCGAGACGCGCGCCGCGATCTCTCAACTATGTAGATGCGCGGCATGTGCATGCATGTGCCGGGCATCTGTCTTTGCGCGGCCGGCTGAACGGTTGACCATTGCCTCACGTCGTTGCAGTGCCCACGACGATGGAGCAACAAGTGTCGGAAGCAACCACCTCGGCCCCTGTAAAAGGGCGGTCCCTCAGGCCCCCTGCGGCAGCCGCAACCCTCGGCATTTCCGTCGCCACTCTGTGGCGCTGGAGCCGCGACAGAGAAGACTTCCCGAAGGGGATCCGTCTCTCTGCCAGGTGCACCGTATTCAACGAGGACCGCCTCCTGCAGTGGCGCGACTCCCAAGCGCAGAAGGCCCAATGATGCGGGCCCGTTATCACTCGTCCGCGACGCGCGGGTGGGGAGCCGATGCCGCCCTGGTCTGTGGCTTGATGCACGCCCGCGCCCGCGCCGGCCGCAGGCCCTACGTCCGCCTGCCCGCTCGCGCGGACGAAAAGGAACTGTGCGCCCTGACGGCCGGGGCAGCATTGGCCGGGTTCGCCTTAGTGAGCTTGGAAGATGACAGCGGCTCGGAGATGCTGATTGCCACGCGCGGCGCTGAAACGATCCGCTTCGAGAACCGGCAGCAGCTCGGCGCTTGGCTCAATCACTTGCACTCCCGTAGCGCTCTCGGCGGAGCGTGCTGAGCAAAACCGTGGCAAACGGACGCAAGAAGGGGCGCAGGGGCGATTCTGGGAGAGACCCAGGCGGGTTCGTCGCCTTGCCCTGGTCGGTGCTCGATTGTCCCGCCTACACCGCCCTGTCGCACCCTGCGCGGTCACTCTTGATCGAGCTGGCCCGCCAGTACGTCCGTGACAACAACGGGCGACTACTGGCGAGCCGAGCCTATCTCGCACCCCGCGGGTGGAACTCCGCTGACGTGATCCAACGGGCGAAGGGCGAGCTGCTGACTACGGGTTTCATCCACGAGACCGTAAAGGGTCGTCGGCCCAATCGGGCATCGTGGTACGCCCTCACGTGGTTCACGCTGGACCGGCATCCCGACTACGACCCCGGCGCGGCTGAGACCTTCGAGCGCGGGGCCTACCGCAAAAACACGGTCCTTTGTCCGTCTGACGGAACAGCGGGTCGGCCTATTGCTCCGTCTGGCGGAACAGAGGGACGGCCGGCTGTTCCGTCTCGCGGAGCTATGCAGGCCACTTTTCGGCGTCTGCCTGTTCCGTGCGGCGGACACCATCTAGACATGCCATCTGCTGGTACGAGACCCGCGATGCCTACGAACTCAGAACCAGAAGCACTGCCGACTGGTATCGCATGGATGCTCGCGGTCGAACGCGAGCGCGATGAACCAGCAAGGTACGAGGAGGAAAGGCTATGACACCCGCTCAAGTCGTCTGCGCTGCACATGAGGCCGGCTTGACCATCCGCGTTGATGGAATGGATCTGGTGGTCAGGCCCGCCAACCGCCTGACTCCTTCGATGCGTGCGCTGCTCGTCGCGCACAAGCCGGGGCTGATCTCCTTGTTCGCAGAGGCACCCCGCACGACGGCGATTTTGGTCATGGCGTCAGCCCGCCTCCGCGACAGCCGCCATGAGCAATCCACGGCGCTGCGTCGTCGTCCGACAGCATGCAGACGGGATCCCACCGGGCTCCCGTCGGGAGATTTCACGTGAAATCGAAGAAACCGGCGGCCCCCTCCAATGCGACTCGTGAGTGCGGCACAACGGAGACGACGCGCATGACGAGCGAACCGATGACCCGTGACGGCTACGTGCCTGCGCTGCATGCCGCCGCCCCGATCCCGGCGAGCGCGCGCTGCGAAGAACAGCCTGTTCACGACGAGATCGCCGGCAACGTGGCGATGAGCCCGGCCGTGAACGCGGCGTTGGTCGTCGACGTGTTCCACCCAGTGAAGGGCAGCGCGAGCATCACGGCGTTGGCAGACAAGATCGAACGTACGGCAGCAGCGATCCGAGCCGGGGACTTGGCCGATATCGAGGAACTGCTGATGGCGCAGGCTCAGGCGCTGGGTTCCATCTTCACGCAGTACGCGCTCCGGAGCGCCGGCGCGGTCACCCAGGACAGAGCCACCGAGCTGCTGCTGGTAGCAATCAAGGCGCAGGCGGCGTCTCGGGCCACCCTGGCCACGCTGGTGGATCTGAAGCTCCCACGGCAGACGGTGATTGCACGGCAGGCGAACCTTGCCGCTGGCCCCCAGCAGGTGAACAACCATCCCGCGCCTGGAACCCCTCCGCAATTGCCCGAAGGACCTTCAGTCGTGCCGGTGGCCAGCGCAGCGCCGCAGGGGCAGACACTCCAGGTGCGTGCAGCCTCGCGCGTGCGCGCGCGAAAAGCTGCCGACCGAACTATTCCGGAGGGCAGGCGGTGAAGGGCAGCGCGTGGACAGCAGCGCGCCGGGCGCGTCAGGCGGCGCTGCTGCAGGCGGTGCGGCCGTGGGAACGAGCGACCGGGCCTCGGACGCCTGAAGGCAAGGCGGTTTCGTCGAAGAACGGGCAGCGGTCTGGATCGCGCCGAGAACTCGCGCGCGTCCGTGCCGCACTGCGCAGCCAGATCGCCGCACTCGTGGACCTGCAAAGGAGATTGAAATGAGCGATCTGCGCCGGCTGAAGCGCCACTTGGCCCGGATTGAGCCCCTGGCCGCAATCTTCCGTGCGGAAGGCAGCTCGGAGTCGGATGCGATGTTCGTCGCGGCCGCCCTCCTACACGGCCAGCCGGTGGACAGGTTGATGCGCATTCGAGACCTGGTTCGTAGCTTCCCCCCGCTGACGCAGGAACTCCTGTCGGTGCGGCTCGGGGTGTGCACGGAACAGCGCTTCACCGAGTTGTGCAAGCGGACGCGGGCCGCCCAGGTGCTCCGAGACATGACCGGCGAGGCCCTGCAAGTCCGGGCCTCCTACTACACCCCGGCAGCCCGGGGGAGTTAATGGCCGTGGATTCGGAAAACGTTCCGGATCGCGGAACGCGAGAACCTCAGCATTCGGCCGGTCAGAGCGCATTGCGCTCACATCACCCCGGAGAGGAACCTGCGCGATGACGTTCGAGCGTGAGCACTCAACGCCCCACCACTTGTCCACCGAGTTCTGCGACAGCGCGGCTCCGCTCGGGCCGTGCGCAGCGGTCGGTCAGATCGCAACTCGTGAACCCGAGGATGGCGACGGTCCCGACGCCGACGGGTCCTCTCGTGCCGCCAAGAACGCGGCACTGCGCAAAATCGTCGGTGAGCGCCTCGCCGCTGCCCGGCGTGTGAACGGGTGGGACCAGTGCGACTTCGCCGCCGAGATGGGCCTCGCCAACTCGACACAGCCGTCCCTTTGGGAACAGGGGAAGCGACTGCCTCCCATGCCGATGCTGATCGAAGCTGGCCGCGTCCTGGGCGTTTCCGTGGACTACCTCCTCGGCGAGAGCGAAGAGGTCGAGCGCGACGCGAAGACCGCCGCGCGTTCAGCCCTCTTCAGGCGCGTCAGGCGCCTGCTGGCGCGCAACACCCAGGCGGTCGCGGAATGCCTGCTGGAGGTGGTCAGCTCGCCGGCCGAGGACGAGATCCGTGTGACCAAGTTCTCCAGCCGCGCGCATGCACTCTGCGCTTCTGTCGAAACCTTCGCGAAGCTGAACGCGGCCGGGTTCGATGATGCCCGCGGCGGCGCCACCCTGCTACGAACCTGCCGGGAGATGCGCGAGTCGCTCAAACAGCTTGACCGCTTCCTCGCGCGCGTGGGGCGCTCCCGCGCTTCGGCCCTGCAGCGTTCGCGCGTCCTCACCCATGCGCCCCGCCACCCGGCGGACGCCTCAATTTGACTCACCAGAACGAAAGGACGCTCGCCTGTGAACCAATCCCTCAATCCTTCCTGGCGCGTGTTGCTGCCGGCGATGCTCGGCGGAACCGAGCTGCCGGATCCCGAGAGCACCGCTGCGTACAAGCTCGCGGTCACGGATCCAGAGGTTCAGCGGCTGCTTGCCGCCTGCGTCAACGAGCTCGTGCAGCTCGTACAGGAAGCCGGGGCGGACCACTTCGCCACCGCCGCCGTGCAGGGCGCGGCCACGCTCGACGCGACCACGCCGGCGCAGTGGCTCGAAACGCAGATCGGGATGCTGCGAGCGGAGATCGATGCCGCGAAGAAAGAGCGCGCCACTGCGATGCAGCGGCGCCGAGCCGAGGCCGAACGGAGACGGCCCCTGGTGGATGCAGTGAATCGCGTCGGCGCGGGCGCGTCGGCGGAGCGGCAAGCCCTGGTGCGCCATCTGGAGGCGCTGCGCGGCAACGGCCCTCGCAGGTCGCGCTGGAACGAGCTGAGGTCGGTCGGCCTCACCGAGGAGCAGATCGCCAAGCTCGACCTCCCGTCGCAAGACACCGACGAAGACCACCAACGCGAGAAGCTTCGCCGCCGCATCGCGGAACTGGACGCGCAGCTCGCGAAGATCCGGACGTATGGTGAGGACCCGCTGCACGATCCGGAGCATGTCCGCGGACTGGGCTTCGACGACATCGTTGACACGCAGGTCGCAGCCGCAACGGCCGCCGCCTGACAGCCGCCGAGAGACGCGACCTATGCCAGCCACTAACCGCGGCGCCGCCGACACGGTTCTCTCGTCGGACTGGACGGGGCTGTCGCCCACCCTCATCGCGAAGTTCTACCCGGTCGGCGCGTGGTGGAAGGAACGAACGTGCGATGGGAGCGCGAGCCCGGCTCGGTGGAGGTGCATGCGCCGCTCACCGATGGCAGCCTGGAGCAGGCGGCCAACTGGACCTCCCCGTTCGAGAATCAGACCGCCGACGCCAAGCTCTCCAACCTCTCCTCCATGTTCCAGGTCGGCGGCTTCGAGACGATCCTGAACGCATTGCAGCAGGCACTTCCCGCGAACAGCTTCCTCGGCGGCTCCCTCGATGTCGCCCAGCAGCAGCTCAAGACCCTGGAGGGACGCACGGGTGTGACGAAGATGAACTCCACCCAGGTGTTCAGCGGCATGCCGCCTTTGAAGGTCACGGCGACGGCGCACTTCCGGGCGAACTGGGATGCGGTGGAGGAGGTGGAGCGGCCGATGGACCAGCTCATGGCTTGGGCCGTGCCGAGAAAGCTTGCGCCGCAGGGGATTGTAGGCACCGCCCTGGATCCGTCCACGAGCGGGGTAGTGCGTACGGCGTTTCCATCCGAGACTCCGCAGGTGATCGCAATGCAGTACGCCGGCATGCTCTTCAAGCCCCTGGTGATCGAGAGCATCCCTTACCCGCTCACCGGGCCGCGGGACGCCCAAGGCCACCTCCTCAATGGCAGCATGACGCTGTCGCTCGCGACGCTCACCGCCATCGACAAGGTCGACTGGGCGAGCTTCCGCCGGTTCTGATCACGCTGAAGAGCGACCAGCCAGGTTTCCTCGTTGGCAAGCTGGTTCCGGGCGCCGAGAGAGCCTGGAGCTCCAACATCAGGCGCCGCCATGTAGCGCAGCATCCGCAGCCACGTGCGCAACCTCGCGTCTTGGCGCTCGGGGCGTGAAAGCGCGAGCGGCTGAGTAGAGCGAGCCATTTAATCGCATTCTTGTTCGCGCGACCGGTCCGATGAAACTGCAGCGCCGGCTTCGCGATAGTGCGCATTGCGCATGCCTCTGCCGAACCACTTGGGGTCGGCGCAGAGCTGGTTCGATAAATACGCGTCACGGAGTTAAATCGAACGCGACAGAATGCGAACCAACAACGAGCTGGAGCACTCATGTTCACCCGCGCGATCCTGAAGCTCGATTCCTCGTTGTCCGACGTATGCAAAAGCCGTGGGTGCATGATGCTCTACTATCAGCCGCATCCTGAAGAATGCGGAGACAGCCCAGGCCGACGTGAGTCCGAGGGGTAGGGTCTAGGCGCAGGCCCGGCGCGGCCCTTCCCGGCACCATGGTGCGCCCGCAGGTTCCGCAGCGCACTTGGTGCCGCGCCTATAGCCTCTTGCGGCCCTCCTGGCGGTCTGCGTCCGTAGGTCACTGCCGGTGGCCTGAGCTGGCGGTTTGACTGGTGCCGTCACGGTGCTCCCCATCCGCGACAGTGGCGTGGCCCCCGGGCCGGCCGCCTCGCTGCACATCGCTGCAGCCAGGGCCAGTGCTCCTCCAAGTCCCTGTTGATCATCGCTTCGTCGCGCTTGTTGGGTGCCAACTGCGGCACGGAATGATGCATGGGGCGCCTGTATGGCATGACCCGCGGACCTGTATGTTGTTGATACGCAATGGACACGAAACCAGCATGGTTGCTGAGCGTTGACCTTGCGAGAGGCATGCAATGAAACCATCGGGGCACGTGGCTGTCTACAGCCGCTCTATGCTCATGCCGTCGTGTCCACCGGCTGCGACTGCAAACCAGTTGCGGCCCCATCTGGACGCGCATCCAGTGCTGAGTTAGTATTCGTCTTTCGCGGCAGTTAGTGACGCGAGGAGACCCTATTGGAAAGCTTGGGCGAGTACGTCGACACGCCGGCGCAAGTTGCGCCGACTTCCATCGAATGCTTGAAGCTGCGACCTAACTTCCAGTCGCCGCTGGACCCTAAGCAGCACAAGCTGGCCGAGGTTTTGACGGATTACTCGTTTGAGCGACAGGCCCCCTGCGGGCTTTCAACCTGCCAGCAGGGGCATTTCAGAGGGTTCCTTGTACGCACCGAGTCCGGCGTGGAAACGAACATCGGCCACGTCTGCGGAAAGAAGCACTTCGGCGTCGACTTCGACACCGCGAGCGCCAAGTACAGGCGGGAAGAGGAGCGGCGCGTCACGGTAGGCCGGCTGCGCGGCCTTCAGGGTGAGTCGCCGCGTGTGCTGCACCAGATACGTGAGCTGATGATGCGGCGCTTCGGGGTTCGCTGGATGTTCTCCGTACGAGACGCAGTGCGGGCGCAGGTGGGCGGCCCCGGATTCGAGCACTTGAAAGCGCGCTCCTTCAAGCGTGACTACACCGTCATTCGCGTGAAGGAGAGAACAGAGTCGGAGATCCAGGCCGAGATAAAGCGGAGCGGCGGGAAGCGGGACGAGCTCCGCTACATGAACGAGCGTTTGGGAGAGATTGCGCCCCTGGAGTGGACGTCGTGGGACTTGAAGGCGGAGCTCTTGGTCCCTTTGCGCGACGAATTTCAAGCACTATCTGAGTTGGACCCCTCCCAAATGGAGACCAAGGACCTTAAGAGGCGGCTTAAGAGGTTTGACGGGTGGGAACTGCGCATCCCGAATGCAGAATCGATCCTGTCACAGGTGATTCGCTTTCTTGATACCAGCAATCTGCGCGTTGTAGACCTCGCATTGGAGGAGTTTCGTGTGCTCGCTAGAATTTCGACGCCACTCCCTTGTCTGTCGAAGTGGTCAGGGTCTGCGGAGTACGCCCAGCTCTTGACTGGCGCCTATAGAGAGGGTCAGGTCCTCGGCTAGCGCACCATCTCCAGCGCCGCTCTTTCGCGCACACGAAGGAGAGCGCCGTTCTCCAGGAAATTGACTGACCCATCGAGTGGAAGTCGTACCGCGAAAAACCGCGAGGAGGGGGCGTTGGCAGAAGACGCTGGAAATGCTAAAAGGGATAATGCGACCGTACCTGCGACGAGCCTTGTAGACGGCCTAGAACGGTTCGGGAAGCTCTCTGGCTTTCTGACTGCGGCGGCCCTGTCGCTCTCGGTCTTCTATGACTGGAGTTTCCTGCAGGCGCTGGGGCTTGAGTTCGCCGAGGTGCCAACGACGCTGGCAGATCATCTACGCAGCGCGCTTGTGTGGCTGCCGGGCTGGGTGGCCGTCCTGTCGCTGCTCGCGCTGCTTGAGTTGGTGAACAGGCTGGTAGAGGGCTTCAGGTCCGAGACAGAAATCATCCAGGGATCGCGCAACCCCGTGTTTACCCGGCGGCTTCGACGAAGCGGCGACGTGGCAGTTCTTGTTGCCATGGCGCTTGGGGTATTCACTCTCTTCCTGTTCGGGACATCGCGATCCGTGTATTACTCTGCGTTCATGCTGGCGTGGGGAGTGCTTTCACTCGCCGCAATTACCCACCCCCGGGCGCCCCTGACGCGATGGAGCGCCTTGGGGTTTGTGATGGTCCCATTCGTCGTGGCGTATATCGGCATGTTAGGTTCCACGCGCGCAGAAGGGATGCTCAACGCGAATCCGGAATGGCTTGTTACTCTGAAGGTGGGGGACAGCACAGAAATCGTGCGAGCCACTGGTGTTCGGCGGTTCGGCTCCGTTGCTGTCGTGGTGGAACCGGCCCGCAAACTGCGTATTCCGGCGATCGTGATCGGTGATTCCGGCCTCAACGTGACCGGTGATTCCGGTCCATCGTGACCGCCGTCACCGCGTGAGGTGTTGCGCGCTCAGATTCTAGGTTGGGCGGTCACGATGG